>Ga0209056_10001622_pt1 | contig 24754 bp, 20 predicted proteins | sample GraSoiAngelo_114_FD_185876 | JGI IMG/M metagenome (GOLD analysis project Ga0209056, IMG submission 185876) | Grasslands soil microbial communities from the Angelo Coastal Reserve, California, USA - 14_0903_13_40cm (SPAdes) (version 2) | ecosystem: Environmental > Terrestrial > Soil > Grasslands... | reverse complement strand
CGTCTTGCCAGTACCGGCGCCGGCCACGATGAGGAGCGGGCCGGTGTCGTGGGTGACGGCCTCACGCTGTGCGTCGTTGAGGCCATCCAGGATCCCACCCGCCATGCGCTCCGACTATAGCATCAGCGGCGGACGTCCGGTCCGCCGGCGAGGGCGTCCTCGACATCGCGTGGGCTGATCAGGGCGACATCGCCCCAGGTCGAGCACTTCAGCGCAGCAACCGTCGCGGCGACGTTCACGGCTTCCTGCGGAGCCCGTCCACCAAGCGTTGCCCAGAGGTAGCCGGCGACATAGGCGTCGCCTGCCCCGATCGGATCCACCACTTGAACGGGGTGACGGACGGTCGGACGCCACACCCGGCCTCCATCGAGCACCGTAGAGCCGTCCCCGCCTTGCAGTAGGGCGATAGTCGCCTTGGGCGCGCGTCGCGCAAGCGCGTCCAGAACGTCCTCCGCACCGCCGTCCAGTCCGAAGACAGTCTGCGCCTCCGTGCGGCCAAGGAAGACGTACCGAGCCCGCGGCAGCACGGACTCGGCGAACACTCGCGCCTCAGCTGGCGTCCAAAGAGCCGAGCGGTAGTTGATGTCAAACGACACAACGGCGACTTGGTCGAAGATCCGCTCGACGAGCGTGCGGGCGTGGACGCCGAGCGCAGGCGTGATTCCACTGACGTGCACGAGCCGCGCACGCTGAATGGGCGCCCAGTCCACGGCCTCAGGTGTAAGACGGGAGAACGCGGAGTCACGGCGGTCATAAAGGACATGTACCGGACGGGGCGCCACGCCATACTCGAGGAAGTAGAGGCCGAGGCGCGTGCCCGGCAGCATCCGCACGTAGGCGCAGTCGATCCCGTGGCCGACGAGTTCTCGGCGCACGCGCTCGCCCCAGGGATTGTCCGGGAGCGCCGAGATCCAAGCGGTCCGTAGACCGAGCCGAGCACACGCGGCGGCCACGTTGGCTTCGGCACCACCAATCTGCACATCGAGCGCGCGCGCCGTTTCAAAGCGCGCCGGCGAGGGAATGGCGAGGCGAAGGAGCACCTCGCCGAGGGTGACGAGATCGTGCATCAGTCGCCGCGCATCAGGCGGCGCCGAGACGGATCGTCACCGAGGAACCGAGAATCATCGAGGTCGTGATCAACTCAGGCCGGCGATTTATACCGAAGACGATGCGGGCGGGGCGGGAGGGCCGCATCCATGACGAGAATGGGCTCAAATCGAAGAGAGCGCTCGACTTGCCGTTCTCTGGATCTGGGGCGAGCTTCGCCTCGAGCGGCGCCAGCTCGGCACGGTAGCCGGTCGCGACCTCGTCAGGCCCCTCGTCCGGAGCCTGGCGGCGGCGAACCACGAAAGTGCGGAGAGCGCCATCGCGCGGCGACCACAGTCCGTCGGCATAGTTGAGGGTCGCGCTGACGGCGTCGTCCACATGCGTCCCCGTCGGGATGGCCACGACGTCCTCGACCACTCGCAGTCGGCGCAGAAAGAAGGTCTCGCCGCGTGCTCGATACGCGATGGCGCGGCGCGCGTGGTCGTAGTCGACCTCAGTTCGCGACAGCCGACCCCGTACCTTGAACCACGAGCGGCTGCGGACGGGAGCCCAGCGGCCGTCGCGCAACAGCCCCCAGGACTCCAGCCGGTTGGAGATCGAGGCGCCGTCCCCCGCGATGACGACGTGATACTGCCCAGCTGTGCGGTCAATCGACTCCTCGATCGTGCCGTCGAGGTGGAAGGTCAACATGTCGTACAGGACCCCGACGTCGGCCGCATACTGCTCCCGGCGGATGACCGGCTCAGCACCCACCCGGGCTAGCGGAGCCAGCAGAAGCGCAAGGGGGAGTGTCAGAAAACCGCGGCGGCCAATCAGAGGCGTAGACATGGTCGATCCCGCTGCTCTATTCTAACAGCCTCGTGCGGGGAACTTGGTAGTTCAGAAGGCCCCATGCTAACGTATCGCAGGCATTTTGCTGGCGAATTTCTAATCGCGTAGGTGAGGCCACCGATGAAGCGACAGGCAGTGATCACGGGCCTGGGTATCGTGTCCCCCATCGGGGTCGGCGTTGAACGCTTCTGGGACGGGGCACTCGCCGGGCGCTCGGGTATCAGCACTCCGACCCTCTTCGACGCAACTAAGCTTCCGCGCGAATGTCAGATCGTGGGCGAGGTCGCCGACTTCAACGTCCGCGACTGGATGCCCGGCGCTGCCGGCAAGATGGCCGGTCGTTTCAGTCAGTTCGCCGTTGCAGCCGCGAAGATGGCGCGGGACGACAGCAGTCTGGACCGCGCCGACATTCGACCGGAGCGAATTAAGGTCGCCATCGGTACATCACTTAGCGGCCAGATTGATGTCGCACAATCGAACTTTGTTTCGTTTCTGAAGGGCGAGACGATCTCACCCTGGGCGTCAAACGAGTACTCTGCGCACGCAGCCACCAGTCATGTCGCAATTGATGCGGCTGCGCGCGGACAAACGACAACTTTTTCCACTGCGTGCGCCGCAGGCCTTGATGCAGTGGCCTGGGGAGCGAATCAAGTCACTGGCGGCGATGCCGATGTCGTCATAGCGGGAGCGACTGAGGCTCCGCTTTCGGAATTCATCCTCTCTGTTTTCAAATCGGTGGGAGTGCTTTCGCGTTGGCTGGGACCTCCTGAGGAAGCGAGCCGTCCGTTCGATCGGCTTCGCGCAGGCCTCGTTCTTGCCGAGGGGGCTGCGGCCCTCATCGTAGAAGACGCAGACGCAGCGCGGGCACGTGGAGTCCCGATACACGCTCGGATACTTGGATTCGCGAGTGCTAGCGAGGGCGCGCATCTGAGGAAGGTAGACGAGACCGGTGAGACGGTCGCGCGAGCACTCACGCTCGCAATCCGCAAATCGGGTCTTGAGCCGAGAGATATTGATTTCATCTCTGCGCACGGGAATTCAATGCCTGACTATGATGCCGCGGAGACCGCCGGTATTAAGCGCGCTTTCGGGAGCCACGCATGGAATGTACCGGTGTCGTCGCTAAAGTCGATGTGTGGTCAGGCCTTAGCGGCTAGTAGTGCGATGCAAGTTGTCGCAGCATGTTTGAGTCTGCGTACTCAGGTAATACCTCCGACGGTCAACTATCGCGTACCGGACCCACAATGCGATCTGGACTATGTTCCAAACCACGCTCGTCGCGCCCGAGTTCGAAACGTTTTAATACATGCCCATAGTCTTGGCGGCTCACATGTCGCGATGGTCCTGAGTACGCCCGACTAGAAGCGTGGCTCAAGCTCTTCTTCTAGCCCTTTTTGCAATTCTCATTGCGCTGGCTTTATTCGTATGGCGTGCACGACCGCAAAGCCGAATTAATCAATCGTTCACCGCATTCACAGTCTTTGTCGCATGCTGGGTCCTCGGGGTCGCAGGGTTGCAGGGCGGGTCGCATCTAAATGCGTGGGGCCGATTCACCTTTGCCAGCGCCGGGCTAATTCCGCTCGCGTTCCTCGAGCTCACGCACGTCTATCCGACAAGAAGTAACTGGCCGAGGCGCGAAATCCGGATGGCGTTGCGCTATATCGGAGTTTCTCTTGCGATCGTCTCCTTAGCAACCCCCTTCGTCGTGCGTGACAACATAATCACGCCGCATGGACTACAGCGGCAGTCAGGTTCCTTCTATCCACTGTTCTTCTTTTACTTTCTCACTGTTTGGATAATTGCCGTTATTTTGCTCTTCCGAAAATGGAAAGCTTCCCGCGGTCTTGCTAGAGCGCAACTTCAGCATCTCGGCGCCGCAATCATTGCGTCGGGCGCGGGCGGCATTGCGACGAACCTTTTTCTACCGCTCGTGACCGGCCGCTCTACGCATAGCTGGATTGGACCTTATTTTGGTCTCGTACTCGTCGCGGTCGTTGGCCACGCGATCATTCGGCATCGTCTAATGGACCTCCGGCTCGTTGTTCATCGGGGGCTTGCCCAGGCCTTGATCATCGCCGCCATTACTGGAAGCAGCGTCCTCTTCCTTCAAACATTTGTCCCGGACTGGCACCACCTTCTCGAAGTTCCGCCTTTTCTCATCATACTCGGGGTCGTCGTTCTGACGATTCTTTCGACACCGGCCCAACGATTGATTAGTCGCTGGCTGGACCCATATTTGTATCGCGGCCGTATCGAACATTCCTCCGCGCTTCGCGAAGCCACGCATCGGCTTAGCCATCTAATGCAACCTAGCGAACTCGGGAGAGAACTGAGAGATATCCTCCACGACGCTTTCGTGCCTGAAGCGTTTTCTATGGCTGCACGCCCTCTAGAGGACGGCCCTCTGGAAGAGCTATTCAGTGATACGGAAGGGATCGCAAAGCTTTTCAGTGTCGCTATAACACTGGTCGATGGCCCGAGACCTGCGGTGATCGTCGTACGCCCAGATGCTGAGAAAGGGCCTCAAGCTGCGGCCTATGATTCGTTGAGGAATGCAGGTATCGAAGTCGTTATCGTGCTCGCCCGTAGAAGAGCTCTCCTAGGAGTGGTCTTACTCGGCCCGCGGCGCAGTGGCGACGCTTACTTCAAACAGGACCTTGATTTCATAGACTCACTTGCCGATCTCGCATCGATCTCTCTGGAAAACTCTCTCCTGTACAGACAGAGCATTCAGATGCTCGAATATTCAGACCGTCTTCTTGAGTCGCTCCAGTCCGCCGTAGTAGCAGTTGACGTTGCGGGGCGGATTACCAGCTTTAACCCTGCGGCCCGAGGTTTGTTTGCTCTCGATCGGGGCGCGCTGGGCGAACTGCTCCACCGGCTTCCCTCAGAAATCGGTTGGGCGCTCGCTATGGCGATAACGGGTTCTTGGCAACCGCGCGAAATTGAATTGAGCATCGATCAAGATGCTCGGGGGCCGGTACCAGTCGTCCTCTCAACCGCCCTCCTGCATGATGATAGGGGTCAAATTACAGGTGCCCTCGCTGTCGCCACGGATCTCTCGACAGTTAAAGCCCTCGAGCGCAACCAACGCCGTGTTGAACATCTAGCGATGATGGCGCGCTTCTACGCCGGCATTGCTCACGAAATCCGAAGCCCCCTTGCGGCTATATCGAACTTTGTATCCATGCTTCCCGACAGATTCGATGATCCGGAATATAGAGAAACCGCCGTTAGGTTATTACCTCACGAAGTCGGTCGAATTGTCCGCCTTGCCGACCGGTTGCGATTGATGGCACCGAGCGAAGACGGCCAACTCAGTACTGTCGCGTTATCACCACTTCTCGCGGACATCGTAAGTATTCATGCGCCAGCGGCCGAGGAGGGCCGCGTTCGTGTGAATCTCGAGTCGTCCCAGGACGTTCCTAAGATCAACGGTGATCCGAGTCAGCTAATTCAGCTCTTCGTCAATCTCCTTAAGAACGGAATCGAATCGATGCCGAGCGGGGGGACCCTCATAATTCGCTGTTACCCGAAAGATAGCGGCCAAGCGGTCATAGTCGACTTCGTCGATGAAGGAACCGGTGTAGATCCAGCGATTAGGGCCAAGATCTTTCAACCGTTCTTCACTACCAAGCCGTTCGGAACGGGGCTCGGATTATCGATCTGTCGGGAAATTGCCGACTTCCATCGCGCTCGGCTTATGTTGATCGCCCGTGCGCCCCTATCAGGAACAGTTGCGAGAGTTGAATTCGGAGTCGCGGATCGCGCTGAAGAGGCGACTGAGCCGCTCGCACTTAACACGGAATCGCGGCGCCAACCGAGATAGGACGAAATGGCGCACATCGGGTCGTTCGTGATCCCGATCCTACTCGTTGTCTTTGCCGTTCTCGTATGGAAGGCTTCGCCTGATCGACAACTCAACCGCCGGTTTACCACTTTCACGCTTATCGCAGCGCTTTGGGCCACAGGTGTAGCCGCGGCACACGCTGGCACCCAAATCACTCTTTCGGTCCCGATTAGCTTTGCGGCTGGAAGTTTGATTCCCGTTATGTTCCTCGCGTTCATACATGCATACCCGCCTCTCGCAGGAATTCGAGCGCGACGGGTTCTAGTCGTATGGATCGCTTTCGGGCTTCTCTGGAGTCTCCTTTCGCTCACCACTAATTTGATCGTCTTTGAGCCATCTCAAATCGGAAATACCTTGTCGCGTAAGCCAGGACCACTTTATTCACCTTTCGCATTGTTCATCGTAACGACATGGGCGATGGCCATTGGAGTGTTCATATCCAAATGGCGAGTTGCGCGCGGACGCTCGCGTGCCGAATTGCAGTATTTGGCTGCTGGAATGATCATCCCAGGAATTGCCGGGATAATAACCAACGTACTCATGCCGTGGATTACAGGCCGTTCATTGTACGGCGCGATCGGTCCCTATTTCGCGTTGTCATTTGTTTTAATAATCGGGCACGCTTTGATTCGCCACAGAATTACGGATCTCCGTCTTGTGCTTCATAGCGGCCTCACGCTGGCCATCGCGACGATCGTTTCTTCGATACCTTGTGTCGTACTTCTTCTATTCTTTGGACCTCGACTGTTTGGACACTTATCGTTTGCCGAACTCGCGTTCGCTCTTGTCACAATCGGTCTGGTCATCATTATCGTCCCCCCCACGCGCGACATCGCGCGGCGCCTCCTCGATCGCTACGTCTATCGCACGCGCGCGAATTACCAACGTACGGTGCGCGAGGCGAGCAAGATGCTGACCCGCGTGCTGGACCTCAAGCGCCTGCTGCCGTTCATCAGCAAGACGGTGGTCGAGGCGACGGGAGTCGAGGGCGTTGTCATCTATCTCCAGGACGAGGACGGATTCCGGCGGGCGATGGCCCAGCGGCGGAACGAGGCGAGCGACTTCCAGGCGCCCGAGGCAGCGCCGGCGTCGGCGATCGCGGCGCTGGCGCGGGTGCAGGAGCCCCTGGTCGCCGATGAAGTGGCGCGGCAGATCGTGACCGACGCGGATCGGATGCTGAATGACGATCTCGCGGCCACCAACTGGGCGCTGCTGCTGCCCGTCATCTCGGACGATGGCCTGATCGCGTTCATCGCGGTGGGATCGAAGCTTTCCGGGGATCCCTTCTACTCGCAGGATCTCGACCTTCTGATGACGCTGGCGAACCAGGCAGGCATCGCCATCAAGAACGCGCGGCTGTACGCGCAGGTCGTGCTGGCCAACGAGTACATCGAGAACATCGTGGCCACGATCGAGAGCGGCGTGGTCGCGATCAACTCCGCCGGGCGCATCGCGATGTTCAACCGGGCGGCCGAGCGGCTTACCGGGCTGGCCGCTGACGAGATCAAGGGCCAGACGGCGGCGCGGCTGGCGTCCTGCCTGAGTGAGCCGCTGCTGGCCAGCGCGGGCGACGGCGCGGCGCGCACGCTGCCGGAGATCGAGCTGCCCGGCGCCGACCGCGCGCGGCCGGTGATGTGCACGACCTCGGCCCTTCGCGATCCGGACGGGATCGTGCTGGGCGCCGTCGCGGTGTTCAGCGACCTCACGCCGCTGAAGGAGCTGGAGGTCGAGCGGCGACGCGCGGAGCGGTTGGCCTACTTCGAGGTCCTGGCGTCGGGCATCGCCCATGAGATCAAGAATCCGCTGGTGGCGATCAAGACGTTCACGCAGCTCCTGCCACGACGCTCGAGCGAGCCGCAATTCGTCGGCGAGTTCGGACGCATCGTCGGGCGCGAGATCCACAGGATGGAGCGGGTCGTCGACCGGCTGCGCACGCTGGCGCACCCCGGCCGGCGTCCGGAGCACGTCGTGGACGTGCGGGCGCCGCTCGCCGAGGCCCTGGAATTCATGCAGGCGACCTTCGACGAGAAGGGCGTGACGATCGGCGCCAGTCTCGGTGACGCGCCGTACCGGGTGCTCGGCGATCACCAGAACCTCGAGCAGCTCTTCCTCAACCTGCTCATGAACGCCCACGAGGCCACCGCTCCCGGGGGCGCGCTCAGCGTCGGGGTGACGCGCGACGGGGAGCACGTCACGGTGACCGTCGCCGACACCGGGCCCGGCATCGCGCCCGAGCTGCTCGAGAAGATCTTCGAGCCGTTCTTCACCACCAAGCAGCGTGGCTCGGGCCTCGGCCTCGCCATCTCGGCGGGCGTCGCGCAGGCGCACGGCGCGCGGTTGCGGGCGGCCAACCGTCCTGGTGGCGGCGCCATCTTCTCCGTGGAGTTTCCGCTCGCGCCCGTCGCGGCCTCGGTGATCGTGTGAACACCGTCCTGGTCGTGACGCCGGACGACGCGCTCCGCACGCGGCTGCTGCGGGGGCTCGGCGGCTTCACGATCTTCGAGGCGCCCTCGGACAACGAGGCCATCAAGACGCTGCGCCTGGTCGAGATCGACCTCGTCCTGCGCGACAGCGCCGGCCCCGCCGGCGCCCTCAGCACCTTCGTGAGCGGCGCCCGCGACGTCGCGCCCGCCGCCCTGGTGGTCGCCGTCGGCGCCGCCGGCGAGGAAGAGGCGACGGCGGACTTCATGGTGCCCGACGGGTTCACCACGCGAGAGCTGGATGCCGTCCTGCGGCACGCCCTGGACAAGCAGCGGCTCGTCCGCGAGATCAAGATGCTGCGCGCGCCGTCCATCCCCTTCGCGCCCGCGCGCGCCGTCGTCTCCGACGAGACGTCCTGGGACAACGCCGCCCTCGCCCGCGTGCTCAAGGCCTTCAGCCGCGTCTTCGCGGCCGGCTTCGACCTGCGCCGGGTGCTCGACACGTTCCTCGAGGCCATCGGCGACGTCGTGCGGCCGACGCGCGTTGCCGTGCTCCTGCCCGAGGTGGACGGCCGCGAGTTCCGCATCGCCGCCCACCGAGGCCTCGCCCCGCAGATCGTGCAGTCGGTGCGGCTGCCCGCCGCCGAAGGCCTGCCGCGCTGGCTCGCCGCCCAGGGCCGCCCGATCGCGCTCCACGACGTCACCGACCCCGAGCTCGTGCGCGAGCTGAAGCTCCTGCAGGGCGTGGTGGCCACGCCGCTGCTGGCGCACGGTGACCTCGTCGCCATTCTCGTGCTGGGCCAGCCCGTGTTCGGCACCGGCTACTCGCGGGCGGAGATCGAGACGCTCTTCGACCTCGTCACCCAGCTCGCGACCGTCATCCGCGACATCGCGCTGCACCAGCAGCTCGAGCGGGAGAAGGAGTTCACCGAGCGGATCCTCTCGCACATGTCGAGCGGCGTGGTCACGATCGGCCGCGACCAGCGGGTGGGCATGATGAACCGGCGCGCCGAGGAGATCCTCGGCCTCTCCGCGCACGCCGTCGTCCACCAGGACCTGCGCGTGCTCCCCTCGCCGCTGGGCGACCTCCTGTTCGACACGCTGTCGTCGGGGCGGGCGATGCCACGGACGGAAATCCAGCTGGCACTGCGGCGCCTGTGGATCGAGGTGACCACCTACGTGATCCGCGACGAGGAGAGCGCGCCCCTCGGGGCCGTGCTCGTCTTCGAGGACCTCACCGCCCAGAAGGAGCTGGCGGCCCAGAAGCGCGAGGCGGACCAGTTCCAGCTCCTCACCCGCGTGGTGGCGCGCATCGCCGACGAGATCAAGAACCCGCTGGTCTCCATCAACACCTTCATCGAGCTGATCGGTGAGCGCTACGACGATCCGGATTTCCGCCGCCACTTCTCCTCGGTGGTCCGCCGCGACGTCCGCCGGCTGGTGGAGGTCTTCGAAAAATTGGCCGGGCTCGTCACCGAGGGTGAGTTAAACTTTGCCATCGTGGATGCGTATGAGGCCGTGACGCAGCTCGTCGAGGCGATCGACCTCGCCGAAGGCGGCCTGGGCAAGCATCTGCAGCTCGATGTGGCGCCGACCTCCGAGCCCTTCCCCGTGAAGGTGGATGCCACGCAATTGCGCAAGGCGCTCTCGTACCTGATCCGCTACCTGACCCACAACTCGCCGAACGACCTCGCGAAGATCTCTCTCTCCGTCGGACGGCACGCCGAGCCCGACGGCGGCCACGACGTGCGGATCCTCGTCGGCTCCCGCACCGCCGCCGTGTCGGCCGAGAAGCTGGAGCGGCTCTTCGACCCCGTGCAGATGGTGCAGGAGAGCCTCATCGACGTCGGGCCCGCCGTGAGCCAGCGCCTGGTAGAGGCGCTCGGCGGCCGGCTCGGGGTGCGGCAGACGCGGCACGAGCTGTCCTTCGTCGTCTCGCTGCCGCCGGCGATCGCATGAGGGTCAGCGCCGCCCCCGCGGGCGCCGCGCGTATCCTCGTCGTCGACGACGAGCTGGGGCCGCGCGAGTCCCTGCGCATGCTGCTCAAGCCCGCCTACCAGATCACCACCGCCGACAGCGGACGCGCGGCCCTGGAGATTCTGTCCCAGATCCGGCCCGACGTCGTGATCCTCGACATCAAGATGCCGGAGATGGACGGCCTCGAGGTCCTCCGCCGCGTGAAGCGGGCCGATCCGACCATCGAGGTCGTGATGATCACCGCCTACGCGTCGCTGGAGACGGTCAAGCTCGCCCTCACCCACGGCGCCTTCGAGTACCTGATCAAGCCGTTCTCGCGGCAGGACCTGGAGGACGTCGTGCGGCGCGCGCTCGTGCGGCGCCAGGCCGACCTCGGCGCGCGCGGCGAGGTGGCCACCCTCGTCGAGGAGATGCGGCGCCTCTCGGCCAAGACGCGCGAGCTGGAGGAAGTGGCGCGGCGCGAGACCACCGAGCAGTCGCTGCGCGTCACCCAGCTCTCGATCGTGCGCGAGATCTCCCGCGCGATCGTCGGCAATCTGGCCGTGGACGACGTGATGGCCGCGGTGTCGGCGCAGCTCCGCGCGGCGCTCGGCTACGATAGCGTCAACCTGACGCCCAGCGAGCCGGCCGCGCGTCCCGACGACGCCGGCTGCCTCGTCGTGTGCCCCATCCGCGACGCGGAGGGGCCGCTCGGCTACCTCGTCGCCGACAACCGCGCCTCCGGACGCCCGGTGGATCCGTGCGAGCGCGAGCTGCTCGAGATGCTCTCGGAGTACCTGGCCATTGCGCTCCGCAACTCGCACCTCTACGGCGAGATCGCCGACACCAAGCGCTCGCTCGAGCAGCTCATCGCCTCCGCCGGCGATGCCATCATCTCCGTGGACGCCGGCGACCGCATCGACGGCTGGAACCCGGCCGCCGAGCGGGTGTTCGGCCGCGCCGCCGCCGAGGTCACCGGACGGCGCATCACCGAGCTGCTGCCCGAGCGCGAGTACCGCACAGCGCGCGAGCGGCTCGCGCGCGGCGCCGCCATGGAGGTCTTCGAGACGACGCTGACGGCCGACCGCGAGACCCCCGCCGCCCTGGCCGTGACCCTGTCGGGCCTGCGCAACCGCCAGGGTGGCCTCGACGGCCTCATCGCGATCGCGCGCGACATCACGGCTCAGCGCGAGGTCGAGAACCAGCTCCAGCAGTCGGAGAAGCTGACGGCGCTCGGCCAGCTCGCCGGCGGGATCGCGCACGACTTCAACAACCTGCTGCAGGCGATCCTCGGCTACGCGCAGCTCATGAAGGCGAACCCCACGGACCCCGCCCTGCTGCAGCGCTCGCTCGCCGTGGTGGAGTCGGCGGCCCTCGACGGGTCGGAGACGGTGCGCCGCATCCAGCAGTTCGCGCGGCTGCGGCCCGACGAGCGCTTCATGCCGGTGGACGTCAACCAGATCGTGCAGGACGCCGTCGCCATCACGCGGCCGCGCTGGGAGGAGAAGATCGCCCACGACAGGCGTCCGATGGACTTGCGCCTCGACCTGCGCGCGAAGCAGCACATCCACGGCCGCTCGGCGGCGCTCACCGAGGTCATGACGAACCTCGTGCTCAACGCGATGGACGCCATGCCCGACGGTGGGACGCTGAGCATCGCGACCAAGGACGCTGCCGACGCGGTGGTGGTCGTCGTGACCGACACCGGCATCGGCATGCCGGAGCACGTGCGGCGCCGCGTGTTCGAGCCGTTCTTCTCGACCAAGGGCGAGTCGGGCTCGGGGCTCGGCCTGTCCATGGCCTACTCGATCATCCGCCGCCACGGCGGCGACATCCGCGTGGAGAGCGAGCCGAGCCGCGGCACGACGTTCACGCTCGTGGTGCCCTGCGCCAGCGAGGCGCCCGAGCCGCCGTCCACGCCCTCGACGACGGCCCCCCGGCGCTCCGGGCGCGTCCTCCTCGTGGACGACGAACCTCAAGTTCTGTCGGCGCTGGCCGAGCTGCTGCAGGCGGCCGGTCACGAGGTGAGCGCGGCGGCGAGCGGGGCCGCCGCGCTGAAGATCTACATCCCGGGTCGCTACGACGTCGTGCTGACCAACATCGGCATGGCCGGTATGAACGGCTGGGAAGTGGCCGAGCGGATCCGCGCCGTGGACGTGAAGGTGCCCGTCGTGTTCATCACGGGCTGGGGGCTCCGCGAGGAGGAGCGCGCGCGCCTGTCCGCGCTGCGCGTGCAGCGCTGCCTGTTCAAGCCCGTCCGTCCCGATGAGCTCGACGCCGCCGTCCAGGCGGCCGTCGCCTCCGTCTGATCCCTGGCCCGCGATCCGACTCAGCGCGTGGCGATCCGCAGCACGCGCACCTCCGCCCGGTCGCCGACCCAGTCCGTGTACGCGAACCGGCCCCCGTCGAGGAAGGTGACGGCCGTGCGCGTGTAGCGCGGCAGGAACCGCCGGAAGACCTCCCCGCCGTCGGCGGCGCGCAGCACGACCACCGCGTCGCGCACGCCGCCGATCGAGAGGGTGCCGGACACGCTGAGCGCGATGAGGGTACCGGCCGCGTCGACGTCCACGCCCACGATGCTGCGTCCCTTGGGCACGCGGTACACGCCGCGTCCCGCCGGCAGCCCCCACGCGACGCGGTAGGGCGCGTCGTCGCGATACCCGTCCCAGGCGATCCAGCCGTTGCCGCCGACGCGACGGAACGTCATCGACAGCGGCTCGACGTCGCGCGGGCGCAGCGGGCCCCAGCGCACGCGGCCGTCCAGGCCGAGCGTCGCGAACGTGCGCTCGTTCAGCGCGACCGTCACCTCGCCGGCGCGCGCGTCGAATTCGACCGGCACGATCGAGCCGGGCGGCAGCGCGGCGAGGGACACGCGGCGCTCGTCCGTGCCCACCAGCGCGCGCACCAGCAGGGCCTGGGGCGGCGGCACGCCGGGGCCGTCGCTCACCACCCACACGACCCTCTCGCCGTCGCGCGAGAGCCGCGGCGCGGGCGAGGCCGGCGAGCGCGCGGCCGGCACCGCCAGCGCGACGGCGGGCTGCCCCGGGTCGGCCCACGACCATTCCTGCGTGCCGTCCCGCGCCGTGCGCGTGAGCAGCAAGCGTCCCGACGTCGCCCGGGAGACCGGCGTCGCCCCTGCAGCGTTGGCGATCGGCGGCAGCGGCTCGACCGTGCAGCCGATCAGGCGCGCGCGCTCGCCGCCGGAATCCATCGCCCACACCGCGCCCGGCACGCCGCCGTTGAAGAGCACGCGATCCGGGATCCGGCACTCGATCGGCCACGCCATCTGCTCGACCGCCGTCTCGGGCTCGATGAGGAAGCGCGTCGGGATCGCGACGAGGTAGAGCCACTCCGTCAGCGCGACGAGCGTGGGGACCACGACGAGGAGCGCGACGACGGGACGCGCCGAGCGCGGCCGGCGCGCCACCCAGTAAGCGACCAGTCCTGCCGCCAGCTGGAGCGCCGCCGCTGCCGCGAGGTCCGTGGCCAGCCAGGCGGGGTCCAGGCCCTCCCGCCGAATCGTCTTGATCAGCGCCTCGCCGAGGAGCCACACCGCGTGCGGCCCCACGAGCGGCACCGCATAGACCGCGAAGGATGCGACGACGGCGACCACGGCGGCCCGGGCGCGGCTCACGAGGCCATGCTAGCCGTGTCCGAGGCGTTGGGGAGGCGACACTGTGTCCCGTCAGGCTGGCAACACGCGGCTAGCTTCTAACCAGTCGACGAACGACGTGGCGTTTCCATGCTGGCACGGAATGCGGCCTAAGCTCGCAATAAACATCGGGGGTGGAATTACTTCTGCATCTGTGGCACCTCCCTTGCTCTATGAGTCCCCGCCGGGGGGCCGACGCGCACGGTGATGCCCTCGGAATCATTGGGGGCACTGTCATGCGTCTCGGTCACCGCAGCACCCGTGTAGTGCTGGCGTCGGCGATCGCGACGTTGGCCATCGCCTCACTCGCGTCGGCTCAGGAGCGCGCCGGCGTCGTCACCACGCTCAAAGGCAAGGTCACGGTGGTTCGGGCCTCGTCCTCGGAGCTGACTCCCCTGAAATTCCGCGACGCCGTCTTCGTCCGTGACCGCATCACGACCGGCAAGGACTCGTTCGCGCGCGTCCTGCTCGGCGGCAAGGCCGTCGTCACGATCCGCGAGTTCTCCGCGGTGACGATCACCGAGGTGCCCGGCGTGGCCACGGTGGACGTCGGCGGCGGCCGCGTGGCCGTCGCCGTCGCGCGCGAGCGCATGCGGCCGGGTGACCTCGTGGAGGTGCGCACGCCCAACGCGGTGGCCGGCATCCGTGGCACCGTCATCGTCGCCGAGGTGTTCGACGCGCAGCGGTCCGTCATCACCGTGCTCAAGGGCGTGATCGACGTGACGCGTCTGGACGCCGGCCGCGCCGCCGGGCCCGCGACGATCCTCAACGCGCTCCAGCAGGTCACGATCACCGGCGCCAATCCGGTGCCGACGCCACAACCGATCCCGAGCGACGCCGCGCAGCGCATGGGCGCCGAGTTCCGGTCGGCGCCGCCGCGCGGAGCGCAGAGCGCGACCACGGCCGCCGTGAGCCAGGGTGAGATGGAGCGCGCGGCGAAGGACGTGGGCATCGCGCCCAGGCCGGCGACGACCGTCGCCCTCGCCGACAGTTCTTCCGGCAAGGGCAAGACCGCGCAGAGCGATCAGTCGGGCGACTCCGACAAGGGGAAGGGCACCAGCAGCGCAGGCTCCGGCTCGAGCACGACCGCCGTGGGCGGTGGCGCGGCGAGCATCGCGAGCAATCCGCAGCTCCTGAAGTCGTTCGACAGCTTCAGAGACACGATCAGGGACCTCAGAGAGGCCCAGCGGGAAGCGCAGCGCGAGCAACGTCGCAACACCCGCGACCGCTAGCCGGCTCGCGCGAGCACCACGATTCCGAGGATCACCAGCGCCGCCGCACCCACGTGCGGCGGCGTGATCGTCTCACCGAGCGCCAGGTGCGAGAGCGCCAGCGCGCTCACCGGCAGCACCCCCGTGAAGACCGAGGCCGCGCTGGCCGGCACGCGCGCCACGCCGCGGGCCCAGAGCAGGAACGCCACCACCGTCACCACCACGCCGTAGTAGCCGACCAGCGCCCAGTCCGCGAGCGCCAGCCGGCTCAGCGGGAACGCGCGCATCTCCAGCAGCGCGGCGGGCAGGAACATCGCGAAGCCGAGCGCGCTGATGGCCGTCGCCACCACGAGCGGGGGCAGGCGCTGCGAGGCGACGCGGCTGCACACCACGAAGACCGCCTCGCCGACGACCGCGCCGAAGACGAGCAGGTTGCCGAGGAGCGGCCACGGACCGCGCGCCCCGAGCCCGCCGGCCGTGTTGAGCGCCAGGATCCCCGCGACGGCGAGGGCGACGCCGAGCGTGCGCGGACGGCTCCAGCGCTCGCCGAGCGCGACGACGGCGAGCGCCGCCGCCACCGCCGGCGTCGTGCTCGTCACGATGCCGCCCTCGGCCGCGCTCGTGAACCTCAGGCCTTCGAGCAGGAGCACGTTGAACGCGAAGATGCCCGCGAACGATTGCAGCGCCAGCACCGCGACGTCGCGCCGCGCCAGGCGGGGCAGCGGCCGCTCGACGAGCAGGACGAGGACCCCGAGGATCGCCGCTGCCACCGCGAAGCGGAGGCCGGACAGCAAGAACACGGGCAGCCGGGCGACCGCGACCTTGCCGACGACGATGGAGCTGCCGACGATCGCCATGGCGGCCGTCAGCTCGAGGCAGGCGCGGAGCGGAAGCGCTATTGGTCGGGGGCGGGCGGCACGTCGGCGGCCGCGCGCTTGACCTGGTCGGCGAGCTTGCAGAACGCGCACACCGTCCCCGTCGTGACCTGGCCGCAGCGCGCGCACTCGTTCAGCTGCACCGCCTCGGCCCGCTCGAACGCGGGGCGCGCCTTCTCGAGAAAGCCGAACAGGAAGTTGTGCTTGGCCCCGGGCGACGCCTCCTCCATGCGGTTGAGGATCTCCTTGTGCGCGATGGAGGTGGCGCCCTTGGCGAACGGGCACTCCTCGACGATGTAGTCGATGCGGCGCAGGAACGCGTAGGCCGCCGCCTCGCGCTCGGACAGGCGGTAGAGCGGCTTCACGCGCCGGACCAGCTTGGGGTGCGTGGAGGCCAGCGCCGGCGACTGGCGCGGCAGCGCGTCCGTCTGCCAGTGCATCACCGAGCCGAACAGCGTCGCGGCCTCGTCGTCGAGGTTGTGGCCGGTGGCCACCACCGCCATGCCGTGCTCGAGGGCCGCACGGTTCATGAGGTAGCGCTTGGAGAGTCCGCAGCCCGAGCACGGCGGCCGCCGCGTCACCTGCTTGATCACCGGCACGGGCCCGCCGACCTCGTCGGCCACGCGCGTGATGATCAGCGGCGCGCCGCGCCGCGCGGCGAACGCCTCGCACTTCGCCTTCGACTCCACCGAGTAGTCGAAGATGCCGAGGTCGAGATAGAGGCCGGTGGCGTCGTAACCCTCGTCGAGCAGGACGTCCCAGAGGGCCAGCGAGTCCTTGCCGCCCGAGACGGCCACCAGCACGCGCTCGTCCCGCGTGAACATCTTGTGGCGCCGGATCGCCTCGCGCACCTGGTTGCGGAAGAACTCCAGGAAGTCCGGCGCGCAGAAGGCGGCGTTGTGCCGCCGCAGCTCGAGGGCGGCCGCGCCGCCGCACTTGCGGCACTTCATCGCACGCCTCCCGACATCACCGGGCGCAGCTCGATCACGTCGTCGTCGCGCAGCATCTGGTCGGCCGTCACGAGGTCGTCCCCGCGGATCACCAGCACGGTCTCGGGCAGGATGTCGAGCTCGCGCAGGACGTCCTTGACGCGCCGGTTGCCGGCGACCTCGACCTCGCGCCGGGGATTGCGCAGCACCACCTTCATGCTCAAGCGGCGGGGAACCCCGGCGCCCGCTTGACGTCGCGCACCTGGCCGAGGTGCACGCGGTCGTGCTCCGCGGCGAGCCGCCACCACTGCGCCAGGTCCAGCTCGCCCAGACGGAAGTGCTTGAAGCGGAGCGCGCGCGGGTCGCAGGCGGCGAGCCGGTCGAAGGACTGCCGGCTGCGCTCGCGCGTCGCCTTCAGCGTCGAGAGCAGCTCGGGCAGCGACTTGCCGTGGGTCGGCCACACGCTCTCGGGCGCGTTGGCCGCCTCGGAGACCGACACGGGCAGCGCCGCGAACTCGGCGAGGTCGGCCGGGAAGCCCGTGGGCGCGACCTCTTTGGTGAGCTTGGTCGTCAGCTTGCCGGTCGCGATCTCGGCGATCGTGAGGTGGTCGATCACCTCGCCGACCGACCAGTCGCGCGGCGTCGGCCGCCACTCGGCCTGGCGTTGCGAGAGCCCCTCGACCTCGCGCAGGAGCTCGGCGCGCACGCTCTCGAGATCGCGCCACAGCGCGTCGACGGGCTTGGGCCACGACATGCGCTGGAGTATACATGAAGGCGTCACCATGCCCGACCCGCCGAACGACCGGGCGCGCGCCGCGTGGCGCACGCTGACCTCACGTCCCGTGTACGCGAACCCGTGGATCCGCGTTCGCGAGGACGTCGCCGAGCTGCCGGATGGGCGGACGACGCTCTACGGCGTCGTCGAGTGCCCGCCGTGCATCGGCGTGCTGCCGTTCCTCGACACGCGCACCGTCGTCCTCGTCGGGCAGTACCGCTACGTCGCGCGCGCCTTCGCGTGGGAGATGCCGACGGGCGCCATGCGGCCGGGTGAATCCGAGGAGGCCGCCGTGCAGCGCGAGCTCGGCGAGGAGGCCGGCTACGCGGCGGCGCGGCTGGTGAAGCTCGCGTCCATCGCGACATCCAAGAGCGTGATGGACGAGACGGCCCACCTGTACCTCGCCGAAGGGCTGCGCCCGGCGCCGCGCGAGCCCGACCACACGGAGTTCATCGAGGTGCGTGCGTTTCCCTTCGACGAGGTGCTGCGCATGGTCGAGCGCTCGGAGATCACCGACGCGATGACGGTGGTCGCGATGCTGCACGCCGCGCGGCGCCGATCGAGTCCGTGAGAGGTAGCCTCAGGGGGCCACGTAGACCATCCACGACACTCCGAAGCGGTCAGCGACCATACCGAAGCGCGGTGAAAAGAACGTCTTGGTCAACGGCATCTGCACCTGGCCGCCGTTGCCGAGGGAAGCGAAGCGTCGCTCGGCCTCGGCCTCGTTCGGCACCGTCAACGACAGCGCAAACCCTTGGAAGCTCGGCCGGCCTTCGGCTCGACCGTCGGAGGCCAGAACCGTGGTGTCGCCGATGCGCAAGCTCGCATGCATCACCTTGTTTTCGGCACCCGGCTGGACCATGGCGGGATCAGGGCTGTCCTTGTAACGCATGAGCATCGTGACCTCGGCGCCGAGCGCTCCACGGTAGAACTCGACAGCCTCCTCACAGCAACCATCGAAGAACACGTATGGCTGGACTTGCATTGCGGGCTCCTTGTGGTTTCGGTTTCAGAGCCTGGCCTCCGGACGGTGTGGGCCGGATGTGAGCGGTGGCTCTCCTCAATGGTCGAACGAGGGAGCCCCAAATCGACAGGTCCCCGCGCTACGACTTCGGCAGACCCGGTATCTCGATGACCGGCCGGACTTCGACGGTGCCCAGGCGTGCCATTGGAATCCGAGTCGCGATGTCGATCGCCTCGTCGATGTTCTTGGCCTCGACCAGGAAGTACCCGCCCAGCTGCTCGCGAGTCTCCGCAAATGGGCCGTCGGTCACGAGCCTCTTGCTCTCACGCACGCGAACGCTCATCGCGCTCGACGTGGGGTGCAACGGGGCCGCAGCGAGATACTGGCCCGCCGAATGCAAGTCGTGCGCGAGCTCCGTAGACTTCACGTAACATTGCTCCCGCTCGATATCGTCGAGGGCCTTCTCGTCTCCGTAGATCAGCAACATGTATTTCACGAGGTTGCCTCCCCTAGCCCACGATCGCCACTGACCTTGACCCGTTCGTCGCCGAAGCGTCGTTCTTGAGATGGCGCGTCCCCGGAAGGGATTCCGGCCATCGCGGTTTGACAGGGTCGGGAGCGGTTCCTACACTAGCCCCCGCCATGGCCCTGGAGGCTCACGTCCTCGGACTCCAATGCCTCCGCTGCCACACGCGCTTCCAGGAGCCGCGCCTGTTCACGGGCTGCCCGCACTGTCGCGCTCAGGGCGTCGCCGTGAACCTCACCGTGGAATACGATCTCTCCCCGCTCGCCGGCGTGACGCCCGACACGTTCGGCACGGCCACGCGCGGGCTCTGGCGCTTCCGCCACTTGCTCCCGGTGCGCGCGGCGAATCCGGTCACGCTCGGTGAGGGCGCCACGCCGCTCGTCCACCTCGAGCGCCTCGGCCGGCGGCTCGGGCTGCCGCGGCTCTACGCGAAAGACGAGAGCCAGAATCCGACGTGGTCGTACAAGGACCGGCTGTGCGCGACGGCCGTCACGCACGCCGTCGAGACGGGCGCGCGGGTGATCACCATCTCGTCCACCGGCAACCACGGCGCGTCCACGGCGGCCTACGCCGCGCGCGCCGGCGTGCCGTGCGTCATCTTCACCCTCGCCTCGGTCCCCGAGACGATGAAGACGCTGATGCAGGCGTACGGCGCGGCCGTCGTCGCCTGCCCGACGTCGGAGTCGCGCTGGGACCTGATGCGCCAGGGCATCGAGCGCTTCGGCTGGTATCCGACGAGCGGCTTCGTCACGCCGCCCGTCGGCTCCAATCCGTGGGGCGTCGAGGGCTACAAGACGATCGCCTACGAAGTCGCCGAGGACCTCGGCTGGACGGCGCCGGACGTCGTCGTCGTGCCGAGCGCCTACAGCGACGGGCTCTACGGGATCTGGAAGGGGTGGACGGAGCTGCAGGCGCTCGGCCTCGTGAAGCACGCGCCGCGCATGATCGCCGCCGAACCCTTCGGTCCCCTCGCCCACGCGCTCGAGCGCGGCCTTCCGGCTCCGGAGCCGGTCGACGCGCCGGCGCCGTCCGTCGCCTTTTCCATCGCCTCACGCTACGGGACGTGGCAGGGACTCGCCGCGTTGCGCGAGTCGGGCGGCGCCGGTGTGCGATTGACCGACGAGGGCGTGCTGGAGGCTCAGCGCGCTCTCGCGCGCGAGGAAGGCCTCTACGTCGAGCCCTCGGCCGCGGCATCGCTGACCGCCGTCATACAGCTCGCCGCGCGTGGCGCGCTCGACGCCGAGCAGACGATCGTCGTCGTCCTGACCTCCGGCGGCTTGAAAGATCCGGGCGCCAGCCGCGCGTGGCTGCCGCCGGTGCCGGCCGCCGACGGCGACTTCGGTCGCCTCCTCACCGTCCTCCGCGAGGCCTATGGACTGGCGCTGGACCGATAGCCTCGGCGTCGCGCTCAGGGGACGCGGCCTTGCCGGTCGCACCACCGATCTGGCGCGCGCCGCCGAGCGCGCAGGGGTCGGCAGCCTCTGGATCATCGAGGACTACTTCGATCCTGGCGCGTATGCGCTCGCGGCCGCGGCGGCGGCGGTGACCGAGCGCATCGTGATCGGTCTCGGCGTGGTCAACCCGTACACGCGCCATCCGGCGCTCATCGCCATGGAAACCGCGGCGCTGGCGGGGATCGCCCCGGGCCGCGTCGTCCTCGGCCTGGGCAGCAGCAACCGGAAATGGATCGAGGAGCAGATGTCGATCCCGTTCAAGACGCCGCTGCGCGGCCTGCGCGAGGGCGTCGAGATCGTGCGCCGGCTGCTCGACGGCCAGCGCGTCACGTATGCCGGCGAGGTGTTCGCGGCGCACGACGTGGCGCTCGAGGCCCCGCCGCCGGCGCCGGTGCCCATCCTGCTCGGCGTCAAGGGGCCGCGCGCGCTCGCGCTCGCCGCAGAAGTGGCGGACGGCGTGCATTGCTCCGTCCTCGCCTCGCCGGCTCACGTGCGACGCGTCCGCGCGACGACCGCGTCGCGCGCGCGCGGTGACTTCGCGGTCATCGCCTATCTTCCCGTCGCCGTCTGCGACGACCGCGCTCAGGCGCGCGCCTGGGTGCGCCCGCTCATCGCACACTACCTCGGCGTGCTCCACGGCCAGTCGATCCTCGCGGACGCCGGGCTCGATCCGGCGCGCACGCAGCCGTTTCGCGACGCGCTCGCGGCGGGCCGCGCGGCCACCGACTTGGTCACCGACGATCTCGCGGACACCTTCGCCGTCGCCGGAACGCCGACGGACTGCCGCGCGGCTCTCGCCCGATGGGCGGAAGCCGGCCTCGATGCCGCGATCGCGGTGGTGCCCGAGCGGGCCGACCTCGCGCGCCAGCTCGAGCGCCTGGGTCGGGAGCTCGCGCCCGCGTGGAAGGAGATGCGATGCCGCTGAGATTCGGCGTCCACATCCCGACCTGCATCGAGGGCATGATGTACCCCGTGCCGTTCGCGAGACCTCAAGATATCCTGCCGGTAGCACTTCTGGCCGAGCGCGTCGGCTTCGATTCGGTGTGGGGCAACGACCACATGACCACACAGCGCTACGTGCAGCGCGAGTGGCCGGAGCCGCCGAACTTCTACGAGCCGCTCATCACGTTCACGTACGTGGCCGCGCGCACCGAGCGGATCCGGCTGGCCACCGGCATCATCGTCCTGCCGATGCGCACGATGCCGGTCCTCGCCAAGCAGGTGGCCACGCTCGATCAGCTCTCCGGCGGCCGCGTGATCCTCGGCGTGGGCACGGGGGCCTACCGCGAGGAGTACGAGGCCCTGCACCCGGACGCACGCGACGCACGCCGTGGCGAGATCGTCGACGAGGGCATGCGCGCGCTGCGCCTGCTCTTCACCGAGCGCAAGGCGACCTTCCACGGCAAGCACGTGCGCTTCCAGGACGTGGAGTGCTTTCCCAAGCCGCGGCAGGCGCCGCTGCCGATGTACGCGGGAGGCAACCACGCCGAGGTCCGGCGCCGCGCCGGCGAGTACGGCGAGGGCTGGATGCCGGCGGTGCTCTCGCCGGAGGAGCTCGCGCGGGGCGTGGCGGACGTTCGCCGGGCCGCGACCAAGGCCGGGCGCGACGACTCCGCGATCGACATCGCGCCGCAGTTCGCCTGCTCGATCGGCCGCACCCACGAGGAGGCCGTGAAGCGCTTCCACGCCTCGCAGCTCTACAAGCACCTGGAGTCGCTGAAGCGATCCACGTTGCGCGAGCAGACGGGCGGCTTCGAGCAGCGCAACCTCATCGGCAGCCCGGCGGAGATCTGCGAGCGGATTCGCGTCTACCAGCAGGCGGGCGTCACCACGCTCTCGGGCCTGCTCTTCGTGGCGAACACCGTGCCCGAGATGCAGGAGGCGATCGACCTCTTCGGGCGCGAGGTCATCCCCAACTTCAGCTGAGACGATGGACGCACACCGACGGCAGCGCCTGACCGCCGTGCTGGAGGCCGAGGGCCTCGACGCGCTGGTGGCCACCACGACCGAGAACGTCTACTACGTGAGCGGCCTCCGCTCCATCTCCCACGCGCTCTTCCGCGGCCTCGAGCTCTACGCCGTCTTCACACGCCGCGGGACCGCGCTGGTCGTCCCCTTCATCGACACGACCGGCGTGGCCGCTGACCGGATCGAGGTCGACCACGTTGCGTGCTACGGCAAGTTTTTCTTCGAGTACGCCGACGACCCCGGCGAGATCGGCCGCAAGATCCGCGAGTGGACGCGCGCGCCCGCGCCGAGCCCCGCCGACGCGCTGGCCGGCGTCCTCGGCGAGCTCGGCGTGCTCGGCCGGCGCGTGGGCCTCGACGAGGGCAACCTGTTCGCGCCCACGTGGAAGCGCGTCGAGGAGCGGCTGGCGGGAACGACGCTGGTGCCGGCCTACCAGATGTTCCGCCAGGCGCGCATGGTGAAAGGGCCGGACGAGGTGGCGGCGCTGGAGCGCGCGGCGCTCGTTGCCGAGGACGGCATTGCCGCGGTCCTGGCGATGCTCAAGCCCGGCGTCACCGAGCGCGAGGCCGCGCGCGTGTACGAGCAGGAGGTGCTGCGCCGCGGCGCCCAGCCCTTCTTCACCGTGGTCACCATCGGCGAGCGGGCGGCGCTGGCCGACGTCTATCCCTCGGAGCGGGCGCTCCGCCCCGGCGATCTCGTGCGCTTCGACCTCGGCTGCCTCTGGGGCGCCTATCGCTCGGACATCTCGCGCACGGCCGTGCTGGGCAAGCCCGGCGACAAACAGGCGCGCTACTACGCGGCGATCCTCGCCGGTGAGCGCGCCGCCATCGCCGCCATGAAGCCCGGCGTGCCGGTGAGCCGGCTCTTCGACCTCGCCGTCCGCGTCACGCGCGAGAGCGGCCTGGCCCACTACCAGCGACACCACGTCGGCCACGGGATCGGGCTCGAGCCCTACGACCCGCCGACGATCAACGCGACGACGAACACCGCGCTCGAGGCCGGCATGGTGTTCTGCGTCGAGACGCCCTACTACGAGCACGGCTGGGGCGGCGTGCAGGTCGAGGACGCCGTCGAGGTGACGCCGACCGGAGCGCGGACGCTGACCCGGTCCAGCCAGGAGCTCGCCGTTGTTGGATGAGCGTCATCGGGATAACGAGGAGGCGATCATGCGACTCGCACTGGCGCTCGTCACCCTGCTGCTCGCGGCGCTTTCCGGCGGAGCATTGTCCGCCGGAGCGCAGGCCCCGCCCATCCGCATCGGCTTCGCCTCCGCGATGAGCGGTCCCGCCGCGATCACGGGCGAGGGCGTCCGCTGGGGCGCCACGCTCGCCGTCGAGGAGATCAACGCGAGGGGCGGCATCATGGGCCACAAGATCGAGGCCTCCTTCGCCGACAACAAGGCGCAGCCGGGCGAGGCGGTGAGCGCGGTGCGCAAGCTGGCCGACGTCGACCAGGTCGACGTCATCATCGGCCAGACCCACAGCGGCGCTTGCCTGGGAGCCATGCCGGTCGTGAAGGAGATCGGCGTGCCGATGGTGATCGAGGCCTGCTCGCACCCGAAGATCCGCGAGCTCAGCGGCAAGGGCGGCAACGAGTGGACCTTCCGCGTCGCCCTCGACGACGAAATCATGGCCTACACCTTCGCGCGGTACATGGCGCGCAATGGGGTGAAGACCTCGTCGGTGCTGGCGATGAACAACGACTTCGGCCGCGGCGCCGCCGGCGCCTACGAGGCCGCCTTCAAAAAGGCCGGCATCACGCTCGTCTCCACCGAGTTCTTCGACCCCGGTCAGCCGGACTACCGGCCCGTGCTGACGCGGCTGAAGCGCGCCAATCCCGAGACGATCCTCGCCGTCATTCTGGCCAGCGACGGCGCGCCCTTCATGCGGCAGTTCCGCGAGCTGGGGTTGACGCAGAGGATCTTCTCGCGCGGCAGCCTCGCCTCCGCCGAGTTCCTGCACCAGGTGCGCGACAACCCGAAGGTCGGGGACGGCGTCGTCGAGGCCAGCTACTGGGTCACCGGCCTCGATCCGGACTGGGACAGGAAGTGGACGGAACGCTACAAGGTGCCGCCGCGCATCCACGGCAGCCTGGCGGCCATCACGCTCAAGTGGGCGGTCGTGCCCGCGATCGAGATCGCGCTGAAGAAGCACGGCAAGGCCGATCGCCAGACCATCCGCGCCGCGCTGAAGGAGGTCGACGTCAAGGACTCGCCGCTCGGCCCGATCAAGTTCGACGACAACCACCAGGCGTGGATCAACATGATCCTGCTCGAGATGCGCGACGGCCAGCTGCG
>Ga0209056_10001616_pt1 | contig 24793 bp, 27 predicted proteins | sample GraSoiAngelo_114_FD_185876 | JGI IMG/M metagenome (GOLD analysis project Ga0209056, IMG submission 185876) | Grasslands soil microbial communities from the Angelo Coastal Reserve, California, USA - 14_0903_13_40cm (SPAdes) (version 2) | ecosystem: Environmental > Terrestrial > Soil > Grasslands... | reverse complement strand
GGGGTGAATCTCGCAGTACACGTGCGCCTCGCGCACCCGGCGCGCGATCAGCTGGGTGAACTGCGATCCGTAGTCGAGAATGAGAACGCGGTTAATCACGTTCTCTTCCCGCCGGCGGGCCCACCGTGATACCACGTGGTCGGCTCGAGCACCTCGCCCCGCAGCAGGTCGTCCAGGGTCTCGCGCTGGCGCGCCACGTAATAACGGTCGCCCTCCACCAGCACCTCGGGCGGCCGGGGTCGCTGATTATAGGTCGAGCTCATCACGAAGCCGTAGGCGCCGGTGCCGAGCACCGCGAGCAGCTCGCCCGGCTGGACGGCGGGCAGCTTGCGATCGAGCGCCAGGAAATCCCCCGACTCACAGATCGGGCCCACGACGTTGACCAGCTCCTCGGGCCGGGTGCCGTTTTCGAGCGGGATCAGGTCGTGATGGGCGTTGTAATGGCTCGGTCGCACGAAATCCGTCATGCCGGCGTCTACCACGACGAACTCCTTGCCGCCCGCGTGCTTGCGGTACAGCACACGCGTGAGCAGCACGCCGGCGTTCGCCACGAGGTAGCGGCCGGGCTCGCATATCAGGGCGAGCCCCGCCTGCCTGATCGGGGGCGCGACGGCGTCCGCGAACGCCTTGGGGGTGGGCGCCCTCTCGTTGTGGTAGCGGACGCCCAACCCGCCTCCCACGTCGAGCGCGTCGATCGTGCCGATGCCCGACGCGCGAATCGCCGTCACCAGCTCGAGCAGCTTGACGGTGCCGCGATGGTACGGCTCCACATCGGTGATTTGGGAGCCCAGGTGCATCGCCAGGCCGCGCAGCGTAAACAGCGGCTCGGCCGTGATGCGCTGCGCCACGCTCATGACCTCGTCGTACGGGACGCCGAATTTGGCCGTCTTCTCACCGGTCTTGGTGTAGGGGTGCGTCTCGGTCGCGACGTCGGGGTTCACCCGGATGCCCAGGGAGGCGCGCCGCTTGTCGCGCCGCGCGACGGCGATGGCCGCGTCCAGCTCCGCCGAGGACTCGATGTTCAGGTACCCGACGCCCGCCCGGATCGCCTCGTCCAGCTCGGGCGCCGTCTTGCCGACGCCCGAGAACACGATCGCGCCGGCCTCGAACCCGGCGGCGAGCGCGCGCCGCAGCTCGCCCACGGACACGATGTCGGCGCCGGCGCCGAGCGTGCGCAGCACCTTGAGGACGCCGAGATTGCCGTTCGCCTTCACCGAGTAGCAGATGCGGTGGGGCACGTCCTTGAGCGCGTCGTGCAGCGCGTGATACTGGGCCCGGATCAGGTTGGCGCTGTAGACGTACGTGGGTGTGCCGACCCGCTCCGCGATAGAGCGGAGCAGCGCGGGATCGAACCCTAGTACGCCTGCGCCCACAGTGGGAAGGATTGCAGTGACAATCGGTTAGCGCGGCCTCGCCGGAACAGAGTCGTTTTCAGAGTCGCGTGCGGCCGCCCGGAGGGCGGCGAGCATGTCGCGCAAGATAGCGGCGTGCTGCTCGACACGGTACTCAACGACGTCGGCCCGGTGTCGGACGGTGCCGAGGTGGCCATACACCGTCTTGACGAGCGCATCGCCCCGTGGCCCAACTCGCGCCTCCGTCCAGCGTCTGTAACCGGGCGGCACAGTACGTGTGCCGCAACGTGCAGGGCGTGGCGTCCCCGCGTTGGTGGCCGATCCGCTCTGCGACGGCCGCAAGGATCCGGTGCGAATGACGCAACACGGTTTCCTGCCCGGTGCGCGGAATGACGGGAACAGGAGCGTTTCCCTCCCCATCTGCTCGCGCCGGGGAAAGTACGCCTTGAGAATCTCGGCGAGAGAGCTGCAAAATGCGGCGGCGAGCCGCACTGCCGAGGTAGGCGCCCTACCTGAATTCCGGCGGCTCCTACAGGTGAGCTCCGCACCGTTGTTCGGCCACCCAGTTTCGACGGCTCCTGAGAGTTCTCGTCACCGAACGCGCCGGCTGAACACAACAAGACCGGCCAAGCGACGAGCTCGCTCAGCCGGTTTCGCGATTCGCCCCCCTTGCGGCATGGGCGAGCCGTACGACAGCCGCCTCGGGGATCACAGCATCTGAGGTAGGGTCGAATATGCAGCGGAGAGCGCGGCTCGCAAGCCGCCCGGCGCGGACGTAGTTTCTTCGGCCGGCCCGAGAACGGCCTCCTCGCGTTCGCCCTGACGCCTCCACTCCGACGCCACTCCGATCCGGAAGACCGTCCATACCCGGGTCCGTGCGTCACCCTACAACCCGGAGGATCCCGTCATGCTCCGTCTCCAATCCTTCACTCCCAAAGTGGCGCGGCTCGGCGTTGCCGCGTACGGGCTCGCGGCACTGGCGGCCTGCGGCGACAACGGCATCAGCGGTCCCACGCTCGACCTGAGCCTGAGTCGAGTCGCCGGCTTCGACCCGCTCAAGGCCGCGCTCGTCCAGGCCCGGGACGAAGCCAACGGCGGCTTCAATCTCGACATGTGGGCGGCCGTCGTGGATCGCAACGGCCTGGTCGTCGCCGTCGTGTTCACGGGGGCCACGTCGACCGACCAGTGGCCAGGGAGTCGCGTGATCGCGGCCCAGAAGGCGAACACCGCCAACGCCTTCAGCCTGCCGCATCTCGCCCTTTCGACCGCCAATCTCTATGCCGCCACCCAGCCGGGCGGAACGCTATTCGGACTTCAGGAAGCCAACCCGACCAACGAGGAGGTCGCCTACGGCGGCGACGCGGCCGACTACGGCACCCGCAAGGACTTCATGGTCGGGAAGCGGATCGGCGGAACCAACGTGTTCGGCGGCGGCCTGCCCCTGTACGACGCCGCAGGGACCCTCGTCGGCGGCCTCGGCGTGAGTGGCGACGCTTCCTGCGCCGACCACAACATCGCCTGGAAGATGCGCTACAATCTGCAGCTCGACCACGTGCCGGCCGGCGTAGCGGACGGCGGCAAGGACGACAACATCATCTACGACATCACGAACGGTGTGAGCGCCAGCGGGTTCGGCCACCCCCAGTGCTCGGCCGCGGCGACGTCCATCGGGAACGCGCTTCCAACGACCCATCCGATCGGACACTGACGACCTGCGGCTGCCCGGACTGTGAGCGCCGTGTGGAAGGCGAGGGAGCGAGCCCGTCGCTCCCTCGCCCATCTACGCGCCCGGCAAGATCGAAGTGGAGCCCAAAGCCCAAGAGCGAGTGGGCCGCTCGCGTGGGCCGGTCGCCCGAACAAGGCGGATGCGGTGAGCATGGCCGTCGCCCAGACGGCGGACGAGGAGATGGTGCGCGCGTTCGCGGCGTTGAACGCGAGCGGCGCGGCTTTCTGGTAAGATGTGTTGATGACGGAGGATTGGCAGAATTCTTATGGTGCTCGAATCTCAAGGAGGTCGAAGAGAACCGTATCGACGAAGCGCTTGACCTGGCGAACCTCGTCCTTTGTTTCAGCTACGTGGGTGGCGACAGAGGCCCGGTCGTAGACAGCTCGGGTGCCTGCGCCAAGCCGCTCGTGACGGCCGCCGGCCGGAGCGCGCTAGTACGCCTGCGCCCACACTGCCTCCGCGGCGCTCGGCTTGCCGCACCACATGCACGCCTTCGGTGCCTCGGGCGAGCGGAACTCGGGATCGGGCAGCACGCGCACGGTGGCCGCCGTCTCCTGCTTGATCTCGGCCTCGCACGCCGCCGAGCCGCAGAACCCTCCGTACGCGAACCCGCCGACACCCTTCATGAACTCGAGGAATTGCTGCTTGGTCACGCCCCGGACGGAGTGGGCCTCGCGCCGCTCTCTCGCGGCGTTGAACAGCCACGCCTGGATCTCGTCCAGCGCGGTGGCGACGGTGCGCGTGAGTGCGTCGAGCTTGACCGGCGCCTTGCTTCCCCCCCGCCGCGCCGTCATCACCTGCCCCGCCGCCACGTCGCGCGGGCCGATCTCGAGCCGCAGCGGCACGCCCTTGGCCTCCCACTCGAAGTACTTGGCGCCCGGTTTGAGGCTGTCGCGCGCATCGAGCTCCACCCGGAATCCGGCGAGCGTGAGCTCGGCCCTCACCTTGTCCCCCACCCCGAGCACCTGACCCCGCTCTGCTTCCGACTTCCAGATCGGCACGATCACCACCTGCACCGGCGCCAGCTTGGGCGGACACACCAGGCCGTTGTCGTCCGAATGCGTCATCACCAGGCCACCGATCATGCGCGTCGAGACGCCCCAGGACGTATTCCACACGTGCTCGAGCCCGCCCGCCGCCGTCTGGTACTGGACGCCGAACGCCTTGGCGAAGTTTTGGCCGAGATTGTGCGACGTGCCCGCCTGGAGCGCCTTGTTGTCCTGCATCAGCGCCTCCAGCGCGTAGGTGCGCAGCGCACCGGCGAACTTCTCGCTCTCCGTCTTCAGGCCCGTGATCACCGGCATCGCCATCCATTGCTCCTGGAACGTGCGGTACACGCCGAGCATCTGGCGCGCCTCGGCCTCGGCCTCCGCCTCGGTCGCATGTGCCGTATGTCCCTCCTGCCAGAGAAACTCGGTGGTGCGCAAAAACAGCCGGGTCCGAAACTCCCAGCGCACGATGTTGCACCACTGGTTCAGGAGCAGCGGCAGATCGCGGTAGCTCTGAATCCACTTGGCGAACATCGCGTAGATGATCGTCTCGGACGTGGGCCGCACGACGAGCGGCTCCTCCAGCGCCGACGCGGGATCAGGCATCACCGCCTGGGCGCCCGTCTTGCCCGTGGCCTTGAGACGGGTGTGCGTCACCAGCGCCACTTCCTTGGCGAACCCCTCCACGTGCTCGGCTTCCTTGGCCAGGAAGCTCATGGGAATGAACAGGGGGAAGTAGGCGTTGCGATGACCGGTCGCTTTGAACAAGTCGTCCAACGCCCGCTGCATCAGCTCCCAGATGCTGTAGCCGTGCGGCCGGATCACCATGCAGCCACGCACCGGCGAGTAGTCCGCCAGCTCCGCCTGCATGATCACGTCGTTGTACCACTCGCTGAAGTCCTGGGCGCGTGGCGTGATTTTCTGGGCCTGGGCCTTCACTTGAACACACCCTTACGGACTTTCGTCAACGCCACCTTGCGCTGCCGCCCGCTCTTGAGATCCCGTACCACGGCCACCTTGGCCTTGCGCTCGTCGGGTCCGACGATCACCGCGCGCGGGGCGCCCCGCGCCACGGCGAGCTCGAGCTGCTTGCGGAGGGGCGCGTCCCGCAGCGCGTACTCGACGGCCACGCCGCGATCGCGCAGCTCGTGGGCGAGCTTGAGCACCGGGGCCACGTCCTCGCCGCCCACCGCAATCAAAAAGGCGTCGAGTCGCCTCGGCGCCTCGGCGGCTTTGCCGTGCTCCTTCAAGAGTTCTCCGAGGACGACGTCTCCCATCCCGAACCCGACGCAAGGGAGATCGACGCCCGCGATCTCCTGGATCAGCGAGTCGTATCGGCCGCCTCCACAGATCGCCCGCAGCGACCGCTTGGCATCGAACAGCTCGAACACGAGCCCGGTATAGTAGGCGAGCCCACGCACGATGCGGAAGTCGATCGCGACGAAGTCGGCCAAGCCCATCGCGTCGAGCCGCGTGCGGCATTCTCGCAGCGGTTCCGCCGCGGGAGCTGCCAGCAGCCGCTCCACCGTCGCGGGGTCCTCCTTGGCCAGCATGCTCAAGAACGCGGATACCGAGGCCTTCCGTTCAGGCGAGTTGCCCAGCGCCTGGTGCAGCCGCCGCTCGGTCAACGCCGGCTCGTCGCCCCACTTGTCCAGGGCGCTCAGGACCCCCAGCATCTCGCCGGCCGCCACCGCGTGGTGCTCCTGCAGCTCGTGCGCCAGAATCCGGCGGTCGGACACCCGCAGGCGGACGTCCGCCGGCGTGAGCCCGAACGCTCGCGCGATGTCGATCACGGCCGCCATGATCTCGGCATCGGCCGCCGGTCCCGCTTCGCCGATCACGTCCATGTTGAGCTGGAAGTGCTCGCGCAGGCGCCCCCGTTGCTGCCGCTCGTAGCGGAACAGCTGGGGAATCGAGAACCAGCGGATCGGCTTCTTCAGGGCCTGCGCGCGGGCGCCCACCATGCGGGCCAGGGTGGGCGTCATTTCGGGCCGCAACGCGACCTGGCGCTCCCCCTTGTCCTGAAACGCGTACAGCTGTTGCACGATCTCCTCACCGCTCTTCTCGGTGTAGAGCTCGAGCGGTTCGAGCGGGGGCCCGTCGTACTCCTGGAAGCCGTAGCGGCGCGCCACGTCGCGCCAGGTGGCGAAAATGTAGTTGCGGAGCGCTAGTTCTTCAGGATAAAAATCACGAAACCCTGGTAGGGCTTGTCCTTGCATCGCAACAATTTAGGCGATCGGCGTAAAGCCGGGCAAGCGGGCGAGCGCGTCGCCGACGGTGTGAAACGATCCGGTGACGATCACCGTCGCCGCGCCCACGGCCACCCGCTCGAGCGCGCCGGCGAAACTTGGCTCGAATGCACGTGCTACCGTGAGGCCGCCCAGCTCGCGCTCCAGCCGCCCCAGGTCCCAACGCCGCCGCTCCGGCGCGGTGTCGGGCACGGTGAACACGAACGCATCGACTTGCGGCGCGAGCGCGTCGATCATGCCGAGATAATCCTTGTCGCCGAGCACGCCGACCAGGGCGTGACGGGGACGCGGCGGGTTGCAGTCGCGCAGGGTCTCCGCGAGCACCAGTGCCCCGTCCGGATTGTGGGCCACGTCGAAGATCCATTTGCCGCGCGCATCGAACCGGCCGGGCACATACGCGTGCCCGAAGCTCTCGGGCCAGGTGTCGCCGACCGGCCCGAACGGGGGTGGCAGCCGGTTCAGGGCCTCGAGCGCGACCCACGCGTTGGCCTGCTGGTGGCGGCCGAGCAGCCCCAGGCGTCGCGTGGGGGAGCGCGTGATGTCGACCAGGATCACGGGCGCCGCGCCCCGCCGGCCCGCCTCGGCCGCCAGCTCCTGTCGCACCGCGGGGTCCCGCTCCCCCGTCACGAACGGCACCCCCGACTTCGCGATGCCCGCTTTCTCCCGGGCGATCGACGCGAGATCCGTCCCGAGGTAGTCGGTGTGCTCCCGCGCGATCTTGGTGACCACCGACACGAGCGGCGTGATCACGTTGGTCGAGTCGAGTCGCCCGCCCAGGCCCACTTCGATTACGGCGATGTCCACGCCCCGCGCCGCGAGGTCCGCCAGGGCGATCGCGGTGGTCGCCTCGAAGAAGCTGGCATCGAGGCGCTCGATTTCCGGCTGCAGGAAGCTCGTCCACTCGGCGAACGCCTCCTCGCCGATCGGCACGCCGTCCACCTCGATGCGCTCGCGGACCGAGACCAGGTGGGGCGACGTGTACAGCCCGACCCTGAGGCCGCGGGCCCGCAGCTCCGCCGCCACGAAGGCGCAGGTGGACCCTTTGCCGTTGGTCCCCGCTATGTGCACGGCGGGGAAATGCCGCTCGGGATGACCCAGCACGCGCAGGAGCCCCTCGGTCGGTCCGAGGCTCCATTTGATGCGGCTCCCTTGTCGCGCGAAGAGAAAGCGGCAGGCGTCCTCGAAGGACAACAGGCTCAGTCGGCAGCCTCCGCCGGTTGCCGGCCTGCCATGTGACGCAGCAGCTGACCCGTGGTGTCGCGCAGCTCACTCCGCGGCACCACGGCGTCCACCATGCCGTGCTCGAGCAGGAACTCGGCGGTCTGGAACCCCTCCGGCAGGTCCTGCCCGATGGTCTGTTTGATCACCCGAGGCCCCGCGAATCCGACCACCGCTCCCGGCTCGGCCACGATCACGTCTCCCTGCATGGCGTAGGAAGCGGATACGCCGCCGGTCGTGGGGTTGGTGAGGATCGAGATGAACGGAACACGCGCTGTGCGCAGCCGGGCGATCTCGACCGACGTCTTGGCCATCTGCATGAGCGACAGCACGCCCTCCTGCATCCGGGCCCCGCCCGAGGCGGATACGATGATCAGCGGCGTCCGTCGCTCGGCCGAGCGCCGCGCGATCCGGGCAAGCTTCTCCCCCACCACCGAGCCCATCGAGCCACCCATGAAGTTGAAATCCATCACGCCCACGCCGACCGGTATCCCGTCCAGCCGGCCGTAGCCGGTGCGGACGGCCTCGAGCGGCCCGGCCTTATGGATCGCGGTCTCGAGGCGCTGCTTGTAGTTCTCGAAATGCAGGGGATCGGTGGACCGGAGCCGGGTGTCGAGCTCGTGCCACGAGCCCTCGTCCACGAGGAGGTCGATGTAATCCTGAGCGGAGATGCGGCGATGGTGGCCGCAGTTGGGGCAGACATTCAGGGCACGAACGAACCGATCCTTGATGTCGATATGGCCGCACTCGTCGCACTTCTCCCACGCGTCGGCCGGGATCTCCAGTTTGACCCGTTCCGACGTGCGCGGTTTGCGCTCTTTCTTGAACCAGGCCATGCGCGCCATAGAGGGGGGGTAGAAGGCGACAATTTGGGAGCGGGTCGCGATCGGCGCTAGCCCCGGTCGCGTAACTCGTTGTCACAGCTCGGCATAGCCTGACTGGCGCGATTCCCATGCGACCCGGAGCGAGATTCCCACCGCCAACGAGCAGGCGAGCATGAACGAGCCGCCATATGAAAAGAATGGCAAGGGGATGCCGGTGATCGGCAACAGGTTCACCGTCATGCCCACGTTTTCGATGATGTGCGTGAACAGGAGGCCCGAGATCCCGAACACGCACAGGCTGGAGTACGGATCGGTCGCCCGGCGCGAGATCCGCAACAGCATCAGCACGAGGGCCGTGAACAGCGCCAGCGCCACGATCACCCCGACGAAACCGAGCTCTTCGCCCACCACGGGAAAGATGAAATCGGTGTGCTGCGCCGGGAGAAACGCGAGCCGCTTCTGTGGCCCGTGGGTGAACCCCTGCCCCAAAAACCCACCCGATCCGATGGCGATCTTCGACTGGATGACGTGCCACCCCGTGGCGCGCGGGTCCACCTCGGGGTTGAGAAAGGCGAGCAGCCGGTTCTGCTGGTACGGAGCCAGCCGGCGCCAGAACGGCACGGCGATGACGCCCATGACCACGTTCGCGAGCATCACCCCGAGCCCTTCCCAGACGTAGGGACGCCACCACAGGAGCAGCGCGAACAGCACCACGATCCATGCGCCCCATGCCACGGTCGAAAACGCCAGCACCAACCCGATCACCGGCGATCCGAGCAGCAGCAGCAAAGACGGCTTGGTGCCCGCCCAGTAGAGCATCGCGAACAGCACCGCGATGAACACGATGGCGCTTCCCAAGTCGGGCTGCTTGGCGACGAGCAGGGTGGGCACGCCGGCGATGAGGCAGGGCGGGACGAGGTCGCGCAGCGTGGCCGGCGCTTCGCGGCGCTCGGCCAACCAGCGCGCCAGCATCAGGATGACGCTGAGCTTGGCGAGCTCGGCCGGCTGGCCCAGGCGTATCCCGCCGATCGAGATCCACGAGCGTTCGCTCGCCGCCGTGCCGGCCCCGGTCCCGGTCGAGAGCGTGATCAGGAGCACCAGGATGCCGATCCCGTAGGCGTAGGGCGTCGCCCACTCGAGCAACCGCGGCGACGTGCGGTACATCAGGAACAGCGCCACGAGCCCCACCCCCAGCCAGATCAGCTGCTTGTGCCAGATGGTCGTCACGAACGTCGGCACGTCCGTCTGGCCGGCGGAATAGAGCGCCGCGAGCCCGTATGCCGCGAGCGCGACCGTGACCGCGAGGAGCGGCTTATCGATCTCGCGGAGGGGGGGTCGCATTGCCGGTATCGGGAGGTGTGACGCCCGTGTCGGTGGGCGCGATCGGCACGATCGTGGAATCCTCGATCGACGGCGGGCCCGGGAGGAGGCGCCTCGGATGTGGCGCCGTATCGGTGGGGAGCACGATCCGGACGTTGGAGGCCGCTGTTGTATCGACCCCGAGGTAGTGCCCGATCACGCGGGTGACGAGCGGCGCCACATACGGTCCCTCGCGGGCGAACTCGATGATGGCACCGACCACGATCTCGGGCTTCTCGGCGGGCGCGAACCCGATGAACCAGCCGTGGTCCGGTCCGTGGGAATTCTGCGCCGTGCCGGTCTTGCCGGCGATGGCGATGCTGCCGCCGAAGCGCCCGGCGCCGCGCGCGGTGCCCCGCTCCACCACGCTGACCATCGCCTGACGCAGGCCGGCGAGCTGGTCGGGGAGGAGCCCGAGGCTCGCGGTCGTGCCGGCGGCGGGGTGCACGAGGTAAGGGGGCCGGGCGCGCCCATCGCTGGCCAGCATCTGGTAGAACCGCACCATGTTCACGAGCGTCTGCGCGTTCTCCCCCTGCCCGATAGCGAGGTTGAGCGTGACCGCGGACGTCCACCGGCGCGGGCCGTACACGCGGTCGAAGTAATCCGTCCCGCCGGGGAATACGGCCGTGATCTCGCCCGGGAGATCGATCCCTGTGCGCGACCGGAACCCCAGCCCGCTCGCGTCCTCGAGCAGCGACGTGAGCCCGAGCTTCAGCCCGAGCTGATAGAAGTACACATCACAGCTCTGCGCGATCGCGTCGGTGAGCGTCAGGTCGCCGTGGCCGTTGGCGTGCCAGCAGCGGAAGAAGCGATTGCCGTACTGCAGCCCGCCGCGGCACGGGATCGGCATGTGCGAGCGCAAGGTGACAATCCCGCGGCGCAACGCCATGGTCGCGATTGCCAGCTTCCAGGTGGAGCCGGGGGGATAAAACGTCTTGATCGCGCGATCGAGCAGCGGGTGCGCCGGGCTCGTGTTGAGGGAGCGCCAGTAGTTGGGATCGACACCGCCTACGAACGCGTTCGGGTCGTAGCCCGGTGCGCTGTACAGCGCGAGAATCTCCCCGCTGTTGGGATTGAGCGCGAGCACGGCGCCGCGCTGGCCCGCCGGAAAGATCCGCGCCACGTAGCGCTGCAGGTCCAGGTCGATCGTGGTGGAGAGCGCCCGCCCCGGAATCGGCTGCAGGGTCGAGGCCGCGCCGGCGTCTCGCACCACGCGTCCCAGCGCGCTGACCTCCACGAATCGCACGCCGTCCGCGCCGCGCAGCGAGTCGTCGTACTCCCGCTCCAAGCCATCCTTCCCGAGCAGCCCGCCCAGGCGCACCGGGGCCAGGCGCCGCTGCGCCCGTTCGGCTTCGGTCACTTCCCCGATGTAGCCCACCAGGTGGGCGACGAGCGAGCTGTCCGGGTAGTGGCGCTTCGGCTCTGGTTGAATGAGCAGCCCCGGAAAAATCAGGCGCCGCTCCTGCAGCGCCGACACGATCGCGAACGTCGCATTGGGGAGAACGGGGACCGGCAGGTAGGGCGTGCGCCGGTAACGGGCCAGCACGCGCTCGATGCCGACGCTGTCGAGCTTCACGATCGGCGCGATGCGCCGCAGGGTCGCATGCAGCGAGTCTTCGTCCGCCCCCGGGAGCAGCGAGACGGTGTAGCCCGGCACGTTCTCCGCGAGCACCTTGCCGTTGCGGTCGGTGATGATCCCGCGCGGCGCCGGCAACGGGATCGGACGCAACCGGTTGGTCTCCGACTGGAGCTGGTACTTGGAGTGCTCGAGGATCTGCGTGCGGAAGAAGACGATCACGAGCGCGGCCACGGCCCCCCACACGACGAGCCGGACCAGCCGCAGCCGGCGATCGAGCAGGTGCGGGTGGAACGAGCTCACGCGTCGCTCAGCCGCACCGCGATGCGGCGCCCCACGAGCCAGAGCACGAGCACGCCCGCGACGGCCGTAGTCAGGCTCTGGATCGGCGACCAGACGAGCAGCTCCCAGCCGAGCATGCCGCCCTTGAGCTTCCCCGAGGCGACCGCCACCGCCAGATTGCGGCACCACGTGCCGGCGAAGAACAGACAGCCGTTCACAAACAGGTTCTCCGCGAAGAAGACCGCCTTGCTCCAGGACGCAAGATACGCCACCAGCGTGTGGGCGAGCGCCCCGGCGCCGAACGAGGCGGGGGTGAGGGCGTCGCGCACCAGCCCCACGACGAATCCGGCCCCGGCACTCGGCCCGGGCCGGGCCCGGATGGTGTAGATGAGGAGGGCGAGCAGCAGGAAATCGGGCGCGACCCGGTCGCCGCCGAGCCAGCGGCGCGCCGAGAATTGCAGCACGACCAGCACGCCCAGGATCACGTAGAAGCGGTACTTGTCGCTCCGCCTCACGGCGCTTCCCCGCTCGATTCGAACACCGACCGCAGGTCTCCCCGGCTCGGCGTGCCGCTCAAGATCATGACGTGCGTGACGGCGGCGGGATGCACGGCGGGGCGCAGCAAGTAGGTGCGCTCCCACCCTTCCGCCTCGCCCGCGACGCCTACCACCACGCCGACCGGAATGCCGCGCGGCATCACGCCGCCCAATCCGGACGTGAGGATCAGCGTGCCGTTGGGGACGAGCTGTCGATACGCCACCCCCTCGAGCTCGAGCAGCCACACGCGCGGTCCCTCGGACCCGTGTGGCGCGACGATTCCGTACACGCTCCCGTCCGCTGCCATCGCGCTGGCCCGGAATTCGGGGTGCGCCCACGTCACCACCAGGCTGGTTTGCTGGTCCACTGTACTCACGATTCCCACCAGCCCTTCGGGGCTCACCACGGCCGACAGGGGTTTGACCCCCTGCTTCTTGCCGGCGGAGACGATGAACGTGAGTGGGCTGGTCGGCTCGGGCTCGCGCAGCACTTCGGCGGGGACGTAGCCGGTGCCGAGCCGTGTGCCCAGCCCGAGCAGGCTGCGCAGCCGGGCATTCTCCCCCCGCAGCTCGGGCAGGAAGGTGGCGACGAGGGACGCCGAATCACGCTGCGCGACGACAGCATCGTAGCGCGCCAGCGAGGCCGAGAGGCGCTCGATCTGCTGCTGCAGGCTCAGGAACGGCGCCAGCACGGTATCGCGCAGCGCCCGCGCCAGGGGATCCCGCAGCCGGCCGGGCAGGCTCATGGCGGCGCCGGAGAGGAGGACGCACCCCACAAAGACGAGGGTGTCGGCCCGCGACGCGTAGCGGTCCGCTCCGAGCGCCATGGCCTTAGGTGGTCAGGACGTTGCGGTATTTCTCCGGATCGTCGAGGATCCGCCCCGTCCCCCGCACGACGCAGGTCATCGGGTCCTCGTCCAGGTGGATCGGCAGGCCCGTCTCCTGCTGCAGCAGCACGTCGAGGCCGCGGATCAGCGCGCCCCCGCCGGTCATCACGATTCCCCGATCCACGATGTCCGACGCCAGCTCGGGAGGCGTGATCTCGAGCGCCCGGCGCACCGCGTCGACGATCTGCTGGATCGGCTCCTGCACCGCCTCACGAATCTCGCTCGAGTGCACCCGCACGATCTTGGGGATTCCCGACACGAGGTCGCGACCCTTCACCTCCATCTCGCGCTCCTCCCCCACGGGCGCCGCCGACCCGATCTGGATCTTGATCTGCTCGGCCGTCGGCTCGCCGATCAGGAGGTTGTAGTTCTTGCGCATGAATTGCACGATGGCCTGGTCCAGCTCGTCGCCGCCGGTGCGGATCGAGGTGTCCGACACGATCCCCGACAACGCGATCACGGCGATTTCGGTGGTGCCGCCGCCGATGTCGATGACCATGTTCCCCGTGGGCGTCTCGACCGGCAGACCCACGCCGATCGCCGCGGCCATGGGCTCGGCCACCATGTAGACCTCCTTCGCCCCGGCCGACTGGGCGGAGTCGCGCACGGCGCGCTTTTCCACTTCCGTGATACCCGACGGCACGCACACGATCACCTTGGGCTTCACGCGGAACAGGTGGCGATCGATGATCGTCTTCAGGAAGAACCGCAGCATCTTTTCCGTGACGTCGAAGTCGGCGATCACGCCATCCTTGAGCGGCCGTACCGCGAGGATCCCGTCCGGCGTCCGGCCGAGCATGCGCTTGGCCTCGAGCCCGATCCCTTTGATCTTGCCCGTGGCCTTCTCGATCGCGACGACCGAGGGCTCGTTCAGCACGATGCCCTCGCCCTTCACGTAGATCAGCGTGTTGGCAGTGCCCAAATCCACGGCGATCTCATTCGCCGGGCTCCAGGCACCGAGCTTCCAATTCGGCCAGCGTAGCGGCACGAGGTCGTCGGGTGAAAGTCGTTAGGGGGGCGCGCGCGAGCGCATCAAGCTAATGAAAAGCGTAACTCCAAGCAAGGCTGATGCTTGACGCCTCTGACGGGGACCGCTAGCGTTCGCGCATGCGACCGGCGCCCGCCTGCTCCGAGATTGCGGTGGTGGATCTCCAGGTGTGCGACCGCTGCGGTCTGTGCCTGCCGCTCTGCCCTCCCGAAGCGATTCACCTGCAGTTGGCCGACTTGGTCGTGGACCGCGCGGCCTGCACTGGCTGTCGCAAGTGCATCGCCCCCTGCCCCGTCGGCGCACTCACGATGGTCGCCGCGTGATCCGCGACACCGATGTCTTGGTCATTGGTGCCGGCCCGGCCGGCAGTGTTGCCGCGTGGGAGGCCAAGCGCCGCGCCCCCGAGCTGGACGTGGTGTTGCTCGAGCGCGACCCTGCCGTCGGGACGCCCGTGCGTTGCGCCGAGGGGGTGGGGGACGCGGGGTTGCGCGAGTTCGCCGAGCCGGAGGGAGCGTCGTGGGTGGCGCGCAAGATCACACGGGTGGTCTTCCTCGCTCCCGACGATACGGAGGTCAAGGTCGCCGAGCGCGACGTGGGCTGGATTCTCGATCGCACGCGCTTCGACGCGTTCCTCGCGGCGCGGGCCGCGGCGGCGGGCGTGACCGTGCTGGTAGGCACCGAGGCGGCCGGCATGAGCCGCGACGCGGACGGTCGCTGGCAGGTACGGCTGCGCGGCGCCGGCGGCGACGAGACGTGGCGTGCCCGCGTCGTGATCGGCGCGGACGGCGTGGAAGCGATGGTGGGGCGCTGGGCCGGGCTCGACACCCGTGTGCCGGCGCGCGACATGGAGTCGTGCGCCCAATACGTGCTGCAGGGCATCGACTTCGACCCGGACGCGATCTACCTGCAGTTCGGCGAGCAGATCGCGCCGGGCGGATACGCCTGGCTGTTCCCCAAGGGACCCGGCGTCGCGAACGTGGGGCTCGGGCTGGTCGCGCTCAAGGCCGACGGCCGCAATGCCCGGCAATACCTCGACGAGTGGATCACGCGGCGTTACCCGGGCGGCGCCAAGACGGCGTACACGGTGGGCGGCGTGATCGTGCACACGACGATCAAGGCCACGTACACCGACGGCGTGCTGCTGGCGGGCGACGCGGCGCACATGATCAACCCGCTGTCCGGAGGCGGGATCGTGAACGCCATGAAGGCTGGGCGCCTCGCCGGTCAGACGGCCGCGGCGGCCATCTGTGCGGGCGACACGGGTGCCGGGCGGCTGTGCGCCTATCACGCCGCGTGGATGGAGCTCCTGGGCGACGACCACCTCAAGTACTACCGCATCAAGCGCGCCCTGGAAGAGGTGGACGACGCGTTTTTCAATTCGCTCGCCCGCACCGTGAACGGCATCCCGGTCGAGAAACGCACGTTGGGCCGCATCTTTGCGCACGCACTCATCAGGCACCCGCAGTTGATCCCGGTGGCCGCGAGGTATTTCATCTAATGCGGAATGCGGAATGCGGAATGTGGAATGGCAGCGCGAGCGTCATTCGCTATTCGACCTTTCCCTCCAATTCCGCATTCCACATTCCGCATTCCGCATTCGGGTGGGGGGGGCGATGTTGAGCATCGATCTTCACGGCAAACGCGCCCTGGTGGCGGGCGTCGCCGACGATGGGGGCTATGGCTTCGCCATCGCCAAGGCGCTGGCCGAGGCGGGCGCCACGGTGTGCACCGGCACGTGGCCGCCGGCCCTGAACATCTTCCTCAACCTGCTCGAGCGCGGCAAGATCGACGGCTCGCGCCGCATGCCCGACGGCTCGCTGCTCCAGTTCGAGAAGATCTATCCGCTCGACGCGGCCTTCGACACCCTGACCGACGCCCCGGAAGAGATCCGCGGCAACAAGCGCTACAAGGATGTGGGCGACTTCTCGGTGACGGGACTGGCGCAGCGCCTGGCGCAGGACCTGGGCGAGCGACCGCTCGACATCGTCGTCCATTCGCTCGCCAACGGCCCCGAGGTCAAGAAGCCGCTGCTCGAGACCAGCCGACCGGGGTACCTGGCGGCCGTGAGCGTGAGCGCCTATTCGCTGGTGTCGCTGGTCGCCCGGCTAGCGCCGCTGATGCGGTCGGGCGGATCGTTCCTGTCGCTCACCTACATGGCGAGCGAGCGCGTGGTCCCCGGCTACGGCGGCGGGATGTCCTCGGCCAAGGCGGCGCTTGAGAGCGACACCCGCACCCTCGCCTTCGAAGCGGGACGCAAATACGGCGTGCGCGTGAACACGATCTCGGCGGGCCCGCTCGCCTCCCGCGCCGCCAGCGCCATCGGGAAGATCGAGAAGATGGTCGACTACTACGCTGCCAACGCGCCGCTCCGGGAGCCGCTCACGGCACGCGAGGTCGCGACCACGGCGGCCTTCCTGGCGAGCCCGCTGGGCAGCGGGATCACCGGCGCCACCATCTACGTGGACAAGGGATACCACGCGATGGGCGCGGCCGTCGCGACCGGCAACCTGCTCTAGTGCAACTCGGTGTTGCTGACGAACGCCACCCGGCGGCTGTCGGGCGACCACGAGGGCACGTTGATCGTGCCCTGGCCGCCGTACAAGTAGGCGATCACGCGCGGGCTCCCGCCCGCGGTGGGCATGAGGCGCAGGTAGACCGGCTTGTAAAAGGGATGGTCGTTCGGTGCCACCTCCGGCATGAACGAGAGAAACACGATCGAGCGGCCGTCCGGCGACACGTGGGGGAACCAGTTGTTGTACCGGTCGCTCGTGAGCTGCTCCTGTGCACTGCCGTCCGGTCGCATCCGCCAGAGCTGCATGGTCCCGCTGCGGACGGAGTTGAAGTAGATGTACGCCCCGTCGGGTGAGTACTCCGGGCCGTCGTCCAGCCCCGGGGCGGTCGTGAGCCGAGTCTCCTCCCCGCCGTCGACCGCGATCCGGTAGACGTCGAACTCCCCGCCCCGCTCTCCGGTGTACACCAGGAACTTGCCGTCCGGGGACCAGCCGTGCAGGTACGAGGGGCCCAGCGCCGTGACGCGCCGCGGCGTCCCGCCGCCCACCGGTACGGTGTACACGATCGACGCGTTGTGATCGTCCGCGCTGTGATGGCTGATGCCGATCGTCCGCCCGTCGAACGACAGCACGTGATCGTTGTTGTTGCTGGTGGCGAACCCCGTATTCACGGCCACCGGGCGCCGATCGGCGAGGTCGAAGCGGTACAGCAGGCCCCCGCTGTTGTAGATCAGCGCCGTGCCGTCCTTGGTCCAGTTCGGCGCCTGGAGCGACGCGGGAGAGCGGTACACGATGGTCCGGTCCCCCGTCGCGACGTCGAGGATCTCGAGATTGCTGCCGAGGTAGTCCCGGTACGGCACGAAATCGGCCCGGGCGGGGACGGTGAGCCGGACGTCACGGAACGTGGCCTGCTCGACCACGGTGTCGTTGTGCGCGCACACGAACAGTCCGACATAGACCTGGTCGCCCAGTGCCAGGTCCGCCACGCTCACCGGTGCGAGCGTGTCGCCGAAGCGGGCGACCGAGAGCGTGTAGCGGTTCCCCGCGCGCTCGAGCTGGATGACGTCCGGGGCGGTCACGGACGACCGCACCTCCTCGGTGAGACCCCCGGCGGTGCGACGGAATTGCAGCGCCACGAGGCCGTCCCCGTGGACCGCAGCCGTCACGTGCGGTGCACCGGTCGCGAGTGTCGAGCGCACCGTCCAGCCGAGCTTGCGATGTTGCTCGACGCCGGCTCCCGTGAATTGCGCCCGTGCGGTGACGATAAAGTTCCCCGGGAGGCGCTTCCATACGAAGTGGAAGTCGTCATGGTCGGCCCACATGTTCGCGCCGGAGCCGGCGATGGTGTACACCTCGCGCACCGCATCGTAGGCCACCGAGCCCGGGTTGCGCGTCCGGCCGATATCGCCGTGGCTGTCGAAGGCGCCCAGCGATGGTTGCTGGGCGAGGGCCGCGGTGGCCGTCGCGAGCGGTAACAGGATCCGGAGGATCACCCGACTTCGCCTCCCCATCGGAGTGTCAGCATCCAGCTCGTTCCGACGGCGCATCGGTTGGCGACGCTCGCGACCAGCCGCCCCAGTGTGCCGGTCACATCGCGCCGCAATCCCAAGGGTGTCTTCCCCCCATCCCACAGGTACACGGGGACGCGGGCCAGGGAGAGCGCCGATCCGCTGGCCCGCACGCCCCCAAACCCGAGCTCGTAGCCGGCGGCGCGCGCCAGGCGCTCGATCCGCGCATCGCGCGCGCCGAACGGGTACGCCACGGCGCGGCCCGCCTCCGGTCCCAGCCGGCCGAGCAGCGTCTGGCGCGAGCGACCGAGCTCGTCGCCGATCCGCTCGTCCGAGAGCCAGGTGAGCCGGGCGTGCGAGGCGGTGTGCGATGCGAACTCGAGTCCCCGCCCGCGCCAGCGCTCGATCGCATCCCAGTAGAGGTGCGGCAGCCGGCGCCAGGTATAACGCACGTCCCAGGTGTTGGTCCGGCCCACGAAGTCGGTGACGAGAAAGGTCGTGGCGGTGAAGCCGACGTCGGTCAGCACGGGATAGGCGTTGTCCGCGAGGCTCGCATAGCCGTCGTCGAAGCTGAGGAGGAACTCCTTGGGCGACGCCGGAACGCGACGCTGTACGTGCGCCAGGAGCTCGCGCAGTGAGACCGTGCGCCAGCCGGATCGCGCCAGCGCGTGCATCTGGCGCGCGAACACCGCGCGCGCCACGCGCGTCACGCCCAGCTCGAGCGGCCCACCGACGCGGTGATAGCAAAGGACCGGGATCATCGGCGTGGCGATGTGAACTACACCACGCCGCCCGGCTCGCTGCGGAACCCCTTGGCGGCAGCCCGCCACAGCCAGACGAACAACGCGAGCACCAGCAGCTGGGTCACCAGGAATGGCGGCTCCTGCTGCTTCGGCGCTGCGACGATCAAGGCCGGCAGTCGGCGGAACAGCTGTACCAGCAACACGAACACGTTGAGGTACAGCGCGAGCACCGTCCCCACGACGTAGACGTTACGCCAGGCGCCGTTGAGATGCTTGACGTAACGCGCCACGATCACCGTGGCCAGCACGACGAGTGAGATGATCCCGACGGCGTGCGATGGCAGGAACGTCACGAAGGGAAAGCCGAATCCGGTGACGCTGGTCGCGATCGTCGTCACCAGAAAGACCCCCGTCCAGCCGTCGAGCCGCCTGCCCGCGACGAGTCCTCCGGCGACGACGCAGCCCGCGAAGATGCCGACCAGACTCACCACCACGTGAAACAGCGTGAACGTCGTCAGGCCGCCGATCATGGGACGTCCTTTCGTGATGAAGACACGGCTGCACGCCCGCAGATCATATCAGCCGGCGGGCTTCCGTACCAGGCGCCCGGCCCACATGCTGAGCCCGGCACTCACGGCGAGCACGAGGATATCACTCGCGAACACGCGTTGCCGGTCGACGACTTCCCAGATATGCAGGACAAAGACGACGGCGAACAGAATGCCGGTGACCGCCAGATAGGCCTTCATCGGTGACTCCTTCGGGTCAGGGGACGGGCTGTGCTGCGAACGGCCAGGTGCGTCCTTTCCACGACCAGGCGGCGAAACACACGATGCCCAGCACCAGCGCGCCCAGTCCGAACGCGATCACCCTGGGCGGCGTGGTGGCAAAGATGAAGATCCACCCCAGCAGCGCGACGAGGCTCGGCAGCGGATAGAGCCACATGCGATACGGCCGCGGCAGGTCCGGCGCCCGCCGCCGCAGCAGCGTCACCGCCCCGATCTGCCCGATGAACTGGACGAGAATCCGCGTGGTGATCAACGCATCGATCACCATGCCGAGCGACGCAAACCCGGCGAGGATCGAGAGCACGCCCAGCACGACGAGCGAGACGCTTGGGAATCCCTGGGACGGATGCAGCCGCGCGAACACCTTGAAGAAGTAGCCGTCCTGCGCCGCCGCGTACGGTACCCGCGAATAGCCGAGCAACAGGGCGAACACCGAGCCGAACGCGGTCCACAGGATCATGGCCGTGAAGACCGTCGCGACGCCCGGCCCGTACACCCGCTCCATGAAGATCGAGACCACGAAGTTGGACTGCGGGTGTGACTCGGCCGGCACGAACTCCCGCCACGGGACCACGCCGATCATCGACAGATTGACCGCGAGGTACATCAGCGCGACCAGGACGGTACTGATGAGGATCGACCGCGGGATCACCCGCCCGGGGTTCTCGACTTCGTCGCCGATGTAGCAGACATCGTAATAGCCGAGGTAGTCGTATACGCCGATGCGGGAGGCTCCCCCGAGACCCATGAGAAAGCCCAGCGAAAACGTGAAGGCACCCGGCGGAAAATCGAAGGCGACCTTGGCGTCGAAATACCGGGCTCCGGTGACCACGACCACGAGCACCGTGACGATGGTCCCGATCCACAGGGCGACGGTGATGGTCGCGATCGACGTGATCCGCCGGTACAGGAGCGCCAGGTTCACGAGCCCGATGATCGTCACCACGAGCATGGTCTCGCGCGGCGTGATCCCCTTCCAGATGTAGCCGAGGTACTGCGAGAAGCCGATGTATCCCGACGCGATCTCGAGCGGACCGCTGAGCACGAACTGCCAGACGAAGAGAAACCCCATCAGCCGGCCGACCGTCGCCGGCCCGTAGCCGCGGCGCAGGTATCCGAACGAGCCGCCCGACCCCGGCAGCGCCGCCCCCAGCTCGCTCCACACCATGCCGTCGCACACGACGATCGCCAGCGCCACGACCCAGCCGAGCATCGCCTGTGGCCCGCCCAGGGCCGACATGAGGAGCGGGATCGTGATGAACGGCCCGATCCCGATCATGTTCGTCATGTTGAGCGCCGTGGCGTGCAGCAGGCCGAACCGGCGCTGCATCGGCGGCTGCGGGTTCAGTGGGCGGCCCTGGCGAGGTCCGGCGTCTTCCAGAGGTCGATCGGCTTCGCGATCCCCGTGGGGCGGAACGGCAGCATGATCTTGCGACCCAGGCCGGCGGACGCGTACGCGGCATACAGGACCTCTTGCACCAGGCGTCCCGTCTCGCCGTCGGAGATGGGCGTCTCCTTGCCGCGCACGCACCGCGCGAAATGGCGCATCTCCTGGGGAAAGCCGTAGTTCCAGTGCTCCTCGAACACGGGATAGGTCCAGCCTTTGGTCGTGGCGGCCTTTTCGACCGCGTAGCCGAACCCGACTTCCGAGTACGTCGGTAGCGCGTTGCCCATGAGCAAGTCGGCGTAGGTCTGGCCCTTGTCGCCGAACACCTCGATGCAGTCGTCCATCCCGCCCGAGCGATTCCAGCTGCTCTCGACCATCCCCACGGCGCCGTTCGCGAATTCGATGATGGTGACCGCTTCGTCGTCGCCCTGCGTGCGCGCCTGGTGGACCTGCGTCGCCATATGGGAGTAGACGCTCCTGACCTGCGGCTTGCCGAGGAACCACCAGCAGAACGCGATCCCGTGGCACCCCAGGTCCATGACCGCGCCGCCGCCCGACTGCTCCACGTCCCAGAACCACTCCGAGTGCGGACCCGAGTGCTTCTCGCCCTGCTTCACCAAGTGAACCCGGCCGAACGCGCCCTCGTCGGCCAGCTGCTTCGCCTTCACATACTTGGGAGCGAAGAACAGCTCTTCGGCGTACAAGAGCAGCACGCCCGCCCGGCGGCACGCGTCGATCATCGCGTCGGCTTCTTCGAGGGTCAGACACAGCGGCTTCTCGCACACCACGTGCTTGCCGGCGCGGGCGGCGTCGGTCGCGATCTGGGCGTGCAGCCGATTAGGGGCGGTGATCGAAATCAGCTCGACGCCGGGGTCGCGCAGCAGCTCGTGGTAGTCGCTGTACGAGCGCGCGACGCCGTGGCGCTGTGCGAAGCTCGCGGCGTGTCCCCGCGTGGGCGAGGCCACGGCGACGACCTCGGCTTCGTCCGGGATGGCTCGCACGGCCCCCGCGATGCAATCCGCTTGAAAGCGCGAGCCAATGATCCCGATCTTCACCGTCGGCATGGAGCCATCCGCTGTCACCCTTTGACGTAGGACAGCTTCTCGGCGACCAGCCCGTCCCGCACGCGAAACACGTCGACACCGCGGACATGGCCGCGGGTCCCGTCCTTCACCCAGGAATACACCCAACGCACCACACAGCGGTCGCCGGCGGCGAATATCTCCTCGGTGTCGAAATGGGCGTGAGGCGAGCGCGCGAACAACTGCTCCCAGACGGCCCTGACCCGCTGCCGTCCCTCGACGCGTTCACCATCCGGTGCCGGGCGTGTATTCTCAAACACGCAGTCGTCGCTCATGAGCGCCATGATGGCGTCGACGTCATGGCGATTGAAGGCGTCGTTGAACCGCTGCACGACGTCGACGACGCTGCCGGGTTGGGTCACTGCTCCAGGCGGACGAAGTACCCCGACACCCGCCACCCCCGCTTCCCGTCGAGGGTCGGCACCACCGTCTCCACCACCTGCCGACCACCGGAGACGTCGGTCTGGTATTGCAGCAGCACATACTGACCGGGTGGCGCGTTTGGAGGATCCGTCGTGTAGCGCGCCATGATCTGATGACGTGCCCCGAAGGGCTCGAACGGCGCGCGCGCACTGCGCACGAGCTGCTCCCACTTGGTCTTCGTGACGCCGAGCTGCAAGACGAGCGCACCCTCCTCCCAGCTCCTCGCGATCTCGCCCTTGTCCACCAGGACGAGCCACGTATGCGCGGCCGTGTCCGCGGCCCGGAGCGTCGCCGCCGTGTCGACGGATGTTTGGCCGGCGAGCGACGCCGCGAGCAGCGCCGCGGGAAACGAAGCGAAGCATGCGATGCGCGACAGTACGGTCATCCGAATCCTCCCCGCCTAAGCTGCGGGCGTAAACCTCGCGGGCGCAAGGACGCCGCCGTTACCGGTGTGGTGCCGGGACAAGGTAATCGTGCGCCGCGACGATCTGCCACCGCCCGCCGCGCCTCACCCACGTATCGGTGAACCGATACCGGCGATCGAATGGTCCACTCGGCCCCTGCCCCGCGACCACCAGCCAGCCCGTCACGACGGCCGTCTGACCGAAGCGGTGGACGCGCATGTCCTCGTTGTGCGCCGCCGTCACCGTATCCGTGCCGGCCACGACCTCGTGCAGGACATCGTCCCGACTCATGGTGCGGTCGTCCTCGGTGTAAATGAAGCGATCGGCCAGGAGGCGGCGAAACATCGCGCCATCACGATGGATCAAGGCGAGCGCCCAGTCGTCCTCCAGGCGCAGCAGCACGCGCGGCTCGGTGTCCTGTGGCGCGGCAGCGGCGAGCAGCACGGCGGCGAGCACGAAGGTCATGGCAAGGTCAGGCGCGCGGTGTCGAGCATCACGCGCGAAACCGGGCGCGGAGCGCCAGCCCCGCCACACCGAGCGCGACGAGCGAAGCCACGGCCAGGACGGGGTAGATCACGAGCAGGTCGATCCTGTGTTGCACTCTCCGGAGCACAGGATCCGCTCCTGCATCGCGTACTCGTAGATGCCGTAGAACATCCATGCGAGAGCCACGACGATCACGAACGGCCGGCGAGTCAAGCGGTACAAGCCCACGAACGCCATCGCAGGGATCACCGCGATCAGCGGGTACTCGATCAGAAAGCTCATCGCGCCCATCTACGAGCCCAGTACCGCATGCACGGCGCGCATCCCTTCAAATCCTCGGTAGCCATGGCCGGACACGCGTCTGGTAGGTCCTCTCACACCGCCGGGTGCGGGAACGATACTACGACCACTCCCCGCCGGCTTCAAGGTCGCAGCAGCCGATAGGTCGCGGCCAGGCCGAGGCTGATCAGCGTCCACACGAGAGCGGACACCCCGACCATCGTCACCTGATAGCCGAGCCCGCCGAGCGCTCGGTGGGTCTCGAACAGCCACGCCTGGACCAGGTAGCCGGGGGCGATCACGATGAACGAAAGCGTATTGTCCATGTGCGTCACGGCCACCGCGGCCGCGATGGCGCAGAGAGCCAACAGCGCCACGGCACGATAGGCGCTACCCGATGCGCTGCGGGGGTTTAGCGCTGCGGCCCCACTCGGGGCGTCTCGCGTCCCTGCGCCAGCATCCGCTCCACGAAGTCCAGGCGCTCCTGAGTCTCGGTGAGCTCACGCTGCAGCTTGCTGATTTCGAGTTCCAGCGCCTCGAACTGCGACTGCACCCCTTCGGGCGCGTCGGACCAGGTCCGGAGCTCCCCTCCGCCTCCGCCCGGACGAGGTCGTAAGCGTTGCGCCCAAAGCCCGAACCCGATGGCCAGGGCCACGTGCACCGCGGCATGCGGTTGCTCGCCCTGCGTGGCGGCGATCCAGGCCGCGACCGCGTTGAGGCCGCTCAACACGACGGCGATAGGGTACCACGTCGCGGACTTGAAGGTCATGGCTCCCCTACGTCGCCGGCTTCCGATGCGTGTCAGCTGGCGGGCCTGACGAGCTTGCGGGCATAGGCTCCGGCAACCGTGATCGGATGTGCGAGCAGGGTCTCGAGTCGACCGTCGATGTGCAGATCCGGAAGCGACGTGAGGAGATCCGCGTAATAGCCGTGCACCGCATCGCGTCCCTCGTGGTGCTCACCCCAGGGCTCGTCGTCGTACCACGCCCCGGCACCGAAGGTCGCCATGATCCCCGGCAGGTCGTGGGCGTTCTCGCGGCGCACGTGTTCCTCCACGAGCGCCAGCCGGGCGCGGATGCGGTCACTGGAAACGGCGGTCATGGCAGGCCCTCCGGACGCTCGTGGAGCAGCATCCACGACGTGCCGAACTTGTCCCTGAGCATGGCAAAACGCGACGCAAAGAAGGTCTCCTCCATC
>Ga0209056_10001615_pt1 | contig 24794 bp, 26 predicted proteins | sample GraSoiAngelo_114_FD_185876 | JGI IMG/M metagenome (GOLD analysis project Ga0209056, IMG submission 185876) | Grasslands soil microbial communities from the Angelo Coastal Reserve, California, USA - 14_0903_13_40cm (SPAdes) (version 2) | ecosystem: Environmental > Terrestrial > Soil > Grasslands... | reverse complement strand
CAGAGGCGTCGGCGGGGCGGGCGTGTCTTGTCTGTCGCGCCGGCTTTCGCCGGCCGCGACATGCGGCGCGCGCGGGTCACCGAGCGTTCCACTCTCGCGTCCGGTCCCGACCCGAGATGTATCTCGCGCCGGTGTGCGCGCACGCCCCGGCGTGGCGCATGGTGCGCGACGAGCGTCCATTCGCGACGGAAGCGGTAGCCCGCTTTCCGTTTGAATTGCCGGAGCGCGTCGGCCATGGTAGTGCCACAACTTCGATGGCCGGGACTCGCTTCGCCGTCACGCTGGCGCTCGTCATTCCGCTGGCGACGGGTTGCGCGAGCCTCAGGCATCCATGGCCGGGGATGCTGGGCGGCGACCGGTCCGAGCCGGCCGTCGACCTGCCGCCGGAAGCCGGTGCCCTCGGTCACTTCCTTCGCGGCGAGGTTGCGATCTCGCGCGGTGACGTCGATGCGGCGGTCCGCGAGTTCGAGCGCGCCGTCGTGGCGGACCCCGACACCGCGCTCCTCCGCCGGCGTCTCGCGACGCTCTACGTCCGGACGGGGCACCTCGACCGGGCGCTCGAGCAGGGCACGGCGGCGGTCGCGAAGGAGCCGGAGAACGCCGAGGGCCTCGAGCTCCTGGCCGGCGTGCTCTCGTCGCTCAGCCGCGACGAGGAGGCGGCCGGCACCTACGAACGGCTCCTCGCGATCGATCCCACCAACCAGGAGGCGTACCTCTATCTCGCCGCCCTCCTCGGCAAGCGGGGCGAGACCGAGCGTGCCGTCGCGACGCTGCGGAAGCTCCTCGCGAGGAACCCGTCGTCGGTGCTCGCACACTATTACCTCGGCCGGATCTACGCGGCGGCGCACCAGCTCGACAAGGCGGAGCATGCCTACCTCGACGCCCTGAAGCTCGGCCCGCAGTCGGAGCTCGTCCTCACCGACCTCGCCGTCACCTACGAGCTCCAGGGCCGTACCGACAAGGCGATCGAGCTCTACCAGCGCATCCTCGCGCTCAATCCGCAGAGCGTCCCGGTACGGCGCCGGCTCGCCGGCATCTACGCGGGGCAGAAGAAGTTCGACGAGGCGCTCAGCCAGTTCCAGGCGCTCGAGCAGACGGCCGACGACCCGCGCGAGGCGCGCATCAAGATGGGCCTCATCTTCTTCGAGAAGGGCGACCTCGACCGCGCCGCCACCGAGTTCAACCTGGTGCTCGCCGCGGCGCCGAAGAGCTGGGTGGTCCGCTACTACCTCGGCGCCGTCTACGCCGAGCGTCACGAGACGGCGCGGGCGCTCGAGGAGTTCGGCAAGATTCCTCCCGATTCGGACTACTACGTCGACGCGCGCATCCGTCGTGCCTACCTCCTCCAGAAGGACGACCTCCCCGAGGCGGTGCGCGAGATCCGGGCGGCGCTCGGCGTGAAGCCCGACGACCCGGAGCTGATGGGCTACCTCGCCTCGCTCTACCGGGAGCAGAAGGATTTCAAGAACGCGATCGAGCTGCTCGAGCGCATGGTGGCGCGTTTCCCCGACAACGACCGCTATCACTTCACGCTCGGCGCCGCCTACGACGAGGCCAACGAGAAGGAGCGCACGCTCGAGCAGATGCGGCGGGCCGTCGAGCTCAACCCGAAGAACGCGGCGGCGCTGAATTACCTCGGGTACACGTACGCCGAGATGGGCGTCCGCCTCGACGAGGCGGAGAAGCTGATCCGCCGCGCGCTCGAGATCGAGCCGGACGACGGCTTCTACGTCGACAGCCTCGGCTGGGTGTACTACCAGCGCGGCGACTATCGGCGGGCGGTGGAGCATCTCGAGCGCGCCGTCGAGCTCGCGGGCGACGACCCGACCGTGGCCGAGCACCTGGGCGACGCCTACAGCCGCGCGGGCCATCCGACGGACGCCTTGCGTATCTACCGCGATGCGCTGTCGCGCTCGAAAGAGACTGGCCAGGTCGGCCGCCTGAAGAGCAAGATCCACGTCCTGGAGGGCAGTGTCCGCGCGGAGGGCGCGCCGCTCTGAGCCCGCGCCCGGGGCTCGCCACCCGCGGTGGGCCCCCTCCTGGGCTCGGGCCGTCCTCGCCGGGCTCCTGCTGACCGTGGCGGGCTGCCTGCCGGGCATGCGGCGGTCTCACCCTCTCCCGCCCGCCACGGCGACCGGCCTCCTCGAGGAGCTCGCCGCGCGGCGTGCGGCCGTGCAGTCGCTCCGGGCGCGCGTTCGTCTGCGGGCCGGGCTCGCCGGGATGTGGGTGCGCGAGGTGCTCCTCGTGCGCCGGCCGTCAAGCGTCCGCATCGACGTGCTCTCGCCCTTCGGCCTCGCGCTGGCCGTCGGCACCGACGGCGGGCTTTTGTGGGCGTATCCGGCGGGGCAGGGGACGCGCTACGAGGGCGCCGCGACGCCCGCGAACCTTGCTCGTTTCCTCGGCACCCCGGCGACCGTCGCGGACGTCGTCGACGTGCTCCTCGGCACGGCGCCACGGCGGACCCCGGCCGGACCGTCCACCCTGCGCGCCACGTCGCGTGGCGAGTACGAGCTCGTCGTGCCGCTCGCCGACGGCGCGCAGCGGCTGCGGTTCGCGGGCGACCCTCTCCGCCTGATCGCGGCGGACGAGACCCACCGCGATGGCGCGGCGCTGCACGTCACGTTCGCGGACTTCCGCGACGGCTTCCCGCACGCCCTCGAGCTCGCCTCCGCGGAGAAGAGTGCACGCGCGAGCGTCGTCTACGATGCCGCCGAACCGAACGCCGCCGTCGACGCGGCGCTCTTCGCGCCGCCGCCGGCGAGCCACGTCGTGCCGCTCGACACTGCGGGTCCCCGCCCGTGACAGCCGTCCCCATCGCACCGGCTCCGGCGTCGTCGCTGCTCGAGGTCCGCGACCTCCGCACCTTCTTCGAGCTCGAGTCGGGCGTCGTCCGCGCGGTCGACGGTGTATCGTTCGCGCTCGATCGTGGCCGGGTGCTCGGGCTGGTCGGCGAATCGGGTTGCGGCAAGACGATGACCGCGCTGTCGCTCATGCGCCTCGTCCCGCGCCCGGGACGGATCGTCGGCGGACAGGTGTGGCTCGAGGGACGCGATCTCCTCGCGCTTCCGGAACGCGAGATGCGTGCGGTCCGCGGCGAGGGCATGGCGATGATCTTCCAGGAGCCCATGACCTCGCTGAACCCGGTGTTCACCGTCGGCAGCCAGATCGCCGAGGCCATCCGCCTGCATCGGCGGGTGAGCCGGCGCGCCGCCTGGGCACGCGCCGTCGAGCTCCTCGACGAGGTGGGAATGCCGGATCCTGTGCGTCGCGCGCGCGAGTACCCGCACCGACTCTCGGGCGGCATGTGCCAGCGCGTGATGATCGCGATCGCCATCTCGTGCGAGCCGCACGTGCTGATCGCCGACGAGCCGACGACCGCGCTCGACGTCACCATCCAGGCGGAAATCCTCGACCTCCTGCGCACGCTGCGTGAGCGCCACGGCATGGCGCTGCTGCTGATCACGCACGATCTCGGCGTCGTGGCCGAGCAGGCCGACGAGGTGGCGATCATGTACGCCGGCCGGATCGTCGAGCATGCCTCGGTGCTCGAGATCTTCGAGCGGCCGCTGCACCCGTACACCCAGGCGCTGCTGCGCTCGATGCCGGGCGTCGGAAGCGAACGGCGCGACCGGCTGGAGACGATTCCGGGCCAGGTCCCGGACCTGCTCCGCCTGCCGAGCGGCTGCCATTTCCGCGACCGGTGCCCGAAGGCCATCAGCCGCTGTGCCGAGGAGGATCCGGCGCTCGAGGAGAAGGCCGCACGCCACACCGCGGCGTGCATCCGGGTATGACGAGCCTCGCTCCTCTGGTCGAGGTCCGCGACGTCCACAAGCGCTTCCCGGTCGGCGGCGGGCTCTTCGGCCGCGCCCGCGCCTGGGTGCATGCCGTCGACGGCGTATCGCTCACCATCCATCAGGGAGAGACCCTCGGCCTCGTCGGCGAGTCCGGTTGCGGCAAATCGACGCTCGGCCGGCTCATACTCCGGCTCCTCGAGCCCACCGCTGGTGAGGTGCTGTTCGACGGACGCTCGCTGCTGGCGCTTTCGGCACGGGAGCTGCGCGCGATGCGGCGCGAGATGCAGATCGTGTTCCAGGACCCTTACGGGTCACTGAATCCGCGCATGCGGGTCGCGAGCATCGTCGGCGAGGGACTCGCGATCCACCGTCTCGGCACCCGCCGCGAGCGCCGCGCGCGCGTCGACGAGCTTCTCGCCCTCGTCGGCCTGCCGCCCGACGCGGCGGACCGCTATCCACACGAGTTCAGCGGCGGCCAGCGCCAGCGCATCGGGATCGCGCGCGCGCTCGCGGTCCGCCCGCGCTTCATCGTCGCGGACGAGGCCGTGTCGGCGCTCGACGTCTCCATCCAGGCCCAGATACTGAACCTGCTGCACGACCTGCAGCGGCAGCTCGGGCTCACGTTGCTGTTCATCGCCCACGATCTCCGGGTGGTCGAGCACATGAGCGACCGGGTGGCGATCATGTACCTCGGCCGGATCGTCGAATGTGGCCCGCGCGAGGAGATTTACAGGAACCCCCGACATCCCTATACTCGCACCCTTCTATCCGCGGTGCCCGTTCCCGATCCGCGACGGAGGAAGCAACGGATGGTGTTGGGAGGTGACCTGCCGAGTCCCGTTCGACCCCCGCCCGGGTGTGCATTCCACCCGCGCTGTGGTCACGCGCTCGACGTGTGCCGGCGTGACATTCCGCCTCTCGAGACGGGGCGCGGCGGGCACGCGGTCGCCTGCCACGTTTTTCCCGCGGAGCGCGTGTCGGCGGCCGACGGCTAGGAGGTTTGACGGATGGCAGACGCGAAGTCGGTGAACGGAAACGCGTGGCAGGAGGTCCGGGTGTCGCTCGGGCCCGACGCCGAGGTGACGGGGAAGCTCTCCTTCACGGTCCCGACGCGGATCGAGGGCAAGCTGAAGGGCGAGGTCCGCGCCACCGACCTGCTCGTTGTCGGCCCTCAGGCCATCGTGCACGCGAGCGTCCAGGCCGAGAGGCTGATCGTGCTCGGCGAGGTCCGGGGCGAGGTCCGGCAGGCGGCTCGCGTCGAGATCTGCACGGGCGGGCGGCTCTTCGGCGACGTCGAGACGAAATGCCTGATCGTTCAGGAGGGCGCCACGTTCGACGGGAACTCGCGGATGGGTCAGCGGCCCGATGCCCCCCCGACCGTTCGCTGAGGCGCGTCAGCCCTTGCTGGCTTCTTCGGTGACGCGGGCCGCGCGGCCCGTGCGCTCGCGCAGGTAGTACAGCTTCGCCCGGCGCACCGCCCCGCGGGCGACCACCTCGACGCGGTCGACCCGTGGCGAATGGACGGGGAACGTTCGCTCGACCCCGACCCCGTACGACGTCTTCCGCACCGTGAACATCTCGCGGCTGCTGCCGCCGCTGCGGCGGATGACCGTACCCTCGAACACCTGGATGCGCTCCTTGTCGCCTTCGACCACGCGGACGTGGACGCGCACGGTGTCGCCCGGCTTGAAAGGCGGGACGTCCTTGCGGAGCTGCTCCGCCTCGATCCGGTCGATCGGATTCATGGAACGCACCCTCTTAGCGGTCGTGGCGTAGCCGGTCAAGGATGATGGCCGCGGCACTACGCACGGAGAGATGGTTGTAGCCGCTCGTGCCGCGGATCGGTTCGAGCACGTCGTCGACGCGCGCGAGCACCTCGGTCGTGAGACCCCAGCCCGTGCCGAACACGAGGAGCTCGGGCGGACCGTCGGCGCCGAGCCGGCGGCGGAGCGCCGCGCAGGACAGCCGCCCCGCACCCTCGCGGGCGCTGGTCGCGACGAGCTTCGGCAGGCGGCCGGTCTCCCGCTCGATGTCGGCGATGGCCGCGTCGAGGTCGTGTGCGAGCCGGACGAGCGCCAGCGCCTCCTTCCGCGTCTCGTTGTAGACGGCGCCGGCGCCGGTCTCCCAGTGGCGGATGATGCGCTCGACCAGCCGGTGGAGCGTCGGCACGGGAGTGGCGACGTAGAAGGCGCGTACGTCGAAGGTGCGGGCGAGGCGGCCGATGTCGTGGACGTCCATGTTCGTCACGGCGGTCGTCACGATCGCGCCGTTCTTGTCGTAGACGGGGTGGTGGAGGAGGGCCAGGTAGAGGTCGGCCATCGCGTTAGCGGTGTAGTCGCGCGGCGAGCCGGCGCCGGCGGGGGCGCCGGCTCGGCTCCCGGTCCTCGCTCCACGCGCGACTCGTAATAGACGCGTCCCCCCGCAGCTGCAGGCTCGCGCGGGAGCTGCGGAGGTCGCCTCGCCGGCGCCCCCGCCGGCGCCGGCTCGCCGCGGGGCGCGGCATCGCTAGCTGTCGTCCTTGTCTCGCCAACCTAGCTTTCTCAAGAAGGCGCGATCCGTCGCGTCCAGTGGGGCGGTGGTGAGGAGGTCGGGACGGCGTTCGAGCGTCAGGCGGAGGGATTGTTCGCGGCGCCAGCGGGCGATGGTGGGGTGGTCGCCGGAGAGGAGGATCTCCGGGACGCGGGTGCCGCGGAAGTCTTCGGGACGGGTGTACTGGGGGTGTTCGAGGAGGCCCGTGGCGAAGGAGTCGTCGGCCGGTGAGGCCTCGTTGCCGAGGACACCGGGGAGGAGGCGGGCGACGGCGTCGAGGACGACGAGGGCGGGGAGCTCGCCGCCGCTGAGCACGTAGTCGCCGATCGAGAGCTCCTCGTCGACGTGGGCTTTGACGCGTTCGTCGAGGCCCTCGTAGCGGGCGCAGATCAATAACAGCGAGCGCTCGCACGCGAGCGCTCGCGCGCGTGCGTGGCTCAGCACGGCGCCCTGTGGGCTGAGAAGGATGCGGCGGGGGGAGTCGGTGGCGGTGATGTGCTCGATCGCGGCGACGACGGGCTCGGGTTTCATGACCATGCCCTGGCCGCCGCCATACGGGGTGTCGTCGACCTGCAGGTGACGTCCGGCGGCGTAGTCGCGCAGCTGGTGGAGCGAGATCTCGAGGACGCCGCGCTCGCGCGCGCGACGGAGGACGCCGGCCGCCAGCGGCGAGCCGAACATCTCGGGAAAGAGCGTGAGCACATGGACGCGCATGCGTCAGTCGAGCAGCCCGGGCGAGGGGTCGATGACGACGCGGCGGCCCGCGCGATCGATAGCGCGCACGATCTCGGCGACGACCGGGATCAGGTGCTCGCGCTCGGCGGCCTGCACGACCCACACGTCGTTGGTTCCGGTCGCGAACGTCGCCGCGATCGTCCCGACGCGCTCGCCCTGGACCGTGTCGACCCCGAAGCCCACCACCTCATAGTAGTAGAACTCGTCGTCCGCGGCAGGCGGCAGGTCGGCCATGCGGACCAGCACGCGGCTGCCGACGAGCGCTTCGGCCGCCGTGCGGTCCGCGACGCCCGCGATCCCGACCAGCAGCAGCCCCCGGCCGTGCGGGGCCGCCGAGGCGAGGCGGACCTCCCGGCTGGCGCCCCCGTGCTCGAGACGGACGGCGCGCTCGGGGACCAGGCTCGGTGCCGGCGGCTGGTAGGGTCGTACGCGGAGGAGACCGCCGAGCCCGTGCGCGCCGACCACCTCGCCGACCGCGAGCCAGCCCACCTCGGGCTCGGTGTCCGAGGCTCTCTCAGTCCTCTTCTTCGAGGATCTCGAGGATGACCTTGCGGTTCGTGCGGGACGCCGCGGCATTCAGGATGGTGCGGATCGCCTTGGCGGTTCGACCCTGCTTGCCGATCACCCGGCCGAGATCCTCCTTGGCGACCTTCAGCTCGAGGACCGACGCAGTCTCGCCCTGCGTCTCCCTCACCTCGACCGCGTCAGGCTGGCTGACGAGCTGCTTCGCCAAGAATACAACCAGCTCCTTCATGGATATGGCTGCTCCCCGAGTGCCTCACGCCGACACGTCGGCCGTGTTGCCCGCTCTGCGGATCAGCTGGGCGACCGTCTGCGTCGGCCGCGCACCCTTCTTCAACCAGGCGGCGAGCGCGTCGGCCTGGAACCGGACGAGTGCGGGCTCGCGGGTGGGGTCGTACAAACCGAGCTGCGCGATGTAACGGCCGTCGCGCGGCGATTCCGAGTCCGCGACGACGATGCGGTACACCGGCTTCTTCTTGCTGCCGTGCCGGGCCAGACGGATCCTCACTGCCATGGGCTCCTCCTTCTGTCTGGTAAGCCAGGGAAGCCCTGCATCATGGGCCCCGAGCCGAGCTTCTTCAGCACCTTCTTCGTCTGCGTGAACTGCTTGATCAGCCGGTTCACCTCGGCCACGGACGTGCCGCTGCCGCTGGCGATGCGTTTGCGCCGGCTCGCGTTCAGGATGTGCGCGTTGCGCCGCTCCTGGCGCGTCATCGAGTCGATGATCGCCTCGACGCGCTTGAGCTCCGCCTCCGCGCCGCTCAGGTCCGCGCCCTTGAGCAGCTTCTTGACGCCCGGGATCATGCCGATCAGGTCGGCGACCGAGCCCATCTTCTTGACGGTCCGCAGCTGGTCGCGGAAGTCCTCGAGCGTGAACTCGTTGCGCCGGAGCTTCTTGGCGACGTCCTCGGCCGCCGCGCGGTCGTATGCCTTCTCCGCGCGCTCGATGAGCGACAGCACGTCGCCCATGCCGAGGATGCGCGAGGCGATGCGGTCGGGATGGAACGCCTCGAGCGCGTCGAGCTTCTCGCCGGTGCCGACGAACACGATCGGCTTGCCGGTCACGGTGCGGAGCGAGAGCGCCGCGCCGCCGCGGGCATCTCCCTCGATCTTCGTGAGGACGACGCCGGTCACCGGCAGCCGCCCCGCGAAACCCTGCGCGGTGGCGACGGCGTCCTGCCCGGTCATGGCGTCGGCGACGAGCAGCACCTGGCTCGGCCGGACAGCGGTGACGAGCGCCTCGAGCTCGCGCATGAGCTCGTCGTCGACCGTCTGTCGGCCGGCCGTGTCGAGCAGCACGGTGTCGGCGCCGGCGGCGCGCGCCGCGGCGACGGCGTCGCGCGCGCGGGTGGTCGGCTCGCCGTCACTCCCGGGGTGGACGGGGACGCCGAGCTGGCGCGCGAGCGTCTCGAGCTGCTCCATGGCCGCGGGGCGGTAGACGTCGACCGAGGCGAGGTAGGGGGTGCGGCCGCGCTCGTCGCGCAGGTAACGACCGAGCTTGGCGGTGGTGGTGGTCTTCCCCGAGCCGTTGAGACCGACCAGCATGACGACGGTGGGCGGCGAGCCGCCGAGCTCGAGCGTCGCCGGGGCGCCGCCGAGCGCCCGGACGAGCTCGCGGTGCACGAGCTTGATGAAGTGCTGCTCCGGCGTGAGGCTCCGCAGCACCTCCTCGCCGAGCGCGTCCCGCTTCACGGCGTCGACGAACTCGCGCACGACCGCGACGTTCACGTCCGCTTCGAGCAGCGCCAGGCGCACGTCACGGAGCGCTTCCTCGATGTTGCGCTCCGTGATCCTCCCCTGGCCCTGCAGCTTGCGGAGGAGCGAGTCGAACTTCTCGCCGAGGGACTCGAACATCAGGGGGAACGGGCCTTCAGGAAAGGATGACTGTTACTGGAGGGTGACCAACCTGTCAAGAAACCGCGGCGGCAAAAAAACGAGTCCCGGGGCGCGATGGCCCCGGGACCGGTCGGCAACGAATTCAGTTGCGGACACCTACATCATGCCGCCCATGCCGCCCGGGGGCATGGCCGGGGTGGCTGATTTCTCTTCGGGCTTCTCCGCGATCATCGCCTCGGTGGTGAGCAGCAGCCCCGCGACCGACGCCGCGTTCAAGAGCGCCGTGCGCACCACCTTGGTCGGGTCGATGATCCCGGCCTTTATCAGGTCCCCGTACTCTTCCTTCGCGGCGTCGAAGCCGAAAGCGGCCTTCCCGTTCTTCACCTTGTCGAGCACGATCGAGCCTTCCGCGCCCGCGTTGTTGGCGATCCAGCGCAGCGGCTCCTCGAGGGCGCGGCGCACGATGTTGACGCCGAACCGCTCGTCCTCGGTCACGGAGAGCTTCTCGAGCGCGGACGTCGCGCGGATCAGCGCAACCCCGCCGCCGGGCACGATGCCCTCCTCGACGGCCGCGCGTGTGGCATGCAGCGCATCCTCGACGCGCGCCTTCTTCTCCTTCATCTCCACCTCGGTGGCGGCCCCGACGCGCACCACCGCCACGCCTCCCACGAGCTTCGCAAGCCGCTCCTGCAGCTTCTCGCGGTCGTAGTCCGACGTGGTCTCCTCGATCTGCGCCCGAATCTGCTTGATGCGGCCCTCGATGTCGGCCTTCTTGCCGGCACCGTCGACGAGCGTGGTGTTGTCCTTGTCGACGACGATGCGCTTGCAGCGTCCGAGGTCCTGCAGCGCGACGTTCTCGAGCTTCATGCCGAGCTCCTCGGCGATGACGCGTCCGCCGGTGAGGGTAGCGATGTCCTCCAGCATGGCCTTCCGGCGGTCGCCGAAGCCGGGCGCCTTGACGCCGACGCACTGGAGCGTGCCGCGGATCTTGTTCACGACGAGCGTCGCGAGCGCCTCGCCCTCGAGATCCTCGGCGATGAGGAGCAGGGGCTTGCTGGAGCGCGCCACCTGCTCGAGCAGCGGCAGCAGGTCCTTCATCGACGAGATCTTCTTCTCGTGGATCAGGATGTAGACGTCCTCGTACACGCACTCCATGCGGTCGGGATCGGTCACGAAGTACGGGGAGAGGTAGCCGCGGTCGAACTGCATGCCCTCCACCACTTCGAGCTGCGTCTCGAGCCCCTTCGCCTCCTCGACGGTGATGACGCCCTCCTTGCCGACCTTGCTCATCGCCTCGGCGATGATCTCACCGATCGTGGAGTCGTTGTTGGCGGAGATGGTGCCGACCTGCGCGATCTCCTTCTGCTCCTTGGTGGGCTTGGAGAGGGACTTCAGCTCGCCGACGATGGCGGCGACGGCCTTGTCGATGCCACGCTTGAGCGTCATCGGGTCGTGGCCGGCGGCCACCATCTTGAGCCCTTCGGTGAAGATGGCGCGCGCGAGCACGGTGGCGGTGGTGGTACCGTCGCCGGCGACGTCGGAGGTCTTCGATGCCACCTCCTTCACCATCTGCGCGCCCATGTTCTCGAACTTGTCCTCGAGCTCGATCTCCTTCGCCACGGTCACCCCGTCCTTGGTGATGTTCGGCGCGCCGAACGACTTCTCGAGGACGACGTTGCGGCCGCGGGGCCCGAGCGTGACGGTCACCGCATCGGCCAGGACGTTCACGCCGCGTAGGATCTTGTCGCGGGCGTCCTGGCTGAACTTCACGAGTTTCGCTGCCATCGATTTCTCCTCCTCAGCGCTCGACCACGCCGAGGATGTCCTCCTCGCGCATGATCAGATGCTCTTCGCCGTCGATCTTGATCTCGGAGCCGGAGTACTTGCCGAACAGCACGGTGTCGCCCACCTTGACGTCGAGCGGGGTGACCTTGCCGTTGTCGCCGACCTTTCCCTTGCCGGCGGCAATGACCTTGCCTTGCTGGGGTTTTTCCTTGGCGGTGTCGGGGATGATGATGCCCCCTTTGGTCTTCTCGATCTCCTCCTCGAGGCGCTTGACGATCACCCGGTCCTGAAGCGGCCTGATCTTCATGCCGACGGCTCCTTTCGTGGACGAAACGGTGGGGGAATTCGGGCGCCAACACTAACCACGGCGCTCCCGCTGTCAAGGAGGTGGGCGGGTCACCGCCCGAGCTTTCGCCGCTCCTCCTCGTAGTACCGGCGGTAGAGCACGTCCCACTCCCGGCTCCCGGGGAGGACGCGCTTCGGCATCCGCCCCCGCGCCAGCTGGTCGAGGCGCTCGTCGAGCGAGAAGCCCTCGGTGAGGACGCGCTTCGCCTCGGCGAGGAACAGGCGCTCGCTGCGCACGCGGCCGAGCCGTTCCGCGCCGACGGCCTTCAGGACGGCGTGCGAGAGGAAGGACAGTCGGCCCTCCGACAGGTTCAGAGAACGAACCCTCGGCGCTCGGCGATCCGCTGCTTGACGAGCTGCTCGACGCGACGAAGGTCCAGATCCTCGCGCCGGATGCCCGGAGCGCCCCGGCGCACCACGCGTTCGGCCTCGGCGGCGGCCTCGCGCTCGATCTCCGCCTCCTCCTCGAAGTTACGAGCGAGGAGTGCCGCGAAGCAAGCGTGCACCTTCTCCTCCGGAACGTCGAGCGCGAGGACGTCGGCGGCGACCAGCCGTTTCGTCAGCAGCTCGGCCACCCGCTGCAGCTGCGCTGGCGATGGCCGCATGGCGCCATGCTTTAGGCGGCGCCCCGCGCTTTTGCAAGTTTGACTTGCAGGGGCGGAGCCGGTATCCGCGAGCAATTGGAGTCCCTGGCGATCGCGAAGCCTCGCAGGCTCCGGCCCGGCGATACGGTGGGTGTGATCGCTCCGTCGGGGGTGGTCGACGAGACGCGGCTCGCAGCAGGTATCCGCGTCCTCGAGGGGTGGGGGCTCCGGGTGATGCCCGGCGCGTCGGTGGGCGCGCGACATGCATACCTCGCCGGCGCGGACGACGCCCGGCGGGCCGATCTCCAGCGCATGATGGACGACCCGGACATTCACGCGATCTTCTGCGCGCGCGGCGGCTATGGCAGCCAGCGGTTGCTGCCGCTGCTCGACTTCGCCTCTCTCGTCGCGCACCCGAAGGCGATCGTCGGCTACAGCGATGCAACCGCGCTCTTGAACGCCGTCGTCGGCGCGGGAGCGATGGCGGTGCACGGCCCAATGATCGCGGACGACCTCGCGACCGGGCTCACCGCGCGCTCTGTCGAACGGCTCTGGGCGGTGCTGTCCGATTCCGAGTACGTGTGGGAAGACGAGGTACCGGAGACGGTGCGCGTGGGATGCGCCGAGGGCCGGCTCGTTGGCGGCTGTCTCTCGGTGCTGGCGGCGACGCTCGGCACGCCGCATGCGCCCGATACCGCCGGTGCGATTCTCTTCCTCGAGGACGTGCACGAGTTTCCCTACCGCCTCGACCGCTTGCTCACGCAGCTCAGGCAGGCGGGCAAGCTCGACGCGATCGCCGGGCTCGTGTTCGGCACGATGGCGGCCTGCCGCGGTGTGGCCGGGGTACACCCGCTCGACGTCGTGCGTGGATTCTTCGCCGATGCGCCGTACCCCGTCGGCATCGGCCTTCCGGCAGGGCACGACCCGGCGCCGGGCATGCGCGAGAACCACGCGCTGCCGCTCGGAGTGCGCGTCAGGCTGGATACCCACCGCGGCCGCCTGGTCGCGCTCGAGCCGGCCGTCGTCTGACGTGGACTTCGCGCGGGTCGACGAGGTGCTGCGGCAGGGCGTCGAGACGGGTGCCTTTCCCGGGGCCGTGATCCTCGTGTCGCGCGCGGGGAAGGTCGCGTACCATGCGGCGTTCGGCTCGCGCACCCTCGACCCGGCTCCCCAGCCGATGCAGCTCGATACCACGTTCGACCTCTCGTCGCTCACCAAGCCGCTCGCGACGACGACGGCGTTCATGCTTCTCGTGCAGGAGCGGAAGGTGCGGCTCGACGACCGCGCGACCCGCTTCTTCCCGAACTTCGGTGTCCAGGGGAAGACTTACGTCACGTGTCGCCACCTGCTCGCGCACTGCTCGGGGCTGCCCGCGTGGCGGCCGTACTTCCGCGAGATCGCGCGGTGCGATCACGAGGGTCGTCTCAACTTCCTCGCCAGCCACGGCGCGAAGGAGTTCGTCTACGAGCAGATCCATCGCGAACGCGCGGAGTACGAGACCGGGACGCAGAGCGTATACAGCGACCTCGGGTTCATGCTGCTCGGCGAGCTCGTCGAGCTGCTCACGAGAGGGCCGCTCGATCGGTTCTGCCGCGACCACATCTTCCGGCCGCTCGGCTTGCGCGCGATGGGGTTCATCGACCTGACCGCGCTGCGGGCGCGGCAGATCGCGCCGCTCGCTGACCGGATCGCCGCGACGGAGCGCTGCCCCTGGCGCCGGAAGGTGCTCTGCGGCGAGGTCCACGACGACAACGCCTACGCCATGGGCGGCGTCGCGGGCCACGCGGGGCTCTTCGCCAGCGCCACGGACATCGACGGGCTCGTGTGCCGGCTGCGGGCATGCTGGCGGGGCGAGGACGACTTCGTCGCGCCGGGGCTCATGCGCGAGTTCTGGACGCGGCAGGCCGCGATTCCGGGATCGACGTGGGCGCTCGGCTGGGACACCCCGACGCCGGAGGGGTCGAGCGCCGGCCAGCGCATCTCCGCGCGCTCCGTCGGTCACCTCGGCTTCACCGGGACGTCGCTGTGGATCGACCTCGAGCGGGACGCCCACGTGATCCTGCTCACCAACCGCGTGCACCCGCGCCGGGACAACGACGCCATCAAGGCGCTGCGCCCCGAGGTCCACGACGCCGTGCTGGAGGCGCTCGACTCGTGAAAGTGCACCTGATCGCCGCCTGCGGCGTCGGCATGAGCGCGCTTGCCGCATTGCTGCGCGCCGCCGGTCACGTCGTGACCGGCTCCGACGAGCACGTGTACCCGCCCGCGAGCACGATCCTCGCCGACCTCGGGATCGCCGTCGCGCCGGGGTATGATCCCGCTCGCCTCGACGGCGTCGACCTCGTCGTCTGCGGCAACGCCGTCCGCCGCACGAACCCGGAGGCGGAAGCGGCCGAGGCGCGCGGCCTGCGCGTGATGTCGTTCCCGCAGGCGCTCGCGGAGCTCTTCCTAGCCGGCCGGACGCCCATCGTGGTTGCCGGCACGCACGGCAAGACCACGTCGGCCGCCATGCTCGCCTGGCTGCTCACCCGCACGGGGCGCGATCCGGGCTATCTCGTCGGCGGTCTCCCGCGCGACCTGGGTGCGAGCGCCGCGCTCGGGACCGGGCCGTGGTTCGTGGTCGAGGGCGACGAGTACGACTCGGCATACTTCGACAAGGAGGCGAAGTTCCTGCACTACCGGCCGGAATTCGTCCTCCTCAACGCCATCGAGTTCGACCACGCGGACATCTACCGCGACGTCGAGCACGTGAAGGGTGCCTTCCGGAAGCTCCTGGCGCTCGTGCCGGCGGGTGCGCCGGTGGTCGCCTGCGGCGACTTCCCCCACGTGCACGACGTCGTGCGCGACACCCGCGCGCGGGTGCTGCGCTTCGGTGTCGGCGAGGCGAACGCGTGGCGTGTGGCCGACCTGCGGGACGACGGCATGACGCGCTTCACGGTACGTGAGGGTGAACGCGCTGTCGTCGACGTCGCGCTGCCCGTGCCCGGCGCGATCAACGCGCGCAACGCGCTCGGCGTTCTCCTGCTCGCCGCGCAGGTCGGCGTGCCGTGGGCGGAGGGCGCGGCCGCCCTTGCCGAGTTCCACGGCGTGCGCCGCCGGCAGGAGGTCGTCGGCGAGGCGCACGGCGTCGTCGTGATCGACGACTTCGCGCACCATCCCACCGCCGTGGCCGGCACCCTCGCGGCGCTCCGGCTTCGCTACCCGGAGCGGCGGCTGCGGGCCGTCTTCGAGCCGCGCTCGAACACGAGCCGCCGGCGGATCTTCCAGGAGGAGTTCTGCCGCGCGCTGGCAGCTGCCGACGAGGTCGTGCTCGCCGAGCCGTTCTCCAAGACGAGCGACCCGATTCCCGCGGAGGAACGACTGGACCCGGAGCAGATCGTTGCGGACCTCGTGCGGCGCGGCGTCGCGGCGCGCCTCATGCCTGGCGTGCCGGCGATCCGCGATTACCTCGTCGAGTCGGCGCGCTCCGGCGACGTCATCGCGATCATGTCGAACGGCGCGTTCGGCGGCCTGCCGGCGCTCGTGGCCGAGGCGCTGGGATTGCGGCCGGCGGAGAGCTAGGCAGCGACCCGAGACCATGTCTCGGGTCGGGCGGACCCGAGAATGTCGCGCGGTGATCTATGCCAACGGCGTCCCGCGGCCGGCGAAGCCGGCGCGGGAAACTTTCCGGAAGTACGATCTCTTCCGAGAACGACCCGAAGCCTCGGGTCGGGCGTCCTAGGACGGCAGGTCGTCGGGAGCGGGTGAATAGATCCGCGTGTACATGCGATAGTTCCTGAGCACCGCCTTCACGTAGTCCCGCGTCTCACGGAAGCTCACCAGCTCCACGAACTCGTCGTCCGGCCGGCTACCGTAGCGGCGCTCCCACTTGGCGACCGCGTCCTCGCCGGCATTGTACGCGGCCAGCGCCTTCACCACCGATCCGTCGTACCGGTCGAGCAGCTTCCGGAGGAGCGCCGTGCCGAGTGCGACGTTGAGCGCCGGGTCGTGCAGCCGCCGGCGATCGGGTGCGTCGCGCGCGAGCTGGCGCGCGGTGGCCGGCATCAGCTGCATCAGCCCGTGCGCATCGGCGGGCGACACGGCGTCCGGGTCGAAGAGACTCTCCTGCCGGATGAGCGCGACCACCAGAAACGGCTCGAGGCGGCGCGCGGCCGCCTGGGTGCGTACGTCGCTCCAGTAGCCGAGCGGGTAGAGGTAGCGGCGGAGGGCGCCGGGCGAGCGTCGCCGCCGCATGTCGGCGGCGAGCCGGAGTGCCGCCCCCGGAGCCCCGACCGCGGCGTACGCCTGCAGCAGGCGATGACGCTCGGCGGGACCGGCGGCGTCCGCCTGCAGCGCTTCGAGCTCGAGGCGCGCGAACCGCATCAAGGTGAGCTGGAAGAGCAGCGCGGCGCGGGTCCCGTGCGGGCCAGCGAGATCCGACGGGAACGCCGGCCGTTCGATCGCGGGTGTCACCGGCGGCGCCGGCGGCCGGCCGAGATGCGTCTCGGCGAGCGCCGCGTAGTACGACGTCGGGTGGTGGTCGGCGACGTGCACGAGCTGCGCACGAGCTTCGCTCGACCGCCCCAGGCGCTCGAGCGCGCGGGCGTGCCAGTACTCGGCGGCGACGCGAGGCCCGCGCCCGGTCCGCTCGGCAAGCCGCCCGAACCAATTGCCGGCGCCTGCGAAATCGCCGGCGAGATAGCGCACCCACCCGGCGCGCCAGCGGGCGTCCGCCGCGAGCGGCGCGCGAGGGTAGCGGGTCGCGACCTCGACGTACGCGCCGTGGGCCGCGGCGTAGCGGCCCGCTTCCTGGTGGATCCGCCCGGTCGCGTAGAGCGCCTCGGGCGCCACGGTGCTGCCCGGGAAGCGACGGACCGTGTCGTGGAACAGCCGGAGCGCCTGCTCGTCCTCGTCGGCGTTCCACCGCCATCGCGCGGCGGCCGCCAGGGCGCGCGGGGCCAGAGGCTCGGACCCCTCGTCGGCGACGGCGACGCACGCCGCCTCGGCGTCGCCGTGGTGCCCGGCGGCATGCTCGAGCTGCGCGCGTATCCACAGCGCCCGCGCGCGGACGCTCCCGCTCGGGGCGGCCTCGAGCGCCGCGGCGACCGCGGCGCTCGTGGCGGCGGCGTCGCCCTCGGCGAAGCGCATCTCCGCCTCATCGGCCGCAGGCTCGCCGCCCTCGAAGAGGTCCGGACGGGCGCGACGGATGCGCTCGGTCAGCCGGCGCGCCCGCCGGTCGGCGAGCGTGTGAGGCCGGCTGTGGCGCACGGCGCGAGCGAGGTCGAGGGCGGCGACGTCGTCGTTGGCGCGATGGGCCATCTCGGCGAGCGCCATCGTCGCCCACGCCGCGCGGTCGCTGCCTGCCGACAGGCCGGCGCGCGCCGTCTCGAGCCAGCCGTGCGCCTCGTCGAAATCGCCGGCCGCGCGCGCGAGCGCTCCCGCACGGAACGCCGCCTGGCTCTTCCAGACGGTGTCGGGGTAGTCGGCGAGAAGCCGGCGCAGCTCCGCGCGCGCGTCGTCGCGACGGCCGGCGGATGCCGCCGCGCGCGCGCCGAAGTAGAGTGCGTAATCGGCCAGCGCCGGATAGCGGACCGCGACGTCGGCGAAGCAGCGCGCCGCCTCGGTGGCGTCGCCGTCGGACAGCGCGGCGAGCCCCGCGACGAGCGGCTCGCCGCCCGGACGGGTACGTTCGCGCGCGCCCGGGACGAGACGGGCCGGACCGGCGAGGCAAGCGGCGAGGACGAGCACCACACCCCAGACGCCGCGCCCCACGCGGCCGTGGTACCACGCAGGTCCGGCCCCGACAACTTGACAGCGCACCGGCGGGTCGCGACCATCCGTCGCGTGCCGCTCGTGCTCGCCTCCGCGTCGCCGCGCCGGCGCGAGCTGCTCGGCTGGCTCGGTGTGCCGTTCGTCGTCGACGCCGCGGACGTCGACGAGCGGCCGCAGACGTCGGAGTCCGCCGAGGAGCTCGTGCGGCGGCTCGCGTCCGCCAAGGCCTCCGCCGGCGCTGCGCGGCATCGGGCGGCGTGGGTGCTGGCGGCCGACACCGTGGTCGAGATCGACGGCGACATTCTCGGCAAGCCCGTCGATCGCGCCGACGCGGCGGCGATGCTGGCGCGTCTCGCGGGGCGCGTGCATCGAGTGGTCACCGGGTTCGCCCTCGCGGCTCCCGGCGGAGCGCTCCGGGCCGCCGAACGTGTCGTTTCGCGCGTGCAGTTCCGCCCGCTGACCGCCGCAGCGATCGCCGCTTACGTGGAGACCGACGAGTCCCTCGACAAGGCGGGCGCGTACGCCGCGCAAGGACGCGGGTCGGCGCTGATCGCACGCATCGACGGATCGTTCAGCAACGTGATCGGCCTCCCCCTCCTGGAGGTCGAGCGGGCGCTCACCGAGGTCGGTCTGCTTGTCCCATGACGTCGTCGGCCGCGCCGCCGCGGTGCGGACGGCGGTGCTCGAGGCCGCCCGCCGGGTCGGACGGGACGCGGCGGCCATCCGCATCATTGCCGTCACGAAGACGTTCCCGCCGGCCGCCGTCCAGGCCGCCCTGAACGCCGGCATCGAGGACATCGGGGAGAACTACGTCCAGGAAGCACGCGCGAAGCGCGCGGCGGCCGACGGCGACACCGTCTGGCACCTGATCGGCGGCCTGCAGCGCAACAAGGTCCGCGCCGCCGTCGCGACCTTCGACTGGATCCACACGGTCGACGCGGCGCCCCTTGCCGCGGCGCTCGACGCGGAGGCCGCGCGGTCGGGCCGCCGCCTCGCCGTCCTCATCCAGGTGAACGTCGCCGGCGAGACGCAGAAGCGGGGCGTCGCCCCGGAAGGCGTCGAGACGCTGGCTGGCGAGGTCCTGCGCATGGCCGGGCTCCGCCTCGAGGGCCTGATGACCGTGCCGCCCGCCGGCGCTTCCCGGACCCATTTTCAGACGCTCAGGCAAGTGCGAGAGCGCGCGGCAACCCGCCTCGGGGTTGAACTACCCCACCTATCCATGGGAATGAGTGATGATTTTGCGGTGGCTGTCGAGGAGGGTGCGACCATGCTCCGGCTTGGACGCGCGCTCTTTGGACCCCGCGGCCGGAGGCCATGGCGGGAGGGCTAATGAAGAAGATCGGCTTCGTCGGCGCCGGCAACATGGCGACCGCCCTCATCCGCGGGATGCTCGACGCGGGGCAGCACGGGGCGGCCGACATGTGGGCGAGCGACCCCGTCGACGCGCAGCTCCGACGCCTGAAGCGCGCCCACAAGATCGAGGTGACGCGCGACAACCGCGAGCTCGTCCGCCGGTCGCACACCGTCATCCTGGCCGTCAAGCCGCAGGTCATGGCGGCGCTGCTGGATGAGGTGCGGCCCGAGGTGAATCCCCGGAAGCTCTTCATTTCGATCGCAGCCGGGTTCCCGCTGCGTCGGCTCGAGGCGGGCCTCGGCGGACAGGCGCGCGTCGTCCGCGTGATGCCGAACACCCCCGTGCTGGTCGGCCGAGGCATCTCCGTTGCCGTCGCGGGCTCCAAGGCGACGCCGGCCGACTTGAAGCAGACGCTGAAGCTCTTCAAGGCGGTCGGCGAGGCGGTGTCGATCACCGGCGAGGATCTCCTCGACGCCGTCACGGCGGTGTCGGGCAGCGGGCCGGCGTTCGTCTACAGCTTCGCAGAGGCGGTCATCGAAGGCGGGGTGCGCGGCGGGCTGCCGCAGCCGCTCGCCGCGCAGCTGGCGTACGCGACCATCGGTGGCGCGGCCGCCATGCTCTCCGAGAGCGGGCTCTCGCCGCGCGAGCTGCGCGACATGGTCACGTCCCCCGGTGGCACCACGCTGGCGGGCCTCGGTGCGCTGGACGCGCATCACTTCCGCGAGGCGCTGATCGCCGCCGTCGAGACTGCGACGCGCCGGGCGCGCGAGCTCGCCGCGGCGTAGACGCGTCGATGTTCCTGCTCGAGAACTTCATCCAGGCCATCGCCTTCACTCTCGACAGCCTGCTCAGCATCTATTTCTGGATCGTCCTCATCTCGGCGTTGCTCTCGTGGGTGAACCCGGACCCGCGGAATCCGATCGTACGGTTCCTCTACAGCGTGACCGAGCCGGTGCTGTACCACATCCGGCGACGTCTGCCGTTCGTGGTCGCGGGCGGCCTCGACCTGTCGCCGCTCGTCCTCATGATCGGCATCCAGTTCGCGAAGATGCTCGTCGTGAAGAGTCTGTACGACCTGTCGCTGCGGGTGAGCGGCATGCCGGGCATGCATGGCATCTGACGCGCACGACTGGGTGCGGGCCGACGGTCACGGCGCAATTCTGCATGTTCGCGTGACGCCACGCGCCGCGCGGACGGCGATCGCCGGCATACGGGGGCAGGCGCTCTCGGTACGGCTCACGGCGCCGCCCGTGGAAGGCGCGGCGAACCGCGAGCTCGTGATCGTCCTCGCGCGTGCCCTCGCGGTCCGGCCGGCGGCGGTCACGATCGCCGCCGGCCGCCACGGCCGGCACAAGCAGGTTCGTATCGACGGGCTCGATCCCGAGAGCGTCCGCGCGCGGCTTGGTGCGGCGCTTTGCGTTGACAGTCCGACGAGGCATGATTAGACCGCCAGCATGCCCATCTACGAGTACCGCTGCGAGCGATGCGGCGTCTTCGAGGAGATTCAGCGCATCACCGACCAGCCGCTCGAGCGGTGCCCGCAGTGCGGCCGGAAGGTCCGCCGCCTCATCTCGAGCACCAGCTTTCACCTGAAGGGCTCCGGCTGGTACGTGACCGACTACGCCCGCGCGGGGTCGGGCAACGGCCGCGACAAGAAGGATTCGAGCGAGACCAAGTCGGGCACGAGCAGCGCGTCGGAGTCCAGCGGCGAGTCGAAGAGCAGCACGAAAAGCACCACCGGCACCGGTACGGACTCCGGCGGCACGACGCCGAAGACGACGTCCTGAGACGGCCGCGCAGCGGGCGTCTCGTCCTCGTCGGCATCGACACGGGCGGGACGTTCACCGACGTCGTCGCGCTCGTCGGCGGGCGTATCCGGGTGGCAAAGATCCGCTCCACCCCTGAGGACCCGTCGCGTGCGGTCGGCGAGGGACTCCGCGCGCTCGGGGTCGCCCCGCGTTCGGCCCGTTTGCACTACGGGACCACGGTGGCGACGAACGCGCTCCTCGAGCGGCGCGGCGCACGCGTCGTCCTGGTGACCACGGCGGGGTTCGAGGACGTCATCGAGATCGGTCGCCAGGTGCGACCGTCGCTCTATGCGCTCGAGCCGCGCCGTCCGTCGCCGCTCGTGCCGCGGAGCCGGCGGATCGGGGTCGCGGAACGGGTGCTGGCCGACGGCCGGGTCGAGCGGCCGCTCCGCCGGCGGACACTCGCGCGCGTCGTCGCGGCGGCGCGCCGTTGCCGGCCGGAGGCGATCGCGGTGAGCCTGCTGCACAGCTACGCCGCTTCGCGCCACGAGCGAGTGCTCGCGCGCGCGCTGGCCGGTCTCGGCGTCCATCTCACGTTGTCCCACCGCCTCGTACGCGAGCACCGCGAGTACGAGCGGACGGCGACGGTGGTGGTGAACGCGTACGTCGGTCCGCCGATGACGCGCCATCTGGGTACGCTCGCCCGTGCGGCAGCGGGCGGCCTCCAGGTGATGCAGTCGAGCGGTGGGCTCGTCGGCGCCCGCACCGCCGCGACGGAGCCGGTGCGGACCATCCTCTCGGGTCCCGCCGCGGGCGTGGTGGGCGCGGCAGCGGCGGCGCGGCTCGCGCGAGTCGGGCGGATCGTCACGCTCGACATGGGTGGCACCTCGACCGACGTGAGCCTGGTGGACGGCCCGCTCGCGTACCGGACGGAGGCGACGATCGACGGCCTGCCGGTACGGGTGCCGGCGCTCGACATCCACACCGTCGGCGCGGGTGGCGGCTCGCTCGCCCGGCTCGACGCGGGCGGGGCGCTCCGGGTCGGTCCGGAGAGCGCGGGCGCGGTGCCGGGCCCGGCCTGCTACGGCCGGGGCACGGAGCCGACCGTGACCGACGCCCACGTCGTGCTCGGCACGCTCATCGAGACGGAGTTCCTCGGCGGCGCCCTGCGCGTCGATCGTGACCGCGCCGTCCACGCGATCGCGCCGCTGGCGCGACGCCTGCGTCGCTCCATCGTGGACACCGCGGCGGGAATCGTGCGCGTGGCGACGGCCACCATGGAGCGCGCGGTGCGCGTGATCACGGTCGAGCGCGGTATCGATCCGCGCGACTTCACGCTCGTCGCGTTCGGCGGCGCAGGGGGCGCGCATGCGGCCGAGCTGGCAGGTGAGCTCGGCCTGCCGCGCGTGTACGTGCCGCGGCATCCCGGGCTCCTGTCCGCGTTCGGCGCCCTGACCGCAGAGACGATCCGCGATTTCACCTCCACGCTGCGCGCCGTCGACCCATCCGTACCGGTCCTAGCCGGCGGATTTCGCCGCCTCGAGCGGATGGCCCTCGCCACGTTCCGCAAGGAAGGGCTCGCGCGGCCGCGTCTCGAGCGCGGCCTCGACGTCCGTTATGCGGGGCAGGGCTACGAGGTCCAGGTCGGCTACGGCACGAGCTGGCGCGCTGCGTTCCACGCGCGCCATGCGGCGCTGTTCGCACACGCCGATCCGCGGCGTCCCGTCGAGGTCGTCGCCCTGCGGGTGCGGGCACGGTCCGGTGGCCGCCCGCTGCCTGGCGAACCGCCGCCGCGGCGCCGGCACCGCCTGGCGCCGATCGCCGTCCGGCGCGTCGCGTTCGGTACGCGTGCGCGGCCGACGCCGGTCTACCGGCGGATGGAGCTCCCGGCCGGGTGGGCGGCCCGCGGCCCCCTCGTCATTTGCGAATACAGCGCCACCACGGTCGTGCCACCCAGGTGGTGCGTGCGCGTCGACCGGTTCGGCGGGCTCGTCCTGGAGCGTGCGTGATGGACGCAGTCGCGCTCGCCGTCGCCAACCAGCGGCTTGCCGCCGTGGCCGAGGAGATGGGCGTCGTGCTCGGCCGCACGGCGGTGTCGCCGAACATCAAGGAGCGACGGGATTTCTCGTGCGCGGTCTTCGACGCCCGCGGCGCGCTCGTCGCGCAAGCGGCGCACATCCCGGTGCACCTCGGCTCGACGGCGCTGTCCGTCCGCGCCGCGATCGCCGGCGTGCCGCTCGGCCCCGGCGACGTGGCGATGCTGAACGACCCGTTCGCGGGCGGTACCCATCTGCCCGACGTGACGGTGGTGGCCCCCGTCTTCCTGCGCGGACGCCGCCGGCCCTTCGCCTACGTCGCCAATCGCGCGCATCACGCCGACATCGGCGGGATGGCGCCGGGGTCGATGCCGCTCGCGACAGAGATCTACCAGGAAGGCCTGCGGCTGCCGCCGGTCCGCCTGATCGCCGCTGGGCGGCCGCAACCGGACGTGCTGGCCATCTTCCTCGCGAACACGCGCGTCCGTGCCGAGCGCGAGGGCGATCTCATGGCGCAGTGGGCGGCGCTCCGCGTCGGCGCGGACCGGCTGCGTGCACTGGTAGCGCGTGTCGGCGGGGTGGGTCGGCTCGCGCGCCAGATGGCGGCGCTGCAGGCCTACTCGGCGGCGCTCATGCACGCGAACCTCGCCCGCATCCCGCGCGGCGTCTATCGCGCCCGCGACGTGCTCGACGACGACGGCCTCGGCACCGAGAACATCCCGATCACGGTCGCGATCGGCGTCGGCGGCGGCCGCGCGCGCATCGACTTCAGCGGCTCGGCGCCACAGGTGCGCGGCCCCGTGAATGCCAACTTCGCGGTCACGCGATCGGCGGTGCTCTACGTCTTCACGGCGCTCGCGCCCGAGCCCATCCCGCCGAACGAGGGGCTCGCCTGGCCGCTCCGCATCGTCGCGCCCGAAGGCTCGATCGTCCACGCCCGCTTCCCGGCGGCGGTGGCGGGGGGCAACGTGGAGACCTCGCAGCGCATCGTGGATGTGGTTCTCCGCGCGCTGGCGCAGGCACTGCCGGCGCGTATCCCTGCGGCGAGCGCCGGGACGATGAACAACCTGGCGTTCGGCGGCATGCTCGGCGGGCGCGCGTACTCGTACTACGAGACGATCGCGGGCGGAGCCGGCGCGGGACCCGGGGGACCGGGCGCGTCGGCCGTTCACACGCACATGACCAACACGATGACGACGCCCGTCGAGGCCCTCGAGGCCTACTACCCGCTGCGCGTCCGGCGCCAGGCGGTGCGGCGCGGCTCGGGGGGCCGCGGGCACCACCGCGGGGGCGACGGGATCGTACGCGAGATCGAGTTCCTCGCGCCGGCCGAGGTGACGCTCCTCGGCGAGCGCCGCCGCGTCGCGCCTTATGGACTCGCCGGCGGTGAAGCGGGGGCGCCGGGTCGCGACGTCCTCACGCGGGGTGGCCGCACGCGGCGCATCCCGGCCAAGGTGACGCTCGGCGTGGAGGCGGGGGACCGGTTGCGAATCGAGACGCCGGGGGGCGGCGGCTTCGGCCGCCCCCGGCGTCGTCGCTGAAATTCAGGCTGCCTTGCCGCCGATCTGATCGACTCGCCGCTCGAGGTGCGCAACCCGCCGGCGAAGCTCCCTCACCTCGCTCTCAGTCACGAGATTGAGGCCCTTCACGACCGTCTCCACCAACCGCCCCGCCTGCTCCTCGAAAGTTGCCATGATCCGCGCACGGCGCTCCTCGAGCTCCTCGATGGCCTTTTCCGCGCGCTTGCGAATCGTCTGCTCGAATTTGAGCTCGTC
>Ga0209056_10001612_pt1 | contig 24811 bp, 18 predicted proteins | sample GraSoiAngelo_114_FD_185876 | JGI IMG/M metagenome (GOLD analysis project Ga0209056, IMG submission 185876) | Grasslands soil microbial communities from the Angelo Coastal Reserve, California, USA - 14_0903_13_40cm (SPAdes) (version 2) | ecosystem: Environmental > Terrestrial > Soil > Grasslands... | reverse complement strand
GTCGTCGACCAACAGGACCGAGAGCACGCAGTCCTCCGATGACTAGGGGCTGCTACCACGGAGCCGGCAAGGTGTTCCGACGCGGCCGGTGATGCGTGCGCGCAACGCTCAACGTCGTGCTGCGCACGGTTTGCGCGAGGCACAGGATGTGCGGCGACGCAACGCATGCGTGTGAGTCCCCACCCCCGCTGGGTCGCGGACCTGAACGCGACTCTCGAGCCGATCCAGGAGGCGATCCTCGCGACACCGGTCATCGAGGACGCCGCCGAGAATCGGCTGGTGCAGGGCAAGATCCAGGATTTCCTCGTCGCCTTCTATCCTATTATCCGCGATTTCCCGGCCTGGCTGCAGGTGCTGCTGGACCGCTCGCCCGACCACGGGCGCGCGTTCTTCGAGGACAACATTCGCGTCGAGCGACGCCACGACGCGATGTGGCGCGCCATGGGCGATGGATTCGGCGTGCCGCGGGAGCGCTTTCACAGCCCCGAGTCACCGGTCCCGGAAGTGGAGGTGTTTCACGAGTACCTGACCGCGGCGTGTCATGATGCGCCCTTCGGACGGGCGGTCTCGGCGACCAACTACGCGGTCGAGGGGGTCGCGCAAAAGATCTCCGAGAAGGCGCTGCGTGGCTTGAGCAAGAATGCAAAGATCGGCCCCAAGGGGCGGTGGTGGCTCGAGGAGCATGCCAAGTACGACGACGAGCATCCGGTGCAGGCGCTCGAGATCGTGAAGCGGTGCGTGGAGCGCGGCGAGTCCCCGGAAGCGGTCACGGCGGCCGCCTGCCGGAGTCTCTCGCTCATGCGCGAGGCGATGATCGCCGCGTACGGCAACGGCGCCGGGCGCGCTCACAGTAGGTCAGAGTAGAAAATGCGACCGGTCGCGCACACCAGGATCGACTCGGTCCAGGTGCCGATGGCCCAGGTGTTCGCGTTCCTCACGAGCCCCGGCCGGATGCCTGACTGGCTGCCGGCGTGCACCGGGGTTGAGTATGAGGCGCCGCTCAAGCGAGGCGCTCGGTTCACGGCGCACTTCGGCGAGCGCGTCACCGAATTCGAAGTCGTGGATTTCTCTCCACCCGCGACATTCGGCTGGGCCGAGCGCGGCGAGCGGAACGGCTACAAGACGTTCTTCCGCCTCGACGGCAAGGGCGGGTCGACGGCGTTGACGATCCGGGAGGTCTGGATGCCGCGCTCGCTCGGCGCCTGGTTGCGCGGGCACTTTCGGGAAAAACGGGAAGCAGAGCGGCGGCTGAGCGGGGTCCTGGAGCGGGTACGCGCGATGGAATCCGCTTGCCGGCCGGTGGAGCGAACGCTATAAGTCCGGGAGCGGGGAGCGGGGAGCGGGGAGCGGTACCCTCAGGTGACGTCTGAAGATTTCGTATGAAGGCCCTTCCGTACGAGACCGTACAGGTTCCCAATAATTAGGTCCGTGACCCGGGAAAGCTCGTCCACTACTGGGTGCGGGAGGTATTCGAGCTCACGGATGATCTCGAGGAAACATTCGACCTCGGCCGCAGATCCCAGGGCGATACGCAAGTGCCGACGGAACTGGAGCGGCGTGCTCAGCGCGTAGCCTTCGACGAGGTTCGCTTCGATGGACAGAGTCGCGCGCCGCAACTGCTCGAAGACCGACCGCGATCGCGGATGATAGGCGCGGTCCGTTGCCTTGAGGAGATCGACGGAAAGCCGGCGCGCGCGTTGCCAAACGACAAGAGAGCGATACTTACGCACGCCCGAAAGCTGTAGAGTTGGGGCTGGCGACTAGCACCTGGATGGCGCGCACCGTTCCCTTCTATTGCACCGGTGGGTCCCGCTCCCGGCTCCCCGCTCCCGTAAGCAGCGGTGGCCCGACTGCCATCGGGACGCACCGCTCCCCGCTCCCCGCTCCCCGCTAGCACCGCTTGACCCCCCCTTGACCCGCAGCTCTCTTCGTACATGGCGCCCACCCAGGAGGCGTCGTGCGGGCCCCATTGCTGCTCCCCCTCCCCATGTCCGCTGCGCTCGCGGGAGTTCGGGCGTGAGCGCCACCAGGCGCGCCCCCCCGCCCGGTCCGCGAGGCCACCCACTGATCGGGAGCCTCCCCGAGTTTCGGCGCGACATCCTGGGCTTCCTCACGCAGTGCGCGCGCGAGTATGGGGACGTGGTCGCCTTCCGCGTGTTCCACATCCGCTGCTGCCTCGTCAACCATCCCGACCTGATCGAGCAGGTACTGGTCCGTGAGCAGGATCGCACCATCAAGAACTGGGACGCCCGCCAGCTCAAAGTGGCGCTCGGCGACGGGCTCCTTACGAATGAAGGAGACGCCTGGCGAGGGCAGCGGCGCCTGATCCAGCCGGCGTTCCACAATGACGCGATCCGCCGGTACGCCGAAATCATGGTGCGGAACACGGGGCGGATGCTCGCGTCATGGCGGGACGGCGAGGTGCGCGACCTTCAGGCAGACCTGATGGCGGTCACCCTCGAGATCGTGGCCGAGGCGTTATTCGGCGTGGATCTGGCCCCGCAGAGCCGGTTGATCGGACCGGCGCTGGGCGACGTGATGGAGTGGTTCGAGCGTGTGTTCACGGGCGGCTTGCCCCTGCCGCTGTGGATCCCGACGCCCGCCAATCTCAAAATGCGCCGCGCGATCGGCCGGTTCGACGCCCTCGTCTCGAGCTTCATCCGCCAGCGGCGCGCGAGCCCCGTCCGCGGGTCGGACCTGCTCACGTCGCTGCTCGCAGCAACCGACGAAGCCGGCGCCGGCATGACCGATCGACAGCTGCGCGACGAAGTGATGACCCTGCTCCTGGCGGGGCACGAGACGACGGCCCTCGCTCTCTCCTGGGCCCTGTACCTGGTCGGACAGCATCCGGAGGTTGAAGCGAAGCTCATGGGCGAGATCGACACCGTGCTCGGCGATCGCGTCCCGACCGCCGACGACGTCTTCCGTCTCGGCTATGCACGGCAGGTGATGCAGGAGGCGATGCGGCTCTACCCGCCGGCGTGGGGCATCGGGCGGGAGGCGCGTGCGCCGATCGAGCTCGGCGACTTCGTCGTCCACCCGGGTACGCAGATCTTCCTCGTGCAGTGGGTCACGCACCGCGACCCTCGCTTCTTCCCGGAGCCCGAACGCTTCCTCCCCGAGCGCTGGGAGCCTGAGGCGGAGCGCCGCATTCCCAAGTACGCGTACTTCCCGTTCGGCGGGGGACCGCGCTACTGCGTGGGCAGCAACTTCGCCATGATGGAGACCGTTCTGCTGCTCACGATGATGGTGCAGCGGTTCCGCTTTCGCCTGCAAGCGCCACGGGCGGTACAGCTGCAGGCGGCGGTGACCCTGCGGCCCCGCCACGGCATCCGCGCCACCGTGTTGCGCCGCCACAGCTTGACTCCGGCCTGAGCGGACCGCACCAGATTCGACGCATGCCCGATCTCGCGCCATCCCTGGTCCGCCACCGCCTGCCACTCCTCGCCAGCTGGGCGGCGGTCGCGGCCTTCCTCTTCCCCCGTGCGGCGGGCCTCGAGCGGTCGCTCGACGTCGGCGCCCGCGTGGCCGGGAGCGAATCGGCCGAAGTCGAGCGAGAGCTGGCGACGCGCTTCGGATCTCCGTACGCGCAATACGTAGTCCTCGTGGTGAGCGACGGGCCCGCGCCCACCACGCCCGCGGGCCGCGCCCTTCAGGATTCGCTCGTCGCGCGGCTCGACCAAATCCCCGGTGTGGCCGCGGTGCGGGGCTATTCGGGCCCAAGCGACAGTTTGCTCGTCGGGCGGGACGGGCGCACCGCGCTGCTGTTCGTCGGCCTCGACGGGAGCCGCGCATCGCCGGATGCCCTGATCCCGCTGCTTCGCGCCGCCACGGCGAACGTCCGCGGCGCCACGCTCCGCTGGACGGGCCAGACGGCGTTGAACGCCGACCTGCGCCGGGTCTCGGCCGACGATGCGCGGACCGCCGAGCGGCGCGTGCTGCCGCTCACGCTGGTACTGCTGCTCGTGGCGTTCGGCACGCTCGTCGCGGCGTCACTGCCGGTCCTTGCCGGCGGCATGACGATCGGCCTCGCGTTCGGAGCAGCTGCTCTACTCGCCGCCCGGTGGCCCCTCTCCATCATGCTGCAGAACGTCGTCTCGATGATCGGCCTGGGACTGGGCATCGACTACGCGTTGCTCGCGGTGAGTCGCTTCCGCGAGGCGCGTGTGGCCGGGCTCGGCCCCCGCGACGCCGCGATCGACACGGTGCGGCACGCCGGGCACACGGTTGCGCTGTCGGGCCTCGCCGTCGCCGTCGGGTTCGCCGGGCTCCTCGCCATTCCGGTGAATGAGCTGCGGTCCGTGGGCGTTGGCGGGCTGTTGACGGTCGCCATCGCGGTGCTGATCGCGGTGACGCTCCTGCCCGCGAGCCTCTCGTGGCTCGGGAATCTCGTGGACTGGGGACGAGCGTTCCGGCGCCGGTCGGCCGCCCGCGGAGAAGCGTGGCGACGCTGGGGCGGCTGGGTGGCGCGACGCCCATACCGGGTGCTCCTCGTCGCCGGAGTACCGGTGGCGGTCCTCGCGTGGCAGGCGCGCCGGATGGTTGTGGGTGAGCCCACCGGGGATTGGTTGCCCCCCCACATGGAGTCCGCGGTGGCGCTCAGGGACCTGGTGCGGGCCGGCCGAAGCGGACTGCTGCAGGAGCTGCGCGTCGTGCTCGAGCTTCCACCCGGGAGCGAGGTGCAGACCGCCCGCGGTTGGGCGGCCGCCCGCCGCGTGCAGGCCCGGCTTGCGGCAGATTCGCGGGTGGGGATGGTGCGGTCGATCACGAGCCCCGATGGCGTGCGGTCCCTCTCGCGTCTCGAGTTTCTCATGGTGCCAGACTCCGCTCTCCGGAGCGTGGTCGCCCGCGACCGGCGCGGTGTGCTCTTCGACGTGGTGCCGCGCGAGGAGGCGAGCGTCACGGCGCTGAACGAGCTGGCGCGGGAGCTGCGACGCCTCGACCCCGCCGCTACGACGGGGCTCGCGGGGACGCGCCTCCGCGTCGGAGGGCTGCCCGCGTTTCGTGTCGACTACCTGGATGCCGTCGGCCACGCCCTGCCGTTCGTTGCCGCCTTGATCGTCGCGGGCACGCTCGTCACCCTCGCCGTGGGGTTCCGGTCGGTGCTCGTACCGCTCAAAGCGGTCGCGCTGAACCTGCTCTCGGTCGCCTGCGGTTTCGGGGCGCTCGTGCTCGTCTTCCAGGATGGGCACGGCGTGCGCCTGTTCGGGCTCGCGGCACCGGTGGATCAGGTATTCGTTGCGATCCCGGCGCTCGTGTTCTGCGCGGTGTTTGGTCTCAGCATGGACTACGAGGTGTTCCTCGTGGCCCGCGTGGCCGAGGCGCGCCGCTCGGGCCTGGGAGAGGCGGAGGCCATCGCCAAAGGGCTGGCCCGGACGGCGCCGGTGATCACGAGCGCCGCGGCCGTGATGGTGGTCGTGTTCGGCGCGTTCGCGCTCGGCGAGTTCCTGATGATGCGGATGCTCGGCCTGGCGCTCGCGGTGACGGTGCTCGTGGACGCGGCGGTCGTGCGCACCGCCATCGGGCCGGCGCTCCTCGCCCTCGCGGGCCGGTGGAACTGGTGGCCCGGCGAGCCCCTGGCCGTGCCGCGCCGCCTCCCGGCGGGTGTCGCGTTTGCCGCGACGGTCGCGCTCGGGCTCGGCTGCAGCGGGTTCGCCGAGGGGCGTTCCACGGACTTCACCGCCCTCGGCGGCGCCACGGTCGATCGGCAGTGGCTCGGGGCGGCCCGGTTCACCTACGACGACTTCGGCGGTATCAACACGGCCGCGCTCGAGACGAACGCGATCCCGTGGAAGGTCGCGACGGCGGCGCTCGCGCTCGATCGCAGCGATCGCCGGGGCACGCCGCTGACGCTGGCCAAGGTGAACGCTGCCTTGGAAGAGTTCGGGTTCATCGTTCCCCGATCGATCGCTAACTGGCCCCCCCACGGTCCACCGCCGCGGCCGTTCGAGCGACCGCTCGGCATCGTCACGGGCTATGCCGGCCGCGGGTTCATCCCTGTGCGCTTCAAGGTCGAGATCGCGAACCTGGGCTGCGCCGCGTGCCACGCCGGCGTGACGTATGACGCGCGCGGGATGCCGCAGAAGGACGTCTGGCTCGGCCTGCCCAACACGTCGATCGATCTCGAGGCGTTCACGTGGGGCGTGTACCGCTCGCTCAACCGCGCGGTGGGCGAGCCGCGCCGTCTCCTGGCGGCCGTGCGCACCCTCTACCCCGGCACCGATTCCCTGGAGCTCACCACCATCCGGGAGCTCCTCCTGCCGCGGATCGAGCGCCGGCTCGCGCAACTCCGCGCGACCATCGACGCGCCGGGGCCGTTCCCCAACGGGTCACCGGGGGCGACGAACGGTGTGGGCGCGCTGAAGCGCCAGCTCGGGGTGCTCCCGACGGACGCGCGGGCGCGGGAGGGGGAGGTGGGATTCACGTCCATCCCCGCGTTGGGCGACGTACTGCTGCGCTCCTCTCTGCTCGCCGACGGCTCCTTCACCCCGCTCGGAGACACCCGATTCCGGCCCCTCGGATGGGACGACGTCACGGACCAGCACGTGCGCGATCTAGCCGGCATGGTCGCGTTCTTCACGGTCCCGGCGATGGGGAACCCGCCCGATCGGGCCGAGGGGGTGATCCCGCGGGTCGACGACGTGCTCGCCTTCGTCCGCGGCTACGAGCCGCCTCGCTTCCCGGGCCCCATCGACAGCGTGCTGGCCCGAGCGGGGCGCGACAGCTACCGCGTGCACTGCGCTGAATGTCACGGGATGTACGACGCCAGCCTGTCTACCCCGCGGCTCCAGTCGTTCCCGAACCGCTTTGTCTCGCAGGTCGAGATCGGGACGGATCCGGCGCGGCTCGACGTGCTGGACACCACACTGCTCCGCGCCCTCAAGGCGTCGGCGTACCGCCGGCACGTCGACGCCGGCGCGCAGCCGACGCGTGGCTACGTGGCCGCTCGTCTCTCCGGCGTGTGGGCCACGGCCCCGTACCTCCACAACGGCTCGGTTCCAACGTTGTGGCATCTGATGCACCCCGAGTCCCGCCCCGCCCGCTTCTATGTCGGGGGTCACCGGCTCGACCTCGAGCGCGTGGGGATCGCGGGGACCCTCGATTCGAGTGGGACGTGGCGCTACCGGGCCGACTACGTCCCCTGGTCAGAGCCGCACCTCTACGACACAGCGCTCCCGGGGCTTGGGAACGGGGGTCACACGAAGGAATTCGAGGGGCTGTCCGAAGCGGAGAAGCGCGCGCTCCTCGAGTACTTCAAGCTGCTCTAACCTCCTCAGTAAATCGCATCTAGACGAGCAGCTCTTCCGGCGGGAGTCGGGGGCTCCGGCACGTGGAGACGGGCGCCACGCCGACGACGAAGACGTTGATGATCGCGGCCGAGGCCGGCACGGCCCACCGCTCCCGCAGCAACGCGACGGAGAACGGGTCGTCCGCGAGCACCGACATCGGGCGTGCGGCGAAGCCGGCGGCGGTGAGCTCGAGCCAGAAGCGATAGAACCGCCGGCCGGTGAGGAGACGGTCCTCGGTCTGGGGCCGGTGGAAGATCGCGAGCGCCGCGGCCGTGCGGGTGCGGCCGGCTTCGGCGACGAGCGGCCGGTGCAGGCCCACCTGCGCCAGCAACGCGAAGTACGCCGGCACAAAGAGCCACCGTCCCACCAGGCGCTCGACGCGCGACAGCTCGAGGCAATCGGCCGTGAGACCGTCGCGCGTCCACCCTCCGTCCCGAGGGGAGAAGCGCAGCCAACGGTAGAGCTCGCCCTGATAGCCGCGCAGGGCGAGGAAGCCGAAGCTCGCGCGGTCGCTCTCGGCCGCGAGTACGGCGATGGACGCGGCGTCGTACACGGGCGTCACGTCGGGCGCGGGATCCAGTACCTCGTGGAGCGCATCGAGCGCCGCCACGTCAGCCGGCAAAAACCGTCCGCGATAGGTCCGGCGCCGCGTCACCTGCGCGGCGAGCGGGTCGGGCTCGGCGCCCGACCGTAGGACGGAGCGCGCGATGCAGGAGAGGCCGGGCGGCGCCGTCACGCGCTCACTGTCGTCCGGCGGCTTCGGATCGCTCAGGTCGAATCCGTGCCGTGAGAGCGCCAGCCGCAGGCCCTCGAATGCGGCCCCCAGGCCTACGCGGTGGTCGCGCCCGGTCGGATCGGCGACAGGGAGACGCCGGCTCACCTCCTCGAACAGGACGACCGCGCTGTCTGGCGAGAAGCGCCATCGCGCCGGCTGGGTGTTATGCGCGCTGGGCGCGCGGCTCGCCTCTCGGACGAGCTGGAGCTGGAGGTCGCGGGGAAGCGCGCTCACGGGGCCGCGCCCAAGTCTTTGCGGAACAGGTGCAGCCGCTGCAGCCGGCGGGCACCGAGCCGCTCCATCTGCTTCAGGCTCGCCGGGTTCACGTCGGCGATCCACGTCACGCCGACGGAGCGGTACTTCGCCTGCTGCAACGCCGCGATGCCACGATAGAGCATCGCGCCGGCGAGCCCGCGGTTCTGCCAGTCCGGGTGCACGGCGCCGAAGATCATGATCGCGCGGCGGCGGCGCAGGCGGTGCCGCAGGAACAGGAACGGCGTCGTCCAGCGCAGCCGGGAGCCGGTGGCGCGGAGGAACGGATTCAAGTCCGGAATGCACACGCCCACCGCGACCGGCCCGTCGGGGGCGTAGACGATGGGTGAGAGCCGCTCGTCCACGATCCACATCATTTCGCCGACCTGGAACAGGAACTCCGCCTCGCTCACCGGCACGAACAGCGGGTTGGCGGCGAAGCTCTGGTTCAAAAGCGTCCGCGTCTCCGCCATGTACCGCTCGAAGCCGCGGCGGCGCAGCAGCCGCCAGGTGAGCTCCGGCGCAGCGAGCAGCTCGCGCTGTTTCGGGCCGAGCAGCGTGTTCGCGTCGAAGCGCTCGAGGTCGAGCTCGAACGTGGACATCGGAAAGACCGGCTCGTACCCGCACGTGGCGAGCAGCCGAGGAATGTGCGGCGGGTTGTACATCATGTCCGTGTACGGGTCATTCTCGAAGCCGTCCGTCACCACGCCGATCTGCTGCGCGATAGTGAGGTTGAAGTTGCCGACGATCTCCGTGAACCCACGGCTCCGGGCCCATGCTTCGGCTGCGTCGAGCAGGAGTCGCGCCACGTCGGCATCATCCGCGCAGTCGAAGAACCCGAAGGAGCCCCGGTTCGCGCCGTGACACCGGTTGGCGTCGTAATGCACGTGCGCCACGATCCTCCCCACCGGGCGGCCGTTCCGTCGCACCGTGAAGTAGGTGAAGTCACCGTGCCCGTCCCGAAACAGTGGGTTTCGTGCCGGATCGAGGATGCGCCGCAGATCGGACTTCATCGGCGAGACGTACGGAGTGCCGGCGTAGCAGTGGAGGGGAACGGCGAAGAACGCCTCGAAGTCGCGCTCCGCGAGCTCGTACGGATTCATGCGTCCCCCCCGAGCTCCCGGATCCAGCGCCGCACCGCGCGCCGTGCCACGAAGGCCCTCAGGCCGCGGCGCGGGCGCTCCACCGTCCCGTCCCACGGGTTGAAGAAGTAGCCGCGTTCGTCGGTGGGCGTGCCCCGTTCCAGCACGAGCTTGACCGTTTCGAAGCACATGAGGTTGCCAGTGGTGATCACCATCGGCGCGAAGGACGGGCGCTTGCGACGGCCGAGCAGGAAATCGCGCGCCAGCGCCAGATCGATGTGACGAGCCGACGACGAGTGGACCAGCACGTACTCGAGCTCCCGTCGCAAGCAGTGGGCGGCGTCCTCCGGTGTCATCGCCTCGATCGCCTTGCCGACCGTCGGGTAGCCGAGGCGCTCCTCCGGACGCGGCGCCGCGGGGCGGACGACCGTCACGGAGGGCAGGGGCGACGTATATGCGTCGATCACGGTCGCGCCCCGCTCCCGCGCCTTCCGGTACAGGAGGACACCGGCCGGAATGTCGTCCATCGCGTTGATCACGATCGGGTAGCGCTCGAGCAAACCGTAGGCGGCACCGGTCCACTCGGCACCGTACGTCTCGAGCTCGAGCTCGGGGTTGATGGCGCGCGCGGCGGCGTGCACGGCGTCGACCTTGCGCCGGCCCAGGGTGTCGAGCGACGCGAACACCTGGCGGTTCAAGTTCGACAGCTCGAAACAATCGGGGTCGGCGACGGCGACGTGCCCTACGCCGGCCCGGATCAGCGATTGGAGCGCGGCGCCGCCCATCCCGCCCGCGCCGCACACGAACACGCGTACGGCCTGGAGGCGGCGCTGCTCGGCCTCGGAGACGAAGCCGAGATTGCGCGCGGTGAATTCGTCGTAGCTAAACGGGGGGGGGGCCGTCATGCCCGAGCTGCACCGGCGGCGCCTTGGGCCGGAACACCGCCGCGACCCACGGGTGATGCCGCACGCGCCGCAGGAAGCAGCGAAACACCACGAAGGCGGTGTACCGCCCCACCTGGAGGAAATCGTCGCCGCGCTCGTAGTCGAGCGTCCCGAGGCACAGGCGCCCGTAACTTGAGCGCCGGTGCCGGGCCGCCTCCGTGAAGGGCTTCTTCAAGTTGTCGGAGCCGCCGGTGTAGGCGTCGAGGATCACGAAGCGCTGCAGGTCGAGTTCCGCCTCCTCACCCACTCCGAACGCCTGCCGGTGGCGCGCTATGACCTGCTCCGCGATCGCGAAATGCGCGGGGGTGCGGCAGTCCGCGCCAAGCGCGGGGTAGGCGTCGTCGAAATACGTCGCGAAGCTGCCGATCGCCGACGGCACCTGCGAGACGTTGGTCACCCAGAGGGGCTTGAGGCCCCCGCGGAGAAACAGGAGCAGCATCGTGACGCCGTACACCGACCGGCTCAGGTTGCGGCCGCGGGCCTCGGGGTGGACGAGCGCGAGCCCCAGGTGGAGGATGTCGCGCTTGGTTCCCCGCAGCTCGACCGGCAGCCACGCCATGGCGCTGAACGCCACCGGCCGCGGGGGCTTTCCCTCGTAGACGATCGTCAGGACCGCCTGGGCGAGCCGCTCCCGCTCCCCTGTGAGGGCACCGTAGGCGAGCGTGCCGTGGCGCACGGCCGCCCCGGCGACGACCCGGAGGTCCTCCACTATGCGTGCGAGCTCGGCGGAATCCATCCAGGCGCCGGGTCGCTCGAGCACGCGGCATGTGCGCCCTCGGCCGATGGGGAACTCGAGGTCCATGGAGCGGCGGCTGAGCGTCCTCAGGCGAAGCATGGCTTCGAAGCTTATACCGCACGGTCAAGGTGGGATCAAGTCAAATAAGGGAGCGGGGAGCGGGGAGCGGGTAGTTGACTCGGCCGCCATGCCGAGCGTACACTCGGCGAGATCGGCGCCCTCTCGCAACGTTTTGCCTACGCCGGACCGCCGATGGAACCGCACGTTGGACGCGTCAACCTGGGAGGGCGCGTGCCCGTCACAGCGAAGTTGTCGCGGCGGTTCTATGAGGTGTTCGGCGAGGAGATCGCGAACGAGCTCGTGGACTGGTTCAATGCGGTGGACTCGACCTACCGCACCGACCTGCGTGAGCTGAACGAGATCAACTTCGCGCGGTTCGACGCCAAGCTGGAGCAGCGGCTCGCGGAGCTGCGAGCGGAGCTGCGAGTGGAGATTCAGAAGATCCGCTCAGACCTGATGAAGTGGATGTTCGCCTTCTGGGCTCCGACGGCACTCGGGGTAGTCGCACTGCTGCTGCGTCGGTAAGTGCTCGACGGCCCGCTTTGACGCGACGAAACCGCGTGGCGAGCCGTTACGACCCACTCCCCTCTCCCTTCTTGGTTTTTCCTCCATTGTCAAGCAGATACCGGCGCAGTCAAGGTTCGATCAAGCCGCCTCGGGAGACCTAGCCCTCACAGCGTGGCTCGAAACCGCTTCCACTGCGACTCCTGCTCGCGCAAGAAGGCGACGAAGCCCGGATCCTTGCGGATCCCGTCCAGGAAGGGGTCGCCTGCGAACAGGGGGTAGCAGGGCATACCGCCGTCGGCCACGCGGCGCAGCCATTGGACCGCGGAATCGGGTCGGTGGAGCAGGGCGTACGCCAGCGCGATGTGGTAGCCAGCGTGATGGAAGTGGATGTATCGCTTTCCTTTTTGGATGGCGGCCTGGATGTCCTCCTCCGCTCGGCGCCGATCGCCAGCCATGGCATATCGAATGGCGCGCGCGCTCGTCACCACGCCTCCCCGATCCTCGGGGTGAGCCTTGAGATATCCCTGGACGACCGCGAAGGCTTCCTCGTTCCTGCCGAGGTGCAGTAGCACCAAGGCCATCTGATACGTCCACAATGGCAGGTTCGCAGCGGGTTCCACCTCTTTCAAGATCCGCAGGGCCTCTTCGTAGTGGCCTTGAGACCCGCGCGCTTCCGCGAGCCGTCGCAGGGAGTTGTCGTCACGTGGTGAGATGGCGAGCGTCTTCTGGAACTCCTCGATCGCCTTGTCCAGGAGCCCGATGTGCAGATAGACCCCCCCCAAGTGCTGGTGCGCCCGGTCCAGGTTCGGGTTCAATGCGATGGCGCGCTGGTCTTCACGAATTGCCCGCTCGTGGGCGAACAGCCCGGCAGTCCACAGTAAACGGGCTTGGGCGAAGTGGGCCTCTGCAAGATCGGGGTTGAGGCGGAGGGCCCGTTCTGCCGCGAGCCGGGCTCGCTCCAGGGCGGCACGGTCATCGGGCGCAAACTGGTCTACACGGAGCGCATACGCGCGCGCCAGCTCGGCCTCGGCAATCGCGGAGCTCGGGTCGAGCGCGACCGCTTGCTCGAGCAGCGTGATAGCGACCGAATCCTCCTCCCGGTTTTGCGTCAGCAGGTGGACCTTGGCGCTGAGGTAGAGATCGTAGGCCTCACGGTTACCGCGCTCCTGGACATTTCCCAACAACACATCCCGTGAGCCGGCGACGTTCAGCGCCACGAGCAGCGCCAAGCTCGCGAGCGCCGTAATCGCCGCGCGCCGCGCCGGCCTGCCCCACCGGCTCGGAACCGGGGGCGCTGGACCGGGCTCGGCCAGCGCCTGGGCGAACTCGGTCGCTCCCGGATAGCGGTCCGCCGGCACCTTGGCCAGCGCCTTTAGCACGGCACGCTCCACGCCTGGGGGGACCGTCTCCCGCACCGTGCGGATGGGCGCAACTGGATCCACGGCGTGCCGCGCGAGGATCGCCTGCGCGGTGGGGCCGGTGAACGGCGGCGCCCCGGCCAGCATCTCGTACGCCACGCAGCCGAGCGCATACAGATCGCTTCGCCCGTCCACCTCCCCATCCTCTGTGCCCTGTTCGGGACTCATGTAGGCAGGTGTGCCGAGCGCGATGCCGGTCTCGGTGAGCCGGTCGCTGCCCGCGGCCGTGATCGCCCGGGCGATCCCGAAATCCGCGACGACGGCGTGGCTGTCTTCCAGCAAAATGTTCTCCGGCTTGATGTCGCGGTGCACCACACCCAGGCTGTGGGCGTAGCCGAGCGCCTGCGCCACGTCGCCCATGATGCGGACCGCTTCGGGGATCGGGACTTGTGGCTCACGGTCGAGGCGGGCGCGCAGCGACTCCCCGGCCACGTATGGCATCACGAAATAGAGCAGGCCATCCGTCTCGCCCGAGTCGTGCAGCGCGACGATGTGAGGGTGCTGAAGCCGGGCGGCGAGCTGGATCTCGCGGAGGAAGCGGTTGGCACCCACCGCGGCCGCCAGCTCGGGGTGGAGCACCTTGATGGCGACCGGGCGGTCGTGTTTCACGTCGTGGCCGAGGAAGACCGCTGCCGTCCGGCCGTGCGCGAGCTCGCGCTCGACGCGGTAGCGGTCGGCGAGCCCGGCGCGGAGGCGCGCGAGCACGTCCATCGAGAGACGCGGAGCCGGGCCGGCCGCACGCTCCCGCGCCCGCACCGCGGCGATCAAGTCTTGGGTTTCGGCGGCGGGCTGAGCGTCGTACTCCTCCCGGAGCCGAACGGCGAACTCCTCGTACGCCTCGAGCGCGCCCGCTCGGTCGCCGTGACGGTCGAGGAGCGTGATCAGGCGCCGGACTAGAACCTCCTCGTTCGGCGTGAGCTCGACTCCCCGCCGGGCCCAGTGAACGGCGGTTGTGAGGTTGCCGCACTCCTCGGAGCGCCCTACCAGGGTCACCGCCGCGCGTGACGCCGCCTCCCGCAACCGCGCGCGCTCGGTCTCGAGCCACCGCTCGAACTCGGGGGCATCCGAGATGAAGAACCCCTCCAACAGACTGCCGCGGTAGAGATCGAGCGCTTCGCGCAGGGCGTCGCCCGCGATGGCCTGCTGAAATGCGGCGACGTCGCACCAGATGTGCGCGAAGTCGAGCCCGACCTCTTCGTCGCCCCGGCTTGCCACCGTCTCCGCCCCGAGGTTGGCGCGGAGGACGTGCAGTGCCTGGCGCAGTGCTGCGCGCGCGTGTTCCTGATCGAGCTCCGGCCAGAACAGCGGGAGCAGGCTGTCGCGGCGGTGGAAGCCGCGGGGAGTCGCCGCGGCGAGGAAGGCGAGGAGAGCGAGGCGCCGGGGCTGGCCGAGGAGATTCCGCACCTCGCGCCCTTCGACGCCGGTGAGACTCACCCTGCCGATCAAGCGGAGCTCGATCATGCGAGGCCTCGACGATGCGCGGCGCGGTTCAGAGGCTCACGAGCAGTGTGGGGTCGCCGTTACGGCCGGCGTGACGGTCGCATCACAAGGGCGTGACGCGGCTCCCCTAAACTGGCTCCGCAAGCGAAACCTAGCCCCGCTGTATGGGCGCGGCAATCACGGCTCGAAGGAGTGGCGCGATGAAACCGATCAATGGAAAGCTCGCCGGTGGCGGAGTGTTGCTGCTCCTGGTGCTGGCATGCAATCCAGACAAGCCGGTCCGGCCCAACTCTCCCATGTTGGACGCGGCTGAAACGCCGGCGGCACCGCTCGTCCTACACGTCGTTGCGCCCCAGGCGACCGACCCTGCCATCGACCAGGCGCTCGACAATCACTATGTCTGGCTCGACACAACGGCAAAGTCGAACCACAAGCTCTTCGTGTTCCTGCCCGGCACTGGCCAGAACCCCTCGATCTTTCAGCTCGTGCAGCAAGAGGCGGCCCGGCTCGGCTACCACGTCATCGGTCTCATGTACCCGACCGGCGGAGGGCTGGCGAAAGCGTGCCCGATTACCCCTGATCCCAGCACCTGCTATGAGAACGCCCGCCTTGAGATCATCGACGGGATCGACCGGGTCGCCTTCCTGAACGTCAACGTGGCGAACAGCATCGACAACCGACTCACCAAGCTGCTCCAGTACCTCACGCGGCAATATCCCGACGAAGGGTGGGCTCGGTTCCTCCTCGAGGACAAGCCGAAGTGGTCGCAGATCGCCGTCAGCGGCCACTCCCAGGGAGGTGGGAACGCGGCGATGATCGCGAAGATCCGGCTGGTTGCCCGCGTCGTGCTGTTCTCGTCCGTGACCGACAGCATACAGACCGAAGCCCCGTCGTGGGTCGCGACGCACGTGACGCCGGTGGGGCGCTATTACGCCATCGCGCACGACCGCGACGGGTTCTATCGCCCGATCCGCGCGGGATGGGACTCCCTGGGCCTTGCCCTGTTCGGCGCTCCGGCGATGCCCGAGACCCTCAGCCCTCCGTACGATGGGACGCACACGCTGGTCACCGACCTCACGCCCCAGGGCGGGTTCGTCGGCACCAACGCGCACGGCGCTCCGTCCAACGACTTGAACACGCCGCTCGGCCCGGATGGCACGCCGCTCCTGCGCGATGCCTGGCGCTATCTGTTGACGGCGCGGGGCGCCGGCCACGAAGACGTCGAAGCCAACGAGACTTCTTCTGGAGGTGGACGATGAACGCGAGACGTGGAACGTTTATGCTGGTGGCGGCGCTCGCCCCCTTCGCCCTGGCCTGCAATCTCGATAAGGGGCCGCTTGCTCCACGTGCCCCGATCAGTGCCAATCAGGTCGCGGCCGCCGGTTCTAATTTCGTGTGCGACGTTGGCGGCGCGACCTGGGAAGGAGACCCGGATGCTGCGGTCCTGCACGATCTCGCGCCGAGCGGTGTCATGCGGGTCGCGCTCAACTACAACAACCGGAACAACGCGGCGCGGGACCCGATCACCGGCGCGCTCACGGGACCGGGAATCGACATGAGCTGCAAACTGGCACAGGGAACGCACGCGCCGTTCGTGGCGATTGCCTATCTGGGAGTGCCGCCGTTGCTCGCGGGCCTCGCCAACGGCGACTGGGACGCGGCTTTCGCCTTCGATCAGACGCTTGAGCCGCCTGGCATCACCGCGGCCATTCCGCACATCGGCGTGGACAACACGTATCTCGTCCGTGGCGACGCCCCCTTTCAGAAGGTCGCGGACGTCGATGCGCCCGGCGTGCGGATCTCGGTCGCGGAGGGCAGCTCCCCCGACATCTATCTCAGTCGCACCTTGAGGTATGCGACGCTCGTGCGCACGCAGGCAACTCCTCAGGCGCTGAACCTGTTGGGCACGGGGCAAGTGGACGCCTTCGCCGGGGGCCGGGGGCCGCAGGTCATCGCCTTCATTGCTTGCTGTGGTGGGCGGCTGCTGCCCGACAACTTCCTGATCGCGAACCTGGCTATCGTGGTACCGGACACGGCGGAAAGCCACGGCGGTCAAGGGCTCGAATACATCGACGAGTTCGTTGATTGGGCGAAGACATCGGGCCTGGTCCAGGTGGCGATCGACCGCGCCAGACAAGGCGGCAGCCACGTCACGCCCCCGCCGCCGCCCGCGCAGCGGATCGGATTTCTCCAGCGTCACGTGTCACGTTTGGTGACGAACGGCGTGTTGAACGACGGTCAAGGCAACGCGCTGGCAGTCAAGCTCGAGGGCGCGTTGCGACAGCTCGCTGAGGGGGAGACGGAGCCGGCGATGCAAAAGCTCGGCGCGTTCATCAATCAGGTGGAGGCGTTTCGAGATGCTCGCATCTTGTCGGAAGCGCAGAGCGGCTCGCTGTTGCTAATCGCGCAGGATGTGATGACCCACGCAATTGCCTGATCCTCGGGCGACAACACGCACGCGGCTTCGCAGCCCGGAGTGGCAGAGGATGCCGGAACGGAGAAGCAGCGGAGGGGAAAGGCTCACACGATGGAGGAGACTCGCCGGATGGATGTGATCAGAACCGCCTCGAATAGCCGACGAAGATCAACACCCGCGCGAGATCGCCGGCGGCGCGTGTGAGGCTGGGAGTGCCGTTCGGCCGCACGGTCGCGCTGTCTGCCAAACTCCCACTCACTCTGATCGGAGTGCTCAATGTGAACGTGCCTCTCCCGCGCGTGAGCGCCACGCCGGGATCGAGGAAGATCACGTGCCCGGGCCGCCTGAACCCTTCGTCACCGCCGCCGATCAGATCGTGATATGGGATGCCATCGATGCGCCCGCCGAGGCTCACCGACACGCCCTGTTCTGGCACGAGCGCGTAGATCAGTCCGGCGCGACCTGAATAGACATCGGGCACAGACCAGTGGACAGACGTATTTGGGGGCGGTCTCGTGACGTTGCTCAACGCGCGCGGGCTGACGAGATAGGCCCCCGAGAGGTACGCCAAGCCCCGGGCGAACAGCCTTCGGAAGGCCTGCATCTGCACGATGATGCCCCAGCCGCCGTCGCCAGGTTGGATGGACTGGTCCACGGGGTACTGTATCGAGCTTCCATTGGCTCGGAAGAAGCTGTCGGCGTACTTGTTGCTTCCCGTGGGCGCCTTCACTCCCAGGCCGATCGAGACATTGCCCCTCGCATGCGTCCCTGGATTCAACAACCATGCGCTACCGACGAGACTGATGTCGCCGAGCCCGAAGGCATGGGCGTCGTGGCGAACCGTGTCCAGTCGAACGGCGGACTGCGTGCCGTCCAAGACGGGCACCGTCAAGCTCAGGCTGACTCGATCGGTCGCGGCGTACGTGACGGTGACGTCCGCCGAATGGATGTGGTAGATGATCGGTTGGCCGAAGGGGGCGAAGGTGCCATTGACCTGATCGGCTACGAAAAACTGATTGCCGTGGAGATAGCGGTAATCGACAGCGAGCCGCCATTCGTGAGCCCCGAGATCCGTCAGCTTGGATTCCCCTTGTCCCCCCAAACTGGGGGTTGTGAATCGAATCGGGGGTCAGCCCTGGGCGAAGGACTGCCTGGGAAGGAAAAGCAGCCCGGCGCCGACTGTCAGGACGACGACGAGGTGGTGAGCCCGCTTGCATGGAAGCCGCATGAATTCCTCGCTGGTGCCTGGGGGGCTATCGCGCCGACAGTATCTCGGCGAGCCCGCGCTGCATGGTCTCACTCGTGATCGGACCGGGATTGACCAGACGCACGATGCCTTCCGCGTCGATGAACACCGACGTCGGCACGCCGCGTAGCGCGTAACTCTTGCGCACCTTGCCCTTCTGGTCGAGCAGCACCGGAAACGGCATGTGGAGCTCGTCCACGAATCGCCGCGCGTCGCTCAGGTGCTCCTGATCCGTCAGGTTGATCGCCAGCACCTGCAGGTGTTGATTCTTGTGAGCGCCGTACGCGGCGATGATGTCGGACATCTCCCCGCGGCATGGTTTGCACCAGGAGGCCCAGAAGTTCAAAAACACGGGACGACCCCTGTAATCGGATAGGCTCGCCGTGCCGCCGGCGAGTGTTTTCAAGGTGAAGTCGGGCGCGGGCGAGCTGAGGGTTTGGGCTGACAGCCACCCTGCGGCGGTGAGAAGCGTCGCGAACGCGATCGAGAAGAGCTGCGAGCCGAGCCGCACCTTGGTCCCCCAAAGCAAGACGCCGAGTTCCCGGATCGGGAGCTCGGCGTCTACCGGGTTGCCTCGAACTACGCTACCGGAACATGGTGCTTACGCGCTGGCGCGTCAAGAACGCGTTGCTCACAGCGTCGCTCGGTACCGCTCCCATTGGGCCTTGAGCTCCCGCATGAAGGCGACGAAACTCGGATCGTCTCGGATGTTGGCCAGATTTGGGTCGCTTGCAAAGTAGGGATAGCAAGGCCACCCCTCTTCGGCTGTCCGGCGCAGCCACTGGAGGGCGGGCACCGGCTGCCGGAGGATCGCGTAGACTGACGCGATGTTGTAGGCCGTGTGGTGGAAGTGGACGAAGCCCTTGCCGGACGCCTCCGCCTGCCGGACGTCCTCCAGCGCGCCGCGCTGGTCACCCGCCTTCGCGCGCAGAACGGCCCGCGTGCTCCGGACCACCCCGCCCGGGTCTGTGGCGTGCGCGCGCAAGTATTGCTCCATGAAGGCCGCCGCCTCGGCGTCTCTCTTCAGGTACAGGAGCGCCCAGGCAACCTGATAACTCCACAGCGCCGGGTTGGCTTCCGGTCCCGCTTGGCGGATGAGTGTGAGGCCGTCTGCGTACCGACCCCGATAAATCTGCGCAATGCCGATCCGCCGCTGCGCGTTGACATCGAAGGGATTGAGGGTCAGGGCGTTCCGGAACTCGGCGACGGCCTCGTCCAGAAGGCCGATGTGCAGGTAGACGATCCCGAGGTGATGATGCGCCTCGCCGAGGTTCGGGTCCAGCACAAGCGCCCGTCGGTCTTCCTGAATCGCTTCCTGATGCCGGAAACCGGGGGCTACATCCCACAGGAGAAACGCCCTCGCCCAATGGGCTTCGGCAAGGTCGGGGTTCAGTTGCAGGGCCTTCTCCACCTCGACATACGCCTTCTCGACCGCTGCTGTGTCGCCGCGAGCGAGCTGACTGACCCAGAGCCCGTAGGCTCGCGCCAGTTGCGCATGCGCGGCCGCGAAGCGCGGATCGAGTGCCACAGCCCGTTCCAGCAACTCGATCGCCATCGAGTCGTCGACCCGAGTCTCGTGCCTGATCCGAATCTTGCCGCGGAGGAACAGCTCGTACGCTGCGGGGTTGTCGGTCGGGGCGCTCCGGAGCGCACGCGCCTCAGCCTCGGTCAACGGCAGCTTCAACGCCGCCGTGACACTCCGCGCCATGCTATCCTCGATCGCGAACCGGTTCTGCACGAGCTCTTCGATCCGCCCCGCCCACAACTGGTACCCCGACGTTGCGTCGATCAGGCGGAGGTCGACCCTCACGGTGTCCCCCGAACGCTGCACGCCCCCTTCGACCACCGCGTCCACGCGCAGGTCGCGGGCGACGTCCTGCAAGGGCCGCGCGGTTCCTTTCAACCCCATCACGGCGCCGCCTGAGGTCACCCGGAGGGCGGTAATCCGGCCGAGATCGGTGATGAGCGCCTCCGTCATCCCGTCGGCGAACCAGCCCTGTAACGAGTCGCCGGAGAGATTCTCGAGCGGTAGCACCGCGAGCGACTGAATCCCGCCCGCCCTGGAGCTCGGCCACAGCCGCCTGGGCGAGTCCCCGCCCGAGAACACGAGCCCGACTACGGCTGCGAAGATCACCGCGGGCCACACGATCCGACGCCCGCGGGTCAGCGCGGCGGCCGGGGCGCCGCGGATGGACGCTCCCCGCGCGCGGGTCGCCAACTCGACGGGTGCCGCCGTCTCCCGGGCGCGGACGGCGGCGAGCAGTGCTTTGCTCTCCGCGGCGGGCTCGGTCTCGAAATCCTTGCCGAGCCGTTTGGCGAACTCCTCGTAAGCGGCGACCGCGCCCGCGCGATCGCCGAGGCGATCGAGCAGCGTGACCAGCCGGCGCAGCGGTCCTTCCTCATGCGGTGCGAGCTGGGCCGCACGTCGCGCCCACCCGAGCGCGGCGTGAAGGTCGCCCGCGCTCTCGGATTGCGCGACCAGGGCCTGTGCGCTGCGCGACGCCGCCTGTTGCAGTCGGGCGCGCTCGCCCTCCAGCCAGCGCTCGAATTCCCCCGCGTTCGGAATGAAAAACCCTTCGAGCAGATGACCCTGGTAGCGGTCAAGCGCCTCGCCGAACCGTTCCGAGGAGACGGCGTGGTCGAAGGCGACGACGTCGCACGACAGGCGATCGAAGTCGAGCTCGATCTCTTCATCGCCGCGAGTCAGGACGACATCGGCGCCGAGGGAGCCTCGCACCACGTGCAGCGCCTGGCGCAGGGCTGCCCGCGCGTGCTCCTGGTCGAGCTCGGGCCAAAACAGCGCGAGCAGCGTGTCACGACGGTGGAAGCCCCGGGGCGTGGCCGCGGCGAGGTAGGCGAGCAGCGCAACGCGCCGAGAACGCGTGAGCAGGCTCTTGACCTCGCGTCCTTCGGCGTCGGTGAGGTGCAGAGTCCCGAGCAGCCGGAACTCGATCATACGAGGCCCCTTCGGCGCTGAAAGAGCCGCTTGCGTCACCGCGAGCGGTGACGGACCGGTCACGTCCTGGTGACGCGGCCGGCCCAAACTGGCTCCGTCAACCTGGAAGGTACGGGTCGAGGGAAGTCTGGGCAATTAACTCAGGAGGTGTCCGGTGAAACCGCTCGAGAAAACCACCCTGCTATGCACGCTCGCGGCTCTCGCTTGCGCCTGCAATCCGGACAACGGTCCAGTAGGTCCCGGCGCCGCGATCCGCGTGGCCGCGGACGCGTCCAAAGCAGACCAACCGGCGTATGGCCCGTGGGGCGCCCCCGTCAACCTGGGCCCGGTCGTCAATTCGGCGTACAACGATCAGCATCCGTCGATCTCCAAGGATGGTCTCAGCCTGTACTTCGTCTCCAATCGTCCCGGCGGGTTCGGCGGAAACGATATCTGGGTGAGTCAGCGCGCTACAGTCGACGATGCGTGGGGCACGCCGCAGAATCTGGGACCCTCGATCAACACGAGCAGCAATGACTTCGCGCCCGACCTGAGCATCGATGGGCATCACTTGTACATGAACAGCGATCGACCCGGAGGGTGCGGCGGCAGTGATCTGTACGTGGCGCGCCGTCACGATAAGGATGACGACTTCGGCTGGGGGCAGCCGGAGAACCTGGGCTGCGCCGTGAACACGATCTATGACGAAGCTGGCCCGTTGTTCTTCGAGGACGAAACCAGCGGCGTCCAGAACCTGTATTTCACGAGCTTCAATCGGCCCGGGGGCCTCGGGGACTTCGACATCTACGTCAGCACCCGCAGCAGCGACGACGAGCCTTGGGGGCCGGGCGTCGATGTCACGGAGCTGAACGGGCCGTATCGCGACACCCGCACGGCGATTCGGCGCGACGGCTTGGAGATGTTCATTTCCTCGGACGCCACCGGGCGTCCGGGCGGGGTCGGCGGCCAGGACTTGTGGGTCTCCAGGCGGGCGACGACTTCCGACCCGTGGTCCACACCGGTGAACCTGGGGCCCACGGTCAACAGCAGCTACTTCGACGGTGCGCCCGCGCTCTCCTTCGATGGGACGACGCTGTACTTCTTCTCGGCTCGGCCCGGCGGGTTCGGAGCGAACGATCTGTACGTGACGACGCGCGCCCGCCTTGGCGGGCCGGAGGTGGTTGCGGAGGGTGACGCGGAGAGGCACGAGCGAGCAGAGATTCACGGACAGAGGGGAGCCCACCGGAAAGGAATGCGATAAGATAAGAAAAGGAGAGAGGGGAGAGGTACGACATTGGCAACAAGGGAGAGGGGAGAGGCGAGAGGTACGCTCCGTTCATGGAGAGTACCGCTCCGCTCCCCGCTGCTGTGGGCCGGCGGCCTCTGGTTCGGCGCCTGCGGCGGGGAACAGGGGTCGCCTACCGGTACAGAGCCGGCGATCACGCTGGTGGTCGCCCCGACGACGGCCGTGGTGCAAGCGAGCGCCGCGATCCAGCTCACGGGGACCGTCAGCAATGATCTCAGCAACCGGGGGGTCACCTGGGTGGTGTTCTGCGCACCCGCCCCGTGCGGTACCATTTCGCCGACCACGACGGCGAGTGGGGCCCCGGCCACCTACACGGCGCCGGGCACGCTCCCCCCGAACGGCGCGACAATCACCATCACGGCCACCGCGATCGCGAACGCATCGGCGTCAGCGTCCGCCACGCTCATTCCGGTCGGCCAGCTCTCCAGCTACGACGTCGGAGTGGACTACCACGCCTACGGTCTGAATAACCTGAGCAGCGCGTTCATCACCATCTACGAGCAGCCAGCGGTGCGCCAGACCGTCCGTGCCCAGCTCCAGGGGATGGCCGACCGCGGCGCGACCTTCATTAACACGATGATTTGGTTTGTCACCCCACCGGGCGAGACCAACTTTGGTGAAACCTGGAGGGCCACATTCCCCATGACCGACCAAGAGGCCGCGAACCTGCGGGCGTACACCGAGGATATAGCGACCATTCAGGGGGCCAGTGGGAATCGGTTGCGGCTGGATATCACGCTCGCGTGGCTGGGCGCCGCTGACTACACGATGGGTTCCCCGGCCACGGGCCTCGGGTCGAGGAATCTGAGCGCGTCCGAGTTCAGCGCTCGAGTTGCGACCACATCGGACAAAGTCCTGGCGGCCGTCAGCGACGTGACTCGACCCGACAATGTCCCGTTGATAGGCACGATTTTCTTCGAGGCCGAAGTGATGATCGGAGCAAAGGCAAATGAGGATTGGTTCCTCTCGACCAACTATCCGGGGTTCGTTTCCGCGGCATCTCAGCACGGGATTCAGCCCGCGGTGTATTTCCTCGCCGAGGGCAGTCAGGCCATCGTGCTGGATAACGGGTACACGGATCCCGTGGATCCGATTCTCGATGCCCACCGTTCGGTCGCCTGGATGTATCGCAGTCTGAAGTTCATGGTCGCGCAAGGGCTGCCTCTGCCCTCACGCATCGACTTTTCCTGCTATCTGATTTCGACAGGCGCAACATACGATCAGCTCCTCCAGCGTATCCTGGACGACGCGGATGCCACACTTCCTTCGCTCGGTGCGCCGCGCCTCTATGGCGCCGCGGAGACGTACTACCTGCTTGATGGCGGCCAGCGCGCCGTGTATGGTCGAGCGTTCGAAGGGCAAGCCGCCCAGAACACACGCCTGCAGCGGGTGAGTTTCTGGACCACTCCCGACGGCGGGGGCCCTGGGCAGAATGTTGCCTATCCGTTCACCATCGAGGTGTTCTTGCCGCCTCCTCAGTGAAGGGAGAAGGGAGAGGTACCTGACGGCTCGCTGCATCGGACGGTCCTGCTCCCCGCTCCCCGTTTCGCTAGCGCCAGACCCGCGTGAACAATTGGGGCAGGTCGATTGTGAGCGGCGGCGTACGGGCGTCGGGATGCCAGACGAGCTCATCCCTCACAACGTCGGATGCCTCGTCGCCGGGACGCCAGCGCTCGACGTGACGCGCTTCAAGGTCCACCACCCAGTACTCGGGGACGCCCTCCTCCAGGTACAACCGACGTTTCTGGAGCCGGTCGGTCCGCTTGCTCGAGTACGATACGATCTCGATCACCAGAGCCGGGGGGCCGTACAGGCGTTCCGCGGTGAGCCGGCGGTGTTGCGACTCGAGCAGCACGATCACGTCGGGCTGGACGGCGCTGTCCTCGGTGAACTCCACCTCGAAGGGCGCGGGCAGGGCCTCGCCGATGGAGTGGGTCTCGAGATAACCCTGCAGCCGGCCCGCCAGCTCGAGCACCGCGCGCTGGTGCGCGGTCCCGGGCGCCGGCGTCACGAACAGGTCGCCGCGAATGACCTCGTAGCGGACGCGGTCGTCCGGGAAGCGACGGATCTCCTCGGCGGTGTAGCGCGGCACAATCGCTGACATGGGCATAAGATGGCGGCTCTCCGGGGCCCCGAGCAACTCGGCATGGTGCGAGTATCGCGCGCGGGGCTGGTGGGACGTCATCGTTTCAGTGCGCCCGGGGACGGAATCGTGCGGCTGAGCGCGAGTGAACTCGCGGCTCGGCGACTGCCCGTGAACGGGCGGGGATGCCGCTTTAGCAACTGTGTCATCGGTCAAGGGGTGGCTCGCGCGACGATCGGCGTCGCGCGCCACGGGGTTTGAGTACGCACGATGGCGTTGAGGATCAAGAGCAGTCGGCGCATGCAGGCCGTGAGGGCGACCT
>Ga0209056_10001611_pt1 | contig 24813 bp, 25 predicted proteins | sample GraSoiAngelo_114_FD_185876 | JGI IMG/M metagenome (GOLD analysis project Ga0209056, IMG submission 185876) | Grasslands soil microbial communities from the Angelo Coastal Reserve, California, USA - 14_0903_13_40cm (SPAdes) (version 2) | ecosystem: Environmental > Terrestrial > Soil > Grasslands... | reverse complement strand
AGGCCCCGGCCAGCAACTGCAATCCGCCGGAATGACGCGTCGTAAAGCCCTCCATCAGCGAACTGTCTAACCGATGCAGATTGCGTATCGCGTCGTAAGCGGTGAATTGCGGCCGCAAATTAAGGTGGAGCGCGGCATGACCCAAAGGCGCCAGGTCCACCAATGCTGTTTGTCCCTGGGCGGTTTGTAAGGCAAGTGCCAGGTTTACGGCGATGGTGGTTGCGCCGGAACCTCCCTTGGCGTTCACCACCGCAAATACTGTTCCTCGCACGTTACTACGCTGAGCGTTCTTCTGGGTTGTCGTGAGCCGGACGAATGCTTCAAGAAGAAGATTCGTCGTGAGGGGCCTTTCTAGAAACTCGCGCGCACCGGTGCGCATTGCCGTGACGATGGTCTGGGGCTGCGTCAGGCTTCCGACCGCAAACAGTGCCGTCCGTGGCAATTCCTGGTGCAGTACCTCAATAGCCCGCAAGGCCGAGGACGGGTCACTCAGGGGAATGTCGAGCACCACAACGTCGGGAGCCGATTCCTGCAAACGGCGAACGATGGGATCGGCGGGGGCCAACGGCAAGCTGCCGAAACTGGCCGCCACCCGTGCCACGCGTGTTCCCTCAACCAACAATTGCAGAATGCTTCGTTGTTCGCTGTCCCGGGCCACCACTGCAACTGCTAACTCCGGCATGACTACCCTCACTTCTACTGACGAACGTTCCTTTGAAAAACCAATTGCCCGACCCAGTCCTGGCAAACCATTTTTTGCAGAACAATTCTTGCAGAACCGTGTCCTCTATTTCCCGCCGGGTGAAGACTTCCCGTCGAACTTGTCCTTGTCCAGAAAAGGCTGCGGGCTCTTCGGCGCTGGCGGCGCTTGCGAGCTCGGCGAAACCCGGTGCACGGTGCACAGGACCATCAATTCAGCATTGCTCTTCTGCACGTTCTTACTTCTAAAGAAATTTCCCAGAATTGGAATATCGCCCAATCCTGGCATCTTGCTGGCGACATTAGTGACGCGATTGTCCATCAGGCCGGCAATCACAAAACTCTGTCCATCCTGAAGCTCGAACTCGGTCTGCGCCTTTCGCGTGCTGAGCGCTGGGACGGTGAAGCCAGAAATGGTGAGAGCATTTGTGAAGTCCAACTGGCTTACTTCTGGAACTACCTGAAGGTGAATATTGTTGTTCGGCATGATCACGGGAGTGAATTTCAGCTTCACGCCGAATTCCCGGAACTGGATAGTCACGGCGGTAAAACCCTGTCCCGGCTGAACAATGGGAAACGGGAACTCGCCGCCAGCCAGGAAACTTGCTTCCTTGCCATTGACTGCGATCAGGTTCGGTTCGGCCAGAATCTGCAACAGATTTTTCTGTTGCAGGGCTTTGATGACGGCGCCGATATTAACGTCGGTTCGCGCGACGAATAAATTAAGGAAGTCACTTATGTTGACGACCGGCGGCGTTGCCGTGGTGGTTGTGGTTTGCGTGTTGCCGTTAGTGACAGTGGTCTGCGCGGTATTTGTCACGGTCAAACTGCCAAACTGTCCAGTCTGGCTGAGTGCTACCGTGTTTCCCAAGCCAGGGGCGAACAGATTTACTCCTAATTGTGTGACCGCCGACCGGTCAACTTCCGCGAACTTGACCTCGAGCAAGACTTCCTGTGCTCCGACCGGGCCGAAGGTCAGGACATTGATAACATTCTTTGAATAGGCTGCGGCGACCTGGCCAGCATGCTTGGCAACGTCTTCCGTAGTCACGTGTCCGGAAAGGACTATGGCGGAGCGCGAAGCGGAGACCTCTATCTGCTCCTCCGGAAATATGCGCTTAATTTCTTCTTGGGCAGCAGTGACATCCACATCCACGCGTAAATCGAAACTTCGGGAACGCTCGGATTCGTCCCAGATCAAAAGCGAGACCTCGCCTGGCGACCGACCATGCACCAACACCTGTGTCGGAGTAATGACCTGCGGATCGGCGATTTCGGGATCAGTGACCGACACGCGTTTTAGGCGGTCTGTGGTGTTGATAAGCAGAGACTTCCCTACCATGACCCGCAGTGGGGCGGGTCCCTCATTTGCTAAGGGTGTCTGGGCCTGCTGCGCGGTGGGCTCTTGCCCTGCGCACATGGCGGCAAAGAGCAGCAGGAGCAAGATTTGAGACAAAAGCTTTAAGATTGATATCTGATTTCGCATCCAGGAATTTTTCTCAGTCTGGCAATTTTGTGACGTCCCGTTTGTCTCCCTTGATTACCTCAACCGGATATGCCGTTGGAACCGGTGTCTGAGCCACTGGCGTCGGCGCCGGTTTTGGTTTGGTACGGACCGGAGCGACAACCGGTCGGCCGTTCTGATACAGGGCGTGCATGCCGACGGCGGCCACCTCGGCCTGACCGGTGTCCAGCGGATTTCGCAGAGCGAGTTGAAGGTGGCCCTGATTCATCGCGAGCGCCAGCTTGGCAGCGTCGTCGGGGGAAACCGCCAAGGTAATGACCGGCGAGTTTTGCGACTCACTCGATAGCAAGCTGCGGTCCAGCTTTTGCCCATTAGCCAGCACGGCAACGTTCCTGAGGACGGTAATTGTCTGTATCTCTCCCGATCCGGTTGCGCTTCCTGTCATCAGGACATCAACCCGGCTGCCAGGCTGTACAAATCCCGAGACCGAGCTAAAGTCATTTACCCGGACAGACACAGCCCGCATTCCAGGCGGCACTATAGAAGCCAATCCCGAGCCGCCGTTTTCCGCTGCCAGTTTTCCCGTCAGGACGAAATCGCCGGCGGAGATGGGCTGAACCACGCCCCGCCCGATGACGTGACCATCCTTTTGGCGAAAACTGCCCTGGGGAATGGCTTCAGCTGGCAAACGGACGACGCGGACATCTTTGTCCTGGATTCTCGCGCCCACCGAAATGTTATTGGTGGCGACGACGACATCGTCTGCGGCGCCCTGCCCCGAGCCGGTTCGTGCTTGCAGCATTCGATAGGCCAGTGCGCTTGCGAAGGCGCCTAGGGCAAGGGCCAGTATTCCAATGAATACAAGTCGAGTACGATTCATCTACTGCTCCACAGAAAATAAGGGCTTACGCCCGCTTGCGGCTTCCGTGCTTTGCAACGGCCCTTCTTGTCCGGCCACTGCTTTCGCTCGTTCAAGTCCGCCAAATCAACAAGGGAAGGGGTTACCCTGAAGCGTTGACCATGATACCGCGACCGGGGCTACCCGCGCCGAAATTATCTGCGTTTGAGACTCCGTGCCGCGAATTCTGGTATTTTGGCTTCGCTCCTGGCCGCGCTTGGAACGCCAAACTCCCTCTGCCATGGCTTACGCGCAAAGACTTGCACTCGCCGCCGCGGTTTTCGTCTGTGCGGGGACGTGGGTCTATGTGGATCGGGTGCTGATTGCTCACCAGGAGGCGGAAGCAAGGGTGCGCGGAACTCCACGCGGAAACCTTTCTGACCTCTACCCTAGTTGGCTCGCCGCGCGCGAATTGCTGCTACGTAACCGCGACCCCTACAGTCCGGAGATTACCGTTGAAATCCAGACTGGATATTACGGACGGCCCATTGATGCGGCGCGCCCGAATGATCCCACCAATCAGCAGGCGTTTGCATATCCCGTGTATGTGGCGTTCTTGCTCGCGCCAAGCGTCAAGCTGCCCTTCTCGGAGGTGCAAGTCCTGTTCCGTTGGCTGCTGGCGGGCTTGACGGCGCTTAGCGTGCTTTTGTGGCTCCATGTGATCGGTTTGCGGCTATCGTGGGTACCCGCAACCGTGGTGGTGGTATTGGTGTTCGGTACGTTTCCGGTCGTGCAAGGAATCAAGCTCCAACAATTGAGCCTAATGGTGGCGGCGCTTATTGCAGGGTCGACGTTTTTTCTGGTTAAGGGCAGGCTGACGCTCGCAGGAATATTGTTAGCCTTGGCCATGATTAAGCCTCAGCTCACAGTTTTGCTGGCCGCCTGGCTGATGTTGTGGGCGTTCTCCCGGCTGTACCTGCGCTGGAAGTTTGCGGCGGCGTTTGTCCTGACGCTGGCTGCGCTGATGGGTGCGGGAGAAGTCCTGCTTCCCGGGTGGATCCATGAATTCTATATTGCGGTCCTCGCTTACCGAAAATACGCGGTGAGTCTATCGTTGCTTGGTGAGCTGACAACGCCGACTCTCGGGCTTCTGCTGACTGTTGCAGCTTTGAGCATTACGGCGATCATCTGCTGGAACGCGCGGAACGTTCGGGCGCTGGATCGCGAGTTTTGCCGGACCACGTCGCTGGTGCTCGCGGTCACGGTCGTGGTTATTCCGACGATTGCGCCTTACAACCAACCTCTTCTTGTCCCTGGAGCTCTCCTTGTAGGCGTGAGTTGGATGGGTGAGCATTGGAGCGAGCTCCTGAGAACGAACCTATTCATTCGAATATTCCGCGGAGTGGCCGCCGTCTGCCTGGCCTGGCACTGGATTTCTGCCACCGTTTTGGCAGCAGCGTCGTTTTTCAGTTCGCGCGCGCAGGAATTCTGGCGCCTCCCTTTATGGGCCAGTATTTTGACTCCGGTCGCGTTGACGGTGTGCCTGGGGTTGATGATTTGTTTTCCGGCGGGGATGGCTGCGACTCTTACAGCGGCAGAAAACGAACCGTAGAAGTTGCGCAAGTGCGGCCGAAATGGGACGTGAAACCCCGGCCGTTCCTCTGGGACTTGCATCATTTTCACCCCCTTCCCAGCGCTGAAGCGCTGGACTAAGTTCGTTCGCCCTTCTGGGGCTGGTTCTTACCGATTCAGTTGCATCCGAACTTGGGCGCACTCAAGGCAAATACCGCAATCCGCGCACGGTGCGGCTGGGCGGGTGAGGGCACCCGCCCCTACGTGGTTCATCGTTCCATCTACAGCCACGTAATGGCCGATCGCCAATAGCCAACAGCCGACAGCGGCTTTCATGCTATTCTGCGCTCACATTTCGATTTTCCAGGACCGCCCGTGCTGGTTGAACTGCGCCTCGAAAATTACGCGGTTATTGATAACCTTGCGGTCGAATTTGCTCCCGGCCTCAATCTGCTGACCGGGGAGACCGGCGCTGGCAAATCGATCCTGATTGACGCTCTCGCCCTGCTCATGGGCGACAAGGGTTCACCAGATCTAGTTCGTTCAGGTGCGGAGCGCGCCGTTCTTTCGGCGGTCTTTGAAGTTGAGTCGCGGTCGGACAAACTTGTCTCGCAGATTCTGGAACACAACGGCATTGACTCGGACGAATCGAGCCTGATCCTACGCCGCGAAATTGCTGCCAAAGGCCGCGTTTTCGTCAATAATCAGCCCGCGACGGTGGCAGTCCTCAAGCAGCTTGCGCCGCACCTCGCCAGCATTCACGCGCAGAATGAATCGCTGGTGTCTTTCGACGGCGCGGTTCGACTTGGGCTACTCGATGCTTTCGCGGGCACACAACGCGAGCCTGTCATGGAGGCTTTCGACAACTGGAAGCGGATCGTGGCGAAAATCGCGGAGCTCGAACACGGGGAACAAGACCGGCTCCGCCTGGTTGACCTTTGGACGTTCCAGAAGCGTGAGATCGAAGATGCAAAACTACATCAGGGCGAAGACGAACGCCTCGAAGTTGAAAAACGAGTTCTGGCGAACGCCGAAAAAATATATAACTCGGCGATGCAGGCCTTCGATCTCCTTTACGAAGGCACATCTTCGACGTCGTCATCACTTCGCGCGGCGCAGAAACATCTCGAAGAGCTGATCCGCTACGAGCCCAAATTTCAGGAAGCTCTGTCCTCGCTTGAAACAGCGCGCATCAGCGTGGAAGACGTGGGCGCCAGTCTGCGTGATTATGCCGGAGGCATAGAAGCCTCGCCCGAGCATCTTGCGAAAATCGAAGACCGGCTGGCATTGCTCGACCGCCTGAAACGCAAGTACGGGCCCACGCTTGAAGACATCATCAAACTGGGCGAAGAAGTCACCCGCAAGCTTTCTGAAATCGACAACAAAGACGAAATCCTGAAGGAATTGCGCGCGGAACTCGCGGCAGCAGCGGAGAAGTATTTGCAAGCCGCTCGCGTTATTTCAAAGAAACGCTACGAGGCGGCGAAAAAGCTCGAGAAACTCGTGCAAGCCGAGATCAATGAACTGGCCATGAAGTCGCAATTTCGCATCGAAATCAGCGGCACGGATGAAGAGAGCAATTGGACCCTGTCCGGTTTCGATCAGGCGGAATTTATGATTTCGACGAACCCCGGCGAGCCCATGCATCCACTCGAGCAGATTGCCTCGGGGGGAGAACTCTCTCGCGTGATGCTGGCGCTGAAGGCTAGCGTGGAGGCGGGCAATTCGCGGCGCAAAACGGGCGGAGTTCAGCGGACGTTGATCTTCGATGAAATTGACACCGGCATAGGCGGACGAGCGGCGGAAGCGGTCGGCAAGAAGCTGAAGTCGCTCTCGCGTTCGAACCAAGTGCTTTGTGTGACGCATCTGCCGCAGATCGCAACGTTTGCCGATCATCATTATTTGATCGAAAAGAAACAAGTCGCGGGGCGGACACGAACATCTGTGCGGCCAATCGTCGGTGACGAACGAACGGAAGAGATTGCCAGGATGTTAAGTGGAGCTAAATTGACCGAGACGTCGCTGAAGCATGCGGAGCAGATGCTGCAGGCGAATGGGTGAACGAATTTTGTAATTTTGTAATTGGGTAATTTGGTAATCGACAAACACCACTTCAAATTGCCCAATTACAGAATTACTCAATTACCAAATCCCTTTGTCTCCCGATCACATTGTCGAAATCGGCGGACGCCAGCTCAAGCTGACGAACCTCGATAAGGTTCTCTACCCCGCCACCGGTTTCACCAAGGGCCAGGTCATTGACTACTACGCGCGCATTGCGCCGGTGCTGGTGCCGCACTTATCGGGCAAGCCCCTCACGTTGAAGCGTTATCCAAATGGCGTGAACGAGCCGCCGTTTTTTGAGAAGAATGCCACTAAGCATCGCCCGGAGTGGGTGAAGACTGCGCCGATTTGGAGTGAGGGCAATCAGCGAGAAGTCAACTACATTCTCGCGAACGACCTGGCCACGTTGGTGTGGGTGGCAAACCTGGCGGCGATTGAATTGCACCCATCGCTTTCTTTAGCGGCTGATATTGAATGCCCGCGCAGCATGGTCTTCGATCTCGACCCCGGGCCACCCGCCAACATCGTTCAGTGCTGTCAGGTCGCGGTGTGGCTGCGTGCGATCTTCGATCATTTCAAGCTGCAGAGCTTCCCCAAAACCTCTGGCTCGAAAGGCATGCAGATTTATGTTCCCCTGAACACGAAAACCAGCTACGACGAAACCAAGCCATTTGCCCACGCCCTCGCCCGGCTGCTTGAAAACGAACATCGGGAGTTGGTGGTCTCCGACATGAAGAAAGCCGCGCGCACTAACAAAATATTTGTCGATTGGAGCCTGAATGACGAGCACAAGACCACCGTTAGCGTTTATTCGCTCCGTGCCCGCGAGCATCCAACCGTGTCGACGCCGATCACATGGGAAGAAGTCGAACGAACGCTAAAAAAGAAAGACGCCAGCTTGCTTGTATTTGAATCACAGCAAACCCTGGAGCGAGTTGCAAAGATGGGGGACCTCTTTGCTCCGTTGCTCTCGCTGAAACAAAAACTGCCCAAGCTGGCAGGAATTGGTGAAGGTGAGCCGCAGGTAGTTAGTGAGATTGCGGCACAGGCGAGTCGTAAAAAACCTGTACCGGGGAAGCAACGGAAGAGTTCGGAAAGCGAAACTCAGCCCCTAAAGGGGCAATCAAGAAAACGCAGCGTTCGCCATGGCTGAAGCGATGCCCTCCCGATTTCGGATCATCTCCCGAGTTAGAGGGGACACAATCAGTTGAGATGGGCACGAGCCGATGCCGCCAAAAGGTATAATCCTCGCCTCAGGTGCTTGGCTGGCTGAGTGATAAATGCCGAGTGCCATCCGTCATGGCTCAACTTTTCGTAGGCACTTCTGGATGGGCGTATCCAAGCTGGAAGCCAGCTTTTTATCCTGAGAAGCTGGCGCAGACGAAATTCCTGACGCACTACTCCGGCCAGCTCAATACGGTTGAAGTCAATCTGACCTTTCGCCAATTACTGAAAGATACGACGGCGCAGAAGTGGATCGCGCAGACGCCGGCGCATTTTCGATTCGGCATCAAGGCACATCAGGTGATTACGCATATCAAACGCTTGAAGAACGCAGAAGATTTTGTCTCGCGTTTCTTCGGAACCATTGAGCCACTCGCGCAAGCAGGCAAGCTTGGTCCGGTTCTCTTTCAGCTACCGCCAAACCTGAAGGCCGATGCTCAACTGTTAAGCGCCTTCATGGCGACGCTGCCCAAAGGGGTTCAAGTCGCGTTTGAATTTCGGCATGAATCCTGGTTCGCCGACGACATATTCTCTTGCTTGAAACAGCACAATCGGGCGCTGTGCGTGGCTGAGACTGAGGAGCGAGTGACACCGGACGTGGTCACCGCGGACTTCGCCTACTATCGCTACCGCAAGCCCGAGTACAGCGAAGAAGAACGGCAGGCGATGGTGCGTCGCCTGCACGAACACATGTCAGCCGGACGTGACGTGTTTGCGTATTTCAAGCATGAGGAAACGCCGCAGGGGGCGATTTATGCGGTGAATGTGTTGAAAGAGGCGGGGAAACCATTGGCCACGGATTAAAGGGATTGTCGCGGATCGGATTACGGCCTACCAACCAAATTCAAAAGCTTTAACCGCAGAGGTCGCAGAGGATTCGCCGAGAACGCAGAGAAAACCTTTCTAAGTTCTTTCAAAGTGTCTGATCAGCGAAATCCGTGTAAATCCGCGGCTGCTTTGCTTTTGAGGAGCGGTATCAGGTTCGGCACTTCATGCAGCGTCCGATAATGCGCATACTTGCTTTGTTGCCTTCCGAAGCGAACTCCAGCGTCCTATCTTCTTTTATCGACTACCTGAAGGTCGAGAAGGGTCTCGCTGCGCTCACGGTTTCAGCTTACACGCGCGACATCGTTCAGTTCGGCGCGTTTCTCGATGGCAGCAAGCGCAGGTTGCTGAATGCCCGCAGAGATGATGTGCGCGGATTCATTCAGCAGTTGTTTGCTAATTCGGTCGACGGGCGATCCGTGGCGCGCAAGCTCTCGGCGCTTCGACATCTGTATCGTTTCCTTCTGCTTGATAAACGCATTGACCGCGATCCGACACTTAATATTCCCCTACCGAAGCAATGGAAGATCCTACCTAAGTCGCTGGGACGCGACGAAGTGGAAGCGATGTTAGGTGGCGGCGCGGACGTCCCTGCCCGTGCTGCTAACGCGGCGCTGTTGTTGCGCAATCGCGCCATGCTGGAGGTTTTTTATGCGGGTGCGCTGCGAGTTTCTGAAGTGGTGTCTTTGAAATTCGAAGACGTGAAGCTCGACATGGGCTATGTGCTAGTGCGCGGCAAGGGCGATAAAGAGCGCATCGTCCCACTTGGACGGTCGGCGCAGGAAGCGCTCTCGATCTATCTTCGCGATGGCAGATCTTCGCTCGCGGGACAGAGAAATTCGCCGTTCTTGTTCATTGCGCGAGGAGCCAAGAGAATTACACGTCAGCGAGTGTGGCAGATGGTTGGTGCGGCTTCTTTGAACGCCGGACGGCATGCGAGTCCGCACATGCTACGGCACAGTTGCGCGACACATATGGTGGAAAACGGCGCTGACTTGCGCACCGTGCAGACCATTCTCGGTCATGCGGACATCTCGACAACGCAGATTTATACGCATGTTGCGCTGGATCGGCTCAAGAGCGTGTACACGAAACATCATCCGAGGGCGAAGGCGAGATGAACGATGCGTTCACCACGGCGGCACGGAGACATGGAGAAAAAGCGGCCACGGATTCACACGGATTCAAACGGATGGAGAAAACTCATCGGACCATCGTCGGCAGTACGATGGCACAATTCCTGAGTTCGCTTCGCGAACGTAACGTATCTCCGCACACGATCAAAGCCTATACGGGCGACCTTGCAAACTTCGCTGCCTATATCGGATTGCGGAAATGGCGCGACATAGATCACGTCACGATTCGTGGGTTTCTATCACAGCTTTACGAAAAAGGGTTGAGCAAGACTTCGGTCGCCCGATCGCTTGCCGCGGTGCGATCACTTTATCGTTGGCTGGCCGTGGAAGGAGTTGTCGAACAAAATCCTGCGGCGCTGGTCTCGACTCCCAAACTGCCGAAGAAATTGCCGCGCGTTCCTACGATGGAAGAAATGAATTCGGTGCTCGACGGCGATATGCCTGAGATCGCGGCTTTTCCCGAGAGGGACCGTCTGATGCTCGAACTGCTTTACGGGTGCGGCATCCGCAACTCGGAACTGGTTGGAGTCAATCTCGACGACATTCGCCTAAGCGCGGAGGCCATCTTGATCCGTGGCAAGGGAAAGAAGGAACGTTATGTTCCTTTTGGCGATGGGGTCACTTCTGCCCTGGCAGGTTATTTGCCGGTGCGTCAGGCGGTGCTCGCGGACTCGCGCAAGAATACGTCAGCCTTGTTGATTAACCAGCGTGGGGGTCGCTTGACCACCCGTAGTGTCGGCCGGATCATCAAAAAGATCGCTGTTGCCAAGGGGCTGTCGCCGGATGTGCACCCGCACACCCTGCGTCATGCGTTCGGCACTCACATGCTGGAGGAAGGCGCCGACCTGCGCGCCATCCAAGAAATGCTCGGTCACGAACGCCTCTCGACCACGCAGCGATATACCCAGCTCTCGATGAAGCATCTGTTGGCGGTATACGATCAGACGCATCCGAGAGCGAAGTGAAAAAGAGCTGTTGGCTTTGGGAGCGGTGAGAGAGTTCTCTTTCGCCCCTTCCGGGCTTTGACCTTTTCGCGTTTATCCTAGGGCTTGCGCCCTGGGCTGCACTCCTCCGCCGCTTCGCGGCTGAATACAGCAACGCAGAAAACAGCAATCCTGAAAACAGCAGCCCTGGAACCCTCTCGGCTCTTTTGTTTGATCTGGACCTATTTCTGCTGTTTCGTTTGATCAGAAGTCTTTTTACACCCAGACTTTTAGGATTTTGGTCAGCGTCCCTTTTTGCGAGACAATAGAAGCACATTCTGGGAGATGTGACCATGCGTCGGTGCTTCCCCTTCGCTCTGCTTATTTCTGTTCTCTCTCTCGCGACATTATCGTCAGCCGACGTGCTGAAGATCGTGGTGGACGACACGATACAAGCAGCAACGGCTGAGCGTATTGAACGTGCCCTCGATCACGCAGCGACGATCAAAGCGGATGCCGTCCTGATCGAATTGAGCACACCCGGCGGTGTTATGACCTCGATGCGCGAGATCATGCAAGCAATCGTTGCCTCGCCGGTACCGGTAATTATTTACGTGACACCCAGCGGCAGCCGCGCTGCTTCGGCAGGATTTTTCATCTTGGAGAGTGCCGATGTCGCCGCCATGGCGCCGGGAACGAACACGGGCGCTGCGCATCCGGTGGGGCCATTCGGCGGTGACATTCAAGGCGCGATGGGCGAGAAGGTAATGAACGACGCAGCCGCCCTGATGCGATCATTCGTTTCGAAGCGCGGGCGCGACGTGGACGTCGCCGAAAGCACGGTGCGGCAGTCGAAATCTTTTACCGAAACCGAAGCCCTGTCGCAGAAATTAATTGATTACGTCGCTAAAGACGAACAGGACCTATTTCGACAAATCGCAGCCAAGCCGGTCAAGCGCTTCAGCGGAGACTTGGTCACTTTAAATCTGGCAGGCAGGGCTGAACGAATCCTGCAGCCGACGTTGAAGGAACAGGTCCTCGGATTCCTCATGGAGCCCGACATCGCTTTTGTGTTGCTTGCGATCGGCGCACTTGCTCTGTACACCGAATTCAACCATCCCGGAGCGGTGTGGCCGGGAACAGTAGGTATTGTCTTTATTGTGCTCGCAGTTTTTGCGCTGCATCTTCTGCCGATTAGGTTTGCAGCGGTCGGGCTCATCTTCGCTTCGTTCGTGTTGTTCGCGTTGGACGCAAAATTTGGCATGCATGGAGCCCTGGCAGTCGGAGGAATTGCGACACTGATCATTGGCGCGCTGTTGCTGGTGGATTCGCCGATCCCCGAAATGCGCGTCAAGCTTGCCACCGCGCTGGCGGTAAGCATTCCGCTCGGAGGTATAACAGTCGTCCTCATGACGATTGCGCTACGAGCACGCAGGAGCAAAGCTGTGACCGGTATCGAAGGCATGATCGGCGAAGTCGCGGTCGCGCAAACAGCGCTGGCGCCCGCGGGCACGGTCTTTGTTCATGGCGAGATTTGGAACGCTATTTCATCGGCGAATGTCTCTGCGGGCGAGAGAGTGCGGGTCAGGAAAGTCGATGGATTGGAACTTACAGTAGAACCCGCGGAGACTGCGCCCAAATCCACATACTAGAGAGTCGGACGCGTTCGCGTGACACAGTATTTCTAGCACCGGAATGAGAAGCGACGACCAACTGAAGCAGATGTGGTGCATCCAACCACCGGCATGGAGGTTTTCATGGCAACTGCAAAACAACGAACTGCTGCTAGAAAAAATATCAAGAAGGCTGCGGCCGCGGCAAAAAAGAAAAGGACAATCGCACACCTTCCCAAATCAACTCGCACTGCGCTTGGCAAGCAGGCCAGCAAGGTTGCGAAACGCAAAGCTCATTAGATAAGAGTCTTGCTGGCAACGAAAGCTTGGAATACAGAGGTTTGAAACTGCACGGCCACTTTAGCCGGGCGCGTGCCTCTTCGCTGAATCAAGTAATCTCTTAGTGTCGCGGAAGTGGGGTGGCGGCCTTCACGATGCCGCGGTCGCGGCGCTCGGTTTCCTCGCGTGGTGCGAAGGCGCAGATATCATCACAGGGTGGATCGTTAGCGAATGCGTACACGACCTGCGATTTCCGATGAAGATGTTTGACCCCGCCAGCCAAAGGCGTTCACGTCCTACTCAATTGCAGTACAATCAGTGCGCTCCACATCCCGCCAGGAGGGAAAAATGGAAGGCGTCGGCATATTGGCAGTCCCCATCATAGTCGTGCTCCTTTACATACTGAGTTCGATCAAGATCATGGCGGAATATGAGCGCGCCGTCATTTTCAATTTTGGGCATCTGCGCCCAACTCCCAAAGGGCCGGGGATAATCGTGGTATTGTCGCCGTTGCAACGGATGGTTCGCGTTTCGCTGCGGCAGGAAGCATTGGAGGTGCCACCACAAGACATCATCACTCGCGACAATGTGACGCTGAAGGTGAACGCGATCATTTTTCTGCGGGTGGTTGAGCCGACCCGCGCCGTGGTTGAGGTGTCTAATTACGTCTATCAGACGTCCCAGTTTGCGCAGACAACGCTCCGTTCCGTGCTGGGCGAGCTTGATCTAGACGAGCTTTTGGCGCATCGCGACAAGATCAATAGCCGCTTGCAGACCATTCTGGACCAGCACACCGCGCCGTGGGGAGTAAAGGTTGCTGCCGTTGAGGTCAAGCAGGTTGACCTACCCGAAACCATGCAGCGGGCAATGGCCAAACAGGCGGAGGCGGAACGTGAAAAGCGCTCGAAGATTATTCACGCTGAGGGTGAATTCGCTGCCGCCCAGCGACTGATAGATGCTGCGCATTTGCTGGCCTCGGAACCGGTCAGCATTCAGCTGCGGTATTTGCAGACTTTGACGGAAATTGGTGTCGAGAAGAACACAACTGTCGTGTTCCCGGTGCCGATGGACTTCTTCTCCGGACTTCAAAAGATACTAGCGAAAGACCAGCCTGCCGCGGGAAAATAGGGATGAGAGTCCAGGGGATGCTGACTGGAGACGCAGGAAAAATTGAACCATTAAATCATTCGGGCATTGAATCATTAAGGCTGATTCAATGATTTAATCGCTCAATGATTCAATCCCTCTGGCGAATAGGAACTCTCATCACGATGACTCCCATTAGCTCATCCCGAGTGGACGATGCCAACGACACCGAAATTACGCTAGGCACAGGCAAGATGCTGGGCATTTTCTTTGGCCTGGTAATCCTTTGCGCTGTGTTCTTCGGCATGGGTTTCTCCATGGGAAGAAATTCGGTGAGGTCGGCGCCGGAGTTACTGCCGTCGCCGAGCACATCAAGCGGGAATCGGCCTTCGGCAAGCGCGGGTAAGCCATCCGAGCAGCCCCAAACATCGACATCCACCGAATCCAAACCTTCGCAGCAAACGACACTAGATAGTTCTGCGAACAATTCAGGTCAGCCAGCAACGACCCCCGACCAGTCTGCCACGCCGGGGGCGGTGCCGCCCGGCGCCGGTTACTTCGTACAGGTTGCGGCTGTGAGCAAGCAGGAAGACGCGGAAGCGCTGGTGGAATCGCTAAAGGGCAGGCAATATTCCGCTTTCATCGTAAATCCATCGCCTGACAAGTTCTTCCACGTGCAGGTCGGGCCATTCAGCGATATCAAAGACGCCGAGAACATACGCGCCAAGCTTGTGAGCGATGGGTATAACCCGATCCTAAAAAAGTAAGATCGGGTGATCGGGTCATCGGATGATCTGAAATACTCCCGGTCACTTCTGACTTCCCTTGAACTTTCCTATCCCGATTTTGATTTCCACCGTATTCACTCCGGGATTCAATCGATCCAGGCCTGCGTTCGAAATGTGCAGATAGCGGGCTTCGACGGTCCAGGCATATTTGTGGCCGAGAAAATGCGCACCGAAAGCCGCCGACGGAGTGAAGTTCACGTTGGACGTGCCCGGCGGAACACTGTGGGTCGTGAACAAAGTCCCTCCGCTTAATTCCAAGTAAGGAACCAGGTGTCCGCGAGTGGCGAAGTTCCATTTCAAGTTTAGCGGATTCAGGCCGGCGCCATAGGCGGTGTTGGTGGGTTGAAAGATCAGATAGGCGGGCACAGCCTCGATCGCATATTCAAAGCGGCCGGCGAGAAAACCCGGGCCGTGCGGTTCCGTTAAGACCCAGCCGTAGCGCAGACCGGCGTTCCAGATTCCGGTATCGCCGCGGCCACCGGGAACGGAGTGGCCGCCTGCAGTCCACAGTTGGATCTCAGTTGCACCTTGTTCGGGCCGCCTCTGTGCACTTGCGAAGCGGCCGAGAAGAACTGTAAGAACGCCCAGGCAGACCAGTCTCACAGACCCAGACCTCCGTCAACGACGAGTATGTGGCCGGTGATGAAGTGAGGGGCAGAAGCAAAGAAGAGGGTTGCCGCAGAGACGTCCGCCGCTGTTCCGTTGCGCTGCATCGGGTTTTGCTTAGCCATTCGCTTCATGAAATCTGCGGCCGCCTTCTCGCCCAGGTCAATCATTCCCGGAGCCACACAGTTCACGGCAATCGCCGGAGCCAGAGCTTTGGCCATGACCTTTGTCAGCATGTGCAATGCAGCTTTTGAGGAGCAATAGTGTGCATGACTGGCCCAGGGTCGAACGCCGCCCAGCGATCCCAGGTTGATGATGCGGCCCATGCGCTTGCGAAGATGCGGCAAGGCTTCTTTCGAAACCAGAAACGGCCCGCGAACGTTGGTAGCGAAGATGGTGTCCCACTGCTGAAGCGACAGTTGGTCGAAGGCAACGGTCTCGTAGCGGCCAGCGCTGTTGATTAGAATGTCGAGGCCGCTGAATTTACGGACCACCGCCGCGATGGCTGCGCGAACACTCTTTGGATCTGTTACATCGCAGGGTACAGCCAGGGCGCGAACACCGAGATTTTCTATTTGCTTGGCGGTCTGCTGCGCCTCTTTCGCGGACGCCAAGAACGTTATCGCGACATCGGCACCCGCCTTGGCCAGAGCCAAACCCGCGGCCTTGCCCAGGCGTTTTGCTCCGCCGGTTACCAGAGCTACTTTTCCGGCAAGGGGCTTTGGGTGCTGATCCGCCATGAACTAGGGATTGTACCCTTTGATCGCACTCCGGTTCCCCGTACCTCAAGTTTTGGTGGAACTAAGCATCCAACTTTGCTACACTCCCGGCCATGTCGCTCCTTCGCGAAGTGATTGTCTATTCCCGGAAGGGGTGTCACCTGTGCGAAATCGTGAAGGAGAAGCTCACGAAACTCGAGCGCAGAGGCGGTTTCCGCTGGCGCGAAGTTGACGTTGAAACCGATGACGGACTGCGGCGCCAATTCACAGATGAAGTTCCGGTGGTTTTCATTGATGGGCGCAAGGCCTTCAAATACCGGATGGACGAGCAGGAATTCCTGAAAAAACTGGCGAGCTAGAATCGCGCGAACGCACTGACTTCAGGGGGGATGTTTTCGGTGGCGCCGGCGGAGGCTCGAACTGCGCGTCGTCGACTGGGGTGTTTTGGCTGACCTGATCGAGTTGGATGTTGAGCTGCGTCCTGGGCCGCGTGATAGTCACTTTCAGGGGAACTTTCACTCCATCGAATTCTTTGTAGTCGTCATAGTCCACTCGCATTGGATTGAGGCCCAGCGGCGACTTTGAGAAGCGCAGTTGCCGCAGCAACAGACCTGAATCTTTATCGAATAACAGCTCGAGTGGAGGCCCGTCATGATTGCCGGCGATGACCAGAACAATATGGTGGTCTCCGATTCGATCCGACGCCACGACCTTGAACTCAGGGAATGCCGGTCTAAGGTGAATGGGGAGTTGCAAATCTGCGTCAAGTTTCGCGCCTTCGAAATCAGCGGCATGCATTTCCCGAACCGGCGCTCCGGGAGAACTCTGCCAGTCGATACTGCCGTTGAATGCGGTGCTGGCATCACCCGAGGGCAGGTGCACGATCATGATCTGTTTGCCCGGAGCTTTCGAGACAATTTTGACGGGCAATGGCGGGCGCGAAGCGAACCGCGCAGTCCCCGTTTCCACTCGCGAAGAGATCTTGTCAATTGCGGCCGCGCCTCCGAGTGAGGCTACGTACTTCTCCAAAATGTCGTTCACGCTGGGTAAGCCTTGCGCTGGAGCGCCCTGGCCCTCAGGGTTTTCCATATAAGCTTGCGTGTCACCGATCATAGGAATGGCAACCGGAACAGACGAACCCCGGTGACAGGAGTAGCAGCTCACTTTTCCCTGACCATTAAAGTTTTGTTGATTAATCGCGAACATCATCTGCATCATCTTGCGCGCGGTCTGCTTGGGCTTCTTGTCATCTTTTGTCGAAGGCATCGCGAACGTGGCAGAAGTCGCACTCCACACCAAGAGAGGCGGTGATGAACTGCATGGCAGGGATGAGATCGTCGGCAGGAACGTCTTTAAGAAGCACTTGGACATTCTTGTAGGTTTCTGCGGCAGTCTTGGGCCTCGGATTCGTAGGCTTGGGGTTCGTGGCAGCCGGACGCGCGCGCAAATCTCCGGAAACCGCGAACAGGAATATTCCCATTGCGGTTATTGCAGTGGATAGAAATCGCAAATTATTTAGAGCTGATGTTCTCGTCATCACTCAGTGAATGGCTCGCCTAGACGGTGAATCGCGATTTTGTGGTCGGTAAAGTCGGCATGCATTTCTTTGATTTCGTATTTTGGCATGTGACAACCGGTGCACTCTTTCTGAGCGATAGGACACGCCTTGCCCGGGTGGTCTGGCGACGGCTTTGAAGCGGCTGGGCTCACGTGGCAGCCCAGGCAATTCTTATCGTAAGAAGTTGAAGTGGTCACAAGCGGAACGTGAGGATTGTGACACGCCATGCAGGTGAGTCGGGGATCTCCGGCCGAACCCCAGCAGCGGCTGGCCTGAAGACGGTATGCCGGAAACCGAATATTCAACACTCCGCTCAGCCGCATCTCCGTGGTGTCGAGGCTTGTGCGATGACAGGCGCCGCAAAAGTCCACAGACTCAGGGGGCGATAAGCTCGCGGGATTCATTATGAAGGTCGAAGTCTGGTCGCCCTTCCGAGGGACATCGCCGCGAACGTGCTGGGCGCCCGGCCCATGGCAGGCCTCGCAGCTGACACCGGACATGAGGCGAGACGGATCAAAATGTCCGGCCGTGGTGGATGCGGTTGAGTGGCAACCAAAGCAGCCACGGATCGTGTCCGGAGACTGCGGACCCCCCAGCTGTGATCCAGGTCGGGAAGCTCCATCTGCCGATGACCGGTCGTCAAGTCAAGTCCATGAATTCCCTGGAAATAACTGAGGTGGCTCTCGTAGAACACGCCTTTCTGTTCATAGACATACGTCTGGCCGAAGTGGCCGCTGCCGAACACCCAAGCCAGAGCGCTCGATAAAGTTCGACTGCCATCGGTGACTGAATATGAAATCCCATCTTGGGTTCGAGCAATTTGATAACTATACGCACCCATTCTTAGAGACCAGGGCCCACTGGCGTCAGAACTGTCCGATTTTGCCGACGTCGAGGCGTGTGACATGGCCGTGGTGCGCTAGGCCTCCGCTATTTGCTTATGACAGCCGGCGCACGTATCTGGTCCAACGAACTGATCGCGCGGCTCGGTGCCCTTCGTGGGCCACCAACCTTTTGACGGTACGCGATCGCTGTGGTCATAGGAATGCTGAGCTCCTGGGCCACCGTGTTTCCGCTGCCCGCAAGCAAAAGTAGTCCGAGAAGACAAACCGGGATTGGACAGAGTTTCACGAGAGTCCTAAGTTTACATTGCCAAATTTGCGCAGTACGGGCCAAAAGGCATTATCAGAAGGCGGCATGGAGAAATAAGCGTCTTAGTCCGCCGAGAGGAACAAAGCGCATCGGAGCTGCTCATTTTGGCATCCAAACCAGCAGTAACAAGCAGGTGACTTTAGTCCGAAGATGCTCTAAGTTCCTGTTTTTGCGCGTGTTATACTGCACAGAATCTGCTTGCCTGGGAATTCCTTTGCCTGGGCTGAAGGAAAAAACCAAGATGGTGCGTAGTTCGCAACGAGCTTCCCTCTTTATCGTCTTATTTTTGGCGGCGTGTGGTTTCCTGGGAATGGTTTTCGCCCAGAAAAATCCGTCCACGGCGCACGACAGCGACTCCGATGTCAGTCAGAGCCTGCAGCAGTTCACACAGGTCTATGACATCGTCGAGCAGAATTATGCCGAGCCGGTAAACCCCGATAAAGCGATTTACAACGGCGCGATTCCCGGCATGCTGCACGTACTCGATCCACATTCGAATTTCTTCGATCCAAAGTCCTATTCGCTGCTGCGGGAAGATCAGCGCGGAAAATACTACGGCGTGGGAATGACGGTGGGCCCGCGAAACAATAAAGTCATTGTCATCGCGCCATTTGTTGGAACACCGGCCTACCGTGCGGGAATTCATCCTGGAGACGTCATCATTGCAGTGGACGGCAAGCCCACTGACAACATGAATACCGGCGACGTTGCTGATTTGCTGAAGGGGCCGAAGGGTACGACGGTCCACATCACGGTCTTGCGCGAAGGGACTGACAAGCCCCTGGAATTCACGGTCGTGCGTGATGAGATTCCCCGGTACAGCGTAGATCTGCATTTCCTGATCCATCCCGGAATTGGCTACATGCACGTTTCCGGATTCAACGAAACCACAGAAAAAGAAGTGCAAGATGCGCTGGACAATTTCTATCAAGCGGGAGATCTTAAGGGTCTGATCCTCGACCTGCGTCAGAATCCAGGGGGATTGCTGAACGAAGGCGTGGGCGTTGCCGACAAATTTTTGCGGAAAAACCAGTTGATCGTCTCACACCACGGCAGATCTTCACCGGAGCGGCGTTACACGGCCTCGCATGGAAATAGCGGCAAGGAATATCCGCTGGTAGTGCTGGTGAACCGGGGAACCGCGTCGGCGGCCGAAATCGTTGCTGGAGCCATCCAGGACCATGATCGGGGCCTCGTGGTGGGAGAGACCACGTTCGGGAAAGGCTTGGTGCAGACGGTCTATCCCCTATCGAACGATACGGGTCTGGCACTGACGACGGCCAAGTACTACACACCAAGTGGGCGGCTGATTCAGCGCGACTACAGTAATGTGTCGCTGTATGACTACTACTTCGACCGCGACGGAATCAATGACACCACGAACAAGGAAGTGAAGCTGACGGACAGCGGTCGCACGGTTTATGGTGGTGGCGGAATTGCTCCAGACGTCAAGGTTGATCCCATCAAGAGCAATCACTTTCAGGACGCGATGCTGCAGCATTATGCGTTCTTCAATTTCGCAAAGCACTATGCGAACTCCCATCATGTAACGAAGAGTTTTGAGGTTGACGAAAGCGTAATGCAGGAGTTCCGCAAGTCGCTCGACGCCGACAAGACGCCCTACACCGAAGCCGACCTGGTACAGAACAATGAGTGGATCCGGTCAAATATTAAGAGTGAGGTGTTTGTAGATGCGTTCGGCCAGGAAGAAGGGCTCAAAGTCAGGGCTGAAAGCGATCCTGAAGTTTTGAAAGCGCTCGATCTTCTGCCGCAAGCACGGCAGTTGGCAGAGAATGCAAGGAAGGTCATTGCTGAGCGGAACAGCGCAAGCCTGCCACGGCAGTAAGAGGCATTCAGCATTCAGCACTCAGCGCGGTTCGGAGTGACGCTTTGAGTGCTGAATGTTCATTTCCCTTCGCTCCGAATCCCAAACCCAGCTAGAATTCCAGAACCGTGGCGAACAAGGCGATCTGGATTCTGTCTGCGATTTTTGCCCTTACAGCCGGCATTACCGACGCGCGTTGGCGGCGGATTCCGAATTGGCTTACCTATTCAGCGATTCCACTAGCGATCGTCCTCCATTCGATTGCTGGAGGATGGCGCGGCGCACGAATGTCACTGCTGGGCGCAGCTTTGGGGCTCGGGCTGCTGCTGCCATTCGTTCTGGTTCGCAGCCTGGGCGGCGGGGACTGGAAGCTGGTTGGGGCCCTGGGGGCATTCTTCGGTTATCAGACCGCAATCCCATTCTTTCAGCAGAGATTAATTATTATTCTTCTCTGGACTTTGGTGATCAACGGCGTGATGGCGCTTTGCCTGGTGATCTGGAAAGGCCGTGCGCGGCAGACCTTGCGAAACATCGGGCGCATGCTGGCGGCCTTTTTTCGTGTGCACCTCCCTCCCTCGGACCTCACGATAGATAATCCCGAAGCAATCAAAGTCCCCTTCGGCGTTGCGGCGGCAGTGGCCGTTCTGCTTTATACTTCCAGCCAGCCATGGGGGCCGTTTTAAGGCTATGAAGCGCGTGTTTCCGCGGATGGGAAGCGTGGATTTGGGCAAGATTCTGCTCGGTGATCGTGCCGCGGAAATCGCAGAAGCCGCTGTGATCCTGCCCGCCCTGTTCATGCTTCTACTGTCCATTTACTGGTTCGGACGCGCTTATATGATTTATGGTGCGATCAACCACGCGGCGCGCGCAGGAGCACAGACCGCGGCAGTTCCGGCCGGCTGCGCAAATTGCGGCGCATCGGGCACCTGGGCCGGCAGCACCCTGCCCGACGATGCGACGGTGGTGCAGTCAGTCAACAGTTCGTTGCTCGCCGCACACCTCGACCCCAGTCAGGCTGTTCCATCTACCCCAAATCCTGTTCCGCAACCGTGCCCGGGTGCGGAGCCTGAGGGCATTTGCTCACAGGCGTCGGGAGGCCGGTTCACCATCTGCCGCAACATGCAACTGAACCAGGGCGAATCCTCGCCGCCGGTTTGCGGGGTGATCATCAGTTTTCAGTATCCGTATCAGTTTGTTCTGCCGTTTACCTCCCTTAACAATCAAAAAATTCAGTTGAAGGCGCAAGTGGAAATGCGGGCGGAGGACTGATGCGAGCTTTGCTGCGACCGAATGAAGATAGCGGATCCCAGATCATGGAATTCGCCCTGGTGCTGCCGCTGCTGGTTGTCTTTGTGGTCGCGATTTACGATTTCGGACAGGCTTTTAACGTAAAAGAAAAACTTAACTTTACTGTCAAAGACGCGGCGCGTTTCGGCGCGGCCCAGCCGACCAACGACCTCACACAAACGATTCCGGTTTCTGTGGCAGCCATTCGCGACCTGGTGGATGCTGACCTCACGGCCGCCGGAATCAACGATTGCGGGCTGGGTCCGCTTCAGGTGTCTTCCACCACGGTGTGGACTGCAACGGGGAGTTGCTCCGAGAATTCCACCCTCACGCTGACCATAGACCGCGGCTTTGTTTTTAATTCGGGAGCGCAAGGTTCGCCAGGGCCGCTGAAAATAATCGCGACCCACGTGGACATCAGTTACCCGTATCAATGGCATTTCAACAGTGTGATCAAATTGATCGCGCCTAATTCCACAGCTGCCGGAACCACGCAGATTGATACGGACGCGATCGCCGCGAATCAGGATTGAAATGAACTGCATTAGTGGCCAGATTCGAAGCCAGGCCGGACAGACAATCGCATTGGTGGCAGTCTCGATGGTGAGCCTGCTCGCCGTCGCTGCACTGGCGATTGATTTGACCACGCTCTACGTGGCAAAAGGAGAGATTCAACGCGCAGCCGACTCGGCAGCTTTGGCAGGAGCCAAGGCGCTTGTGGATTCCGGCGTGACAACGGATCCGACGAACACCGGGCTGCAAGGAGTTGCCCAGCAAATTGCAAACTCTTATGCCATTGCAACGGCATTCCAGAACAATGTTGCTGGTGCCCCGGCACAAATGGTGGGCTCGCCGGTTTTGAACTTTGGCTTGCCGGGGAACCCCAGGGTCACAGTGAGCATGCAAAAAACGAACCTCCCAGTTTTCTTCGCACGGATATTTGGAAATTCGGCGGCTATGGTTTCAGCAATCGCAACGGCTGAGGCCTATAACCCTGCATATTCGCAAAACAATACCGGCAGTTTTGTTGCGGCGGCGCCGAAGTGTGTGAAGCCATTTCTGGTGCCGAACCTTGATCCTCGTTCCAGCCAACCTTTGGTTGACGAAACTAAGGGTCTTGTGACTGCTGCCGCCCCTTCTTTCCTGGGAGAAGAGATCGAGCTGACTTCGCCATGTACTGGCAATGGGAACGGCAAAAAGGGATGCAACTTGCCCGGTAAGTACGTTCCTACAGCGGGCGACTATCTTCCCATGCTCGTTTCCGGCACACACACCTACTGCCCGAGTGACGCGGCGCCGAGCTGCGGTGGCGCGACGACGGATTTTGAGAAGAGCACCGAGTGCTGCGACGGGATAGCTTTTGATTTCCAGCAGTGCGGAGCTTCCACCAGTCCCGCGACCTGGGACCAATCTCTTGATCCCAGCGGTCCGAATGGTCCTGCGCAGAACGGGCTGCAGTGCTTGATCCACACCACCAGCAACGGACCGCCGTCAGCAGTACCACAGCAGGACTTACTCGACGTCAGCAACTTTACGACGAGCAGTGGCCCGCCGAAGATTTCTCCAGGAACCTTCAGTCAAACCCGCTATAACATTGCGGGAAATGCAGTCATGGATACCACCGACTCGATCATCACCGTACCCCTATTCCATGTTCCAGCGGCAATGCCGGCAAACAGTCAATTAACGATTGTGGGATTCCTGCAACTGTTTGTGAACTACGTGAAACCGCCGGGGTCAGGAAAACCAGGGTCGGGAAAACCAGACCTGGACGCCTACATTGTGAACGTGATCGGCTGCGGAAACAGCGCAGCTTCCGGGGCGGCGGTCTCTGGTGGTGGCGTGTCTCCCATTCCGGTGCGGCTGGTTCATAACTGAAAGCGCAGTGAGCATTCAGCAATCAGCATTCAGCCAAAACAACCAACTCCGTCAGGAAACTGCCTTACGCAACATGCATTGGCGATCCCGGCGAAAAGCAGGTTCCTCACCGCTAAAGCGGTTCGGAATGACAAGTTGTGGGTAGGATTTGGCTGAATGCCAAGTGCTGAATGCTGAGTGCTAGTTTGGCGGAGGATCGGGGGAAGGGCCAGCTGACGATGGTTGTTGACCGGGTTGCGCATTCGGATCGGGCTGAGGGACTCGATCCGGCTCCATGCTTTGATTTTGAACGTTCGAATCGGGAGGAGGAGCTTCCTGATACTCAGGTTCAGTGTTGTCCGCTGTAGGCGGCGGGGTAAAAGTTTGAGCAACGCTGGACGGATTCTCCTGAGTTTCTGATTTTCTACTCAAGATCACACTACGTAACATGTGGTGATCTGCCTCCGAGCCGACTACAACAAAATTCAGGCCCGTGCCGTTCAGCAATTCTCCGAGCACCTCACTGGCCGGGCCAGGACCGAAATCAGCTGCAACCTTGTCTTGTTCAGTGCCCGCCGGAATGGCGATTTCGGCGCCTGTCACCTTTTGAATCTGAAACAAAATCTCCGAGAGCGTAGCGCCAGCGGAGTGGATCCTCATAAGACCATCGGCAAACTCGATGCTGAGACCTTTGCGGGGCGGAGCTTTTGACGTCGCACTTCCCTTTTTTACTTGGAAGGACGCGACCTGAGTAATCGCAGGCTTGGCTGCCGTTAAGCTCTTCGTGGAAACCCACCCGATAGTTGATTGCGCATCAACCGCGCTTTCAGAGTCAGAGCCCAGGCTTACGAGGACTCCGGTAGCGTTAGGGGTGACTTTGTACCATTGGGGCTGGTTCAGATCAACGACAATGCGGGTAATTGGCGGCGTGGTGGAAAACAAACTTATGCGAACACCCCGAACCTCGCCTCGATGGACCGCGATGCCATGCAAAGCCGGACCGGGAAGAGCGTTCGGGATGTCAACGATAAGTCGTTCCGGAGACGAGACGATCTGGGTTTGCGGTGCCTCGGTTCCATTCGTCTGAATCTGGAGCTGGAAGGGATCGTTGCTGATGATCGTTACTCTGGAAACAGTACCCTGCCGTGCAGCGAGGGCCGTGCCTGCGGAGAAAAACAGCGCAACGATCCAGATCGCGCGTAAATAAGGGGAGAACCGCATGATCCTGAGCGGATTCTAGCAGCGCACGGCATGTGCTGATCCGCACTTTGGTACTAGAACCAATGGTGCAAACGGT
>Ga0209056_10001608_pt1 | contig 24852 bp, 17 predicted proteins | sample GraSoiAngelo_114_FD_185876 | JGI IMG/M metagenome (GOLD analysis project Ga0209056, IMG submission 185876) | Grasslands soil microbial communities from the Angelo Coastal Reserve, California, USA - 14_0903_13_40cm (SPAdes) (version 2) | ecosystem: Environmental > Terrestrial > Soil > Grasslands... | reverse complement strand
ATATTCCATGGGAAAATTTCAACCTCACTCAAGTTACGCTAGGCCAGGCCAAAGGTATTATAATCAAACCAACCTGGATTAGCATCGTCGGAAGCCCTTACGTCGGCCCGCTCGGTGTTTTCGGAGCGCTGCTGACCGGCGTGTACTTTCGCCACCTCGATGGTTTTCGCCGCATGCTGGTGGTGGCATTTGGAATCATCGGCCTTTATGGCTTGCTTTCGGGCTTTGGGACTAACCTGGGAATGGCCTACGTGAACTTCCATCTTCCGTTGATTAACAAGATTCGCGAAGCTGGACGGCATCTTGTTCTCTTCGTGATTGGCGCTTCCTTGTTAAGCGGGCTTGGCTACAGCCTTTTGGCGCGGCGCTTTGAGCAATGGAAAGAACACCGAAATCCGCGCTCGCTGATTCCGGCTGCAGTATTGATGCTAATTTTCGCTGGAATCATTCTCTGGGAGCTTATAGAGGACGCAGGCCACCGGACGCAAGGTGGATTTTGGATCCTGGCATTGGCACCGATTCTGTTCGTACTGGGGCGTTCCTGTAGGGTAGCTCGCTACAAGGATGTCACGTCAGCCGGGGTACTCGTTTCGGTCGCCGCAATGGTGATTCCTGTAAGAGGAATCTCAGTCTCTCAGTCAGACTTCGACAAGCCGCCCAATCTACTTAGCCACCGAGTGCTCCAGAGCGTGGCTCGAAAAATCGATGCGGCCGATTACCGGGTAGATTTCCGTGACAAGGCATTTTCTAACCGGTTTTGGGCAATGAACGCAAGTTACTATGGAATCAAAAGCTTCTACAATCAGATACCTCCACAGCCTTTTGATCAGTTTCGTTTCAGCAATTTGACCAACGTCCCTCATCTGCGCGAGATGATGGGAGCGCGTTATGTGTTATGTGGTCCGAGTGATTCGTCGCTTGATCCAAATGCAAAACAGATTCTCGAGACCGAAGGCTATCGCTTGTACGAAAACCCCAATCCAATGGAGCGACTCACGCTGGTGCATCGCGTTGCAGCCCTGACCAATGGCGAGCGCGGATTCACAAACGTTGTCAGGAACGGCTTTGATTACTTCTCCGAGGCGTATGTCAGGCCGCGAGACTTCAACGCCGCGCGGCGGCTTCTGGGCGCGGCACAACCGCCGTCGGGCTCTGGTGATCGCATCACGAATCCTCATAACCAACCGAATCGCAGTTACTCAACGGTGGAATCCGATGCGGCTTCGCTCCTGATTTTGAACGAATGGTTTACACCAGCGTGGAAAGTCCGGGTGAACGGTAAGCAACAGGCGGTTTTGCGAGTAAACCAGTGGCAGGCCGGAGTGCTCCTGAATGCCGGCAAAAATCGTGTCGAGTTCGCGTATCGTCCGACACTGTTTCAGGTCTTGATGGTATTGAACCGGGTTACGATGGTGGTGCTCTTGCTTTGCGGGACCATAGCGATTATTCGACAAGCGCGTGCTGTTTGGCGTCGCCATTCGCTATCTCGGGCAAGGTTGGGCGGAGACCGGCACGCAGAATCGAACTGTCTTGAGTGACAAGCAATCGATCTTCCCAGTTGCATCGCTATACGGACTGACTTGGCAGGCAGGCAGTGCGCTTTGTTTTCCATGGCGGCACTGCAAGCACTGCCACCAACGTGCCCCAGCTAACAAAAACCAGTATGAAATACAGAGGCTGCGGATAATAAAAGTCGATTGTGTTCTCTCCCGCGAGAACGCGCACTGCCCGAAAGATAAAGTTTCCGCCGAAGACTTCCGCTGGAACACCGTTGACTCGGGCGCGCCAGCCAGCTGCCCATCGGTCGGTCACCAGTAGCCAGCCATCAGCGGGGCAAGAGACTTTAAGCTTCAATCGGTTGGCACTGTATTTTAGAACGTGCGTTCGAACCTTCTCAGCCGGCGCCAGCTGAGAGATAGACGCGAGGGCAGCTTTATCCGGAGTTGCAGGCGAACTAACCCTACTGACATTCCGCATTTGTAAACGAGGATGGACGACTATGACCGGCGCCCCTAGTTCTTCGCTTCGGTGGACAAGAGCCGTGAACGTTTCGTTCGAAGGGGCCACAATGGCAGCTTCCTTCGTGAACCAGATTCTGTCAGCACCCAGGGCCATACTGAGTAAAACCGGATGGTCAGCAAATCCTGTCTGAAAGCGGTTCTTCATAGTTGAATCATTGTAAAACACAGGAATCCTAAGGGGGAGCGTGTTATTGGTGTGGGCACCACCGAGGGAGAAGGGAGGCTTGGCCTCCCGCTGAAGACTGTCCAGAGTCAACGTGGTTTTGTGGTCGGCATCCATCCGACTGAACAACGAACGTGTCCGGCCGCTGTCAGACACGAAGTCCTGAGAAAGACGCAGCGTGAGGCCTGCGTCCAGAATTGCCAGAACGCCGAACAAAACGGGAAGCCATTTTCTTGCCCGCTGAAATAACCAAAGCAGAACAGAAACTCCAACCGCTCCGAACCAAATAGCGACTAGATGCAGGTTGCTAAGGTGAAACTGACTGCCCAAGTTAGCCACACGAGAGACGATCTGTACGTAAGCCCACACAGCAGCAATGCTCGCTGCTAGTGACAGGAAGGCCAGTTGCAGCCATATCCGCTTTTCATGGCTTTGAATTGCTGCTTCAAGATCACTGGTAGCCAGGAGGGCTAACACGGCTGCCGAAAAAATGGCGTAGCCACGAAACATTGCAGGATACGCGAAATACCGGGTGGGAGGACAGTAGTCGTACAGCCAGCCACGAACCGGTAATCTGTCGCCGACTGCGCACGCCAGGGAAAAAGCGATAATTCCAACCAGCCACCAACGCCAGATCGACCGTGGTCGTTGCCAGAGCGCCAACAAGCTTAGGATGAGAGGAAGAACGCCTATGTAAACGTCAGCCATCGAAATGTTGGTCTTTGGCCACAGCCTAGGATTCCGATAAGGGAACTTCAAGGCGGTAAGGTAAGGGCTTGCAAAGGTGGCAAGCGCCCGAGGATCAAGAGCATTCCCCGCGGTCACCAGCCAGCGGGGCTCCGCTCCAGCTCTTTCGGTATAACCGAGTCCTTCCCTGAAAAACGCCACATAAGTCGGCGCCATAATCAACACTCCGACGCAAAAAACCATCGCCAGTGCTAAAAAGGTGAACTTAAATCGATCCCAAATCGGTTGCTTGTGGACTGGAAATGCTGCCCCGTGGTCAGAACTGCAACATCGTCCCACGCCCCATAAGAACAACATTCCGCCGCTCAAAATTACAATAGCTGGATATCCACCCAAGGCGGATAGTCCCCATAGCGCGCCGGCTTGGGCAGCTGGTTTAAAGCGAAGCGATGTTAGTGCCACGTCAAACCGCCAGATAAACCAGGACACGAATGAGAAAGAATAGAGAACCGTTGTGTGCTCGGCATGTGCCGTATAAAAGCCGCAAAAGGCGTACCCTAGCGCCACCAAGAAAGCGCCCCAGCGAGGAGCACCGAGATGGCGTGCCAAAAGAAGCAGACCGAGCGGCCCTAACATCCAGATAAAAAGCCAGTAAATTCGAAAAGCCGTCGAATTACCGCCACCGATCGCACCTGCCATGATTGCAATAGGAGAGGCGGCGGCAACCTGTGGATCAGCGAAATCTGGTGTACCACCTGCCAGCCACGGATCCCATAGAAGCAACCGGCCACTGCGAGCATGATCAGCAACAAGCGAGAACGCCGGGGTATAAAACGACCAGGCGTCCCAGATTTGAACCCGTGCTCCGCTTACTAGCTCTCTATTATTAATCAGGAACACACTGATCAAGAATAACCCGACCAACAGCCAACCCGAGATTTTCAATCGTCTCAAACCGATTAATCGTTGTCTCATGGTTGCGGGTTGCACCGCTTTGTCGAACAGCAGGTCCTTTGGGCCGCTGTGCTTTGCGGCTTGTTTAGAACCGGTTGTCACTGCATGCGCAAATTATCAGGACCGGTAACGCGTGCTAATCTTTTTTGCGCTGTCGCGAAAACCGAAACGCCAAATGGAAAATCAAAAAATCTCAAGAAGATGCGTTCAGAGGCAAACAGAGTAAACAACGGAGCGTTTGATGACCTCTGGAGGTAAGCAAAGTCTCCCCCTGGGGCTGCTTGCCGAGAACCGAGGCGCGCTAGTAAGCGAACTACGGCAATCGGCGGAAACAAGAATGTGTTAAAGTACGTGATCCGCTCAGCCGTAAAGTCGGCGGCCCGTAACTTTTCTCGAAGCTCGCGGGAGTTGTACCGTCGGTAATGCTGATTAACGACGTCCTGTTGTCCCCACAACCACATATAAGCCGGCGCTGCCAATACGATTCGGCCACCCGGTTTCAACTTTTGGTTTACGACCTGCAACGCGTGGACATCATCTTCGATATGTTCGAGCACATCAAACATTGTAACACCGTCATAAGAACCGTCCTGAATTTCTGGAGGGAGCCGGTCGATTGATGCTTGTAGGACCCGCACGGGGCCTCGTGCTGCTGCCAATCTGGCCAACGCCGCATCGGGTTCGACGCCCTCAAGGCGAGCATCTGATGGGTAAATTTCGAGAAGATTGTGGCCGGGGCCAACACCGATTTCCAAAATTCTTGGCTGCGGTGGCCACCCAAGACGGGCAAGCAAATCTCGCAGTATCATCCGACGTGCCCGAAACCACCAGTGCTCTCCTTCAAGCACGGCATAGTGCTCGGCATAACTCTTTTCCATCAGACCATTATTTTATGCCCGCTGCCCAAATACGTCGCTCGGCACAATTGACCAAGATCATGACTCTGCGATGATTTGCATCGAAAGGCAATGGTTGAAACGCCCATCGAGTTTTCCATTGCGGTACTGTGTTATCGCGCGGAAGAAGAAATCATCCCATTCGTGGAGAATCTTCACAAGATAATGTCGCTGTTTCGATTTGACTGGGAATTGGTCCTCGTTGCAAATTTTTGGCAAGGCTCAAAGGACCAAACGCCGGAAATCTGCCAACAGCTTGCTCAACGACTGCCTTATGTTCGCGTGCTGGCTGAGCCAAAGCACGGGGGGATGGGATGGGATATGCGCTGCGGACTCGACGCTTGCAGAGGAAGATATATCGGAGTGATTGACGGCGACGGCCAGTTTCCGGTGGAAGCGATATTTTCCTGTTTCGCTAAAATCAGAAGTGACGATTTTGATATGGTAAAAACGTACCGCGTTGAGCGCCAGGACGGCCTTTATCGAAGACTCATTTCGAGCGTTTACAACTGGCTTTTCCATCTGTTTTTTCCCGGCTCCAAAAGGCTTCGCGATGTAAACTCAAAGCCAAAGATCATGAAACGCGAAGCGTATGGAAAGATGACCTTGCAGTCTAACGACTGGTTCATCGACGCGGAGCTGATCTTAAATTGCGTTAATCTGAATCTCCATATCTACGAGATTCCCGTTGAATTCCACTCTCTGGGAGCAAGGAAGTCATTCGTGAAGCCGGGCGCGGTCGTGCAATTCCTCCGACACATGGTTAACTACTGGTGGCGCTCGCATTCGCTGGCCAAGAAAAACAAATGATGGATACGGCGTTCGTCACTGGCGGCAGTTCAACGCTCGGTCACCATGTCCTGCGTAATCTGGCGTCGCGAGTCTGCGTCCTGGCGACAGTACACCGTCGTAATGTCGAGATTCCGGCGGCCGAAATGGAGCTGTTGCATGGAGGCTTGGAGGAAGCTGTCCGCCACCCGGCACCATTGCAAAGAGCACAGGTGATTCTGCATATGGCGGCTGTCACGCATTCAGAAAATCCGTCCGAATATTTTCGTGTGAATACAGAGTTGACGAAACAATTGCTCTCGGCGTGCAATCCGCAGCAACATTTTGTATATGTCAGCACGATTTGCGCGCATCCCGATGGCGGCGCTTATGGGCGATCGAAATGGTTGGCTGAAGAAGCGATCCGCAACAGCGGCTTAACCTATACAATCATCCGGCCGGCGGAGATCTACGCTTCGAAAAGCGGTGAAGGAATCGACGCGCTGCTTGAGCTTGCGCGAAAAATTCACATCCTACCAGACTTCCGCTGGCGGGGCTCAATCACCTACGCCCCGATTAGTGTGGAGGAAGCAGCCCAATTCATCGCAAAGGTGACGATGGAGCACCGCAGCACAAATGAAACGTATACCGTGTGCGCTGAGCGCCCTTGTAGCGCTCTCGAGATGGCGGAAGCGCTCCGCTCCTCGGTGCATCCTCTCTTTGTCGTTCCCGTCCCAATCATAATCCTTCGCGCGGCGAATGCGCTCCGATTACCCGTTCCATTCAAGCGGGATCAAATCGATCGCCTCCTCCCACCAAAGACCTACGACATTTCACCGGCACGTCGCGATTACAACTTTCGTCCCTTTTCGTTCGTCGATTATCTGGCCCGCGGGGGAAAAGTCACCCCCGACGCGGGTTCCGGCCGATGAGAGCTTGAATGGTATAGCGGAACAAGTAAACAGGCCGGCGAATATACTCTTCGACAGTCCCAAAATACTCTGATACCAATGCTCGCCACGCTTGGTCGGTCTTTATGTTTCTGCCGCGATCCAAACGCATAAACAGCCGCCCAACCCAGTCGTCCTTTGCGCTGAAGCAAGGCTCGTAAAAAACGAAACAGCCCGTGGGTCGCAGGCACGTTCGCGCGAGGTTCAGTATCTCGCCGATCTGCTGGTCCGTCAGATGATGAAGTACGCCAAGGGAAAAAAACACGTCTGCGTCCTGCGCCAACTGCCGGACATGCGGGTTGCCCGCGTCTCCGCAGAAAAATTCTGCGCGGCTCCCGTATCGTGATCGCGCCACGCGAATGTAACCGGGGTTAGGGTCAAATCCGAAGTAGTTAACCGATGGTAGAAACTCCAAGGCACTGCCGGTGCCGCAACCAGCATCCACCACTTTCTGCTCAGGACCGATAACGACGTGCTTCCTTACGAAATCTGCGCGGTCCCGGCTACCGCCCGCGCACTTTTGCAATAGATTGTAAAGTCGTGCTGTCCGTAAGGGCGCATAGATCGTGTCGCGAGAAAAGGTCGCCATGTGTCCAGAAAGCTCAATACCCGCGCGCTTCTTCATCGCAACCATGAAGCGCAAGCGAGCATTAAGAGAACGCACTTACTCACAGCGGACCGTCCGCGTTTTAGCTGGCAAAACCGGGAGCGGTGCTTTTACTGAGCGCTTTGACATTTGTCGTCAGAATTGCCTTGGGAAGGTCATCAAAAACAGCTGCACCGACAAACGGAATTTCCTCGGCTCCTCTCTTCCTTGCTTTCGACAAGGCCGGCGGACGTCGTCTCCGCGCTGACCGATATGGGATAATCTCTTTAGCGACCACAAGAATCCGGCATAAATTCCTGTATGCGGGACGATAAAAACATCGCGAGCACACAAATCTTGATCGGTGCACTGCTGTTTATTTGCGCGTTAACATTTTATTACTTCTCCGTACTCACGATCAACTATCGCGACAGCAAACTACTTTATCTCGGCTACGCAGATGCGGCATCGTACTTCGCGCAAGCAAGGGCGCTCCTTAAACATGAATTGCCCTCTATACAAATCGGTTACGAGAAACTGCCACCACTGTGGCCGGTTGGATATCCGACGTTGATGCTTCCGTGGCTGAAGATCCTTCCGGAAGCAGATTCTATCCTCGCCCCGTTTAGGACGAATCAAACAATCGGTTTGCTCCTACTCTTTGGGGTGTTTGGCTTTTATCTCTATCTCGCCAAACCCCTAACGGGCGGATTTGCAACGGTCTTGCTTGCCACGCTGCCCGCTTTTTTCACGTTCTGTCGTTCGTCACTGAGCGACCTCAGTGCATCCGCATTCGACGCGCTAGCTTTTATGTTCGCATACCTTGGTCTAAAGGAGGAGCGCCGTTGGAAAATCTATGCTTCGGCAGCGTTTCTAGGACTTTCGCTAAACATTCGTTTACAGTCGATTTTCTTCGTGCCGTTGTTGTTGGCCATGGCTCTATTCCCGGTGAAGGAAGCACGCGTGCGCTGGCTTCTACATTGTCTTGCACTGCCGATTGTTTTCGTTCTGATAGCAAGCCCGCTGCTGGTGCTAAATTCCATCCAGTTTCATTCCCCGCTTCATACAGGATACACTTATTACGCCAATCCAAGCTTTTTAGCAGAGCACCCGATGTTTTCCTGGCGTTACATTCCGTACAATGCTGCACTGCTCTGGCGGGAACTCGCTCTGCGTCCACAGCAGTTCTCTGCCGTGAATCACTTTGGCACCGGCACCTGTTTTGTTGCCGCATTTATCTTTTTAGCTTGTGCGGGTGCATTCTTCATCCGCCTCAACAGGTTCGTCATCTGCGCGTTCTCAGCCGGCTTGAGTTTCCTTGTCTTGACCATGCGTTACTTCCCCGTCATGTACATGGGGTACTATCTGCCGCTCTTAATGCTGCTAGTAGCAGTTGCCGTTCTACCTGTGACGTGGGCAGCGGAAAATCTCGTTGTGCCGAAACGAACTATCGCTTCTCTGGCAATGTTCGTTTTGTTTACAGCGGCTTGCCTGGGTTATCCTTCGCGCTCGGTCGATAATAGACTGAGAGCGGATCGATCGCAGAGTTGGGAAGCTCTCCACTTTAGCACCCGCCCCCGCCAGTCGGCCGAGTTTATCGCGCAACGACGTTTCATCGAGAGCGTTCGGCAGGCCCCTGGACTCGTCTTTTCAGATATTAGTCCTGTTTACCTGAATGCTCTTTTCCCGCCCGGATTTGTGGCGGCTCCCTTGGATGGAAAAAGGTACATCCAATTCAGACACATTGTGCATTACGATCACGCGCAAGCCGTCGCGCTAGCCGAACTCAACTTGCGTCGATCAATTCCAGTCTACGCGCTGTTTGTTTCAATCAAGGAACTCGATGAAAAGGCGTCACGACTGCCGAACGTTCCTGGTTACCACTGGATGCCAGTCGAGGACACCACAGGCGAGGCCGTGATTTTGCGACTCACTTCCACTCAGTGACCAGAGAGCAATATCTTTCCTTTAGCACAGCTTGTATTCGATCTCGAGCGTGCTCGTCCACCACGATAATCTCTCTGCTATTTCGATACTCTTTATGCCGAGGGACAACGCGGCTACAAACTGGTCATGTCATCCGCTCACCAACGTTGTGCGCTGGCTGACTGCGCGGTGAATTTCCTCAAGAATGTCTCGCAAACTGTAGCGAAATTTCCAAACCGGGTAATGTTTTTGAAATTTCCTGACATCGCTAATCCACCAGATGTGATCCCCGATCCGGTTAGTCTCCTCGTAGCTCCAATTTAGTTTTCGCCCACTAATTTCCTCACACAAGGCCGTGCAGCTCCGTTCCGGCGTGTGCTGGCCCGGTGAGAAATGGAGCTACATTAATCCGGTCAATTCCGCGTCTGACCGCGCTTACGATGAGCGAAGAGGTTAACATACCAAGAGATATCGTTTCGAACATCGTGCGCATCGAAGGGGACCAAACCACCGGTTCTCACGAGAGCCAGATTCATATTCAAGCCCTGGAGCATTTCGACAAGTCCTTCCCAGCTGACGCCCGCCTGTTCTAATCCAGCAGGCCAGAACTCGAGCAAGAGGTTGATGTCCGGGTTTTCCCGTAGCACCCGCTGTGCTCCCATTAACGCATGCAGCTCGTATCCCTGAATATCCATTTTAATCAGGTCAACGCATTGGCCGGGTCTGAAGTAATCGTCGAGGGCAACCATTTCAGCGGGAACGGCGCGACGCGAATCGCCATCGGCCGTGTGCGTTCTATGATCGACGTTTAGCTTGTCCGAAACGTAAAGCTTGCACTCGCCGCTCCGCTCTCCAACTGCCCCTTGGGTGAGTTGGATATTTGAAAGACCATGTGTGGCAGCAGACAACCTCTTGAAATTATCTGGCGACGGTTCAAACGCGTGGACGCTGCCGGTCGGGCCAACACAGCGGGAGAGAAACTCCGAGTAAATTCCAATGTTAGCGCCGACATCTACCACGACGGCGCCTTGAAACAAAACCTTCCTTAGCAGCTGTCGCTCCGCGCGATCAGTGTAGGTCTTATAGGCGGCATAAAGCGGCCGGTAGATTGGGAAGGCGTGTCGGTAAATCTTGTTTCCGACACTGCGAAGCAGCGAAAGCATCGACATCAGCGCCGCGTCAGAGTGAGAGTGAAGAACGAGGCGCATAACCGCGGACAGCAACGGCTAAGCGCGAGGTCAACGGGAAATAATGCGCGATAAAGAAAGTGCGGGACTGGCAACGTGCGCGATATTCCTCCGGTAGCCATGTAGGATAGGGCGCTAAAGGGTCGAGTCGAAAGAGTCGCAATATCGAAATTTTCGTTCAATCGTTGCAGCCAGTCGCGCCGGCGGAAGAAAATCAGCCAGGGCAGCGCGATGTTGGCCGACGCCAGCGGTCCCTGCACTTCCTCCAGTTCTGGCTCGGAAATTTTGAAATCGACCGGCTCATGGTGCAGGTACTTAAAGATAACGGTTGAAATCGCGGAAAAGAATGGCTCGGTGGAGATCACTTTGCCGCCAGATTTCAACTTGTTGGCCGCGCGGTCCAAAAACGCAATCGGGCTTTTAAGATGATGCAACACATTGGTGAGTGTAATCACGTCAAGAGTGTTGTCCTTGATCGTATCCAATTTATCGATCTCGTGGCAGTCAAACACAAGGTTGAGATAATCAAGCTCAAGCACGTCACTGGTGATGACGTTTGAGAGAAATTGCTTCAGAGGTGAAGTGCCGCTTCCTATCTCGAGGATCGATAGCGCCGACGGGTCGGGAAACGCTTTGAACTGATCACGGTAGAGTTCGCGATACCAGAACAGCAGATTTTTATTGGCACCGAGGCGGATCCGGTTACGCAACGTGGCCTCGCGATCTTTGGCCTCTTCACTCTGAGCGATCATCGTGCTGCTCATTTGACGGCGCGAATATATAGCGAGCCGGCAAACTCCGAGATCATTGGCATGTTTTCGAGGAAACGGCCTAACCTGTTTACTCGATCTACCAGCGGAAGCGGCGTTTTCGGGTGCAGGAAATCAAATGGATCGATCCGAATATCACGATAGCCTGTTTGTTCAAGCAGTCTTCGGAGCGGCCACCGGAAGAATGCGGTCTCGTCCGGTGAGTCGCCAAGTTTTCGCTTCACCCAAGGCACATTTTTTTGGATTGCGATCTGAGGGTTCAGCATGTTTGGTTCTGTGAAGTAAATTGTGCCGTCGGGCTTTAACACCCGGTAAATTTCGCGTAGTGCCGCTTCGATCTCGAGGTGATGCAAAACCGAGCTGCCCACGACTGAATCAAACTCGGCGTCGGGATAGCGCAATTCATAGGCGTTCTGGAGTTCATAACGAACATTTGGCGCAGAACAATTCACCCTCGCGATTTCCAGAAGCTCACGCGAAACGTCAATTGCGATAATGTCCGCTCCGGAGCGAGCCAGTTCTCGAGTGAAATAGCCAGTGCCGCATCCAAGTTCAAGGACGTTCATTCCCGGCTGGAGATGCCCACCAAGCATCTTCACCCGGCGCGCCCAGCGCACTCTGCCCGCTGGACTCTCCCAATTCCAAATGTCGCCCGCGCCATGCTCGGCCAGGAAGCGGCCGTGTTGAATTTCCTTAGCAATGCGTTCTTGCATCAAGTTGACTGCGAATTTGAAACTCCCATGCGTTTAGTCGTCAGCTCTAGAATTTGAGATAGCGAATTAGTAGCCCAGTTTTAGTTTCAAAAACCCATGCCAGCACATCTTTAGCATGACGAGTCCGTTCCGAAAGACCTTGGTCATCTTCGTGGAACCATAGATGCGTTCCTGGTAGTGGACCGGCAGGTCCAAAATTTTAAGATTCAACTTTGCGGCGCCAAATAGCAGCTCATAGTCTCCCCACCGGTCTTCGGTTCCCCAGCTTCCGAGCATCGGTTTAATCCGGTCCCAGTCGCTTCTCCAGAGGACTTTGGTGCCGCACAGCGTATCTTTTACTCGTTGCCCGAGCAGATAGGTAAAAGCAACACTAAAAAATTTGTTGCCCAGCATGTTTGCTGTGTTCATCGCTCCTTTTGGGACGGGATAGACCAGGCGCGATCCATTAACGAATTCCGCGTGGCCCGAGGCAATTACGTCCACAAAATAAACCAGCTCCTCGGGCATCGTCGTCAGGTCGGCATCAAGAATCATCAAGACATCGCCTCTGGCTGCGTTAAACCCGGTCCACACGTTTTTGGATTTGCAAATCCCCGGACCGCGTTCGAGTCGAATATTCTTTTCGGGGTAAAGTGAGCACATTCGCATGACCTCATCGGCAGTGCCGTCGGTCGATTGATCGTCGCAAAAAATTATTTCCGCCTGGCGCCCCAGTTGCGGTATGCGTTGGACGGCATCTTCCACATTGCCTCTTTCGTCTTTACAGGGAACAATCACCGAGAACGACAACTCTTCCTTTGGAACCGGCGGCGGCAGCGCTCGGGCGACAACGATCTGCGTCATGCACAGTTTCTTCAACAATGGCAGACGCGCGCAGAATCGATTCAAGAACGCCGACAGCAGCGGCACATACTTTGGCAGCAACACGATCCAGTGCGTCTCGAGAACTTCAAATCCGGCGAGCTTCATCAGGTTACGAATGTCGGTCGTGGAAAGCCAGTTTTGCTGTGTGCGAGGCACCTTCATCCCGGTCCATTCGGCGAAGCCGACCAACGGCTCCCACAAATGATTATAGGTTTCGACCAGCAAACGGGTGTGTCGCAGACATAGCGGCCTCAAATTACGCAACGCCTGGAGCACATCCACCGTGTCGCCGATATCATTGAAGAGGATGTAATCGAATTTCTCATCCGGTCCGAAAATCTGACGGAATTCCTCTTTGTCTGGAAAAACGACTTCGAAGTGAAATGCGGGATTGCGTTGTCGCGCGATTTCCACTATCTCGGCGCAAAGGTCCACGCCTTTCCCTTCGCTAGGCGCGACGGCAGCCAAGTGATAGCCCGTGCCGCAACGAACCGACAGTACTCTTTTACCCGGCTCGACCAGGAACCGAAGAAGTCGGCTCAGGAGTTCGTAGTAATATCTGTTGCGCTTTATCCAACTTTCGCGGCGCGAGGCGATAGCTCCCAGGTGTTGGCGCGCGCCTTCGCGTCTCTGTTCCAGCGCAGCCGGTCCCCAGCCTTCCTGGTTCGTCTTGCGCTCGCTTATTACAACTTCCATCTTGCCGCAATCAATGTTGCCTGCAACGTCAAGTCCTCGTGTGCGGGCTCACCACGCAGATTCGGGCCGCAATTTCCTTCAATTCCAGCGCGATTCAAGGCTTTCGCTTCCTTGGCCGCACGCCAGCCGTCGCTCTCACGGGCTCTCAGCCAAAGACGATGCCGATTCCGGATAAGCGACGCAATTCGCTGAACAAAACGAATGGCTGTGCTTGACTGATAGGTTCGACATTTCCCGTCAGAATGCCTGCGCAAGTCATCCAAATTAGTGGTATGCACAAGCACAATGGCTGACGGGCGAGCGTGCGTTATCAATTTCTTGTAGATCCCTACCCACTTGGCCTAGAAGATCTGCCGCTAATCAGCGCTCGACTCGCAAGAAGAACCTCAAAAATCAGCAGCGCTGTCAGGAATTGCGCGAGAATCGCAAAGAACATTTGCACGGTGAGGTAGCGGGGATTATCCAACGAATGAACAACTGCAACTTCGAAGCAATTCGCTGCATTATACACATAGGCGAAAAGGACTATGGCCGCGAGCCAGCCGAGGCGTCTTCGGGTTCCCTCGTGCGAGAACACCGCAACGCTTAGCGCGAGCGCGATCAATAATAATGGCAGATACGTTGCCGCCAGAATGCCAAGTGGTCTCCGAATATAAGCTGGCTGTTCCACGAGCGGCGCAGTGCGTGCCAACAGCTCCGTCCGGCTCATAAAATTCATAGCTGGAGGATAAGCTGTCCAAACTTTGCGATAGGGTTCCGAGCCAAGGGAAGTAACGCTGCGTTTATAGTCCTCGCTAAGCGAGAGAAAGTTCCCTAGTCGATAGGCGGGGCACTTCGGCGCATAAAAGATTGACATTTGGCGCATGATCTTCTTCGCCACGAAAGGTCGCCGGTGCAGCCAGATTCGCCAGTAGTAATACCAATAAAAAGCGCAAAGCGCAGATACATTGGTGCCAAATTCCTTGTGTAATTGCACCGCAATAGAGGCTGGGTTGTACATCAGATAATCAGGATCGAAACCCAGTGTGCGATAATGCCGCGGCCAAGCCGCGAAAGATTTAGCGATCTCGGCGCTAAGCACAGCATGAACGCGCCCAAGCCATTCCCGTGGATAGGGGACTTTCGCATTGCGTTCCAGATCATCACCCATTTGATCACGGATTAAGTTCGCATGAATTACGAAGAGCTGGGTCGGCAAAAAGCATTCATTCACGTCGTTATTACGGATTAGGCAGCGCTCCGGTAATAATAACGACGCTGCGCTCGCTGCCACCCCTCCACCGAGCAGAATCTTTTGCCGAAACCAGCCCCGTCGAAAGAAAAGCGTGGCGACCGGTACCAGTGCGACGATCGCACTCAGCCAAAAACTTGGCTTCACTGAAGCCAGCAGGACCGAGCTGAACACAGCCGCGATTCCATAGGTGACCGTGGCCGTTCGGTGGCTTTCCAAAAAACAGCAAGCAGTGAATCGGAGGAGAAAGTAGAGATTTATGCTGATCAAGAATCCGCAAATGCCCTCCGGCCGAATGCTCATTTCAAACCAGAGCGGCTCTCTGGAAAAAATATAAATTGCCGCAGCTATTAATCCCAGACAGCGATAAATCGGAAATGGCAAATGCGCACTTGGAATGAAATCGCGAATCCGTCGCCAAGTGAGCAGCAACACACCGCCAGCCACCAACCCAAGAAGATGCTGAATGACTGTAATCGCACGAAAATCTTCAAAGACTCGCAACACGAGATACACGAATCCCGGATAGATAATGGTACGCCCCAGCGCTATATCGCCAAACTCGGCACCAGTTAATTTTCTCAGCGCTGGCAATAGATAATCCGGAACAGCGATCGGGTAGAGCGGTAGCCGAAATCGCAGCCAGGCCGCCCAGGCAAAAACAGCTGCGACGGCGCCCCAATAGGCAAACTCTCCGACTTTTGCTGCCGGTGACCACCCTGAAGACCTACTGAACCGGTTCGGGCCAGCAAAATCGCTGTTCATGCGCTGATCTTGAAACTTCCCGCAATTTCGCTGGAGAAAAGGAACGGCTGTGCTTGACTGATAGGTTTGACATTCTCCGTCAGAATGCCTGCGCAAGTTATCAAAGTCAGCGGTGCCCGCCAGCACAATCTCAAGAACCTTCATGTGGAGATTCCACGGGAGAAGCTGGTGGTCATTACCGGTCTGAGTGGCTCGGGGAAATCCTCGCTGGCTTTCGACACTCTTTATGCCGAAGGGCAGCGCCGATATGTCGAAAGCCTCTCGGCTTATGCGCGGCAGTTCCTCGATCAGATGGAGAAGCCAAATGTCGATTTTATCGAGGGTCTCTCGCCTGCTATTGCGATCGAGCAGCGCAGCGCGGGCACGAATCCAAGATCGACAATCGCGACCACCACCGAAACTTATGATTATCTCCGCGTCCTTTTTTCCGCTATTGGTCAGCCGCACGATCCGGTGACGGGTCGGCCGTTGAGTCGCCAAACGCCTCAGCAAATTGTCGATCAGATACTGTCCTACGAACCGGGATCCAAAATTATTGTGCTGGCGCCGCTGATTGAGAATCAACTGGGCGAATTCCGGGATGTGCTCGAAAAGCTCAGGCGCGAAGGATTCGTTCGCGCGCGGATCGACGGCCAGATCGTCGAGCTGGATCGCCCCGAGCCGATCCGGCTCAACAAGAACAGCCGCCATACGATCGAGGCGGTCGTTGATCGGTTGGTCCTGCGCGATGGGATTCGTGTGCGCCTGACAGATTCAATTGAGACTGCGCTCAAATGGGGTGGGAACAGATTGGCTATCTTGCGATCAAAGCACAAAACATCGAACACCGAACACCGAACATCGAACATCGAAGAAGAACAGTGGAAAGAACTCCGTTACTCCACAGATTACGGAAACGCGGAGACCGGATTCACGCTGGGCGAGCTCACTCCCAGACACTTTTCTTTCAACAGTCATCTCGGGGCATGCCCAGCTTGCCACGGGCTTGGCACGCAACTGGTCATCGATCCCGAGCTGATGATTTCTGATCCGCGCAAAACCTTGGCCGAGGGAGCAATCACACCGTGGCGACGCGGCACGAAGCGCATGCGCGCCTACTATCGTCATCTGCAAAGCGCGCTCGTGAAACATTTCCACGTTGGCGAAGATGTACCGTTTGCTGAGTTACCGGACGAATTCAAGACCGCGCTTTATTTCGGCACCAATGGCCGGCCGATTGAAATGGAGTTTGCCAGCGATGGTGGAAAGAAAGTCACAAAGCCGTTCGAAGGCCTTGTGCCGCAAATGCAGCGGCTATACGAGCAAACACAGAGCGAGTTCACGCGCGCTCGGATTCGCGCATTCATGACGCGTGAGCGGTGCAAAGTGTGCGGCGGCGCAAGACTTAAACCGGAAATCCTGGCTGTCACGATTAAGGATCGACCCTCCTCCGCCGAGGCTACGGCGGGCAAGCATGGACGCGAGTTGAACATCCATCAATTCAGTGAACAAACCGTAGAGGCAGCCCTGCAATTTATCGGAGCTCTCGAGCTCACAGCGCAACAGCATGCCATCGTCAGCGACGTCGTTCGCGAAATTCAATCGCGCCTGCAATTTCTTGTCGAGGTCGGGCTGGGCTATCTCACGTTGGATCGCGAGAGCGGCACGCTTTCCGGAGGCGAAGCGCAGCGAATCCGGCTCGCGACGCAAATTGGCTCGGGTCTGGCAGGCGTTCTCTATATTTTGGATGAACCGAGCATCGGCTTACACCAGCGCGATAATGCGCGTTTGCTGGGCACGCTGCGACGGCTGCGTGATCTGGGCAATTCGGTCATCGTGGTCGAGCACGATGAAGAAACAATCCGTGCCGCCGACCACATTATTGATCTCGGCCCGGGTGCGGGTCCGCGCGGCGGCGAGATCGTTGCGCAGGGAAGTCTTGCCGACATCCTGCGCTCGAAAAATTCTTTAACAGCCGATTATCTTTCCGGACGCGCGCGCATTGCGGTTCCAAAACATCGCGTCCAGCCGCAGGCCGACGGCTGGCTTACCGTCGTGGGCGCGAGCGAAAACAATCTGAAAAAAATCGATGTCTCGTTTCCTCTTGGCAGTCTTGCTTGCGTAACCGGCGTGTCCGGCAGCGGCAAATCTACATTGGTGGACGACATTCTGCGGCGCGCTCTGTTTCGGCGGTTTTACAATGCGAAGGAAAAACCGGGCGCTTATCGGGCGCTTCGCGGATTGGAACAGATCGACAAGGCAATTGTGATTGACCAGAGCGCGATTGGGCGAACGCCGCGGTCGAATCCCGTTACTTACACCGGCGCCTTTACGCCCATACGTGAGCTGTTCGCACAATTGCCCACGGCGCGCGTGCGGGGTTACGACGCAGGGCGCTTCAGTTTCAATGTCAAAGGCGGCCGTTGCGAAAACTGCGAAGGCGGCGGGTTGATCAAGATCGAGATGCACTTTTTGCCGGACGTGTATGTGGAATGCGAAGTGTGCCATGGCCAGCGTTACAACCGCGAGACGCTCGAGATCACTTACAAAGGCAAGAATATTGCCGACGTGCTCGATCTGACCGTGGATGAGGCAGCTCGCTTTTTCCGCAATGTGCCCAGCATTTCGGAAAAGCTAAACTCATTGCTGGATGTTGGTCTTGGCTATTTGCGGCTTGGGCAGGCAGGAACAACTCTTTCCGGTGGAGAAGCCCAGCGGGTGAAACTGGCCACTGAGCTTGCGAAAAAGGCAACCGGGCGCACCCTTTACATTCTCGATGAACCGACGACGGGATTGCATTTCGCCGATATCGAGAAGCTGCTTCAAGTGTTGATGAAGCTGCGCAACGCGGGAAATACGGTGATTGTGATCGAACATAACCTGGAGATGATCAAGTGCGCTGATTGGATCATTGATCTGGGACCTGAAGGCGGTGAACGCGGCGGTGAGGTGGTCGGGGCCGGTTCGCCGGAGGAAATTGCAAGTGTTCCAAATAGCCATACGGGGCAATACTTGCGGCAGATGCTGGAGCGGAAATGATCCCCATAAGACACATAGCTCTCATCAGTCTCATCAGCGTGCTCGCGCAATTCGCCCGCGCGGGCGTGTCCGCTGAGATTGCCAGAGCGAGTGCGCCGCTTACACAGGGCGTGCCGGAGGTCGCAGTCGCGCGGCTGCAGACGTTGCTGAATCAGAATCTGCCGGATAACGAGTGGCGCGCGGTTGCCGAGAAACTTGCGGAAGCCCAAGTGGCTGCAAAAGAGCCGGAGGATACTCTCGTCTTGTTAGCGGACGCTCGAATACGCGAACTCCCGTGGGCAAAGTTCTGGCGCGCTCAAGCCTTCGCGGACCTGAATCGATGGGCAGATGCGCTGCCACTCTATGAGGAAGTGATGACGGACGAAGGTTCGCTATTCCACAAAGCAGCTGCGTTTGGGGCGGCGGAGGCGCTGCGCGCGTTAGGAAAGCCGCAGGAAGCCTTGAGGAAGCTTAACTTTCTCCTCCATGACAAAGAATGGGCTACTCGAGCGCAATTACGAGCGGCTGAACTCTACATCGAAATGGCCAATGTCCCCGATGCGCAGCGTCTCCTGGACGAAATGCAGCCAACATTGCTGGTGGAGCGGAAAGAACGCCGACTAGTACGCGGGCGTCTGGAGCTGATCTTGGGCCGGCCGGAGAGAGCCCTCGGTATGTTTCAAGCGCTTCTGAAAAGGCCACAGGGAGCGACTCATGCCACGCTAGTCGCGGCACTCTTCGGCATAGCGGAAGCACACGAGCAGCTAAAAACGCCCGAAGCCGGAGATGATGTCATCGAGCGATATATCGAGCGTCATCCGGCAGACCCGGCTCTACCTCTTCTGTTTGCAAAATTAGATGAGTTGTACCGTGCGGAGCATAAACCCTCGCGCAGCGAACTCGAGAAATGGGTGCGCAGACCGGAAGAGCCACGGCGAACATTCGCGAGGTGGTATCTCGCCCGGCTGGAAATTCGCGCCGGGCGGAGAGAGCGTGCCCGCCAATTGTTTACTGATCTGCGACTCACCGGCATCAAATCGCCAGCGATCGCGCCTGGCTTGCTCGAGTTTGCGCAATTTGAAGTGGAAGACCGGCATTTCGATGAGGCGATTGCGATTTTGGATGACGCGCGTCTGCTGCATCCCGAACGGGCTTTGCTGACGCGGATCGATTTTTTATCTGCGCAAGCGCACTATCTGGCAAAGCAATTTGATACCGCGACGGCGGCCTTTGAACAAATTGCGCATTCCAATTCACCGTGGGCGAGAGCTGCGCTGGTTAACGCCTCCAGCGGCTGGTTACAACTTGGTAATCACGCTCGTTTCCTGGTGGATTACACCGAGCTGAAGGAGCAGGGCGGCGACGAAGAGGCTCGCGCCAATTTGCGATTGGAGGAGGGTCTGATGCAGGCGGCGAAAGGCGACAACAACGCGGAGCCTTCGCTGCGGCAATTTGTTCGTGATTTTCCCAAAAATCCGCGGGTCTCGGAAGCATGGGTTGCCTTGGCCGAGCTGGCCTTTCACTCGTCGCCGCCGCGCGTGGATGAAGCGCGCAAAAATCTGGCTCGTGCAGCCGAGTCGGCGCCAACCGCTGCGGCTGCGGAGCGCGCGGATTATCTCAGCATCTGGGTCGAAGAAGCAGCTGGCGGAAACGAGGCTAAAGTCATTGAGCTTGCAAAGCGATTTCTGGAGCAACACGGGCTTTCACCCTTCGCTCCGGAAGTTCGAATGAAATTGGCGGAGGTTTATTACCGGCGCCAGGATTTCGCAAACGCGCAGACGCAGTTTGAAACTATCGCGCAACAGCATCCGGATGACTCTCTCGCGGAAAAAGCACTTTTTTTCGCGGCAGAATCAGCCATGTCGAGTATGGGTGAGCATGCGCTGGACCGGGCGATTGTTCTGTTCGATCGGGTCGTGCAGAAAAAGGGCGCGCTACGATGGGCCGCGCGCAATGAACAAGCCCTCATCGAGCGCAAGCTTGGGAAGCCCAAAGACGGTCTCACATTGTACGATGAAGTGCTGAAGAGCGATGCTCCGCAATCTGAAAAACGAGAAGCGCTTTGCGGCAAGGGCGACATTTTTTTCGAGATGGGCGGGAGCGCAAATTACCAGCAGGCCATCGAAACTTATGACCAATTGGCGTCGAACAAAAACGAGCGGAGCTACTGGCGCAACCAGGCGCTATTTAAAAAGGCCCTCTGCCTGGAAAAGAAAAATGACCGCGCCGGCGCGCTCGAGACTTTTTACAAAATCCTGGAGGACGAAACGCGCCAATACGGACAGCCTGAACTCTTCTGGTACTACAAGGCTGGATTTAATGCGGCGCGGTTGTTGGAGGAGGATTCAAAATGGGAGTCCGCGGCGGCGATCTATGAGCGCATGGCCGCGGCGGGTGGCAATCGAAGCGACGAAGCCAAGGCCCGGCTGAATTATCTGCGCCTGGAACACTTTCTTTGGGCAGATTGACTGAGCTTGCCCGCCGAAGCCTTGAGCGACGGCGGGTAGCTGAAAGTGTCGGTTTTCTGTCCTAAAGACTTTGCGAATTAGCTTGCACAAAATTCGAAGCAGGCTCACAATCAGGACATGAAAACATGTGTAGGCATCGTGCTCGCGCTCGCATTTTGCGCATCGGCATTTGCTACAGACCCGAGCAAGAACGTTACGCAATCAACACAGCAGATTGCTTATCCAAGAGTGGTAAAAATCTGCTATGTGAAAACCGTCGCTTCCGGCATTCCTCAGCGATGCGAAAGGTTGTACGGGGCGTTTCCGACCATCGCCAGCCCGCTACTAGTTATCGGGCGCGACCCGGAGATTAGATAGTTTCGCCAAGAGACCGCAGTTCGGCGAGCGGTAACGCTGCTCGATTTGGGCAGCGGCCAACTGGTTTTTGTTTTCATTTCCAGCTCATTAGATCCCGCAGGCGTGCGCCGACTTTTTCGATCGGATGCGCTTCAGCCTTGCGCAGCAGCCCGGCCCGGCGCGGCGCGCCAGTGGCCATTTCCCGAACAAATTCACGCGCAAATTTGCCTGTGCGAATGTCGCGCAACGCAGATCTCATCTGCTTTCGCACTGTTTGATCGATAATCTTTGGACCAACGGTCAGCTCGCCCCATTTTGCGGTGTCGGAAATCCGTTTGCGCATTCCGGCGAGTCCTGCCTCGTGGATAAGATCGACAATGAACTTGAGCTCGTGCAGACATTCGAAATAGGCGAGCTCGGGCGGATACCCGGCGCGGACGAGGGTGTCAAAGCCCGCGCGAATTAGCGCGCTGGTGCCGCCACACAGCACCGCCTGCTCGCCGAATAGATCGGTCTCAGTTTCCTCCCGGAAAGTTGTCTCGAGAACGCCGGCCCGCGTGGAGCCGATTCCTTTTGCCCACGCAAGAGCTGTTCGCTTCGCGTGTCGGCTGCGATCCTGGTGAATCGCAATCAGCGCGGGCACACCGCGACCACGCACAAACTCGCGGCGCACCATCGGCCCAAGCCCCTTGGGCGCGACCATCACCACATCGACATCTTTGCGCGGAACGATAGTCCGGTAATAAATCGCGAAACCGTGCGCCAAGAGGAGAGTCTGACCGGGGCGCAAATTCGGCGCGATCTGTTCCCGGTAAATGGCCGGCATCCGGGTTTCTGAAAGCGCCAGAAAAATAATGTCACCGCGCCGCGTTGCTTCCGGTGTCTCGAACACTCGAAGGCGACTGCGCCTGGCGCGAGCGCGCGACTTGCTGCCAGGATAAAGCCCAACGATCACGTGCATCCCGCTGTCTCGAAGATTGAGGGCATGCGCGCGGCCTTGCGCGCCGAAGCCGATCACTGCGCACGTTTTTCCCTTCAGCCAGTGAAGATCGACATCTTTCTCGGTATAAATGCGTGCGGCCAAATTTAGCGTGTATGGTTAGCGCCAAAGGCGACCATTGGTCGCGTAGCGACACTCCGATTGTAGCCCGGCCTTTCAAGGCCGGGAAAGCTCCTAACGGCTCCATCCGTCGCGTCAGCGACGGCTGAATCAACCCCAGAGATACCGTTCATCGTATTCGATCCCGTGCTTACCCAAGAACTCCAGATACTCTTCTTGAAATGTCTTTGTGTGATGATGCTCGCGCTGGTTCTGAATATAACGCACCACTTCAGGAAGGCTTGATTTGCTTACCGTGAAAGCGCTATATCCATCCCGCCAACCAAAGCCTTGCATGTTTCGAAACTCCTCGTGAATCCATTTCGAAGAATCGCCCTTGAGATATTGAGCTATCTGTGCCGGGGCGATCGTCGCCGGTGCCGTTACAAGCACGTGGATGTGATCTGTCACGCCGCCTACTTGCAGAACGGTCATCTTATGGGCACGCGCTATTCCTCCGATATATGCCCAAATGCGTTCTTCAGTTTCGGCCGCAATCCAAGGCTGCCGGTTCTTTGTTGAAAAGATGAGATGATAATGAAGGGATGTGTAGGTATTGGCCATGGCCCTATCCTACTTCGCCCTTCAATCGTCGCTAACGCGACGTGGACGGTTTCGTGCTCGCCTACCCCAGTCTTGAAAGACCGAGCTAAGCTCATACAGCCGCTTCGCGGCGAAAATGCCGGTCGGTCAAAACGATCCCCGCAACTCATCCTTTTGGGTATCCTCGATCCAATAATCGCGGTCACATTTTTCCACGAAATCCTATCAATTCCGCTGCGCGGAGAATTGAAGCCAGACTTATCATTAACTTCGTGGCTTACCCAGGCACGATTTCGCCGCTGCGAGCAGCGCTTTGTCGTCGTTGTCCGTTAGTGCGCCAAGGAAACCGCGAATGCGGCGAAATGATTGTCGCAAAAACAGATCGGCAGCTGAGTGATCGGGCGGTGCCGCATCGCCATTTCGACGGGCGAACTGAATTTCGCTGTCCTGGCGGCTGAGAACACAGGTCGACGCGAAAAGATCCATCGCCGCGTTCGCTATCCGTTCCTGAACAAGCTGCATGTCGAGAATCGGTTCGCGATACGTGATCAACGCGCGGTTGACGGCGAAGTTAAAACGCCAGATCAAGCGGCCGAGTTGGCGCGCGTGCGCACGAAGCTCATCGCTTTGCACCGGCACATCGGGCACGCGAATCGTCGCGCCCAGGCGGTTCTTTCCGGCGGCCCATGCTCTGCTCATCCGATCGCGGGACGGTTTTATCATCGTGTCGTAAATTTCCTTGAACTCCATGCCAGGTCCGCGCATGCCGACCAGCGCAATGAATGAAGTGAGCACTTCGTTCGCGCCTTCCCCGATCTGATTGATACGCGCGTCGCGCATCATTCGCTCCAGCGGAAGATCGGTCATATAGGCTGCGCCGCCATAAATTTGGAACACGTCGTTGATGCATTCCCAGACCCGCTCGGTAGTGAACACCTTCAGCATTGCAGTCTCGAGCATGTAATCTTCCAAGCCGCGGTCGATGAACGACGCCGTGACCGTGGTCATCGCTTCCATCGCGTACGCGTCGGCCGCGATGCGTGCGATTTTCTTTTTCACCAGTTCGAAATTGCCCAGCGTTTTGTTGAATTGTTTGCGCGTGTTCGCGTGCTGAACGGCAAGTTCCAAACAGGTTTTGGCTGCGCCCGTGCAACAGGCGCCGAATGTGGTCCTCCCAAAATCGAGCACCGTCAGTGCGACCTTCAGTCCCTTGCCCATCTGGCCGAGAATATTTTCCTTGGGCACTTTCACGTCGCGCAACGCAAATCGCCCCGTGGCGGTCCCGCGGATCCCCATCTTCGGCATGCGCGCCTCGAGGATTTCGAACCCCGGCATGTCAGGCGTGACCAGAAATGCCGTGATCGCGGTCTTGTCTGAGCCGGGCACAGGCGTTCGCGCCATCACGGTGAGCTCATGCGCGATCGCGGCGTTGGTGATGTAACGTTTTTCGCCGTTCAAAATGAAGTGCGACCCGTCCTCGTTGGGACGCGCCTGCATCTGCACATTTGCCGCATCCGATCCGGCTTCTTTCTCAGTGAGCGCGAATGAACCCAACTGCTCGCCACTTGATAATTTGGGTAGCCATTGCTGCTTTTGCTCGTGCGTGCCAAACAAAAGCAACGCGCGAATCCCTATCGAGTGATGCGCGTTGACGAAAACCGATGTCGATGCACAGCGACGGCCGATCTCTTCCAGCACCTTGCAGTTCGCCATTTGTGAGAAGCCGCGTCCGCCGTATTCCTTCGGCGCGGTCATACCAAGCACCCCGATGCGGCCGAGGCCATCGATCACGTCACGCGGAATATCTGCCTGCCGATCGACCTCCGCAGGATCAAGGTGTTCATCGAGAAACTGGCGGAGTTCGCTGAGCGTTTCATCCAACTCGACTTGTTGCGCAGCGGGGATGCGCGGATAAGGCATTACCCAATCGGAGACGAAATGCCCTTGGAAAAGTCCCTTGGCGAACCCGAGTGCCTGCGGCCCTGCAAAAAGCAGTTCCTCAGCCTGCTGAATTTCTTTCTGTCTCTGCGCGTCGAGTTTGTTCATTAAATTCGCCCTGAGAACGGCGGCCACGCATTGTAACCGGACACGCGCGCGTGTCCAACGGACACCGCGTAAATGTCTTCGTGTTGCAATCCAATTTCAAGGGGTCGGATCGCTACCGCGAACGCAATGGTGGATTGCATTCTCGATTGCTTGAAACCAATCGATGTAATCGCCGACGGCATTTCC
>Ga0209056_10001604_pt1 | contig 24902 bp, 19 predicted proteins | sample GraSoiAngelo_114_FD_185876 | JGI IMG/M metagenome (GOLD analysis project Ga0209056, IMG submission 185876) | Grasslands soil microbial communities from the Angelo Coastal Reserve, California, USA - 14_0903_13_40cm (SPAdes) (version 2) | ecosystem: Environmental > Terrestrial > Soil > Grasslands... | reverse complement strand
TTACTTAAGGATTACCAGACGAGTTGTCCTCCCTCGTTGTCCCTGGAGGAGATGCGCGGTGGGCGGCAAACCGACCGGAGGCCTGGAGAATGTTCATATCGTCTCGGGCCATGCGAGCGGCCCATGGAGTCGCGAGGCCACGCCTGGTCCGACTTCAGCTTCGTGGTCTCGAGCGGATACCGCGAGCGAGTGTTGACATCCCTCGCTCCGAAACCGAAGGTCCCGCGGCAACTCGCCGAGGAGACCGACCTCCGAATCGTCCACGTGAGCCGCGCCCTCCGAGAGCTGTCGGGTCGCGGCTTGGTCGAGTGCCTCACGCCCGAAGTGAAGGCCCGCGGACGCCTCTACGGACTCACGCCGGACGGAGCGGCCCTCCTCGCCGAGCTCAACGGATCTCGGCGATACGTCACGCCGACGGTCCGCGAGGCACACGCGGTGGGATTCGTCCCGAAGATCCGCGGCTCGAGCGTCTTGCGGTTCCTCGAGTACCTGCGGAAGACCCGAGGCCGCGACGTGGTCGCGGAGGCGATTGCGACCTGGCCGGTCGACGCGGACGAACTCACGGAAGACGCGTGGCTCTCGGTCGATGCGTGCGCGGCCCTGTTGGAAATCGTCGAGACGAAGTTCGGGGACGGCAGCTACGGATCCATCCGGACGCTCTTCTCCGGTGCGATGAGCACCTTTCCGACGGTGCTCGAGCAGCTCTCGAAGGCGATTCCCCTGACCGCCTTGGCGGAGCGCGCGCCGATCGTCTACGCGAAAGAGTGGAACTACGGTCGGCTCGAGGTGACGGCCGAGCGCCGCAAGATCGTGTTCCGCCATTACGACTGGATGCCCACGCCGGCGATGTGCGCGATGTTCCACGGGATCTACGAGGGCGGGCTCATCTATCGGGGCGTGAAGGGCAAGGTCACGAAGACGATGTGCGTGCGGACCGGCTCCGACCATTGCGAGTACCGGGTGGAATGGTAGGGACGGGTGCGGGCCCCACCGCGATGGCCTGGCTCATCAACGGCGCGAGCGACCGGAGGTATGCATGGACCACGTCCTCCCGGACTCCCGCCTCCGTCACGAACATGACGACGGGCGCCATGACCGCGAGGAATGGGTAGAAGAGGTCGGGATCGTCGCAACTTCGCCGGGCGTGTTCGAGGGACCGTCGGGCGAGCTCCGCGGTCCGGCCGAGGAAGGCCTCATAGTCTTGCGTCGTCAGCGCGGGTCGAAACCCACGGGCCGTCCGCAATTCGCGAACCTCCGCGCCGCCGCACGCGATCAGGAAGATGTTCGCGATGCCTCCCTCGAGGTCTTTCTGCAGGTCCATCACGTTGTTCATCAGCGTGGCGACGGCATCGAAGTAGAACCACGCGGCAAGGTGTTCCTCGAGCGCCTTCGAAGAGAGGGGGGCGTCCGCGTAGCACAGGTCGAGGAGGCTGAGGGCTGCGGTGTGCGAAATCCAGCCCGAGATCCGCTCCCACGGCTCCAGGTCCTGATCGGGGGCATCCATGCGGGAGGCGCCGGTCAGGAAGGCGCCCACGTCGAGGGTCGGATCCTTCTGATACATCGTATACGCTTCCCCGAGGGCCCAGTTCTCCTGGAAGCGGTCGAGGTCTCCGACGAGAGAAGGGCCTTGGGGAGATTCCCAGATGCTCCGATGCACGGCCTGCCCGAGGCACGCGAGGAACTCGGTCATGCGACGCTGAACGGGGGAGAGGCGACCCGAGAGTTCGTCCCGGAAGATTTGTCGGTCGAAGCGGGGTCGGGTCAGTGAGCCGAGGCAGTGCCGCATCAGGTCCAAGGCGTCGGAGAAGCTGTACCCGTCCATGTCGATCAAGTCGTCGATCGTGTCGACGTACACTTCGTATAGGATTTTCAAGCGAATCGCCCGAGGGCGGTTCTCGACCCGAATGTCGTTCCGGAGACTCGACATCATGAGCGCGCCCGCGGCATACCGCAGATTCTTCTTCGAATTCCAAACGTCCCGGATCTCCGCTTGGAGGACCTCCCCCGGGATCTCGAGGAAGGCTTCGGATCCGCGTTCGAAGACCCGGCCAATTTCTGCTTCTACCTTCGTGATGTGATGGCGCACGACCTCCCGAGAGAAGCCAAAGTCGTGATAGTCGAAGAGGCCCTCCGCGTAATTTCCGAACTGTACGATGAGTCGCCGGATCATCTGGACGTGATCTGGCTCCACCTCACGCGCAGTCGTCTCGCCCTGGCCCGGAAGTTCCGCGTCGATTTGCATCGGTTCCACCTGAGCCGAGGCAATTCATCGTCGGGTCATAGGGAAAGTTACCGCGGTTGCGTCGGAACCTTACCAGAGCGATACCAAACCTCGGCGGATCGCCGCCGAACGTTTATCCCCGTCCCGACCATCCGGCGGACGGAGGACGCATGCCGCGCCCGATCCTGCGGCTCGCGACGCGCTTCACGCGACGTACGCGGGCGACCGCGTGGGCGATCGCGTTCGCATGCATGGTCCTCGTCGGGGCGATGAGCCTCGCGGACGGCCTCGCGAACGGCATCGGGTCCGTCGCAAACCGGATCGGTATGGGCCCGGCCGTCTACATCCAGGGGAACGAGCTTCTCGCGAGTGCGATCGACCCCGCCGCGTTTTCGAACCTGACGGGCGACTTCGTCGCGATGCGGGCCCATGCCGCGGGCCTCGAGATCAATGGTCTCTCCCTCTCCGTGTTCATCGTCGCCCTCGAATCGTACCATGGCGGGGTCGGCACGATCCCATTCCCAGCGGGTCCGCGCAACGTCTCCCTCGATGTCGGATTGCGGGAGCAGATTGTCGCGGAGAGCGGCTTTCCCGTGGCGACGTCCGGGAACCTCAGCCTGTTCGGCTTACATCTCACGGACCTCCCGATCGTTGGCCCGCCGCCGACGCGCTCGGAGCTCTTTCCGGACAATTGGGCGTACGTCCGACCGGATCTCCTCATCGCCATGAACGCGACGCAAGGCGGACCGGTTCAAGCGATCCTCGCCGATGCGCCACTGGACCCCGCGGTCATCGCATCCCTCCGGCTCACGCGGCTCGAGACGCTCGGCGCGATCGGGTTTGTCCGCGGAAGCGTCGCGGAGGTCCAGTCGTCGCTCACGCTCCTCGCCCTGGTCATCGCGGTCGTCATCGGCCTGCTCGTGTATGCGGCGATGAGCCTCGAAGTCCACGCGCGGGCGCGGGAGATCGCCACGCTCCGGAGTCTCGGCGCGTCCCCCGCCACGGTGGCCGGAGTCTACGAGGCGCAGGCGCTGGTCCTTGCGCTCTCGGGGGCGATCCTCGGATCGGCGCTCGGGGTCGTCGCCGCGCATGCGGTCGTCTCGTTCGCTCCTCTGGCCGGTCTCCCGAATCTCGTAATCTTGTCGCCGCCGGGCGTGGCGGTCGTCTTTGCGCTCCTGATCTCCTTGGCGGCCGCCGGTTTGGCAGGCCTCGTGCCATCTCGCCGTGCCGCCGTCCTCGTGCGGACGAAGGGGGCCGTCCCATCCTGATCGGACCGCGTGCCTTCGCCGGCCTCGTGATCTGCGCATTCCTCCTCGGGGCCACATGGCCGATCCTCGCCGCTCTTCCCGGCGTGCCGGCTCACATCCTCGCGGGTGATGCGTATCTCGTGACGCAGGGAAGCGGGGCCTACTCGGTCAACGAGAGCCTCGCGGACAATCTCACCGCGCAACCGTGGGCGCGAATCGTGAGCCCCGAGATCCTGAGCCTCGGGACGCTCCACGGAGAGCCGGTCGTCGTGCGTGCCGCCAACCCCGTCGCGCTCTTCTCCCTCGAGGGCGGCACGTGGGTCCAGCCGCCGAGCGATGGAGATCGGCCCGCGTACGCGGGAGAGGGCCTTCTGCGTCGAGTCGGACTGGCAGTGGGAGACAACCTGACCCTCGTCGGCTCCGCGGTGCCTCGGATCGCGTTCGTCCGGATTGCAGGGATCTTCCGGACCGCCACGCCAGCGAACGATGAGCTGCTCGTGGACTTCGCGGTCGGCCGATTTCTTTCGGGATTGGGCGGGACCGGGTTTCACTCGATTCGGATCCGGACATCGGATCCCACCGCGCTCCTCACGTTCCTCCGGGGATTCGGAGCGAGCGTCCACGTGACCGGACCAGACCTGCCGCGCGCGGACGTTGCGAGCGACCCGCCGACCGACGAGCGGATCTCGAATCTCATCCTCCGGACGGGAATCGGCGGGGCACCGCGCGACTACCTGTCGACCGCCGTGGCGGAGGCGACCAGCTCCGTGACCGTCGTCGCGTACGGGATCGCAGGGCTCCTCGGGATTCTAGTCGCGTTCGGGACTCATGCTGTTCAAGCCAGGGCCCTCGCCGACCGGGTTCCGGCCATCGGTGTGCTGCGCGCGATCGGCGCGGGCAACCATTGGATGCGACGTCGGCTCCTCGCGGAATTACTTCCGCTGTCCGTGGGCGCTGCGATCCTTGGGGCGGGCCTCGGGTTCCTCGCGGAGAAATGGCTGCAGCCGAACGCGAGCCTGATCATCTTCGGCCACGAGGTCTTGATTTCGTTCGACGTCGTGGCGTTCGCGTTCGTTGTCCTCGCGATTGTCGCGATCTCGATGATCTCAGGGTTGGTGCTCCTCCGGGCCGCTATGGCGACGCGGCCGGTGGAGGCGATTCGAGAAACGGCCGCGGTCCAATCGCCGCAATCGCTGGAGGTGATCCTGCGCGGCTGAGGACCGATTGGGCCATCCTCGCCGCCCTCGTGTGTGTCGCGTTCGCCACGAGGCTCGTGCCGCTTACCTTCAGCCCGCTCCCGTTCGGCATCGACGGGTTCGCTCTCGCGCGCATCTCGAGCGACATCGCCGCGACAGGGGGTTGGCGGATCGACCCCGCGGACACGAACAGCTACAACCAGAAACTTCCTGGGTTCTCCCTCCTCTGGTCGGCCGTCGCCTCGCTCGGCGGGTTGTCTCCGCTCGGTCACGTCCAAATCCTGATGCCGCTACTCGCGTCGCTCGCTGTCGTCCCCGCGTATCTGTTCGGCGTGAAGGCAACGGGCCGACGTTTGGGCGGGTTCGTGGCGGGCCTGTTCATCGTATTCTTCGGGAGCTTCCTCCTGCTGACGAGCTCGGTCTCGAAAGAATCGATTGGCTTGCTGGTCTTCCCGGTCGCGGTCCTCTTGTTCCTAGAACGGCGGGATGCGCGGAAGCGCGCGCTATCGGTCGTCCTCCTGCTCTTCCTTGCGTTCCTTCACCCGTTGACGACGCTCCTGACGCTCGGGATGACCTCGGCGCTCGTCGTCCTGGCGCAGCGCCGCGCGATCGCCCGCGGGCGGTTCTCCCTCCGGTCCGTCGCCGTCGATGTGGCCACGGGTCCGGCTCTCGCGATCCCGGCCTGGGCGTACTACTCCGCGGTCGACTTGCCGTTCCTCGCCGACCTCTTGGCGGCAGACGCGCTCGTCCTCTTCCTGGGGATCGTCATCTTGCTGACGGCGCTCATCGCGCCGATGGCTCGGCCGGCGAGGCTTCGGGTCGGCCGGCGATTCGTCTCCCCCGTGGCTCGCGGGGTCCTCGTGCCCGCGATTGGCGTCCTCGTGGTGCTCGGCAATGCGCGCAATGGCTTCTTCGCGGGAGCCGTCGGCACGCAGTCCGCCCTGCTCGAGATGCTTCCAGCAATCGGCGTCCTCGCCGCGTTCGCGGTGGCGGGTTATCAGCTCGTGCGGCGGACCACGAATCGGACGAACGACTTGGCGGTCTCGATGCTGGTCGCTCCCGTTGCCCTGATCCTGTTCGGACTGCTCCGCGGCTTGGATCCGGAAGGCCTCTTGATTCTCTATCGCTCCATCGACTTCCTCGACTACGCGTTCGCGGTCCTGATCGGGGTGGCGTTTGTCGCCGCCTGGAGATGGCTCGGACGGCGGAGGGGGGCGAAGGCAGTCCTTTTCACCGGGCTCCTCGCGGCCCTCCTCGCCACGACTCCCATGGCATGGAACACGCCCGCGGTCTTTGGCGTTGAAAACGTCACAACCCCGCAAGAGTTCCGGGCGCTTGCGCTGCTCGCCTCGTTCGGGGCTCGAAACGTTACCACCGATCAGCGCATGGCAGACGTCGGCGCGATGTGGTTCGGGTACGCGATGGATCCATCCCTGCCGCTGAAGCTCCGCGACAACGAGAGCGTCGAGTCATTCGAGTACGCGCTCGTCTTGGAGCGGTGGATGACAGCGGGCGCTCAAGTACACCCCGCCCCGAACATCGTAATCTCTGCGGGAATTCTGGAGGCGTTCCTCGCGGCGAACCGAGTCATGTATGTGGCGGGGCCGCTCGGAAACCGCGTCTTCGTCGTTCAGATTCTGGTTCAATGAGTTCGTTGGATCTCTCCCGTCTTGGTCGCGGCCCCCCTCGGCGGATACCTTTATTGTCGCCCGGGCGAATGGCTTTGCCCTTGAGGCTTCGTGGAGGAATGCTACGAGCATCGGCCATGATGATCGCCCTCGCCGTCGCGGTCTCAGTTGGTGCTTTCAGCGGAACGTTTTTCGCACGAGGCGAACAGCGCCCGGCTCCGGCGCCGCTCAACGTGGGCTATATTAGCGATCCGATCAGCGAGTTCCGGACGGACGTGGACGGCGATGGTCTGTTCGACGCGTTGGTCCTCCGGATCCCATTTGTCGTCAATGAATCGGGACACTTCTCCCTTCAGGCATGGATGACCGCGAACGGGGCGTCCGCGGCGAACTTCACCAACCTCGTGTTGTCGGCTGGAACCCACGTCGTCGATCTGGTGTTGCCCGGGTGGCGAATTCGACTGACGCAGACGGACGGCCCCTATGCCGTCGAGATTTTCATGTACAACGCGGACACCGGTAACTCAACTGACCGTCAGTATCAAACCGCCGCGTACGACTGGACGACCTTCGAGTTCCTCGCCGAGCTCCAAGGCGGTCTAGCCGACCGTGCGATCGACCCGGATGGCGATGGGCTCTACAACTACCTCGAGGTCCGCGGAGTGCTAAACGTTACGAAGGCCCAGGACTACGACCTCCGCGCCGATCTGTTCTCGCAAGGCGGGACATGGTCCTACGCGTACGCACTCAATCACACGTACTGGGCTGCCGGGACGTGGCTGTTCGTCCTTCGATTTTCAGGGGACCAGATCCAAAAGAGCGGGGTCGATGGCCCGTATCGCGTCGAGGTCCGACTCGGTGGGGAGTATTCGGACTGGTGGCAGACCGAATCGTTCGTGACGGGTGCGTATTCCGCCTCCCAGTTCTACCACCAGCCGGTCGTCTTCCGAGGCAATCTCACCGATCAGGGGGTTGACCTCGATGGAAACGGCCTCTTCGACGTGATTCGAATCGGGATCCCGATCACGGTCACCGTAAGCGGCGCGTACCGCGTGAGCGGGACCCTCACGAATTTCCGCGGAGAGTCGTTCTCCGTATTCCGCGATCTGACGCTGTCCCTTTCCGATGTGAACATGACGCTCGACTTCGATGCGTTCACCCTCAAGGGCTCGTTGCTCGATTCCGCGTACTCGCTCGATCTCTATGTCTTCGAGTTTGCGAGCGCATACTACATCCACGCGACCCACTCGACGGGCGTGTACCGTTGGTCGGAGCTCGACAACCCGTATGCGAACTGGGTGCCGGACTTGCGCGTCGAGACGATCGACGACAACGGGGATGGATTGCTCGACGAGCTACGCCTGAACGCCACCTTCCTTGCGAAGCGCGCCGCGACGTTTTCCGTTTGGTTCAATGGTGACTTTACGTACTGCGGATACAACTGCCATGTCGAAAACACGATCTCGGTAACGGGCGGCCCGGGCCTCGTTTCGGTCGAAACGTCATTCCCCGGATGGCGTGTCCGGGTCGCCGGATCCAACGGCACCTACCGGTTCTTTGCGACGCTCTTCGCGGAGTCCTACCTGTTAGAATCGGAAACGGCGGAGGCGAACTTCACTTACGACCAATTTTCGCGCGCTCTCGCCTTGCGAGGTCCGATCCTCTATCGGACGGTGGACAACGACGGGGACGGCCTCGTGAACCAACTCGTGGCCATCGTCCCCCTCCGAAACTTCCAGTCGGGACCATACACGTTCACCGCCGCGGCCTACAACGCCTCGAGCTATTCGGCCGTGTTCTCCACAAGGCAGCGATACCTAGAGCCGGGAGACATCGACGTCGAGTTCCCACTCAGCGGTCTTCTCGTCCGCCAGCTTGGAGCCAACGTATCCTTCTACCTTTCGGCGACCCTTCCGTGGGGATTCAGCACGTTCACCGTTCTGGAAATCCGGATTCCCCCCATGGAGGTTGATCCGTCGATCTTCCAAACGGCGATCATGAAGGACGTGACGTTTAGTTCGAACCCGCCGCCGGCGAACGTCTGCTGCGGATTTCTTCGTCTCGTTAACTATTCGAATGCGCTTGTCTTGGACATTCGACTAGACTCGCGAGGACAAGCGACCGCGGCAATCCCGGACGTCAGTTACGTCGGCGTGGCGGCGGTGCCGGGGTCTCCCGCTTTCTACAGCTGGACCGGACGGGTCCCGGCGCCGCTTCCAGGAAACGTCATCCTGAACGTGACACGGACCCGACCTCACACCGACGATTTCCTTGACGTAACGATCACCAACTGGTCCTCCGGACGAGCATGGCTGAACCGGACTCTCGCCAGCGATCCTTTCACCCGGTTCAATGCAGACCTGACCTATGATGCGGATGGAATGCTCACATCCGAGGAGATCCGGAACGCCTTCAAATTCCTCTGGCCCGGCATCGTTCTCGGCGTAATCCTGCAGGCCGACAACTACAGCGTCCCGGTGAGCCGTGCGGGGCCCGACGAAGGCGTGGGGGTCGGGCCCGTAGAGACAGGTGACCCGATCACGCTGGCCATGCCCGGGTCTCTCGCGCTGCCCGAAGTGGAGTCGAGTTCCCACACCCTCGTCGTCAACCTCACGGGAGGAAATCCATACTACACGCCCTCCGCCCGAGTCCGAGTGCCGCTAGGGTGGAACATCACGAACGTGGCCACCGCGAGCGGTGTGGTTGTGTCCGGTGTGGGGACTCGAGAGGTTCTCATTGTGGTAACGGAGAATCGCACGTTCCCCTCCGACGCCGTCCTGACCGTCCATCCGACAACCCCGGCGGCCCCTCGAGGACAAATCTCCGGTCGCATCTTGGGCGGCGGCGGAATGCCGCTCCCGGGAGCCCACGCAACGGCGGTCCGCGATGGAGTCGAGGTCTCGAATGTCACAACGGGATCCGATGGCGTCTTCACATGCACGGGGCTTGCGGCGGGCACCTATGAGATTCGCGTCTGGGCAGACGGCTACGCGTCCAGGACCCTGACTGTGAGCCTCGCCGAGGCCGAGAGACTTGGATTGGGGGATATTCCCCTGACCGCCTCGTCGGCGGGGTCGGGTGTCGTGGTCGGTCGAATTCGCGACGATTCAGGCGCCGCAATCACAGACGTGTCCGTCGACCTCATTCACGACGGGATCGCGACGGCCCAAACCCATTCGACGGCCGACGGCTCGTTCCAATTCGACAGCGTCGCAGCTGGCAGCTACACGCTTCGAGTGACCGCGACCGGTTTCGTGACTCGGGAGCTTCCGATCGAGGTCGTCGCCGGTACGACCTCCAATCTTGGGGAGATCGTGCTATCGCGGTCCTCGGTGGAGAACAGCCTCGGATTATGGATCATTCCGGCCGTTGCAGGGATCGTCATTGTCGGGATTGCTGCGGCAGTCGTATGGACTTGGAAGATCCGGTCGCGAGTGAAGCCTCCTGAGCATCCCTAGGCAAGATTAAGGTGTGACCGCCGCGGTGCTGACAGTCTGTTTGAATGCCCGCGATCTCGCAGAACATCCCTCGTCGAGCTCTCGATCAGGCTCCTCCCTTAGGCGGCCTTCCGCGGCGGCGCCGGCGAATCACGAGTACCAAAGCCGCGGCCGCGAAAAGGATTGCTAGGCTCACTCCCACGATCAGCGAGCTGCCGTAGGGGCCTGAAGGGCTGAAGATTCCCGTATCGACGCGGAATGTTACCATGCTCGTCGCAGCGTTCCCTGCACGGTCGACCACCTGAACGTTCACGATGTGAGTCCCATCCGCGAGCTTCGTGAAGGTCCGGAATGCTGTCGTCGCCGGGAGGGCGGTCGCGTCGCCACCGTCGATGCTGATTGCGATATGGTCAACGCCTGAGGTCGTGTCGGATGCAATCCACGTCACGGTTGCTGATGACGATGTGATAACGGCTCCGCTCTCCGGGCCGGTAATGGCGATGATAGGGTTCGTTGCGTCTACGCTGAAAACTCGGGCAGTCGCGGCGGCATTGCCGGCGACGTCCACGACGCGTAGCTGAACGGTGTGAGAGCCGTCCCCCACGCCGGGAAACGTGTAGCTCCGAGCCGATGCGCCCAACTGAATCGCGGGTCCTCCATCGAGGAGCACATCGACGTGATCAAGTCCCGACAAATCATCCGCCGCCGTCCACGTAACGGTGACGCGATCCGACGCCACGATTGTCAGGGCGGACGGGGACGTGATCGTTGCGATTGGGGCAGTCATGTCGACATCGATTGAGATCGAGTGCGGCGCCTCCACGTTGCCGGCCGCGTCCTCGGCGCGATACGACAAGACATGCCGGCCGTCGGCAATTACCAACGGGTGCGAATAGTTCTGCCAGGTGCCATTGTCGAGCGAATACCTGACGGAGACCACTCCGATGATCCCGTCCGAAGCGGACAGGGACACGGAGGCCGGCGTCGAATACCAGCCCAAGCCACCGACGGTGCCCGAGACGGACAGCGTGCTCGATGGGGGAGTCGCGTCGATCTTCACGAGGGCCGTCCCCACCGCGGCGTCGTTGCCAGCCCCATCGACAGCGGTGTATCGGACATAGTGCCAGCCGTCCCCCGAGACGGTAAAGGGTCCGACGTAGGCGGTCCATGGCCCGATGTCGACTTGATAGCGGACGTTGGCCACGCCGCTCGTCGCGTCATCTGGAAACAGGGAGACATTCACCGCTGACCGATACCAGCCCCCTCGACCGACGACCCCCGTTGTCTCAAGGCTGACCGTGGGACTGAGGGAATCGATCCGCAGGAAGGCGGTCTTCATCACCTCCGAATTGCCCGCGTCGTCCGTCGAATAGTAGTCGACCGTGTGGCTTCCGTCCCCGGTCACGTCGAACGGCCCCGTGTAGTTTCGCCAGGAACCGAGATCGACCCGATACGTCGTATTACGGACCCCGACGTCATCCGTCGCGGCGAGGTCGATTCGGACGGACGATCGGAACCAACCTGCGGTCCCTGAGGTCCCTGTCAGCTGGATCGTCGTAGAGGGAGGGATCGTGTCAACTCCCGTGGTGGCATACAACAGGTCCCCTTCGGGCACGTTCGTCGTGAAAACGATTCCCGGTGTGTCCTCAGGACCTAGGGCCAACGCAACGCCACTCGCCCCATAGTTGTGTGCGACGACCTGGATCCCCCACGTGTCGTTCTTGGTGGCATAGCGCACGTCGCCTCCCCACAAAGTGGCGTACGCGATGTGGGGCGCGTTTTCCATGTCGAGCGCGAGGCTCAGCCATGAGAAGGTCTTGACATCCACGGTCTCATTCGACCAGGCCGTCCCATTCAACGAGGCATACTTCAAGCCCGTTCGGGTGATGTATGCCACATGAGGATCTCCGTTCGAGTCCAGCTTCAGAGAAGGCCCGTCCCCGCTTTGTTCCCCGCTTTGGTCCACGACGGAGAGGTTCCAGGATGAGCCAGTCCCTCGAGCGTACCGGAGACCGTCGGCCGACCATTCGGTATAGGCGATGCTCGGATGATCGTCCGAATCGACGGCAAGCGACAACCTCGCCCCATTGACGGTCGGATCGACCACCTCGATTGTCCAGCTGGTGCCGTTGAACGAGGCCAGGCGCAAGCCAGCGTAGTACGGCGAGTATGCAATCCTCGGGAGATCGTTCACCGGGTCGAGTGCGAGCGATGTGAATGTGTCGCCCCCTTGGTCAACGGTTTCGATATTCCAAGCGGTTCCATTGAAGGAGGCGTACCTCACGTTGAGGTTTCCGTAGTAATCGGGGCCCTGGATGTAACTGACATGAGGATACCCTTCGTGGTCCAACGCGAGCGAGCAGAATCCTCCCGCGCCGCCCTCGATTTGGGTAAACTGCCAACCATTCGAGTTAAAAGTGCCGTAAATAGCGCCGTCGAAACAGACGTGGAGTGTGCCGTTTGCATCGTATGCAGCGGAGGGAAAGAAACCGTAAGTCGCGTCGCGGAGGGTCCAGATTCCGACACCCACGGTGAGCCGGCGCAGATGGGATACGAAGACCGCCCCTGTGGAATTCGTGGCCCATACCCGGTATGTGTTCGCGCCGTTCGTGAGATTGCTCACATTGAGCCGCCAGTTCGTGCCGGTCCCATCCATGCTCAGATTGACTCCGTTCCATTCGAGGACTGCTGTACCCGGCTCGGCAAGGCTCACGTTGACATTCGTGAATCTTCGGTCAATCAAGTACGTCCCGTTTGGGTCGGTCGGTGGATAGAAGGCGACGAAAATGGAATGGCCCCATATCTCCCACGTATAGTTCTCCAAGACCTGCGTGCCGCCGTCGACCGGGGTAAACGAGAGATCGTGAATCACGAGACGAATGAAGTCAACGTCACTCCCGACGAGGTCCGGGTTCCCGTGGAGCCAGTACGACTCCGGAGCCGCCGAGCTGGTGCCACCCCCACCCGACTCCCACGTGGCCAGCTGCAGCCATTCGCTGATCCCATCGGTGAGGAGGTACCCGATCGCATTGAAGTCCGGATCGTCGGGTGGGGTGAAATTGGTCGTCTCCGCGGTCGTGTGGAAGAGGTTTTCGCCAAGATCCCAGCCCTGGCCGTTGCTGTAGAACTCGGTGGGATCCTCCACGAGTACATTGGACACCGACGCGAAAGCGGCCCGGGCCCAAGAATTTTCGAAGCCGTCCAACCTCGCAAGACGAGAAGGCGAACCGGAGACGTACGACACGCGCATCACATTGTCGGGAGTGCCGGACGTCACGTTCCCGAGGGGCGCCAATTGGGTGGCACGCACAAAGCGCGAGGCGTCGACCGGAGTCCCGAGCACCATCCCTGCGAGGAGCGAAGCGAAGACAATTCGTAGCGCTCGGGCCCGGGCTCCCTCCACGGTTACACATCGGCCCAAACGGCCTTAATCCTTTGGCCGTCGGCGTTGTTCAGGGCGCTGCCGGAGGACGTTTCGCAACCGCTGCTTTCCGTTTGCAGACTCCGACCGTCTCGTCCCAAGCTCCTGGATACGAGGGCGATCGGGGCCGGGCGGGTCGCGCGCCACCGTCGTGAGCCAGCATCACCGCGAACGGGAGCCAACGAACTCGCCGTGGAATCGGTCAAATCCAACGTTCCACCGCGTCCCTGCTGAACCCTTAAATACGCCACGCCCCTTCGAGCAGTTTGCATGGCCGAGAAGAAGTCCCGCGCCGCCGCCCGCAAGATCAAGGACAAGTGGAAGGCGAAGGTGTGGTACAACCTCCTCGCGCCCGAGATGTTCAACAAACAGGTTCTCGGCGAGACTCCGACGGACACGCCGGACAAACTCGTCGGCCGCGTGACCGAGGTGACGGTCCAGGACCTCACAGGCGACTTCAGCAAGATGCACATCAAGCTCCAGTTCCGCGTGAGCCAGGTCCAAGGCCAAGACGCGCTCACGCAGTTCGTCGGGCACGACATGACGTCGGACTACATCCGCCGGCTCACCCGCCGCAAGCGGACGCGGACGGACCTGACGGTCGACGTCGTCACGAAGGACCACTGGAACGTCCGGGTGAAACCGATGGCGATCACGGACCGCCGCATCCAGACCTCGAAGCAGCGCGTCATCCGGACGATCATGGCGAAGCTCGTGGCCGACGTCGCGGCGAAGCAGTCGATCGGCGAGTTCGTCAAAGGCGTCATCAGCGGCGACCTCGCGAAGACGATTGCCCAGGGCTGCAAGCCGATCCATCCGGTATCGCGGGTCGAGGTCCGCAAATCTGAGGTCTGGTCGATGGGTGAGATCCCGCCGCCGGCCGAGGCACCCCCTGCCGTGACGGAAGCTCCCGCGCCCCCTCCGGCCCCCGAGGAGCCAGCTCCTCCCCAACCCGAAGCGCCGGAGCCGGCACCGGAGGAGCTGACCCCGGAAGAGCTGCCGCCGGACGATATCTGAGTGTCTCCTCTCAGTCCGCTCGACTCTCATCGACACTTGGCTCTCCGAGACCTTGTCTCCGATACTCCCGGACATGGACCACTTTGATTTCCCGCGGGGCAAGCGCCACAAGACCATCGTCAGCGGTGAAGAGGACGCACTCCTCGATTGATGCAAGGGCAAGATAACTCGCATCATAGATTGTGCATCGCAACCGAACAGCGATTTCGACCGTCCGTTCCATGTACTCGCCGAAGAGGGGGATAATGGAGAATCCGCTCCGATCGATGTCGCGCGCCGCCTCGAGCAGATCTCGTCCCCGGAATCGCCGCGAATGTTGGAGGGCGTTCAGGACCTCGTATGGAAGGATCGAAGGGACGCGAAGGGACACAATCCCTTCGAAGAAGTCGGACTGCAGTCGGAGCGCCTCGTCGCCGTATTCCTCATCGAGGAACCACTTCACGGCAACGCTAGCGTCCATCACGGCGAGGCCCATATCGCGTCTCCCTCGTCTGACGAATGAACCGCGTGCTGTCCCATCCTGGGGGCGACTTCCTGCGCAGGCGATCCATGCTCCTCAGGGCCTCCATTCGATTGCGTCGTGTCTCCTGTTCGAGGACCTCGGCAATTTTCTCCCGGAGAACTCGACTCCAGTTGATTCGCTCGAGGCTCTCCATCCTCGTCTTCGTTTCCTCGTCAACGCGAACCGTGACTAGGGGCACAGATAATATACCGTCTATCTTGTATATCTATCTTCTGGAAACCAGCGCGGCGTCCACGGCCAACCGGCCAGTGGGACCGTCGTTTCTTCCGTCGGGAATACCAGATGAGCGCCCCGATCATTGCGAGTGGCGCGACCAGCAGCAGGTAGAGCGGCCACAGATCCAGCGGAGGCGGGACCAGCTGGAACGCATACGTGACGTTCTCCGATTGCGGATTCGGGTTCGTCCACTGGACCGCATAGTCGCTCGAACCCGGCACGCTCCAGGAGTTGTTCGCGCGGTCGCCGGTGACGTTGAGGTATTCGAGGTATCCGCCAACATGGGAGTGAATGTCGAACGCGATCGGGGGCCCCATCGCGGCGTTCGCCGACCAAGACCAGACGAGGACATCGCCGGGTCCGATCGGGAGGCCGAGGGTCGAGAGATACGCATGGAACGTGGCGTTCGCGGTGCCTCCCGGCGTCAGCACGAACTTGCCGTCGACACGATGCTGCTTCCGGGCCCGTGGGGGGCGACCGAGGGAGCCATCGCTGCCGCGTAAACCAGGATCGTCAGGATGAACCCGACGCGCCGCGTTCAGCTCCCTCCGGCCAAGGCGATGTGGAAGGTCGCGAAGAGGTCGAAGCCGTCGAAACGGGCGATGCGCGCCTGCACACTCCACGTCCCGGGCTGAGACATCGCCAGTGTCGTGAGGAAATAGTGGTTCCCGTGGGGACCGTCGAGCGGGAGGGTCTCCGGGGGGAGCAACGGATTGGTGAGGGATTGGAACGTGATCGTGCTGTTCTGCTTGCCGAAGTTGTAGGTCGACCCGTTCGATGCCCACGTCAGCAGGAATTGGATCGTGTAGCTTTGGTTCGCGATCGTGGGGGGCGGGTCCACGAGCATCTGGACGTGAATCCCACTGACCGTATCGCTCAGCGAGAACGGCTGGGCCCCCCCGAGGATGGAAACGCCCGGCGTCAGCGCGGCGAGGAGGGCCGCGAGGACGAGGACCGTCGCCCCGAGCGCGGTCTCGTTGCGGACGTTCCAGGTCAGCTGCCGGAAAGCCGCCGCCGCATCGCCGGTCTCCTCGGCCCGCGGGATCAGGCGGTACCGGTTGTACGCGCCGAACGCGATCATCGGGACGAAGAGGGCGACCTTCGCGAGCACGACCCATCCGTAGTTCGACGAGAGGAGCGCGTCCCAGCTGCCGACGAGCAGGACCGCCAGGGTAAGTCCTCCGAAGAGGACCAGCCCGACACAGTAGAGGGCCATGCGCGAGAATCGTCCGATCACGATTCGGGCGAGCGGCACCGACGCCGGTTCCCGGAGGAAGGTCCGGGTGGCGAGGATCGTGGCGAGGCCACCCACCCAGAGCCCGACGCCGGCGATGTGGGCCGCATCCGCGAACGTCCCGAGCGCGGGCGCGATCGCATTCAGGGAGGACGAGGGGTCCAGGGCGAAGTAGCTGGCGATCCCGCCCAAAGACTGAACCGCCGCGGCATGGGTGCCCGCGCTCCCGATCCCGATGGCGGCGAACCCGAGGAGCGCACCCACCAGCAGATGCCGGTGCACCGACTCGGGCGGTCCATTGCGAGACCGCATGAAGGCGCTCGACAGGACCACGAAGAGGACGGCTCCGACCCCGAGGCTCAGGACGACCGAGAGCTTATACGGAGATCCGACGACCGACCCGGCGCCTGCGCTCCCTTCCAAGGCGTCGGTCAACAAGAACAATCCAGCAAACGCAAGGGCGAACCCAAAGGCCCCGGCCCGGGCCACGTTCATCAGGATCTGGAAACCCAGCCGGTAAGCGGGCGTCTCTTTCACATCGGGATCACGGCCCGCCGGGATCCACATGAACGCTCCGAGCACCGAAGCCCCGAGGGCGGCCGCGAGGCCCGCGAAACCGACGAATCGAAGGCCGACCTCGATGGGCGACACCGGCGCGCCGCCCGAGGTCTGGCCGGATGGCAGCGTGCCGCTGAGCGAGCCGTTCGGGTCTTGCACACCGTATGCGAAGGACCCCGCGGTGAAGTGACCGTCGACCGCGGAGACGGCAGTCCAGGCGACCGTGAAGATGCCGGCCCCCGTCGGGCTCAGGGTGACCGACATCGTGCGCCCGTCCGACGAAAGGCTCACGGGGGGCAAATCGAATCGCGCTCCGGTCGAATTCGTCACCCGGATCGTGCCCGCCGACGACTCGATGGCCTCCGACAGGGTGACGTTCACCGCCTTTGGTGTCGAATTGTAGGGGAAGATGGAGTCCGGGAACGGATTCGAGGAGACGTAGTTCGCGTGAGCGGTGGCGCCGCCCGGGAGCAGGGCCGCGAGGACGAGGGCTGCGCCGAGGAGGAGGATCGATCGGTTCATGGACTCCGCCCAATCCCGCGGGAGGTACGGATCCCAACGGCGAGAGAGAACGCGCCGATGAGGACCGCGAGGACGGCCACCGCGACGAGGACCGTCAACAGGGTTTGGAGCGTCGCGAGCTGGGCGTTCAGAGCCGTGATCGAGCCTTGCAAATCGGTCCCGCTCGGCTCCGTCACGGGCCACTGGTAGTCGGACGCCTGGGCGACGGAGAGAGGGACGGTCTCGTTGACCGCAGTCGTGTTCAGGGTCCCGACCAGTTTGATGGAATAGGCACCCGCAACGGTAGGGATCACATCGAACGTGTACCAGCCCGGCCGGTCATCCTGGGGCGACAGCGAATACGGCTTCGTCGCCGGTCCGGTCGCCAACGTCGCGGTCAGGTTGTTCTCGACCCCTTCGACCCAAACGACGGTCCCGTTCGGCAGGTGGTCCAGGACTCCCAGGTCAAGCCCGTTTAGCGACCCGACGATCGCGGGTTCGACCCGCCATCCGACCGTGAGTTCGTATTCACCCACCATGCGGTGCTCGTGCGCGGCCACAGGCGGCCCGACGAGAATCCCTGCGATGACCGGGATGGCGATCAACAGCGCGGCAACGACGGGAATCCGCAGTCGGCGCATGAAAGTCCTCGGTTGTCCGATGACCGCCTCCGGTATTTCTTTTATGGCACAAATGTGAAGCGAGGACGCCCGACTTCGAAAAACGATATGAATGGGCCAGGCCGTCTCGATCTCGAGCAACTCCTGCAACACGGACCGTGCCGATTCGGGGAGCTAAGCGACGGCACACGACATTATCCCGGGACCCTCGTCCGCTGCCTAAACCAGCTGTCGGTGGACGGCCTCGTGTTCCTCGATTCCAATCGGCGGTACGGCCTTCGGGACGCGGAGGCACTACGTTTGCGTTTCACTTCGTTCCGCACCCGGTTTCCGAACCTCCTCTCCGATGCCGCGACCGAGATCTTCGAGTAGCCCGACGGCGGCAATTTCAAGAATGGATCGCAGTAAAAGAGAGAAGGAGCGCCGTCTCTCGGACGGCCGCTCCGTGGTTGGGGGGTTCTAGGGTGAGCCGGGTTCGACGTGCTTCTCGACGAGGAGGTACACGTTGTCGTACGTGCCGTCCTGGTCGACATCCTCCGCGTGGTAGTCGACGGAGACCCATTCATGGGTGTCGGGGGTGCCGTCCTGGTTCGGGTCGGTCATCCGCTCCGCACGGAACGTCAGGTCGACCTTCTCGAAGACGCCGTTGGAGTCCGCGTCCGTCCATTGCGCGTCGAGGCGCAGGTACGCGGTCTCCTCCGGAACGCCGTTCTGGTCTTCGTCCGTGACCTCCGAGCCGCGGGCCGTGACCGTCAGGAGCTCCGGGTGTCCGTCATCGTTGGCGTCCGTCGCCTGCGCGTACAGGACGAACGCGGCCGTGTACTCCGGGATGCCGTCGTGGTTCGCATCGCGGACCGCGCTCGCGTGGACCGTCACGTTCGTGGACTCGAACGCTCCGTTCGAGTTCCCATCGACCGCCACGATGTCGATCGTCGCACCGCGGGTCTCGTCGACGAGCCCGTCGGAGTTGAAGTCCTTCTCCTCGGTCGCGACGAGATGGAGCTCGACGAGGTCCGGGTGCTGGTCTTCGATCGCGTTCACGACGACGCCGTCCACGGTTGCGAAGGAGCGGTCCTCCGGGAAGCCGTCGTCGTTCCGGTCGATCGCGGCCTCCGCGCGGATCGTCAAGGTGGCCTTCTCGAAGATCCCGTTCGAGTTGTCGTCGATCGCTTCGAGCGTCCCCTCGAGACTCGCGCGGTACTCCGGCGTCCCGTCCTGGTCCATGTCCCGCACGACCGCGGCGGTCAGCGTCAACCGGACGAGTTCCGGATAGCCGTCATCGTTCGAGTCCGTCGCGAGGGCGGTGATCTCGAGCGCCTTTCGGACCTCCGTCACGCCATCCGAGTTCGGGTCCGCGCGGGCGTACAGGTAGATCCGGCCGTCGATCCGCTCCGCGAAGCCGTTCGAGTTCGCATCCGCCCGGGCGAACGAGAGTTCGATGCCCCGAGCGAGTTCGTCGAAGCCGTCCCCGTTGCGGTCGAGCGCCTCGTACGCCGTCGCGTCGATCGTCGCGGTCTCGTTGTACCCGTCGTTGTTCGCGTCCCGCGTGCTCGCCGCGAGGTCGAGGGCCGCGCGGTACTCCGCCGTCCCGTTGTCCCCGATGTCGTACGTCTGGTAGACATGGAGCTCGAGGTCGACCGCGTCCGGCGTCCCGTCGCTCGCGGAGTCGGTCATGCAGATCTCCGCCTGGACGGTTCGCACGAACTCCGCGTTGCCGCTCTCATTGCGGTCGAAGCGCTGTTCGCCGGCGAAGGTCGCCATGACGGATTCCGGCTTCTTGTCGCCGTTCGCGTCCTTCACGCTCAGCGTCCAGAGGCCCTGGGCCGTGTACTCGCGGACGCCGTTCTCGTTCGGGTCCGCGTAGGCTTCGACGCCTTGGCGGCCCTCCAGCGCGTTGAACGTCCCGTCCGAATCGTTGTCCCAGACCTGGAAGTCCCGGGCGATCGTGACGCCGGCCTCGGGCACGCCATTGTGGTTCGCGTCCACGATGCACGTGCCGAGCATCCGCCCGTGCACGTACTCCGGGTGACCGTCGTGGTTCGCGTCCGTCGCGGTGAACTCGTTCTTCCACGTGCATCCGCTCTCGTTGTCCTGGGGAGCGACGAAGTGCATCAGGTCCGGCGCGCCGCGCACTTGGTCCGCATCCCGCGGGAGGACGCCGAAGCCGAACGAATCGAGGGAATCGTTCGAGAGGTCATCGCGGGTCTCGTTCAACTCGCGGAGCGCCGGCACGTCCGTGCCGACGGGATCGGGCTGTCGGTCCGAATCGCTCGCCGGGGCCGATTGAGCGCCGGCCGGAGCATCGGACGGGCTCGACGACGCGACCTGGGTCGCCGGCGGGGCCGGCGTCGGGCCCGGGGCGCTCGACGCGGACAAGACTGCGTTCGATTGATGCGCGTCCGCCGCGCCCTGGGCGGTCAAGGTCGCGCCACGATTCGAGGGCGTGTAGCCCAGGAGGCGCAGATACGTTCCGTCGCGCATGAGGCCGCCGCCCACCATCGGGAGGACGGCCGCACTCACCGCGACCACTCCGAGCGCGATCGCCAGCGCCAGGAAGAGGGCGCGGGGCGGGCGTTTCGAGACGCAGTAGGCTTCCATCGGGATTCACCTTTGCAATGCGTACGCGAGGCCGGGGGCTTATCAAGACCCGGAAGAGTGTTCCCGATGGCTTTATGTCCTAGAAGCGCGGGCCAAGGGCGATTATCGTACCTTGGCGGCGGCCGCCGATTCACCCCCGCCCATTCGATCGACTCGTCGGCCTAAAATCACCGGTTTTGGAGCCCGCGTGACAGCCTGTCACGGTGAGGAAAACGCCGCGGATTGACTCCGAATTATCCCACCGACACCGGGTGTATTCGGCCTTCCTCTCACACGTTCAATAGCTTCGAGGTCCATGCTCATCGTAGAAAGGGGGAGGACATGGCGCGGGTTGGCGGGAGTGTGATGGAGGCCCTCTGGGACTGCTTGCTCCAACGGGGGCCCGCCACGGCGAACGACCTCTCGGGAAGTCTGCAGCTCTCCCGGACGGAGACGTACCAAGCCGTGCGCAAGGCGGCGGACCAAGGCCTGATCAAGGTCGTCGCTCACGTGCACACGGACGACAACCACCGCACCCTCGCATGGGACATCGACTCCCCGGACCAAGAGCTCGTCTGGCTCCGCCACGAACAACGGGTTCGGGGCCGATACTGCGAATGCCACCGCGCGAGCCCGAGGGGCGAGAAGGTCGGAGCCGTATGAAGACCTGCTATCTCGTCGTCTGGTGGGTGAGCCAGACTCCCCACTGCGCCCTCTTCGACAACCTGGAGGCGGCGAAAGCGGCGGCGAGTGTTCGGAACGCGCTCATGGTCACGGTCTCCGGGAGCGGGGTCGGAGTCGACGAGGTCGTCGATTGGTACCGGCGCGACGAGCAAGGCTCCCCGCTGCCGGCGGAATGGCGCGACGGCCTGGGGCAATTGCGAATCCCATGGGCTTCCAAGGCAAATCCGCCGCCGGGTCTGCGGGAGTTGGCCGCCTCGAAGGGCTGATCGATCGATTGCCCTTTCGCCATGGGATCGTAGACCGTACGACCAGGACTCGTTTCTTCCTTCGCCGGCCGAGAGCGTCCCGCGGTCCGGAGGTGCGGAAGACTCAAGCGCCGTGTCCCGTCTTCGCTCGCATCGCGCCTTGACGGTGAGAATCGTACGCGGTCAGACACTTCGACGGCACTGATGGTCGTCCTTGCGATGGTGCTTCTCCTTCTCGTCGTGATTTTCGTTCCCCGAGCAAACATCCGGCTCACGGATGTTCAATACCAGACGAGCTCATGTGATCCGGTCACGTCGAGCGTCGTCGCCATTGCCTCCGTGACCTTGACAAACACGGGCGGGGCGGCTGGCTACATCGTGGTCCATTTCTACGTCGACGGACAGGGGCGCGCGACGAGCGGCTTCTACGTTGCGGCCCAGTCTGCGGTCCACGGAACTCTGACCGCGACGATCTCGGGTTGCGTCTACCACAACTACCGCATCGACACATGCTATCCCCCGTCCGAGTCGTCGACGTGCTAGTGACTACGTCACAGGACGACGGCGGCCACCGCAAGTCGGGGACGAAGCGTTGGTGGCCGTCGACGAGCTTCCGTCCGCACCGACCGAGGAGACTCCATCCGTCTCGGTCCGAGAACGCGAGGAAGAACGCATTAAGTAGCGCAGCCCGCATCGGCGCGACAACCCATGCCGTCCCGGCCGTACAAGGACCTGGTCATCTACGGCTGCTTCGTCTTGAACCGGCTGGTCTCGGACATGGGAATCGACCTGTACCAGGATGGCCTCGAATCGAAACTGGACGTCGTCCTCCCGAACCAACGGGGGATGTCGAAGGAAGAAGTGAAACGGGAGATCAAGTCGAACCACTTCATGACCGATCGAGTGATCGAGTCGCTGCAAAAGGAAGGTCACGCGACCGTCGAAGTAGTCGAGGGCCATTACCGGATTCGCATTACCCGGGAGGGCGTGTTCCACATCCGCCGCTTCAACGAATTTTACCAGAAACTCTATCGAGAGCAAATTCGCGACCACTATCAGTTCACGAAGGCACCGTTCTGGCTTCGCGATTGACGACCGGAGGTCCGACCACGATCCGCTCCAGTGGCCTGCGTGGACTGCGCATCAGGCGGACGCGGGCGAACCGACCCCGGCCATGACGGGCTCGACGACGACTGGGATGAAGTCATACGTGCCGTCATCCCGTTCCATCGCGAGTTCCAGGGAACACACGAACGTCGAACCTCGGATCTTCACGCGGGCGGATTCTTTCGTCAAGAATTCGTACACGTCCGGGGTGACGCTTTGCTCTCCCTGCGAGCGCCAGAGGACGAGGATCCGCGCCGGCGGGATCTTCGTGGCGCCCGAGACATCTTCGATTGCGGCCTTCAGCGCCTGGAGGTCCGCGAGGGTCGGTGCGCGCTCAAACGCCTTCACGAACACCGCGAAGCCAGCCGAGCCGAGGCTCGTGATCCGCCACAAGGTGGAGGACTGCCGTCGCACGTATGCATCAAACGAGTAGGTGAGGCCGCTCTTCCCTGTGAGCAGCGCCGGCGTCGCGACGGCGCCCGGGACGGCCATCATGCCGCGGACATCGGAGCTCGTCGCCCCGAGGTACGTCAGGATGCGTTGGACCGCGTCCTTCCCCTCGGGTACGTACACGACGGGATCCGCTTGACGAACCCGCTGGATCACGCGATGCCGCAGCGCGAAGTAGTCGAAGAACGACCGCAGGTCGCGCATCAACTCGAGGATGCTGAATCCGAGGATGAAGAGCGCCACCAAGACCGCCCCGAGGAATACGAGGGTGCCGGTGGTCAACACCTGGAGCACTCCGAAGATCAGGACGAAAATCAGCAGGACCAGTCGTCCGGTCGAGCCGTGGACCGACCGCATCGCCAACAGCAGGACGACGATGGGCACGAACAGGAGGAGGGCGAGTCCGGGTGCGCCGCCGAAGGCCGCGGCCGAGAGCACAATGAGGAAGAAGTCGAGCAGGAGCCACACCGACACAAACCAACGCACGTAACGGAGCGTCTTGCGAATCTTCGGCGTCTGTCGGTCGACAGACTCCGCGAGGTCGAAGATCGCCGCGATGGGATCTTCCACGGCGCGCGCATCCGTCGTCACTTTCTCGCGGTCCACGATTGAAGACGAACATGGTTGTATATAATGAGGGCGGGAAGATTCGGACCTCCGCCCGCCACAAGGCTTCGCGAATGCTTTTCCCCGAAGATTCCCTGCCCGTGCGGGGCACCGATTTTGGCACCGACCGCTCGACGACCCGCGTTCCCTCGGCTCGCGAAGAAAATCCTCGACGACTACTGGTCGTTTCATCCGACCACCGCCGCCGCCTTCGGCATCCATAGGTACGATGGGATGCTGCCCGTCTACACCGCGGCCACACTCCGCGCCTTCACGACTCGGGTCCGCGAGTACATCGACGCTCTAGATCGACTCGACCGCGGCGACGGCCTCACTCGGAAGGTCCGGCTTCGGCTCGGTGTCCTCCGCGGTCTCCTCCTCACGGAGCTGTCCGAAATAGAGGACCAGCGACTGCCGAACGCGTTGCCGCCATATTTCCTGTTCCGCATGAATATCGTCAACTATCTCCTGAGGAAATATGCGCCGCTCGACCGTCGTGTCCGAGCAATCGGAAAGCTGGAGTCTCAGGTCCCACGGTTTCTGAAGGATTTACGCTCGACTCTGGACCGGCGTCTCGCGGACACTTTTTTCGAGGTCGGGGAGATGGCCGCGACCGGGATGCTCGACGCATATTCACGCGAGCTGCCCGAGATTTTGAGTCGCGTTTCGCCGAAGGTTCGAACGTATGTGGAAACGAGGAATGAAACGGCAACCGCGGAACTGAAGGCCTTCGTGAGCGACCTCGCCACGAAATACCGCCCGCGGCTCAAAACGGACTTCGCCCTCGGCCGTCGCAAGTACGAGCGGATGATTTTCGCGGAGCATCTTGTCCGCATCCCGATCGAGCGACTCCTCGAGGTCGGCCGCGCCGATCTGGACGCGAACCACCGTCAATTCGAAGAGACCGCAAAGCGAATTGATCCGGGAAACAAGCCCGCGCAGGTGATCGCAGGCATTGCCGCGGACCATCCGACCGCCGAGCGCTTAATCGACGACACGAGTGCGATGCTCGAGGAGATTCGACAGTACGTCATCGCCCATGACGTCGTCACAGTCCCGTCGGAGGAGCGGGCCCAAGTCATCGAGACCCCACGGTTCTTCCGCTTCGCGACGGCCGCGTTGAATCCTCCGGGGAGCTTCGAAAAGGTCGCTCGGGAGGGCTTCTACTATGTGACCCCCGCAGAGGAAACTTGGCCGGCGGAGAAGAGGGAGGAATGGCTGCGCCACCTGAATTACACGATGCTCCGGAACATCTCCGTCCACGAATGCTACCCCGGACACTACGTACACTTGCTCCACCAGAACCGCGTTCGCGATGCGGTCCTCAAGAGTTACTTCTCGTACGCGTTCACGGAGGGCTGGGCGCACTACTGCGAGGAGATGATGGTCGAGCAAGGATTCGGAGACCTGCGGC
>Ga0209056_10001603_pt1 | contig 24917 bp, 22 predicted proteins | sample GraSoiAngelo_114_FD_185876 | JGI IMG/M metagenome (GOLD analysis project Ga0209056, IMG submission 185876) | Grasslands soil microbial communities from the Angelo Coastal Reserve, California, USA - 14_0903_13_40cm (SPAdes) (version 2) | ecosystem: Environmental > Terrestrial > Soil > Grasslands... | reverse complement strand
TTCCTGCGCCAGTTTCAAGGAAAGAAGTCTGCAGATCCGATCACTATCAATAACGATATCGTCAATTACAGCGGGGCTACCCTCTCTTCAAAAGCGATCACGCGCGGTGTGAAGCGAGCGCTCGGGCTATTCAATCACTTCTATCCGGTCTCCGGATCAAGCCAAAGGGTTTCACCCGCCTTCATGCTGCCGGCATTGCCCATGCCGCACCAGATCGGAACTTATCGCCAAGTGCGATACATGATGGGGACGCTGTGCGATATTCGCCTGCATGCCGGCTCCAGCGCGCACGCGAGTGCGGCAGCGTCAGCGGCATTTTCCGAGATCCGCAGGCTGGAAAAAGTTTTCAGCGCATACGATGTGGAAAGCGAGCTATCGCGCGTGAACCGCGAAGCGCTGAGGGCATCAGTACCCGTTTCCGCAGACATGTGGAAACTATCACGAGCGGCAGTCGGTTACGCGAAAGCAACGGGGGGTGTGGTCGACGTAACCGTCGGACCGCTGTTGAAAGCTCTCCGACGCGGGGACAATATTGAAGAGGCATCTCGATGCGTCGGCATCCATAAGATCGCACTGGATGCTCAAAACCGAACAGTCCGCTTCATGGCCGAAGGCTTGGAAATGGATTTTGGAGGGCTGGCGAAGGGCTATGCCGCGCGTCGAGCCGCCGAGGTGCTCCGCCGGTGGGACGTCCCGTCAGCTCTGATCAATTTGGGAGGAAGTTCTATCCTCACACAGGGTGCAGAAGATTGGCTCGCCGGCATTGCGGATCCGGCATCGCCAAATCGATACGCTGCCATTATCTCAGTAAAACCGGACACCGCCGTCACGTGCTCCGGAACTTACGAACGTTGCATTGAGACTCCAACCGGCTTGGTCAGTGAGATTATTGATCCTCGAACCGGCCAACCTCTCACCGGTCTTCGAGCTGCCGTCGCGATTACCGCATCTCCCGTCCTGGGTGAGGTTCTTTCCAAGGCATTGCTTCTTCATCGGAGCGCCCGATCATCGGCACAAGAATTTCTGTTGGTGACCGGCAGGCCCGAAGGACCGGCAATCGATCCTCATCTCAGCCGGACGGCACTCTTCACATGAGGCGCGTGCACGCCCTTCTCGGTATCGTCTCCAGTCTCAACCTGATGATTCTGCTCATCACCGGTCTGTTGATTCAGCATCGGGATACGTTTGTCCTCGATGAGCACACCATCAGCCGAATCTTGCTGCCCCCTTCCTATCGTCCGGAGGACGGTCCCGATGGCGTCAGAGCGGATATCGTAATCACGGACCTTCATTCCGGCCGCCTCTTCGGTAAAAAGGGACTGTTAATCCTCGACGTCGTGACTATTGCCTGGGCCGGTCTTCTTCTCTCCGGCGTTTTCATGTTTACGGCGAAACAATTTCGGCGAGTAGGGAATGGACGGCGAAGGGATATGGCCAACGCGGGCTGAAGCCCGCGACTACAGACTCGCCCAAACATCCGAACGTTTCATGTAGTCGCGGGCTTTAGCCCGCGTTCAGACCTTTTGGCCCAGGACGACTTTGGATTCGTTTTTAGCGGATGTTGTGGACGGAGGGGAGGGCGGGCTCTGATTGCTGAGGTCCCTTCCCGGACGGCTATCGCGGCCGAGGAAGTAATTGATGTAGGAACTCGTGTCTTTAAGCGAACGATCTGGTGGTGGAATATAGACCTTTAAGAGTTCCAGTTCGTTGGCGGTCTTGGCCCGCTCATAGACACGCACCCAAATGCAGGCTTGCTCAGGAATGACTTCGCATTGCCCGTTGTTGGTTCCACCGCACGGCCCGTTCCTCAACTGTTTCGGACACGTTTGCGGACAGACATACTCCATGTCCCCCAGGACGCAATTACCGCAGGCCTGACAACCGAATACAGGAGACTTGAACGCAAACTCGGCACGCTCGAGCTGGCGGGCCAATGCAGGATGCCGGTCGATCCGTCGGAACAGAGACACAAGTATCTTTCGCAACCTGGTTTCCTGCCGGACAGGAAATGTGCGCCCGAGAAAATTCAGAGTGCGCGGCCAAAGGCCCAACGGCTTCACGGGTTGCTGTGGACTTTCGTAGAGATAGAATGCGTTCTTTGGCGCGTAGGTGAATTCCTCCGCAAGTCGCTCCCATTGCGGAGCCAGGAATTCCGACCTTTCAATAATCCATCGGATGTGATCGGCCTTATGTGTTCCGCCCAAATAGGCTCCCGCATAACCCAGGCCGCGAATGATCGCCACCATCCGTGCCGCACGCTCAAGCCGGGCGGCTTCACCTCCATCTTTGGCCTGGGATTCCTCTTGCACTTTCGCGAGCAACTCTGGCGAGACCCAGCAACCGGGAGGCTCTCCTTTTGCCATTTTTTCGGCTGCTCGCTTGTTCAGGACGTAGGCATTGCCAAGTACTGGCTTTCGGATGCCGCGTTCGTCCAGGTAACGGCGGAGCTCCCGGAATTTTCGAGCATCGAAGCCAAGCTGCGTGATGGCATAATCCGCGCCCGCGGCAAATTTCTTTTCGAGCTTGATGTACTGATAGACGCAATCGGGTTCCGTGTACTTGAAGGGTGTGACGGCAACGGAGATCCAAAAGGGCATACCCGTTTGACGGTATTGATGGATGAGTGCGACCAGTTCTACCGAATCCAGGTCGAAAACCGGCGTCGAACCTTTCGGATAATCTCCGGTTAATGCAAAAACGTTTTCGAGGCTGAGATCGTTGAGTGTTTCGAGAAGGTCCCGAAGCTCCTGCCGATCCCGGCTCACGCAAGTGACATGAATGTTAGGCGTGAGCCCGCGAGCGCGTGCAGCCGTACCCACGCGGATTGGGTCGTGGCCCGGCGAGCCACCCGCATAGCTGGTGACGCTTCCGGCAACCACACCCGGAACCTGAGCCAACTGTGTCGCAATTTCCAGAAGGCGAGCCTCGCGGGAAATCCGGCTTGCCACAAGCTCAACGACGTAGCAGAACCGGCCGGCCTGGAGCGCTTCCCGCAATGGATTCCGTAGCGGCACATCAGCCTCCGACTTCCCGGCGAACCAGCCGGGCGCCCTGCACCATGGCCTTTAGCTTGTTGAACGCCACCTCCCGCGGCAAATGCAGGCAGCCACAGTCCGGCAGGATATGGAGCCGATCGGGGGGCACGAATTGAAGAGCCTTACGAATTCGCTCGGCTACCATCTCGGGCGTTTCCACTTCATGCCCTTTGACGTCGATTACACCGGCCCCCAGTTCGAACTTATTGGAAAATTCTTTGAACAATTCAAGGTCTTCTCCACCCCGGCGTGCGAACTCGAGCGAGAGTTGGTGGACGTTAGCGTCCAGAATTGTCGGAAACAAGTATCGATAGTTCCCGGCCCACGAAGGTTTGCCGTAGCGATTCCCGTAGCAGACGTGCAACGTGATCCTGGCGTCGACGCCGTCCACTAGCGTGTTTATGACCCTCACGCCCCACTGCAGGTCTTCCGGAAATCCGGAATAATAGGGCTCATCAATCTGAAAGTAGCGGACGCCGGCGCGTACCAGTTCCTTCAGTTCAAGGTTGATGACCCGCGCGATGTCCATAGCAAACGCTTCTTCATCCTTGTAGAACTCATCGCGAATCCGCTTGACGAGCGAGTGAGGACCGGTGACGCAGAACTTCGTTGCGCGGTCGGTATTGGCGGCAAGGAACCGATAGTCATCCACCAGGCGAAGAGAGGCCATCGGAATCTTTCCGCGAACCACGCTGTCATAGAAATCGTAGTAAAACTTCTTTGAGCCGTGATCGGTTTGCACTCCGGGCAACCGCTCGGCAAAGTAGTCGATCATGTTATCGCGGCGGAGTTCTCCGTCGGTGATGATGTCGACACCAGCAACTTCTTGATCCTTGATGGCTGCCTTCACGGCGGAGTCGTGTATTTCATCCAACTCATGCCGGCTGATACGCCGGGCGAAATACTCGGTCTTTAATCGCTCCAGCCAGCCGGGCATCGAATAACTCCCGACAACGGTGGTCGGCAAAATCGGCAGATTCATTGGTTCTACTCCCGATGTGTCGTGTAAAGGATAGACGTTCGCGATCCTTCACGGTAATGAAAAGGCGCGAAGTGGACGTCGTAACCGGCCTGTTCTCCAACTTCCGCGAGCAACGCGCCGTTCACCCAGTTTACGACAGATCCGTCCATTTTTCCGGGCCCACGGAACATTCGAGAGTAGTCGGCAAGATCCGTGACGAAGATATCCTGAACCTGTAAAAATCCCCGGGGATGAAGAAGCGGGACCGTGTTGACGAAGCTCTCGACCGCTCCGGAACTCACGTGGAATCTTTGATTCGTTCCGGCACTTGCAATGAAAGTTTCCAGTTGAGACGGCCGGATTCCTGGCGGCAGCGGTGCTTCGGAAACACCTTCAATCGAAACAAATCGTTCTTCCAGCCGAACCGCATCCCAAACCGCCCGCCAGAAGCCGACGCCTTGTTGAAGATCGGAAAGACTCAAATGCTGAGGTCCGGCCTCGAGCAGCCGAACAACGGTTCTGATGAATTCGGCTGGCGGCACACCGAACGCTTCCGAGATCCGGGATGCCTCCGCAGCAGGCAAGTAACTCCGAACCTCGACGAAGTACAGCCGGCCATCACGAGTCACGAGCTCATCCGTCGGGAGGTTGTCGTAAACATTGGTGAGGTGGATGTAGAGAACCTTGTACCGGAGAAACGAGAGCGATTTAAACGGGTCGAGCGCGTCCACCGCCAAAAAGCTGGCCAACTCGCGGTGATCTTTTACGGTTTGCTGCGCAGCATCCAACGTCGTCACGGAGTAGTCGGACAAAAGAAACCGTATACGCGGATAATACTGTGTCCCTCGCTCGCGGTCGAGATCACGAAAGCGGTTCAGCCACACAGCGGCCCGCTTGCCCGTTCCCACTCCGATTTCCAAAACGAAAATCTCAGCCGGAAGCTGCTTCTGATTTTCCAGGTCCTTGAGCAAAGTCCAGAAGTCGGCAACCGAATCGGCGATGGCGAGAGGATGATTCGCGTCGGATTGCCCGGAAGGAAGTGCTTTCTCGAACCCACGTCCGGATGCTTTTTCCCACAGCGGGAGGTGGTGCCAAAAAAGGTTATTGAACGTCCAGATGATACTGCAACGCATCGGCGTGAACGGCTCGAGGTAAACGCGCTTCCTGGAGGTCGCATCCGCGGCCGCCTCGTTCAGGGCTTGAATGAATTCTTCCTTCAGCGTGTCCTGTCGCACTTGTCGAAGGTCTACGCCCACTTCGATCCAGGGACAAAGGTCTTCCCCCTTCGTCGCTCGCCGGACGGTGACGGCTTCCCGAAAGTTCGTCTTGTACTGAACCCAATCGAGATGAACACTCAGGTTGTCCAGGATCCGGCGAGGAACTTGCCCCTCGCCGGCAACCGTCACCAGGCTCGAAACCACACTGCTCGTGAGGGCGGTTCGGTCGGGTTGAAGGTGATTGACGTGCAGGATCATCGAAATTAAAGCGAATCAGCCTTATATACGAAGCGCCAAAGTTAGGTCAACCGCATAAGCAGTGCACGCGGGCTTTTAGGCCGCGTTCGGTATTGACAAGGCTTCCCGCCGGGCCGACAATACAAACGAGAACAACAGTTGCTGGCGAGACACAAAGTTGTGGCTCGCCGTTCAGCATCGATGCTGGGGTTCGGACAGCGACGTCCAGGGCATGTTTTAACGCGCATGTTCTGGGCGTTTTTTATTGGGCGCGTTTTTGTAGGTGTTCTTGAAAGTGGCAACAAATTTGTCGCAAAGAGAACTTCAGGGAGACGGATCGGGCGCTCGAAGCCAACTGGCGATACTTATCGATGCGGGCCAGGTGCTGAGTAGCGAGCTTTCCCCGAGGGTCGCTTTCCAGCAAGTCCTGGAAATCCTGCGGCAGCGTCATGGTGTGATCCGCGGCACTGTCACTTTGCTGGACGCAAAGTCCTCGGAAATCCGCATCGAAGTCTCCTGTGGATTGACCGATGCCGGCCGGATCGCGCGCTACCGGCTTGGCGAAGGGATCACAGGCCGTGTCGTTGAGACCGGCCGGCCCATTGTCGTGCCGAAAGTCAGCCGTGAACCGATGTTCTTAAATCGCGCCGGCAAGCGGGATCTGCACAAACAGGAACTTACATACATGTGTGTTCCGCTTGTCCTGAAGGGCCGGCCTGTCGGCGCGCTCGGTGTCGATCTCAGGTTCAAACCGGACAGGGACTACGATTCCGAATTGAAGTGCCTGGGCCTTGTGGCGGCCATGATGGCGCAGTCGATCAAGGCCGAACATCTCGTCGATGAAGAAAGACGCCGGCTCATGGATGAGAATAGTCATCTGCTCGAAGAGCTCAAGGAACGTTACGACTTTTCCAACATCATCGGAACGTCAGGCCCGATGCGCCAGGTCTACGAACAAATTGCCCAAGTCGCCCACACCAACACGACCGTGCTCATTCGTGGAGAATCAGGTACAGGAAAAGAATTAATTGCCCACGCGATTCACTACAACTCGCCACGGGCGCAGAAACCATTGATCAAAGTGAATTGCGCGGCGCTGCCGGATTCGCTGATCGAGTCGGAACTATTTGGATATGAGAAAGGCGCCTTCACCGGCGCGAATTCCCTCAAGAAGGGCCGATTCGAGCTGGCCGAAGGCGGAACGCTGTTCCTGGATGAGATCGGAGACATCAATCTTGCTACCCAGATCAAACTCCTGCGAGTCCTCCAGGAGAAGGAATTCGAGCGGCTTGGCGGCACAAGTACGGTGCGGACAAATGTCCGGCTGATTACAGGGACCAACAAAGATCTCGAAAAGGCGATGACCGAGAATAAGTTTCGCGAAGATCTTTATTATCGGCTTAACGTTTTCACGATCTTTGTTCCTCCATTGCGGGATCGGAAATCGGACCTGCTCCTGCTCGCGGATCATTTCCTCCAGAAGTATGCGAGAGAGCACAAGAAGGATATTCGCAGAATCTCCACGCCTGCCATCGACATGCTCACCGCCTACCATTGGCCGGGAAATGTGCGCGAACTCGAAAATGTCGTCGAACGTGCAGTGCTGGTCTGCGACTCGAACGTCGTGCACGGCCATCATCTCCCGCCTACGCTGCAGACGGCTCAAGCTTCAGGAACCATTACGACACTCTCGCTCTCTGAAGCCGTGTCCGCATACGAAAAGGACATCGTCCTGGACGCGCTGAAGACTACTCGGGGTAACCGCGCAAAAGCCGCGAGGTTGCTCGGAACCACCGAACGAATCATCAATTACAAAGTGCGGAAATACGCTATCGATAGCAATCGGTTCCGGAACTAGCACTAGATCCGGTAGTACCGAATTTGAAGACGCAGGCATAAAGCCTGCGGCTACGAGTCCGCTGCAGTGGGCTCGTAGCCGCGGGCTTTATGCCCGCGCCGTACGCTAGCGAATCTACCGTTACAGTGCACTAGTTCGACGCAGTCACTCCGGCGGCTTTGGCCAGTTCGGCCACGTCGCCTGTGCGATTGCCGTGGAGCGGCGCAATAATCTGCACGTCGAGCTTCAACCGCTGAATGTTGTCGTAAAGCGCCTTCGCATAGGGCACCGCCGTGCGAATTAGCGGCGTGCCTGGTTGCGGAGGCGGCGTGAAGGCGTCCGGTTCCGCCAGGAGTTTTTCCTTGGGGAGATAGACGACCAGCATGTCACCGGTGTGTTCGTACCCTTTCAGGAGATACAGCTCGATTGTGCGGGTGCCATCGGTGAGCTGGCCCTTATCGCCGACGGGCTGGATCTTCACCGGCTTTTTCGACGCAGCCAATCGGTCAGGATTAATCGTGTGCGGCGTCTTCGCGACGCGCTCCAGGAACGCCTTATTCGACTGATGCGTCACGATCGTCGCTCCCTCGTCCATCGCCGAGCGAATTCCACCAAGATGGTCCCAGTGATGGTGCGAGGTCACCACGAAGCGAATCGGCTTGTTTGGAATGAGCTCTTTCGCCTTCGCCAGCACCGCAGTCGCACGCGCCTCGTTGTTCGGCACATCCAGGACGACAATATGATCACGCATCTCAACAGCAAGGCTGTGGTGGGAGCCGCCCGTCAGGTAGTAAACGCCATCGCCCATTTTCTTCGAGTCGACCCGCACCGGAGGGGGCGTGAAGGAGCGCACGTTGTCGGGAACGGTGATGTCGACCGGCGGATTGGCATCGAGATCGTAAGCTCAAGAGACGGATATCCGTCCTGCGTCTGCACGATTCGGGACGGGAACATGACGCTGCCAAAGTTCTTGTAACCGGTGTAGGTGGTTTCGACGAGCATGTCACCAACGATCGGATGGTCGATCCAGGTCTGCACCTTCTCGACTTGGCCCTGTGCGTTGATCGTGCCGGTCATCTTGTACTTGCCGCCAACGGTGAACGACACCTCGGTACCACCCCGGGCGTTGCGCGTCGTCGCCTTGTTGGCCATGGCCGCCTTAACAAACCCTTGCGGTGTCGCCCACAACGCAAGCATGCGCTCGAGCTGCGCGTCCGGCGCCGGCGCTGCCTGAGGCGCGGCCCCGGCGGGGGCATTCGCCGGCGGAGCGGCGACGTTCCATGCGTAATTGCCGCTCACGACCTGATTCTGGCGCTGCTCACCGAAAAGGGGTGCACCGCCGCCCCGCGGCATCACCGGTCCCATCTCACGGAGCAACTCGACGCGCATGCTGCCGGTGTCGTAATTGATCGACGCAGCGTAGTTCTTTACGTCCACCGGCGGCCAGGGCTCGTTTGGTGCGAAGTTTTGTCCGACAGAAAAATTCCTTCCAGACCCCGTGAACTGAAGCGTCTTGATGTTGGCTGCACCCAGCGCATTGGCTGCGGCCTGAACCGCGTCTCGCTGCTGTGCAGAAGAAACGGACACGAACGTCAGAATCCCGACGATCGCCAAAATCTTGATTGTGCGCATATAAACCTCCAAGGAAAGAAAACACAATATAGTCTCACCCTAGATTCGAGGCAACTCGGAAAATTCTCGATTGTCTGGGCTACTGTCAGGGATTGGCACAACAATTCCGTGGCGGTACTCACTTGTTTTGTATCGCGCACAAAGTTTATTATTGACATAAAGAAAGTATAAAGATGAAAATGCCCCACGCTCACAAAGACGTGGGCGGCTGACGACGAAGTCCTAAATCCTGTGAAACGGATTTGAGGGCTTTTTTTATTTTGCCGGACACTGGAGTCTGGCTCTCGACACCGACGTCCCGGGTGAATTTCGCCCGTGGGCGTTTTTTTTTGGCGAAAAACCGGACGAAGCGGACTGATGGACCCGAGCCAACTCGAATTAAGGAGAACATTAATGAAAACACTAGCTGCGATTCTTCTGATGCTCTTGATCGGTTGTACTCTCGCATTCAGCCAGGGGAGGAGCAACGACCCAGGAGGCGCGACCACCGGTAACGCCACCGACGTGCCGGCAGCCACGGCCGGCCAACCCACCCTGGCCGAACTGGCGGCAACTGCCGGTCACAACAGAGTGGCGATCAACATGATGTGGACGCTGATCACGGGATTCCTTGTCATGTTCATGCAGGCCGGTTTTGCCATGGTCGAGACGGGATTGACGCAAGCCAAGAACGCCGCACATACATTTGCGATGAACTTCCTGGTCTATCCGCTCGGAATGCTCGGTTTCTACGTACTCGGCTTTGGTCTCATGTTCGGAGGTGTAGGCGCGATAGGAACAATGGGAAGCTACGGAGGGTTAAGTCACGAGGTCACTATAAATCTGTTTGGCAAGAGCTTCGGACTCTTCGGCGCTTCAGGATTTTTCCTCACAGGGTCGTCATATGATGTCGCTGTTTTTGCGCTGTTCCTCTTCCAAATGGTCTTCATGGATACCACCGCAACGATCCCCACGGGCGCGATGGCAGAGCGGTGGAAATATTCGGCGTTCGTGATCTACGGTCTCCTGGTGGGATCGGTCATCTATCCGATCTTTGGAAACTGGGTCTGGGGCGGTGGCTGGTTATCACAGCTTGGGTCAAATTTCGGCCTGGGTCACGGACATGTGGATTTTGCGGGTTCATCGGTAGTTCACATGACCGGCGGAGTCATTGCGCTGGTCGGTGCATGGATGATCGGACCTCGCATTGGGAAATACAAAAAAGACGGAACGCCCAACGCGATTCCGGCTCACAGCATTCCGATGGCGATGATCGGAACTTTCATTCTGGCTTTCGGATGGTTTGGATTCAACCCCGGTTCAACCCTGGCGGGTACGGACTTGCGAATTGCTGTGGTAGCGGTGAACACCATGCTCGCCAGTGCGACCGGGGCTTTCGCAGCAACGCTGTGGATGTGGTTGGTTCGCGCCGGGAAACCTGACCCGAGCATGATGTGCAACGGAATGCTCGCGGGACTCGTCGCGATCACTGCCCCATGCGCTTTCGTGACGGCGCCGTCCGCTTGCCTCATTGGCATCATCGCGGGCATCCTGGTCGTCGAAGCGGCATTCTTCATCGAAGGCACGCTAAAGATCGATGATCCCGTTGGCGCTATTGCTGTTCACGGCGTCAACGGGGCCTGGGGCGTCCTTTCGCTGGGCTTGCTTGCAGACGGAACATACGGTGATGGATTAAACGGTGTTCCCGGAATGGTAACAGGTCTGCTCTACGGAAATGCTTCGCAGTTCTTTGCAGAATGCATTGGCGTGGCAGCAAACCTCGTCATCAACGCAACTCTGGCGTTCATCGTCTTCAAGTTGATCGATGTTGTGATTGGACTCCGGGTCAAGGCAGATGTTGAAGTGGAGGGACTCGATCTTCCCGAGATGGGTGTTCCTGGTTACACTGGCGTGAGCGACCACCTGGCGCCCGAGCTTGCAAAGGCGCATTCCATGGTCGCCAGGCCTGTACCCGCAGAGGGACGATAAAGCAGTTCTCGCGGCTGGATGTGCCGATCGGTTATGACACAATAGCCAAGTCATGAAGTTGGTCAAATGCATTATCCAGCCGCAAAAGCTCGACGAGGTCGTTCGAGCCCTTACAAACATCGTACCTGGTATGACGGTTTCAGACGTTCGAGGACACGGCCGTCAGAAGGGACGGCCAGTCGTTTACCGCGGCGCGGAATACGACAATACGCTTTTGTCTAAAGTGGTGATCGACATTGTCGCGGACGATAATAAAGTCGACGATGTGGTGGCCCTGGTAATAGAAAAGGCGAGAACTGGTCAGATCGGCGATGGAAGAATATTTATTCTTCCTCTGGAGGCAAACTATCATATTCGAACTGGTTTCATGGATCTCGGATAGGAGTATAATAGCCGGTATTCAAGTCTCATCCCCCCACTCCTGAGACGGGCGGCTTTTTGGGCCGCCCTTTTTTTGAGATTTTGGGAGTCCGACAAAATTGTATGGACAGGAACTGAAATTTCTATTATAAAAGCGCCTGTCCGATACAGCGTTGTGTCGGGCGGAAGGACTACGAAGTCTTCGATCCAGATAGTTGGGTCGAGGGCTTTTTTTATTTTCGGATCAAAAGACGTGGCCTCCAACAGGACATAGCCGTCCTTAACCTTGTTACCAAAAACAAAGCAAAGGAGAACGACATGTCGTCAACGGAAAAACCCACCACTCGGCCAACACTTGGCCTCACCGGCCTAACTTCGAATGCCATGGCGCTGATTGCGCCCGGCGCGTTTTTGTGGCTGACCTTTTTCATTCAGTGCGCCTATGGAGCGCCGATGGCGGCTCAGGGCATGTGGTTTGGTATTTTTGGCGCGCTTGTACTGTGCCTGGCCACGGCTATTGCCTATGCGGAACTTTCAAAGCTCTATCCTGGAGCGGGCTCATCTTATTTCTTCGCCGAACAAGCCTTTCTTAGCAAAACCAAGGCTTTTAAATTTGCCCGAATCGCCAAGTTTGTTGTGGGTTGGGCGAGCCACCTCTATTATTGGGTTTACCCCGGGCTGATGGTAGGTGTGACGGCGCTCGTCACCGGCTACGTATTGGGACAGATATGGCCGGACACATTCAATGCCGCCGTACCGAGTCCTCTGTTCATGATTGTGTTCTGCTCGTTCTTTTCGTTCGGTGTCGCTTACATCTGCTTCCGAGGGGTGAGCGGCACGACGGCTGTTAACGCCGCCATCAACGTCATCCAGATTTCAGCCCTCATTGTGTTTTCGGTCATTGCCGTTGGCTATCGACTCAATCATCCTGAAGGATCCGTCGGAATCACGCTGGATCCCGGTGGAAACCCGGTCAGCAAAGTCATTGCTACGGACAACTCCGGAGCGCCGGTCAAGGACGCCCAAGGTAACTTTGTTTTCGCAAAGACTCCCGATGGGAAAGATCAAGACTTCACAATCAGCTATAGAGAACCGCTTCAGACGGTAACTGACCCGAGTACGAAGGAGACGGTAACGAAGTTTCAGTACCACGGTTCCGGAGCATCTGTCGTCTCACCACACTCGTTCAGCTTTGTCATCATCCAGGCGTGTATTGCGATTCTGATCCTGGTCGGGTTTGAATCGGTAACAGCGATGGGAGAAGAAGCTAAAAATGCTAAACGCGACATCCCGCGTGCGGTCCTTCTCTCGCTGCTGATTCAGGGATTGGTTTGCTATTTGATTGAGTATTTCGCAGCCAATTACTTCCTGAACAACGGGTATCAGGTCTCAAACGCCTTGGGTTCAGCTGCTCCCGTCGGCGACATGATGATCATTGCCGGCACATGGTTATTCGGCAGCGCCGCGGCGGGAAAGGCGTTCATGCTTGTCCAGGCATTTACCGTGTTTCTGGCGTTGATTGGCACGACCTTGTCCTGCATGAGCACAGGGGCTCGCGTAACCTATGCGATGGGACGTGATGAAGAAGTTCCTGAACATTTTGGTATGCTTCACGGCGGGAAGTTGACACCTCACCGCGCAATTTGGACCCTGGCGACCATCTCCGTGTTCGTTGCGATTCTTTCCATCTTCTTCAACTTCTGTGGTCCTGCCGCTCTCAGTGATGACACGATCAAGGGTCTGCCTCACAACGCCTGGTACAGCTTTGGAATCTTTAGCCATGATCTCGCTGCCAGCATCCCGCAGAGTCTCGTGGTTGTGACGCTCGTGAGCAACTTCGGCACGTTCCTTCTATATATGATGACCTGCGTCGTGGCCATCGTCGCGTTCCGCGAACACCATAGCTTTAATGGATTCAAACACACGTTCGTTCCGCTATTTGGGATTCTGGCCAATCTCCTCTGCATGTTGTTCTACATTGTTGGCCCGTTCTTCGTTCCAGGCATGAGCCCCAAAGAACCGTTCGTCGCGCTGGGAATCGTTGTACTCTGGGGCATATATGGGTTGATCTACTTCACAAGGTCGAGCGCCAAGAAAGGCCGGCCAGTGTTCATTACGGAAGCACCCAAGAAGGCGTAAACTGGATAGTTGAAGGTCACCTTGATATCTTTCCATAGACGGCCAGCCGTTCGATAGGCTGGCCGTTGTCTTTTGACCGATCGCAATGAAACTGACTTTCGCGGAATTGTCGTCAACGGGACCGGTCCGGCATCACAACGAGGACTGCACCGGATTCTGGGAACCTGAACAGGAAGAAGAACGACTCATCCACGGCACGATTGCCGCGGTTGCGGATGGAGTCGGGGGTCTCAGTTGTGGCGAGATTGCCAGCCGCATGGCTGTGGACATGGCCATCAACACGTTTAAGGCCGCTCAACGGGGTGGAAGACCGAATCAAATCCTGACGCAGATCTTCAATGAGGCCAACCTGGACATTTACAACTTTGGAATGCAATCCGAGCAGAAGCAAATGGCAACAACGTTGTCGGTTTGTATTTTTAGAAATAAGGAAGTCGCGATCGGCCATGTCGGAGATTGCCGCGTGTATCTGGTTCGCAAGGGACAGCTCAAGCGGTTGACAGCGGATCATACGTACGTCGAAATGCAACTCAAGCTGGGCCTCATATCACAGCAGGAGGCGATGTCCAGCGAGTTGCGCTCGGTGCTTACGCGCACACTTGGCCAAAACCCGATCGTCCAGATGGATTACGACAAAACCGCCCTCTACAGAGGAGACTGCTTGATACTCTGCTCTGATGGATTGCACAACTGCCTGATGGAACATGAAATCTGTGATACGGTCAATCGTTTGTCTCCCTCCGAGGCATGCAAGTACTTGATCTCGATCGCGGAAGATCGGGGCGCCGAAGACAATATTTCAGTGCAGATCGTGCGCGTGGACGAAGTTCGTCAAACGGCATTTTATCGAGGGCTGTCCGCTTCTTCCGGCAGTTCCAGCAAGGTCGATAGCAATAATCTTGTGAGCAGCGAAGTTGAAGTCGGCCAGGTACTCGACGGCCGATTCGAAATCAAAGAAGTCATCCATCGGAGTGCGATGAGCACGGTCTTCAAAACCACAGATCTTGAAACCGGAAACACCGTGGCCCTGAAGGCGCCCCTCATGAGCCTGGAGGCCGACCCCGCCTTCTACTCTCGCTTTGAGAGAGAGGAGGAGATCGGCAAATCTTTGGACCACCCGGGAATTCTGAAGATCATTCCTGTCGAACAGAAGAGCCGGCCTTACATTGTCATGGAGTATGTGGAGGGCGAGACGCTCGATCGTCTGCTGCAGACTGTCAAATTCCTGCCGGTGCCAGACGCTTTGAAGATCGCCAGCCGGCTTTGTGACGCGCTGGAATACATGCACCAACACGGTGTCATCCACCGCGATTTGAAACCTTCGAACATCATGGTCTGCAATGACGGGACCCTCCGCATCATGGATTTCGGAATTGCAAAGACCACGGCAATGAGGCGACTGACGTTTGGAGGATTCTCCCCGACGATGGGCACTCCGGACTATATGGCGCCCGAGCAGATCAAAGGGAAACGGGGCGACCAGCGAACGGATATTTATAGCCTGGGCGCGATCCTCTACGAAATGGTCACCGGCCAGGTTCCTTTTCAAGGACCGAACGTTTATGCGGTCATGAACGCCCGCCTCGTTGGAGATCCTCCCGCTCCTCGCCAGATAAACGAAGACATTCCTCCTGAAGTCGAGGAAATCATTCTCCATGCCATGGAGCGCGACCCTTTCAAGCGCTACCAGTCGGCAGCCGAGATGAAGGCAGAACTCGATGCACCCGAATCCGTCAAGATCACTGGCCGGCATCAAAGGCTGCGACGCGCGGCTCCATGGAAGAGACGATTTCGACGGGTTCGACTTGTTTTGATCACTTCCCTATTGCCAGTGATCTTGTTTCTCCTTTTCTGGTTCATGTTCAGCCGGCAATTGAGCCGCTAAAAAAAAGCACTGTCACGAACGAAATCACCGCGAGCCCCGCTCCCAGCAATACATCTACGGCGTAGTGGTATCGGCCGATGAATGCGCCGCCAGCAATGCCGATCGCAAAGAAAAGAAAGATCGCGCCGACGGCCGGCGCCAAACGCGTAAGCTCCAGCGCTATCGCAAGACTTGCTGCGACATGCCCGCTTGGAAACGTGTTCGCTTGAGTGGTGACATGGCGAACCAGAAAGAGATTCAGCGTGCGGAGTCTCGACTGTTGCGGTTGCCATACCACTGCGTTTTCTATCGCTCGGGGTGGAAGCGTTTGAACGAACGGGAACGTCGCATAGCACAGATACGCAGGCGGGATGACAATATTCCAGAACTCCTCCGCAAAGCGGCCCATACCCGTTAAATACAGCGCAGCCAGGCCACACGGCACGAGCGGATAGCAGAGTAGATATGCAAATTCGAGGGCGAGACCTAAGTGTCTGCGTACCGGAGTATTCATTGAAAGACGGCCAAAGGCTAAAAGCAGCTTCTGATCCCATTCCTGCAATTTCCTTTGGAAAGCCCGATTCAAAGGTAGAACGAACTGACCAGCTTGCCAGTAAGCCAGCGGAATCAGAAGAACCGGCAGCCAGTCCCGGACTATAGACTCCAAAACGACCGTGATCCCAATTCCGGCCCAGCCCACGATCGCGATCCCCGTCACAGCCGCCCGCCGGCGCCACGGAAGTGTGCGACGCCAGCCCAGCCCGGCAAATACGAGGTAATAGCCCAACGTTATCCATTCATAAGAACGCATTCTTTTTCAAAATACCGCGTACCCCTTCACGGCCGCCACGGTTTCGGTCACAATCAAGGAAAGGAGCTGCGCAATGCACAAACGAAAACTGGGCCGGCAAGGTCTTGAAGTCCCCGCTTTAGGTCTGGGTTGCATGGGCATGTCGTGGGCCTATGGCCCGACCGACGATGCCGAATCGATTCGAGTCCTTCATCGTGCGCTTGATCTTGGCATCAACTTCTGGGACACCGCTGAAGTATACGGACCCTTTAAGAACGAGGAACTGCTGGGCCGCGCGCTCAAGGGCAAACCGCGCCAGAGTGTGATCATCGCGACAAAGTTCGCTTTCAAATTTAGTCCCAAAGGCGAGCCGGCAGGTCTGGACAGCAGTCCGGCTCGCATCAAGGAAGCCATCGAGGGATCGCTCCGCAGGTTGGGAACGGAGTATATCGACCTTTACTACCAGCACCGCCTGGATCCGAACACTCCCATCGAAGACACGGCCGGCACGCTTGCCGAACTGGTTCGGTCCGGGAAGGTCCGATACATCGGCCTCTCCGAAGTCGGACCCGGAACTATCCGCCGCGCGCACGCGGTGCATCCGCTCGCGGCCATTCAGACCGAATACTCGCTTTGGGAACGTGACGTTGAAGAAAAGGTTCTTCCAGAAGTTCGTAGACTTGGAATTGGGCTCGTGGCTTACAGCCCGGTGGGCCGCGGCATTCTTTCCGGAAGGATCAAGAGCCCTAAAGATTTCGATGAATCTGACTTTCGCCGCAACCATCCTCGTTTTACCGAAGAAAACTTCAAACACAATTTGAAGCTGGTCGAAGAGGTCAAAGAAATTGCTTCCGCCAACGACGTAACGCCCGCGCAAGTGGCGCTGGCCTGGGTTCTCCGGCAGGGCAACGACATCGTTGCGATCCCGGGAACGAAACACGTTCGCTATCTTGAAGAGAATGCCCGGGCCGCTGACTTGAAGCTGCCGGAGTCCGTATGGTCCGCCCTGGACAAAACGCTTTCTTCATTCCAGACGGCCGGGCTCCGCTATCCGGAAGCAACAATGAAGTTCATCGATACGACAGACTAGAAACAGGAGGATCCATGAAAGAGCAAAACAGAACCAGAGCCGTGGACACGCTCAACAAGATTCTCGAAATGGAACTGGCCGGCGCGGTCCACTATACCCACTATTCATTCATGGTTTACGGCTATAACCGGATACCCATCGTAAAATGGCTTGAAGCGCAGGCGGATGAATCGATGGCTCACGCGAGAGCGGCCGGCGAGCTCGTCACACAGCTTGGGGCACATCCGTCGCTCGGGATCGGCCCGTTGCTGGAAACGCAGAAGCACGATATCGGCGACATTCTTAGAGAATCGCTCGCCCATGAAAAAGCAACACTCGTCGAATATGAAAAGCTGTTGGAGCTGGTACAGGGTGATGACGTGATGCTGGAAGAATTCGCGCGCGAGCACATTTATCTCGAACGCCTTCATATCGGCGAGGTCGATAAGATGCTCCGCAAGCCTGGCGACATCGAGAGCTTCGAGAAGCCTGGCCGCCGATGAATCGTCCGGTCAACAATCTTTCGCGTCGAGAGCTCGAAGCCTGGGTCGTTGATGCCCGCAGCAGAACTTTAAGCCTGGTCGGTGACTTGTCGGATGAACAGTTTCGCGTACCCCTCCTGAGGATCATCAACCCATTCTTGTGGGAGATCGGTCACGTTGCTTACTTTCAGGAGTACTGGGTTTTGCGTCACGCGGCGGGCGAACCGCCAATTTGCCAGGACGGCGATGCCTTGTACGATTCGGCAAAAGTCGCCCACGACACACGCTGGCATTTGCCCCTCCCGTCTCGCCGAGCGACCATCGAGTACCTGGAAAAAGTTCGTGACCGTGTGGTTGACCGAATCGGCAGGGCTGACTTTGATGATCGCGATGCGTACTTTATCCAGCTATCGGTCTTCCACGAGGACATGCACGACGAGGCCTTCACCATCACCCGCCAGACACTCGCATATCCTCCGCCCACGTTTTCAGCAAAGCCAGCCGTGCTTTTGGCTGGCGGTGATGCGAGCATTCCGGGCGGCACGTACCGCATTGGCTCGACTGCTGAGGAAGGATTCATCTTCGATAACGAAAAGTGGTCACATGCAGTCGATGTGAAACCGTATCGGATTGCGCGGGCCCCGGTAACGCAATCCGAGTTCGTTAATTTTATTGAGGAGCATGGCTACGAGCGCCGCGAATTTTGGAGCGCAGAGGGGTGGACCTGGCGCGAGCGTGAGCAAGCGGCGCGTCCGGTGTACTGGAAGAAGGACCCCGAGGGACATTGGCTACGCCGCGACTTTGACCGGTGGGTCCCGCTCGAGCCGGATTGGCCGGCCCGCAATGTTTGTTGGTTTGAGGCAGAAGCCTATTGTCGTTGGGCCGGAAGGCGTTTGCCTACTGAAGCCGAGTGGGAGATCGCCGCCCGAGGCGCGGATCCAACCCTGGCACATCGTCAGATGGTGGGCGCCGTATGGGAGTGGACGTCGAGTGATTTTTGGCCGTACCCCGGCTTTTCCGAGGATCCCTACAAGGAATATTCCAGCCCGTGGTTCGGAACTCACAAATCGCTCCGGGGCGGCGCATGGCCGACCCGTTCCAGGCTCATCCGCACCGCGTACAGAAATTTCTACACACCGGACCGGCGAGACATCTGGGCCGGCTTTCGAACCTGCGCGTTGGAATCGTGAACGTATTCATCGTCACGCCGGAATCCGCCGGCGGTACTTCAGGCAACAGCATCACGGCCATGCGGTGGGCAGGAATAATCCGCGCGCTTGGAAATGAGGTCACGCTCGGAACGGAGTGGCAGAACCAAGAATGTGACGTGTTGATTGCACTGCATGCCCGGCGGAGCTACTCCAGTGTCGAACGATTCCGAAGCTCCTACCCAAATCGCGCCATGATCGTAGCTCTCACGGGTACCGATCTCTACCACGATCTCCAGGTGACCGATGAGGCGCGCCGCTCTCTCGCCCTTGCTACACGGATCGTCGGATTACAGAATCTCGCGAGCGCCGAACTCGATGAGGATGTTCGAGGTAAGTTACGGATCATTTATCAGTCGGCTCAACCACCGAGCCAGCGAGAAACGCCGCGAGACGATTATTTCGAAATCAGCGTGCTTGCCCATCTGCGAGACGTCAAGGATCCGATGCGCGCGGCGCTTGCATCCAGAGCACTGCCGCCTCGCTCGCGAATAAGAATTCTTCATGCCGGAAGGGCGATTGAGGCGAAGTGGGAACAGCTTGCGGTCGAGGAATCTCGGATGAATCCGCGTTATCACTGGCTCGGCGAGCAACCGCATGACGAAGCGATTCGTTTGCTTGCCCGGTCGCGAGTGACCGTGCTGTCGTCACTCATGGAAGGCGGTTCGAGCGCGATCGCTGAAGCTGTGGTGTGCGGCGTACCGATCTTGTGTTCGAAGATTCCTGGAAACATCGGCATGCTCGGCCCGGATTTTCCCGGGTACTTTCAGGTGGAACAGACTGGACAACTCGCGGAACTGCTGACTCGCGCCGAAACAGATCCGGTGTTTCTTCGGTCCTTGAAATCGGCGATGGAACCTTTCCTGTTTCAATTCACGCCGGAACAGGAACGCGAATCCTGGATACGGCTGCTTGGAGAAACGAACGCGGGCTGAAGACGCGGGCTAGAGCCCGCGACTACGTGCTTGAGATAACGTATAGGCGGGCTCGTAGTCGCGGGCTTTAGCCCGCGTTCTGGGAAGCAAATACGTTTTGCACAACTACAGATGCGTTCTTGGTAAACTCTATCTCGGAGTTATGAGTACGAAACGCATTGTTCTTCTGGTGGCGGCACTTGGTGCTGCCCTTTTCATTTTCGGGCGCCCGAGTCGCGCGGCGGACGGGAATTTCCCGATCTACTTTGAAGGTGCAAAGCTGGTCGTAAAGGCGCAAACCACGAACCGGACGCTGTACCTTCCCGTGATAGAGATTATCGAGTTCATGGGGTTGCCATACACAGACTCTCTCGCGCTTGAAACGCTCACGATCCGATCGGGCAACTCGAGACTGGTGGTGACCAAGAACAGCGGTCTCATATCTATTAATGATCAGATCGTCTTCCTGCCGAGTCCGATCTTGCGCGAAAACGACCACTGGCTAGCCCCGATTGATTTCCTGTCGCGGGGACTGACGCGTATGACGCGAACCGAATTCCGATATCGCCCCGGCACGTCTCGCATCTTCGCCGGTGTTGTGCAAGTGCCGGAGCTCGTGATGAACGCCCAGAGCCTTGGCTCGATAACACGTTTGACGATCCGATGCGGCGTCCCAGTTGATCTCAAACTTCGGCGCGATGAGCAAAACAATCGTGCGATCCTCATGGTCGGCCGCGCTGTCGATCCACTTCGCGAGCGCCTTGATCACAAGGACCGTCTGGTTCGTTCCATCTCTTTCGACGATTCTGATGGAGACCCTAAAATCCTTATCGACCTCACGAACCAGGTAGCCGATATCAAGCTGAATTCCACCGATGGTAACCGGATTTTCTTCGTCGACTTGCTGAGAAAGGGCGAAACAATAACGGAGGCGCCGGTGCCGGCGGAAACGCCCGGCGCCTCTCCGAAGGTGGATCCGACGCAGGCTGCACGCAGGGTGCGCGTGATCGTCATCGATCCAGGCCACGGCGGAATGGACACAGGCACGAAGAGTCCCACGGTCTTGGAAAAGGATTTAACGCTCTCACTTGCCCGCAAATTGAGGACTGCGCTTCAAATGCGGCTCGGCGCAACGGTCCTGTTGACGCGGGATTCGGATATTGCCATGGACAACGAGGCGCGATCCGCGGTTGCCAATAACAACCAGGCCAACCTCTTTGTGAGCCTCCATGCAGGATATTCGTCCAATAAGCTCGATTCGGGTTCATCCGTTTACATGATGAAGGAGGACTTTGGTGACGGTTTCGCGACGGCCGCAGTTTCGCGCGATCGATTGTTTCTTCCATGGTACCTCGGCTACCGGCTGAACCAGCAGGCTAGCGCGCGTGCCGCAAAAATTCTTCAGGACGAGTTGATCAAGGCGATTTCGGGATCGCGGTTTCCGATCCGTACGGCGCCGCTGGCGGTGTTGAGCAGCGCGACAATGCCCTCGCTGCTTTTGGAAGTGGGAAACCTGAACAATACCGTGAATGCGAGCACCTTAACGGATGATGGATTTCAGAAACGGCTGGTAGGCGCAATCGCAGACGCGATTCGAATATTTTCGGAAACGGAACAGAGATCGGCGAATTAACATGCCCCGACATATCAAAATCGGACTGATCGTTCTCGTCATCGGATTCGGTGTCTCCTTTGGATTTTTTGTCGACGTCATCGGACGCATTCAATCGATGGTCAATGAGCGAGAGATCGAAGAGAACCCGTTCACGCCTCCCGCCCAGCCGCTTTATGAGGCGACCGATCCTCCGATGAGCGTGAAAATCTTCTTCCCGGGAGGATCCGACGATGCCCTGCTGACGACCGAGGAACAAACAATCTTCAAGTCCGCAGATGTCACGAACCGCGCGAAGCAGGTCCTGCAGAAGCTCCTGGAAGGACCACACTCCGAAAAGCTGTATCCGTCGCTCCCGGAAGGAACGAAACTTCAGGACCTGTTCGTTTCAGAACAAGGGATTGCATTCATCGACTTCTCCAACACGATTGCTGTCAATCACCCGGGAGGCGTCTTGAATGAGATGGCGACGATCTACTCGATTGTCGACTCTCTTGGCTACAATCTTCCGGAAATAAAACAGGTGAAGATTCTGATCGGCGGAACCGAGAAGGAGACTCTCGCAGGCCATTGTCTCCTTCTGCTACCGTTCCAAATGGACCTGTCCATGACCGACGTCATGCCTCACGAAGAGAAAACGGCCGCATTCAGTGGACCGCCAAGCGCCAAACCATGAGAATCGACGGACGCTCCGCTACCGAAATGCGGCCGATACGAATGACGCCAGGATTCATTCCACAGGCAGAAGGGTCGGTGCTGATCGAGGTCGGACGCACGCGGGTGATCTGTACCGCAACGGTGGAAGAAACCGTGCCGTCATTTCTCAAAGGAACGAATAAGGGCTGGATCACTTCCGAGTATTCGATGATCCCACGCGCGACCAACACCAGGACCCCCCGTGAGTCATCGGTTGGAAAGAAATCCGGGCGAACCCAGGAAATTCAGAGGCTGATCGGCCGGGCGCTGCGGGCCTCCATCGAGTTGGAAAAGCTCGGCGAGCGCCAGATCTGGATCGATTGTGACGTCATCGAGGCCGACGGCGGAACGCGAACCGCGTCCATCACTGGTGCGTTTGTTGCCATGAGTCAGGCGATCGGCACGCTGCTTGCTTCCAAAAGGTTGGGTCAGAATCCGATCCGCTCTTACGTTGCAGCAGTGAGCGTCGGCATCATCAACGGTATTCCCATGCTCGATCTCAATTATCCGGAAGATTCCGGTGCGGAGGTCGACTTCAATGTTGTCATGACCGACCATGACGAATTTGTGGAGATTCAAGGAACTGCCGAACGGCTTCCTTTTGGACCGGACGCGCTGTCGGAATTACTCGGTCTGGGCCGCCGTGGCATTCGCGAGCTGATCGAGGCCCAGCGAAAAATTCTTTTGAAGTGAATCGTCTCATCCTTGCCACAACCAATGCGGGAAAGGTGATCGAGATCCGGGCAGCACTCGGTGGAATCGCGGAATGGTCTCTGGAGCCGCTTCCTCCCGGCCTTCCCGCGATCGAAGAAACCGGCGACACCTTTCTTGAAAATGCCATGCAAAAGGCCCGGCACTACAGCAAATACGTTGCCGAATTGACACTCTCTGATGATTCGGGCCTCTCCGTGGCGGCGCTTGGCGGAGGACCAGGCGTGCATTCCGCGCGATACGCGGAAGATCCGGCCTCAAGAATTCACCGCGTCCTTCGCGAAATGGAGCCCGTGCGCGACAGTGACCGGGGCGCAGTCTTCTACTGCGCGCTGGCGCTGGCGCGATCGGGCAAGGTCATTTGGACAGTCCAAAAGGACGTGGCCGGAGTCATCGCACGATCGCCTGCCGGCATGGAAGGCTTCGGCTATGATCCTGTATTTTTGCTGCCTGAACTCAACCGGACGATGGCGGAGCTGACCACCGGCGACAAGAATCGGCTCAGCGCTCGGGGGCGGGCTCTCGCCGAATTACGCAAATTTCTAACGTCATTGTGACTTTTTGCTATGGGCAGCGTCTCTGTGTTGAGTATCGTGATTATTGGATAAGGAGCTCCTATGATCGGAATCATGATTCTGGCCGTGCTGTTGCAAGGTCCGAAGAAACTTGAAATTGAAGAGAGTAAGATCCAGCCGCCTCTGGTTGTCCCCGCGGGAACGGCAATCCCTATCGCGTTGACAAGCCGCGTCTCCTCGAAGAATGCGAAGGATGGCGACGGCGTTTACGGGAAGACGGTTTTCCCGATCACGGTGGACAACAAGATTGTCGTTCCGGAGGGATCGCATGTGCGCGGCAAGATTGTTGAAGTGAAGCGTCCCGGCCGGGTGAAGGGCAAGGCTGAACTGACGCTTTCGTTTCAAACGCTCGTTCTGCCCAGCGGCATCACGATCCCGATTTACACGTCGCTTCGTGGCGCAGGCGGCGCCGGTACGCGCAAGGGCGAAAACAGTGTTGAAGGGGACTCCAGTAAAGGTGACGACGCCGGAACCATCGGCAAGACCGCTGCAGAGGGCGGCCTGATCGGTGTCATCGCCGGGCGCGGCAAGGGAGCCGTCGTTGGTGGCGCCGGCGGAGCTGCGGTTGGGACCGCGGCTGTTCTGCTGACTCGCGGCAAAGACCTGGTGCTCGAGCCCGGAACGACGATCGAAATCGTCCTGGATCGCCCCATCGAACCCTAGTCCGGCAGTCTTCAAGGCCGGTTCAATTCCTACCCGGAACTCCGGCCCAAGAAACATCACATCTCGATCGGCTCGTGGCCCGATTATGTAGCGCAATTCCGCCGTTTCATTTGGACATTTGGACCTTTGGAATTTAGACATTTGGACCATTGACACAAGATCGCACATCCGATAAAAAAGGCTCATCATCCGCACAATGATGTGCCGGGGGTAGACGATGAAGTCTTCAAAACCCGTGGGTTTTGAGGACTTTTTTGTTTTGGACAGCTCTGGTTCGCAAAATGATACGAGGGGTGTCTTTATGGTCCTGATTAAGGTTCAGTACGACGGCTACAACAGGCAGTTTAAGCTGGTCGACCGAGAACTGGCGCATATGCTAGAAGACGGTGAGAGTTACATGCTCATCGCGGATATCTCGCTCAAGGACCTGGAAACAAAGCAGGGTACGGAGATTCAATCCCACCTTTTCCCTGTCACGGCCTAGGTTTCCTCCGTGAGCTGCCGAGATGCAAGGAAGCTGTCCGGTTCGCTCCTGGCCGTTCTGCCGAAGCATCTGTGTTGATCCGGCGGCGACCCGCCTCGATAATCGGCATCGGAGGTTCACATGGAAACCCACTCCGTTCGTCGTGGCGTACGCTTAGTTCTGCTCGCCTGCTGGATGGTGGTCGCCGGTTGCGGTGGGAAAGGGTCGTCGCGAGCCCAGACACCAGACCAACCATCCGCGGTATCCGCACTCGCCAAAATGGGGCAACTGGCCACAGATCCGATCGCGCAAATGTCGATGACCTTTGACGGAAATCCGGCCCAGGAGAAGATCCGTGAAAAGATCGACATGGCGCTTCTCATGTACGGAATGGACGTGAACAACGTGAACCGCGGCTCAGCAGGCAGGACACTTGTCGCTTTGCGCAAAGAACGCGGTCTCAGTGAAATGGCAATCCTGGAAA
>Ga0209056_10001602_pt1 | contig 24919 bp, 28 predicted proteins | sample GraSoiAngelo_114_FD_185876 | JGI IMG/M metagenome (GOLD analysis project Ga0209056, IMG submission 185876) | Grasslands soil microbial communities from the Angelo Coastal Reserve, California, USA - 14_0903_13_40cm (SPAdes) (version 2) | ecosystem: Environmental > Terrestrial > Soil > Grasslands... | reverse complement strand
TGCGTGGACGTGTACCGATACCCGAGCGTGGTCGTGAGTCCGACGAGGGGTAAGACCCGGGCGGTGTGCGACGCCGTGAAATCGGCGTTGATGTTTCGCTGCATCTTGATGGGGTTGGCGATGCTGCCGGTGAAAGCGGGACCGGTTGAGAACGCCGGCTGGAGGTACTTGTCCTCTTGCCGATAGTCGTCGATTCCGAGGAGACCCCTGAGCGTGAGGCTCGGGGTCGGCTGCAACGTCGCCTGTGCGCTGCCGAAAAACCGCGTCACGTCTTGCGGGGCCTCAAACGTGTGCAGCACCGTCAGTGCGTTCGGGCCGAGCACCGGGTTGTATGGATAGCGACCCTGGTTCGGATCGTAGAACGGCTTTACGCTCGTGGGTGTGAAGACGAGGTTGGTCAGCACGCCCTGCGTCTGCTCGCCTTCCGGAATGAAATCGCTGTGCGTCTGCACGAAGTTGCCGGCCAGACGCAGCTCGAGATTCGGGCGCACCTGCTGCGACACCGTCGCGCTGACGCTGGTGTGATGACGCCCGTCGGCCTGCACGATGCCCTGCTCGGAGTCATACGCGCCCGACAGGTAGTAGGTCGTGGGGCCGTTCCCGCCGGAGACGGACACGTGGCTGACGGATGAGACGCCGGTACGCCACACCGAATCCTGAATGTCGTAGCGCTGCACCGGAGCACCGAGGGCCGACGCGCCGCCATATACGACGTCCGTCCAGCCGGCGTTCGGAGACATGTTGAACGCGAACTTGTTGGGCGTGTCGCTCACGCCGACTTCGGTCCCGGCGGTGACGCGCGGTGGTCCTTGCTGTCCGCGCTTGGTGAACACCTGGATCACACCGCTGTTCGCGCGAGATCCGTACAAGGCCGCGGCGGCAGCGCCCTTGAGCACCTCCACGTGGTCGACGTCTTCCGGCGAGAGGTCCGACAGACGGTTCGACAGCGCCGCGTTGCCCCGTCCGGCGTTGGCGCCTAAGCTCACGAGCGCCTGCGCGCTGTTATCCACGAGCACGCCGTCCACTACCCACAGCGGCTCGGCGTTGCCGAGGATCGTGTTGGTGCCGCGCAGCCGCACGCTGACCTGACCGCCCGGCACGCCGGTGCTCTGCGAGATCACGGCCCCCGTGATCTTGCCGGCGAGCGCCTGGTCCACGGTGAGGGCCCCCGGGGCTTGGCTCACCGCCTCGCCGGGCACGCTTTCGATGGTGTTGCCCAGCACCTTTCGCTCGGCCGGCGCTCCGGCTCCGGTCACGACGATCGCATCGAGCGACACCGCGACGGCCCGGAGCGGGATGTTGGCTTCGACCGTATCGCCGGCAGCGACGGTGACTTCCTGCCGCGCCGACGCGTACCCCACTCGGCGTACCAGCAGCAGGTGCTGCCCGACTGGTACATCCCCGATAAAAAACGCCCCGATCGCGGACGAGCCCGTGCTCAAAGCCGTTCCCTCGAGGGTGACGCGCGCCCCGACGATCGGCTGCCCGCTCGCCGCGTCCGTGACGCGCCCGCGGATCGCGCCGGTGTCCTGGGCGCCAAGAACAACGGGCAGGACCAGCAAGGGAACACAGCAGAGCCGGTGACGGGGGCGGACACGCATGGCATCCTCCGGTGGGTGGGACCACAGCGGCAGCGGATCCCGGCTATGCTGGACCGCGCCGCCGGAGGTGTCAAGGAGAGTTCGCTACTCTTCACGTCGATCGTCACGCCGCGCTCGTTGCGCGAGCGCCTCATTGCTTGACGGCTTGTGAAGTTTGACGCATATGTATTGCGCGCCCCAATTGCCAACGGAATCACCGACGTGACCGGCGGCCGCCCCCGGCGACGCCGCCCGGTTGGGGTGGTGCGCGCGTGGGAGCCTCGGTGACGGAACCGGAGTCATTCGTCGACGGCAGGCGCGAGATCCTGCGGCAGGCGAGCGTGGCCCTCGGCGGCCGTCCCGTTACGGTATGGGAGGTGTCCGCGCGCGCCGAGCTCCAGCCGCAGAGCTCGAGCGACCCCGCGCCTACCCATCACGCCACCAAGCTGGACGTCGATGCCACGCTGCAGCGCTGGAACATCCCCATCGTCCAGGGGAGCCGCTGGGTCGGGTGCCGGACGGCGCCCGGGCCCTGGGTGATCGCGCCGGTGCGCACCCGGCCGCCCGCGCCACCCCCTGAGGGCCGCGAGCGGCGTAGCCGCGAGCGCCTCACGCTCGAGCTCGCCGGGTTGTGCCTCGGGCTCCTCGACCGCCGGGAAGTGGGGTCGGACCAGGCGGGGCCAGTGCGGTCCGACCCGTTTCAGGACATCAGCACGTTGCCCGGCATCATCGCCCACGAGCTGTCCAATCCCCTCACCGGGGCGCGCGCCGGCCTGCAGCTCGCCATGGAGTCGCTGGGTCGCTGGACGGAGGTGGCGGCCGACCGGCGGCTCGAGCTGCTCGACGAGCTCGGGCAGATCGTCGAGGACATCGATCGCTCGGTCGCCTTTCTCCGGGCGGTCAAGGATCGCGCGCGCGGAGCGCTGGCACGATCCGAGCGGTTCGACGCGGTTCGGGTGGTCCGCTCCTGCTGCACGCTCGAGAGCCGCGTGCTGAAGGAAAAGAGGATTCCTCTCGAGTTCGACTCCACACTCGAGACGGTTTATCTGAAAGGGGACCCAAACGCGTTCTATGACCTCCTCGTCAACCTGATTCGCAACGCCGCGGACGCGAGCGCCGCTCGCCCCGCGCCGATCCGCGTCGGCCTCGGCCATGTCGGGAGCACCCTCCGGCTGACCGTGCGAGACGAGGGCAGCGGCATCCGCCCGGCGGACCTCGATCGGATCTTCGAGCCCGGGTTCACCACCAAGGAGTTCGGCGAGGGGAGCGGCATGGGCCTCGTGGTGGTCCAGAGTGTCTTGCGCACCATGTTTGGCGGCAACATCGCCGTAGATTCCACCGTGGGGAAGGGCACGACTATGACGGTGACGATCCCGATTCCCCCACAGCGTTCCGTCGATTCCTTGCCCGAGGGTGGACGTCCGTGAGACCTCTTCGTCTGTTGGCGGCGGCCGCCGCGCTCGTCGCGTCGGCGCCGCGTCCCATTTCCGCTCAGGTGCCCACCGTCGACACCACCGGCGCCGCCGCCGTCATCGATCAGGCGTTGAACCACTCACAGGTGATGGAGAATCTGCAGTACCTGACGGACGTGATCGGTCCTCGGCTCACCGGGTCGGCTGCCGTGCGCCGCGCGAACGACTGGACACTCGAGCGCTTCAAGAGCTACGGGCTGGACGCCAAGCTCGAGTCCTGGAGGTTTGGAGGCACCTGGACGCGAGGGCCGATCCGGGTACGCCTGACGGCCCCGCGGGCGCACGACGTGACGGCCGCGAGCTGGGCCTGGGCGCCGGGTACCGGCGAGAGAGGAGCCGTGCGGACCGGGCCCGTCGTCCGAATTGACGCCACCACGCCGGATAGCTTCGCCACGTACCGGAGCCGGGTGAAGGGCGCGTGGGTCATGACCCGCCCGCCGGCACCCGTCTGGAACGGCGACGGCCCCGCCATGACGGCGACGGACTCGCAGACCCAGCGGGAGTATTTCCGCAACGTCTTCACACCGTTCCGGGACGCCGACTCGCTCACGCGGGCGCGCATGCAGCAGTTCGCCAACGACGTCCCATTCCTGCTGCAACGCGCCGGTGCGCTCGGCATCGTGCTGGACGCGGGCAAAGAGCACGCGCTCCTCAACATGAGCGGCTCGCCCAATCGCATCCTCCCCCTCCCGCAGATCGTGGTGGCGCATGAAGACTATGCCATGTTCGATCGGCTGCTCCGCGCGAGCTCGACACCACTGCTCGCCGTGAGCGTCACGAACGAGCTGACGCGCGACTCGGTGCCGCAATGGAACACCGTCGCCGAGATCCGTGGCAGCGAGCACCCCGGACAGGTCGTGATCGTCGGCGCGCATCTCGACTCCTGGGACCTGGGCACCGGCGGCACCGATAACGGTACCGGGGCCATGTGCGTGCTCGAGGCGGCCCGGGCGATCGCGCAGTCGGGGCTCACGCCCGGGCGGACGATTCGCTTCGTGCTCTTCACGGGTGAGGAGCAGGGACTCATCGGCTCGCGCAAGTACGCGGAGGCGCATGCGGCGGAAGCCGATTCGATCCAGGCCGTCATCGTGCTGGACAACGGCACGGGCGCGATCACGGGACAGGCCCTGCAGGGGAGGACGGACCTCGAAGGCCTCTGGCGCGCCCTCCTCGCGCCGGTGGCGAGGCTCGGCGCCGACTCGGTCGTGAACCGCAATAAAGGCGGCACCGACCATCTGTCGTTCCTCCCGTACGGAGTTCCGGGCTTCAACTTCAACCAGCTCGAGCGCGGCTACAACCACACGCACCACTCACAGTCGGACACGTACGACATGGCGATCGCGCCCGACCTCGCGCAGGCGTCGGCCGTGATGGCCGTTTCGGCCTACGAGCTCGCGAACCTCTCGGCGCTCATCCCTCGGGGCGAGCGGACCGCGCCGACGCCGGTGGAGGCGGTGAAGGTCAGCGACAGCCTACTGATAAAGGGGAAGCGATAAGAACGGGAGCGGGGAGCAGGGAGCGGTACCTTCCGTTGCAGCGGCGGGAACCGCTCCCCGCTCCCCGCTCCCAGGTTATTCGGCCTCAGACAGTAATTTTTCGAGATTCAAGGGTCGCGTGTACATCGCAAGCCCCCCGTCCGGTTCCTTCGGCCAGTCGCTCTCCGGCCGGTCGCGGTACAGCTCGACCCCGTTGCCGTCCGGGTCGCGCAGATAGATCGCTTCGCTCACGCCGTGATCGGCCGCGCCCTCGAGCCGGAGCCCCGCGTTCAGTACGCGTCGCACCGCCGCGGCGAGGGCCTTGCGGTCCGGCAAGAGAATGGCGAAGTGGTACAGCCCCGTGGTGCCCGGCGCGGGCGCCGGTGCGCCTCGGCCGGCCCAGGTATTGAGCCCGATGTGATGATGGTAGCCCCCCGCCGACAGGAAGACGGCATCCTGCCCGTACGAGGTCGTGACCTCGAACCCGAGCACGTCGCGATAGAAGGCGAGAGCGCGGTCCAAGTCCGAGACGGTCAGGTGGACGTGACCGATGCGGGTTTGGGGGTGAATGGCCATCCTTACGTATCAACGTTTGTCAGTTCCCAGACGTCAGTTAACTTCACTGACATCTGATGACTGTCGACTGTACTTTTCTCTCATGAACGCCATCCCCAAAGTTCCCGCTCCCATCAACGAGCCCGTCCTGGGCTACGCACCCGGTTCTCCGGAGCGGGTCGAGCTCAAGCGGACCCTGAAAGAGCTCTCCAGTCGCCAGGTCGAGATCCCCCTGATCATCGGCGAAAAGGAAGTCCGCACCGGCCGGACGGTGGACGTCGCGATGCCCCACTGCCACCACCACATCCTCGCCAAAGTGCAGCAGGCCGGTCCCGACGAGGTACGGGCGGCCATCGCCGCCGCGCAGGCGGCCTGGCGGGAATGGTCGGCGTGGGGGTTCGAGCGGCGGGCCGCGGTCTTTCTCAAGGCCGCGGATCTCCTCGCCACGCGCTACCGGCCCGTCGTCAACGCGGCCACAATGCTCGGGCAGTCGAAGACCGTGCATCAGGCGGAGATCGATGCCGCCTGCGAGCTGATCGACTTCTTCCGCTTCAACGTCCACTACGCCGAGCGGATCTACGCCGAGCAGCCGCTGTCGGTCGCCGGGGTATGGAATTACCTCGACTATCGCCCGCTCGAAGGGTTCGTGTACGCCATCACGCCGTTCAACTTCACTTCGATCGGCGGCAATCTGCCCACCGCGCCGGCGATCATGGGCAACACCGTGGTGTGGAAGCCCGCGGCGACGGCGGTCTTCTCGAACTACTTCATCATGCGATTGCTCCAGGAAGCGGGGCTTCCGCCGGGGGTGATCAACTTCGTCTCCGGCCCGTCCGCACAGGTGTCCGAGCGCCTGCTGGCCGATCGCGCCTTCGCCGGTATTCACTTCACGGGCTCGACCAAGGTGTTCCAGACTCTGTGGAAGCAGGCGGCGGCCAACCTGACGTCGTACGCGGCCTATCCGCGCCTGGTCGGCGAGACCGGTGGCAAGGACTTCGTGCTCGCCCACGCCAGCGCCGACGTGGACGCGCTGGCGACCGGCCTCGTGCGTGGCGCGTTCGAGTATCAGGGCCAGAAGTGCAGCGCGGCGTCCCGCATGTACGTCCCCGACGCGATCTGGCCGCAGGTCCGGGAGCGGATGCTGGCGACGCTGGCCGAGGTGAAAGTGGGCGACCCCGCGGACTTCCGCAATTTCATGGGAGCGGTGATCGACCGGAAGGCGTTCGACAAGATCAAGGGCTACATCGACGCCGCGAGGCGCGCGCCCGGAGTGAAGGTGCTCTTTGGCGGCGGCGCGAACGATTCGGACGGATACTTCATCGAGCCCACGGTGATCGAGACCCAGGATCCGGCCTACCGCACGCTGTGCGAGGAGATCTTCGGGCCGGTGCTCACGGTGTACGTGTACCCGGCCGCGCGCTGGTCCGAGACGCTCCGCCTGGTGGACGAAACGTCCCCCTACGCGCTCACCGGCGCGATCTTCGCGCAGGACCGCCGGGCGGTGGAGGAGGCCAAGCAGGCACTTCGATACGCGGCCGGCAACTTCTACGTGAACGACAAGCCCACCGGCGCGGTGGTAGGCCAGCAGCCGTTCGGTGGAGCCCGCGCCAGCGGCACCAACGACAAGGCGGGCAGCCTGCTCAACCTGATTCGCTGGGTGAGTCCTCGGGCCGTCAAGGAAACCTTCGTCCCACCGCGGAGCTTCACCTACCCGTTCATGGCCGAGTCGTGAGCGGGGAGGGGAAGGGGGAGGCGGGAAGCCGCCGGCCGCCCATCCTCGTGCTGGCGATGGGCGGCGCTTTCCTGCTCCTCGTCGCCTCGCTCTTGATCGGCTCGCTCACCCGCCCCGAATTCCCCCCGTTCACCCTCACGCCGCCACACCCCACGCTCGTGGGCGACTCACTCGTGGGTCCGGGCACCTATTCGGTGGACGCTTCCGCCACCGACCGCTGGCGGACCTTTGATTTCCGGCGCAACGCCGCGGTCGACTCGGGTCCGTGGGACATCGCCTTCCGCCGTTTTCATCTGATTGCTGCCCCCGGCGGCGGCATCGTGGATCTCGGTGCCGTGCCGTTCGACTCCGTTCGCGAGCTCCCGGCGGTGGGCTACGCCCCGAACACCGTCGAGCCCGACACGACGAATCCGGGGGTGGGCAAGTGGTATACGTATAGCATGCTGAGCCACCTGCTCACGACCAGGCACCACGTGTACGGAGTCCGGACGCCGGGCGAGAAGTACGCCAAGCTCGAGCTGCTCGCCTACTACTGCAAGGACGCCGGCACTGCCTGTATCACCTTCCGGTACGCCTATCAGGGCAACGGGAGCCGGCGGGTCGCTCCGTAGACGAAGAGCCCCCGGCCTCGCTCGGCCGGGGGCTCGCGGTGGTCGTGTATTGGTTGGCGGCTTACTTCGGCGGCAGGATCTTGAACATCCCCGTACCGCACACTGGGCACACGCCCTTCAGCGCGGGACGGCCATTCGCCATCTTCACCTGCTGGGGATTCGAAATCTTGCGCTTCGCCTTGCACTTCACGCAGTAGCCCTCATCCGCCGCCATCGGGGCTTTTCCACCCTTCGCCATTGCGCGTTCCTCCGTTCGGGGGCATGGGCAGGGGGGTGTGCTTCACTCGCTGGCGGGATGGCTCCCCCGGTTCCCCCCCGCCCCGGACGGTGACAACATAATACCCCGTGCTTAAGTCGTGGGAGCGGGGGCAGTGGGTGCGGCGTCCGAGAAGCCGTTGCGCTTGTGAGTTCCGTCACAAAAGGGTTTGGTCGCTGACCCGCCACAACGGCACAGGACAACGACTTCCGCCGGTCGGCCGTCCTTCCTGGGGGGCACCGGCAGCTCCCGGCCGTCGGGGGTAACGATTCGGACCGGCCCCTCGACGACCAGTGGCCCATTGGGCTTGGGTGTGATCCTCGTGAGCTCGTTCATTCCGAACTATAGCGGCCCGGACGGGAGATCCAAACCCGTGATCGCGGTGGGGTGGACATCGCTCAGGAAATTGCGCAAACTGCACGCGGCCTGGGCGGAGTCGCTCGGGGCAGAAGAAGGGACCGCACGCCCGACTTCGCTGACGGCGCCCCCAGGCCTTCGTCCGTTCTGGAACGCGTGCGCGATGGAGAGGGTATCTTCCACGCGCACTCATGAGAACCGTCGGGTCGCTCCGCCTCCCGCTTCCCCTGCCGCTCCTCGCCTTGGCGTGCGTTTCCGAGCACGGACCCCTGACCAACCGAATGGCACAGTCGGCCACTCCGTACCTGGCCCGCGCGGCGAAGCAACCGGTGAGCTGGCAGCAATGGAGTCGTGACGCGTTTGCGCTGGCGGCACGACTCGACCGGCCGGTCCTCCTTTATATAGGAGCCGACGATTGCCGCTGGTGCGGCGTCATGGACCGCGAGGTGTACGGCGACCCGCTGCTCGGCGCCATGATCGACTCGCTGTTCGTTCCGGTGCGCGTCGACCGCGACGAGCGTCCCGACGTGGCGCAGCGGTACGCAACGGCGGTGCAGCTCTTGGCCGGGCTGCGAGGGTACCCCATCACCGTTTTCCTGACGCCCGACGGCGCCGCGTTCTTCGGCGGCACGTACTTCCCGCTCGACGACCCCGTCACCGGGCGGGGTCTGAAGCAGCTGCTGCCCGAGGTGGCGAAGAGCTATCGCGAGCAGCGGGCATCGGTGCTGCAGCGCGCGGAGCTGATCCACCGACTCTCACTCGGGCGTCGCGCGGCGGCCGGCGTGCCCAAGACGACGCGAATTCAGTTCGAGACCGCTGTCGTCCGGGACGCCGTCGCGGCGGCCGTCCAGGCCGGCGCCGACCTCGCGACGTTGCGGTACATCCGGGCGACCGATCTCCTCCTCGTGACGTACGAGCGGACGAGCGACTCGAGCTACCTGACGCCGGCGCGGGCGGTGCTCGACTACATCGTGGACTCCGGTGAAGGGAGTATCGCGGGAAGCGCGCTGGACGTCCCCCCGGAGATCCAGCGTGCGGGCTGGCTGCGCGACCTCACCGCGGCATGGGCCGCGACGGCCGACCCGCGATATCGCGACGCCGCGCGTGCCGTCGCCCGGCGGCTGGCGAACGAGGTGGCCTCCACGGTGGACCGGACGGTGTTCGCCGATCGCGACGCCTATGTGCTCGGCGCGGTGCTCGACGCGGCCGCCGCCACCGGCGACTCGGCGATGTTGGCGCGCTCGCGCGCGACGCTCGACACGCTGCTGCGACGCGTGTATGCACGTGGTCGTCCCGTGCGACACACGGTGGTGGGTGGAAGCGGGGGGAGCTCGGGGCGCGCGATGATCGACGATCAGGTGCAGGTCGCGTGGGCGTGTCTCGCGGCTCATGATGCCACAGGCGCGCCGCGCTACCTCGAGATCGCCCGGAACCTGGTGGGCGTTTTGGACCGGGACTTCGCCGACTCCACGTCGGCCGGATACTTCGAGGCGGCCGCGACGGATCCGGCGGCGCCCGCGCTCATCGAGCGTGCCAAGCCGGTGCTCGACGATCTGCTCCCCGCGGGGAACGCGACGGCCGGGCGCGTGCTCCTGCGGCTGGCCGATGCGACGGGAGAGGCACGCTATCGACGGGGGGCCCGGGCCCTCGTCGATGCGCTCGCCGCAACCGCGACGGGCGCGGGGTTGCGCGCGTCGAGCTACCTCGCGGTCGCGCAAGACCTCCTGCGCAGTCGCTGATCCAGTTTCTGTCCGCAACGTCGCGATTGCTTCCAACTCACTGGCGCGCCGCGTGCTACACGCACCGGCGTGACGCGCGAATCTCCCTGCAGGTCCTATGGATGTAAACGGCGCGCCCTCCGATGCAGAGATCGTCGCCCGCGTCCTCGCCGGGGACACGGAAGCCTTCGGCTTCGTGATCCGTCGCTACGAGGCCGGGCTCCTGCGGTTCGCGACCCGGATGTTGGGGAGCAGGGACGCCGCGGCGGACGCGGTCGCCGAGGGCTTGGTGCGTGCCTACCGCCACCTGGCGAGCTGCCGGGACCCGGAGAGGCTGCGCACCTGGCTCTACCGCATCGTGACGAACCGGTGCAAGAGCCATCTGGCCCGCCGGTCCGTGGGAGACGTTCCGCTCGACGAGGCGCCGCCGCTGGCGGATCCCTCCGACGGCGAGGCGACCCTCGAGCGAGCCGAGCAGCTCGCCCTGGTGCAACGGGCCTTGACCGGCCTGTCGCCCGACAAACGCGAGGCGTTCGTGCTGAAGCACGTCGAGGGGTTGAGCTACGAGGAGATGGCCGCGATCACCGGTGAGCGGATTCCGACGCTCAAGATGCGGGTGCATCGCGCGCGAGAAGCGCTGTTGAAGGTGCTGGAGGAGCACACATGAGTACGATCGACCCAAGGATTCACGAGGCGCTGGACGGCGAGCTCCCGACGGATGCCCTGCCGGTCGAGCTGCGTCCAGCCGCGCAAACGGTCCGGACGGCGGCCGATCTGCTGGCCGCGCCCGTCCCGGGTGCGAGTCTCGAGTCGCGCATCATGGCTGAGGTCCGCCGCCCGGCGCCTTCGCCCCTGCGGCGGGCGGCGGGCTGGCTCGCTACTCCGCACGCCGTCACCCTGCGGGTACGTCCTGTCTGGAGTCTCGCGCTGGCGGCCACCGCGGCCGTGTTCACGCTGTTCTTCGCCCGGGACGCCGGGCCCCAGCTGGGCGAGCACGAAGGCATCGCCCAGTTCGTCGGACGGTTCCCCGACGCGCGCTCGGTGCACGTCGTGGGGACGTTCAACGACTGGCGGCCGGGCACCATCGCGCTCGAGGACCTGCGCCACGACGGCGTGTGGTCGGCGACGGTGGTTCTGCCGACCGGCACGTACGAGTACATGTTCGTGGTCGACGGCGAGCGGTGGGTCCCCGATCATCTCGCGGACCGCCTCGTCGCCGACGACTTTGGCCGGGAAAACTCCGTCGTCATCGTGCGCCCGGTCCATCGATGAGACTCGGCGTCGCGCTCGCCCTGCTCACGGCAGGGGTGCCGCTCGTCGCGCAGTCGGTGCAGGGGCGCCTGGAGGGCCGCATCCCGGGCGAGGCGGTCCCCGTTGTGGACTCCCTCGTCCAGGTCGCGCTCCGCGAGGGCCTGCCCTCCGAGCCGCTGGTGCAGAAGGCGCTCGAGGGGGGCGCGAAGCAGGTACCGGCCCCGCGCATCGTGGCAGCCGTGCGGGCGAGCTTGGGACAGCTGCGCGAGGCGCACGACCTCCTGGTCCGCGCCGGCGATCAGCCGCCGGTCCGACCGGGCGAAGTGACGACGGTCGCCTGGGCGCTGCGCCGGAAGCTCCCCCCCTCCACGATCGAGCGCGTCGTTGCAGAGCTGCCACACCCGCCGCGGGGGCCCGCGATCCACGCGATCGCGGATCTGGTCGCCCACGGCTTCGATCCCGACTCGTCGGCCGGGTTGATCATCGACGCGGTCCACGATGGCCTCCAGCGCGACCGCCTGCTGGACGTCTCGACGGCCGCGCTCCACGAGGTGCAGCGTGGGCGCACGCGAGACGAGGCGATCACGGTGGTGCGACAACAGCTTCCCAACGTGCCCGGGCCTCCCAAGCCGGAGCGGGGCACCGTCACGCGGGCGCGCCGGCCGGAGACCATGACGCCACCAAGGCGCTGATGTTGCAGTCCGTAACGCTGGAGGCGGCGTGACGCGGGAGGATGGGCGTGGGTCTCAACGGTGAAGCGGGCCATGGTGGTCCGCGCTCCCTCCGGAGGTAATGAGACATGATGCGTCGCACGCTGCTCGCGCTGGCCTTCCTCGCCGCTCCTGCGATCGTGGTGGGGCAGCAGCCCTCCCCGATGCAGGGTCAGGCGCCGGCCGCCGACACGTCCAAGGGCAAGGCGGCCACGACCGCTAAGGGCAAGAAGGGCAAGAAGGGAAAGAAGGGCGACAAAAAGCCTAGCGCCAAGCCCGCGGCGGCGGCCAAGGACACGAGCAAAATGAAGCCCTAATTACGAGGTGTAGTCGGCGTTGATCCGGACGTAGTCCGGCGTCAGATCGCAGGTCCACACCACCGCCTCCGCGCGACCGAGTCCGAGGTCGATGCGGAGGCGGATCGTTTTCTGCCGGAAGATATCCCGCGCGGTGCCGGCATCGGGGTTGGCCGTGGCGCCGCCGCTCGCGAGCGTCAGCCACTGATCGTCGGCCGCGGCGGCCTGCAGGGAGAGGCGCTCGACGGCCCCGCCGTAGATCGCCGTCTTGACGAGGGTCGACCGGGCGATCGCCCGGCCCACTTCACGGGCCGCCGCTTCGCTCACCGCGCCGGCGACCTGAATCTCCAGCACCTTGGACGCCCCCTCCCCATCCGTCACGATCGCGAGCGCCAGCGCGCGCGCCACTTCCTGCACCGCGTCCTCGAACGTCTTCCAGACCGCCCCGTCGCGCGACGGATCGACACCGGAGGCGCCGTTCGCGAGTAGGAGGACGCTGTCATTCGTGCTCGTGTCGCCGTCCACCGAAATGGCGTTGAAGCTCCGGTCGGCCACGCGGCGGAGCAGCGGCTGGAGCGTCGCCGGCTCGCCCGCGGCGTCGGTCGTCAGCACGGCGAGCAGCGTGGCCATGTCGGGGTGGATCATGCCCGCCCCCTTCGCGATACCGCCGACCGTGATCATGCCGGCGGGCGTTTCGAACCGCACGGCGCAATGCTTGGGTCGTGTGTCGGTGGTCATGATGGCGCGTGCGGCGTGGAGGCCGCCGTCCGCCGCAAGGCTCCCCGCCGCTGCCCGCAGGCCTCCCTCGATCTGCTCGAGTGGCAGCGGCACGCCGATGACGCCCGTCGAAAGCACGAGCGCGGTGCGAGCGGGGAGTCCGGCCGCCTGTTCGGCGGCCTGCGCCATCGCGCGCGCGGCGGCGAGCCCCGGCGCCCCGGTGCATGCGTTCGCGACTCGCGCGTTCATGGCGACGGCGCGGATCCGCCCCGGACGCTCGGCCAGCAGGTCGACATCGTAGGCCACGGGCGCCGCGCGGAGGACGTTGCGAGTGAACACACCGGCGGTGGCGCAGCTCGTCGCGCTGACGAGCAGCGCGACGTCCGGAGCGCCATCGCTCTTCAAACCGGCGTGCGCGGCGGCAGCGGTGAAACCGCGCGGTGTGGTGACGGAGCCGTCGGGGATCAGGGCGAAGTCGGCGGGCATCGGCGGGGAAGATAGCGGCCGCCCCTCGCTTGTGTAACCGCCCGGCGTCTCGTATCATAGCACAACCTTCCCGGGAGGCCCGTTCGATGTCGGAACCGTTCTTGAGCTCCGACGATTACGACGAACGCGCACATCAGCTCTACAACGAAGCACGATACGACGAAACCATCGATACCCTGCGGGCCGGCCTGGGGCTGTATCCCCACGCCGTCGAGCTGCACGTGGGCATGGGCTACGCCCGCCTGGCGCGCGAGGAGTATCTGTGGGCGCGCCGGTCGTTCGAGGAGGCGGTGGGCCTCGATCCCGAGCACGAAGATGGGCTCGCCGGGCTCGGGGAGGTGCTCCTCAAGTTCGGCGATCGGGCCGGAGCCGTGGCGTGCTTCGATCGCATCCTGGCGCTCGGGTTCCGGGAGGACCACGACCTCATGCTCCAGGTCGGTCGGGCCCTGTTCCGGGAAGGCGTGTTGGACCAGGCCCGCCGTTTCTTCGAGGTGGCGATCACGGGGCATCCGGACTCGGCGGAAGCCGCCGCGTGCGTGGGCTACGCCGCCCATCGCCTCGCTGACGAGGGCGGCGCGCTCTACTGGCTCCGGCGCGCGCTCGAGCTGGACCTGGAGCACGCCGAGGCGCGGATTTATCTCGCCAACCTGTTGTACGACCGGGGCGAATACGAGGCCGCGCTGTTCCACCTCGAGCGCAGCGAGCCGAGCGACCATTTCGACGGTCTCGCGATCTGGCGGCTGATCGAGCTCAAGAAGAGCGTCTACCGACTGGCCGACGATGACCCCGAGCTCGTGCCGTGGCATCATCGGCTCGACGAGCTCGCCGCCGACGCCGCCCCCGATGACCTGCTCCTCGCCGAGATCGAGGCGATGGGCCCGGACGGTCAGGTGCGGGATCCGCGCCAGCTCGAGCTGTTCGGCACGCTCCTCACCGAGCTGCAGGGGATGAAGGCCCGCTCGGGCCCGGGAGAAATCCATCGGGTCAGCATGCTCAACGGAGCGACGTACGTCGGCACGTGGGAGGAGATCGTGCGGCAGATGAAGGACGACGCCGCGGAGTGGGCGCGCGGCTCGCTCGAGCAGTACATGACGGCCGTGGCCAATCGCGGCCGGAAAGAAACCGGGGTCGCGATCCCGGCGACGGATCCGGAGAGCTTTATTATAGGAAGTGCGGGAGCGGGGCTGTTGAGAATCCTGCACTGAGCGGGAAACGAGACACGGGAAACGGGTAAGGTGGCGGGCTCGCGCTCGGTTCCCGTTTCCCGCTAGGTCCCGTGCTTCAGTTTCACGGCGATTGAAAGCGGCCCGTCCCCCAGTGCGATCAGCGTGATGGCACCCGCGAACAGCAACCCCTCGAGCTCGATATTTCCGCCGTGCGGTAGTCTCACCGCCAGGATGGCCACCACCATCTCCACGGCCATACACAGCGCCCAAACGCGCGTAAAGATCCCCAGGATCACGCAGGCGGCGCCGATCGTTTCGATCGCGATGAGGATCACCGCGAACACGGTGGCGAATGGAAACCCCACGTCGTGCAGAAACGACGCGGTCGCGGGAATGCCATGGTGAAACTTCGTCAGGCCGTGCAGTAAGAACACGCCGCCCACCGCGAGGCGCATGAAGAAGGCCGCGTAGGGGGTGAGTCGGTTCATGGACCCTCCGGGTGGATGGCTTGTGTCACGGGCCCCCGCCGGCGCGCATCGGTGCGCACTTCACGCGCACCGAATCGTTTGATGATCACCTCGAGACCGCGCTGAGGCAGGGCGCCGCTTAGACCCGCCACGTCGACGAAACACAGTCCCACGTCCGGCACGCCATGCAGGGCGACGTGTCCACCGTGGCACACGAGCGCCGCCGAGACGCCCTTCGGCCCGATCTTCACCACCGGCGGGTTCGCCGGATTCAATCCCGCCGCGTTCGCGGCCGCGAGCAGCACGCCGGCGAGCCCCTGCGCGTCGGTGAGGCGGTTCGCAGGGATGCCTCCCAAATCGGCGAAGACGTGCTCGAACGTCACCCGCTGCAGGGGGCCTGATAGGTGAGCAGGGGGGCCACGAACGTCCCGCGGATGCCCACCGCGCCCAGGGGATCGTCGTACAGGCTGGTGCGCTGCGCCGTGAACTGATATCGGCCGCTGCTGTACCACAGCGCCCACGGTCGCTTCGGCTGACATGTAGCGTTGAGCCGGCTGATCGTGGTCGTGGCCTCGACGGGGCTGATGGAGTCGATCTCGTACGCACCCGGTGAGGTGGACGCGAGGAGCAATAACGCGAACCAGTATCGTGTCATAGGCGCCTAAGTGTAAGGGGGTGCGGTCGCGACCGGCCACAGGCCGTGGGGACTCCTATGGAACACCGGGAGCGTCGGATTGCTCCGGGCTCGCCTAAAACATCGACATGGCGAGGAAGGAGCGGAGGTTGTCGTTGGTGACGCGCAGCCGAGCCGAGAGCAGCCGGACCACCGACCAGAGCACCTTATAGGCGATGTCGCGGTTAAAGTCGAGCAGCAGCTCGAAGTCGGCGCGCGCGATCGTGAGCAGCGTGCAGGACGTGTTGGCGATGGCGTCGGTGGAACGCTCGGAACGGTCGAAGATCGCCATCTCGCCGAAGCAGGCGCCGGGCTTCAAGACAGCGAGGGCTTCCTCCCCGGAGCCGGGAATCGTTCGTGAAATGCGGACTTCGCCGTCGGAAACGATGAACAGCCTGTTCCCCGGCTCACCTTCCTTGAAGACATGCTTCCCGACGGCGAACTTTTGCTCCCGGCAAACCTCGGACACCCGGGCGAGCTCCCCATCGTCCAGGTCTTGGAAGATCGCCGCCTGCTTCAACAGATTGAGATTCACGGCACGAAGCTATGACGCACCGGAGGGAGGGGCAAGTGAAACCGTGGGTGACGCCGGCGGATCTGCTTACCGCCCTTCGCCTTCCGCTCGCGGCGGCGTTTCCATTCGTGCACGGTGCGGCCTGGCAGCTGGCGATCGTGGGTGCGGTCGCCGCGTCGGATTTCTTCGACGGGATGCTGGCGCGTCGCTTCGGCGAGTCGCGCACGGGGGCCGTGCTCGATCCGGTCGCCGACAAGTTCTTCATGGTGGTGGCCTTCCTGACCGTCGCGCGCAGTGGGTTGCTGTATCCTCTCGAGATCGTGGGGGTGCTCGCCCGGGACATCGTCGCGGCCCTGGGGTACGTGGGAGCGTGGTTGTGGCGGCGACCGATGGCGTTGCCCGCGCGCGCCGGCGGCAAAGCCGTCACCGTGCTCCAGCTGCTCACGCTGGTGGCCTGCATCGTGGCATCGCCACACGTCCGGCCACTGGCGTGGGCGACCACGGCGGTCGGACTCTACGCCATCTGGGATTACGGCCGCGCCGCCGCCCGGGCGGGCGCGCACCGCTGACACGGGGAAGGAGGCAACGTCATGCGGAGGGCATGGCTCGTCGTGCTCCTGCTCGCGAGCGGAGGGGTGGCGGCACCGCTCGGCGCGCAAGAGTTCCATCCCCCACCGGTGCAGCGGTCCAGTGACCGCGGGACGCGACTCGGCCTCTTCGGCTTCGGCGTGCGCGGCGGCGTGGACGTGTCGGGGCGCAGACAAATGGTATTCGGTGTCACACTCGACGCTGGCCACCTGTTCGGCTCGCGCTTTCGAATCCGGCCCTCTGGAGAAATCGGCGTGTTCAATGGCGTCAACAGCTACATCGGCAGCCTCGAAGGACTGTACCGCTTCACCGGTGACGACCAGCCGGCGACGCCCTACGCCGGCGGGGGATTCAGCCTCGTAGGCCACGACGCCTGCGGTTCCGATCCGGATTGCCCGGCCCTCTGGGCCAACCTCGTGGTGGGCGTCGAGCTTCACTATCGCTCCACATTCAACTGGCTGCTCGAGTACCACCCCATGGATCACTTCAAACACAATCGATTCTATTTGGGGTTGACCACGCGGCGGGGCAACTGAGATGGCCGGTCCGGTCGCCGAGATCACGATGCAGTGGCGCGAGCGCCTGGTGTTCGAGGCGGGAGCGCCGGGCCAACCGCGCGTCCTGGTGGACGGCGACAGCAAGGTCGCGACGTCGCCGGTCGAGATGCTCCTGGTCGCGGCGGCGACGTGCACGGCCTCGGACGTCGTGCTGATCTTGGAGAAACAGCGCGTCACCTTGCGGTCGCTCGAGGCGACGGTGAAGGGTACCCGCCGGGAACAGCAACCCCGCCGCTACACCGCCCTCCACTTCGTCTTCACCATTGCGGGCGACGGGGCCGACGAGGTGAAGGCCCGCCGTGCGATCGATCTCTCGCTCGAGAAGTACTGCTCCGTCGTGGCGTCGCTCGCCCCCGATATCCGCGTCACCTACGACGTCCAGATTCGCTGACGCGCTCGGCGCCGCCGCTGCGCTCACCTTCGCGGCCACGGCGCCGGGGCGCGCGCAGGCCCTCTCCGCTTCGCCCGGCCCCGGCCCCGAGCTCGCGGGGGCCGCGACCGTCGTCGTCGCCCGGCGTACCTTCTGGGGCGCGGAGCTCGGTCTGGCGCGACGCGCGGGCGGCCAGGGACGCCTCGCGGTGACCGCTGCCGGCGGGAGCTACGAGGGCGCCCTGGGCGTTCGCTGCGAGGCGACCGCGCAATTTCTGCTTCGTCCCGGTGAGCGCAGCGGCGCGGGGCCCTACGCCGGCCTCGGTCTCGCCTTCGTGGGTGGGGAGGGCGCGCGCGGGGCAGGCTATCTGACGGCGCTGCTCGGCGTCGAGTCCGCGCCGGCGGCGCGCGCCGGCTGGTATGGAGAGCTGGGCTTGGGTGGTGGCGTGCGAGTGGCGGTCGGCCGGCGGTTCCGACACTTCCCGCCGGGTTGGTAGGGGGGGGACGATGGTCGCGGCGCGACCCTCAGGCCGAGGCGCCCACCGTCGCGTTGCGCCCCACCACCGGCCTGCAGTACCGCTCGCCGAGCACCCGGAGCTCGGCGAGCTGCGGCTCGTCCAGCCCGTCGTACCGATCGGCCAGGTAGAGCATGGTGTCGTCGAACCACTCCTTCTGGTGCTCGGGTCCCGCTTCCAGGACGCCGCATCGCAGGATGTGGGAGAACAACTCGTCGCGGGCCTGCTCGAACAGGGTGGGGGTGGACATTCTACGGGGTTCCGAACGCTTCTTGGTCATGCGCGGCGTGCTCCTGTCTCTTCTGGGTCTGGGGGCGTGGGCGCGAGGCGGCGCGGTCGCCCGGCCGCCGATGATTTGGCGCCGCAATGTAATAAGCGGCGTGAGAGCGCGCAAAGGGCCGACCACGGAAGGCCCGGGGGATATTATCATCAACGAGGCGCCGGGGTAGTGTCGGGGAGCAGGAGAGGTGGGGAGAGGGAGCCGGAGGCAGGAGCACACGTCAGGAAGGTGGGGGCATGGGCGACGCATCAGACGAAGTCTACGGTCCGGAGCGGGCGAAGCGATTGCTGGCGCTGCTGCGCGGCCTGGCGGAGCGGATTCAGGCGCTCGACCGGACGGGGCAGCTGCTCGAGCGGGTGCCCGAGCTGCAGAAGCTGCTCGGAAACGCGCGCAGCGAGCTGTTTCACTATGAAGTACGACTCACGTACGATACGCCGGAGATCGCGGAGAGCCGCCGCCTCGTCGAAGAGGCGGAGCAACGCGCCCTCGACGCGACGGCCGGGTTCGACGACGAGGAGGACGACGAACCGTGGCGGAGGGGTCAGGAGGAATGAACCGGTTTTACGTGCTACTCGTCGCGGTGGCGCTGATCGGCGGCGGCATGCTGTGGTATGGATCCCGGCGGGAGGCTGCACCGGCCCCGAACGCGCCGGTCCCCAGCGCGACCGCGGACGGGTTCCGGGGTTACACGTTGGGCGCGGACACGGCGAAGGTCGACGTGACGGAATACTCCGACTTCGAGTGTCCATTCTGCGCGTCGTTCGCCACGGTGCAGATGCCGGTGATCCGCCAGCAGCTGATCGCCCCGGGCAAGGTGCGCTGGCGGTATCGCGACTTCCCGTTGCCATCCCATCAATATTCCCGCTACGCCGCGCTCGCGGCGCAATGCGCGGGAGAGCAGGGGAAGTTCTGGGAGATGCACGATCAGCTCTTCACCAACCACCAATGGGCCCAGACTGGCAAGAACCCGTCGGGACTGTTCCGGGACTTCGCCAGGACCATCGGCGTGGACGTCGACAAGTACGACGCGTGCGTGAGCAGCCAACGCTACGCCGGGCGCATCCAGGCGAGCGTGCAGGAGGGTGAAGCACTGGCCGTACGGGGCACGCCCAGCTTTTTCGTGAACGGCCGCCCCTTCCAGGGGCGTGCCACATCTGACGACTTCAAGGCATTGGTCGACAGTCTGACAAAACAGCACAAGTGATCCGGCGCCAGGCGATCGCGCTCCTCGCGCTCGTGGGGCTGCTGGTCGCCACCTACCTCTGGCTGTACAAGATCGGCGTGCTCGGCGAGCTCAAGTGCGGCACCGGGAGCTGTGAGTACGTCCAGACGAGTCCATACGCGGAGGTGTTCGGCGTCCCCGTCGCCTTCATCGGCGTCGTCGGGTACGCCATCCTGTTCCTGATCGGCCTGGCGGGCGTACAACCGAGGTTCGCGGCCGACCGGCGCGTGACCGTCCTGCTCGCGCTGCTCGCCACGATCGGGTTCGGGTTCACGCTGTATCTCACGGCGATCGAGCTGCTCGTGCTCCACGCGATCTGTCGCTGGTGCGTGGGGTCCGCCGTGATCATCACCGCCATCTGGACCCTCGCGCTCGCCGGGCTCATTCGGACGCCGTCGGCGGCCGCGCCCACGCGCTAGGTTTCGGGCTGATGACGCCACCCGTGGACGTCCCCGCGACCCGGCGCGGCCGGTATCACCTGACGCTCGCGCTCGCCGCGCTCGGCGTGGTCTACGGCGACATCGGCACCAGCCCGCTGTACGCGATCCGCGAGTCCTTCTACGGCACCCACGCCATCCCGGTCACCCCGGGGAACGTGCTCGGCGTGCTATCGCTCGTGTTCTGGTCGCTGATTCTGGTCGTGACGATCAAGTACCACATCGTCATCATCCGGGCGGACAATAAGGGCGAAGGCGGCGTGCTCGCGCTCATGGCGCTGGTCAACGGCAGCCGGCTCGCCCGCGGGCTGTCGCCGCGCCGCCTGATGATCGTCCTGGGCATCTTCGGATCGGCTCTCCTCTACGCCGACGGCGCCCTCACACCGGCGATCTCGGTGCTCTCCGCCGTGGAAGGGCTCGAGATCGCAACGCCGGCGCTGGCCTCGTGGGTGATCCCCGTGACGCTCGTGATCCTGATCGGCTTGTTCCTGTTGCAAAGCCGCGGGAGTGCCCGCATCGGGGCCATGTTCGGTCCGGTGATGCTCGTCTGGTTCGCCGCGATCGGCGTGCTTGGACTGAGCGAGATCCTCCGCCAGCCGTCGGTGCTGGTTGCCGTCTCGCCGTACTACGGTGTCCGCTTCTTTGGCGAGAACGTAGGACGGGGCTTTGTGGTGCTCGGCGCCGTCTTCCTTGTCGTCACGGGTGGCGAGGCGCTGTACGCGGACCTCGGCCACTTCGGCCATCGCGCGATCCAGTTGGCATGGTTCAGTACCGCCTTGCCGTGCCTCTTGCTGAATTATTTCGGACAGGGTGCACTCTTGTTGCGGGATCCCGGGGCGGCCGAGAACCCTTTCTATCATCTCGCGCCGGGCTGGGCGCTGTACCCCCTGATCGCGCTTGCCACCCTGGCGACCATCATCGCTTCGCAGGCCGTGATCTCGGGGGCCTTCTCGCTGACCCGCCAGGCGGTGCAGCTCGGCTACAGCCCGCGGCTCCGGATCGAGCACACCTCGTCCCGCGAGATCGGCCAGATCTACGTTCCCCTGGTCAACTGGGGGCTCATGCTGCTCACCTGCGTGCTGGTGCTCGGGTTCCACCTGGCCAACACCGAGCAGCCCACGTCCAGCAATATCGCCGGCGCGTACGGCGTGGCCCTCTCGACCCTGATGCTCATCACGACACTGATGTTTTACGTGATGAGCCGCGAGGTGTGGCGCTGGAGCTTCGTGCGGGCCGCGAGCGTGGCCGGCCTGTTCTTGTGGGTGGACGTGCTGTTCTTCGCCGCGAACATGCTGAAGATTCGTTACGGTGGCTGGGTCCCCTTGGTGATCGCGGGGGCCATCTTCCTGCTCATGACGACTTGGAAAAGCGGCCGCGAGATTCTCGGGAAGCGCATGCAGGAGAAGACCGTTGCGCTCAAGATGCTGCTCGCCGATCTCGCCGCCGAGCCACCGCTCCGCGTCCCAGGGACGGCGGTGTTCATGTATGGCACCACCGACGGCACGCCACCGGCGCTGGTGCACAACCTCGCGCACAACAAGGTGCTCCACGAGCGGATCGTGTTCCTGACCATGGTGACGGAGGACGTGCCTCACGTCCCGGCGGCGGAGCGCGTGGCGGTGAAGCCGCTGGGAAAGGGGTTCTACAGCGTGATCGCCCGCTACGGGTTCATGGACGACCCGAACATCGAGGATGTCCTGGCGGCGTGCCAGGTGAAGTCCCTCGACATTCCCATCGCGGGAACGACGTTTTTCCTCGGTCGCGAGACTCTCGTCGCCTCCGACCGGCCTGGCATGCCCCAGTGGCGGGAACAGCTGTTCGCGTTCATGTCGCGCAACGCCTTGCGGGCGACGGCGTTCTTCAAGATCCCGGCGGACCAGGTGTTCGAAGTAGGGGCGCAGGTGGAGCTCTGAGGGAGGTTGGTGGAGGTTATGGAGGATGGTGGAAGTTGGTGGAGGTTGTTACGTCAGCGGCCCAACCTCCACCGTCCTCCACCATCCTTCACCATCCTCCACTGTCCTATTCTACCTGTCCAAACTTCGCGATGTCCTCCGGTAAGGCTTCTTGCGTGGCGATCCTGTCCTTCCCTTGCACCATCGCACGGATTTGCTCGACCACATCCGGGTTCGCCAGCGTCGTGACGTCGCCCACGTCTCGCCGATTCGAGATCGCCGCGAGCACCCGACGCATGATCTTTCCCGAGCGCGTCTTGGGCATGTCCGGCACGATGTACACGTGCTTGGGTCGCGCAATCTTGCCGATCACTTCTTCGTTGGCCTTGATGACGCGGTCGATCACATCCTGGCTCGGCGGCACGCCCGGCTTGACCGCGATGTACACCTCGGGGACGCGTCCCTTCACCTCATCCTGAACGGGGACGACGGCGGCTTCGGCGACCTCGGGCACCGTGAGGCAGGCGGACTCGATCTCCTTCGTGCCGAGGCGGTGCCCGGCGACGTTAATCACGTCGTCGACCCGGCCCAGGATGCGGTAATAGCCGTCCGCCGCCTGCACGGCGCCATCGCCGCACATGAACGGCCAGTCGCGCCAATCCTTGCTTTTGGGATTCCTGTTGTACTTGGCGAAATAGGTCTTCACGTAGCGGTCGCGGTCGCCCCAGATCGTCTGCATGATGCCCGGCCACGGATTGCGGATGCAGATGTTGCCCGCCTTGCCTGAGCCCTTGGGGACTTCCGCGCCGGTCTCGTCGTAAATGACGGGATGAATCCCGGGCGCCGCTGGCCCGCAGCTGCCCGGCTTCATCGGATCAATCGCCGGCATGGTCGTGGCGAGGAAGCCGCCGGTTTCGGTCATCCACCAGGTGTCGGTGATGACGGCTTCCCGCTTGCCGACCTCGTCGTAATACCAGCGCCACGCCTCCGGCTCGATCGGCTCGCCGACCGTGGTCATCGACTTGAAGTGGTACTTGTACTTGCGCGGCTCCTCCGGCCCGAGCTTCCGCAACATCCGGACCGCCGTGGGAGCGGTGTGGAAGATGTTCACGCCCAGCCGCTCGGCAATGCGCCAGGGCCGCCCCGCGTCGGGGAACGTCGGCACGCCTTCGTAGAGCACGCCCGTCGCCGCGTTCGCGAGCGGGCCATACACGATGTAGGAGTGTCCGGTGATCCAACCGATGTCCGCCATGCACCAGTAGACGTCCTCGGGATGAATGTCGAGCACCCACTTGGACGTGGCGGTGACGTAGGCCAGATACCCCGCGATGCCGTGCTGCGCGCCCTTGGGCTTACCCGTCGTGCCGCTCGAATACATCAGGAACAGCGGCGCCTCGGACGGCAGGGCGACCGGCTCGATCTTCCTGCCCTTGTATTCCTTGAGCAGGTCGTTCACGAAGAAGTCGCGACCCGGAACCATGGGCGTCTTGGCGGAATACTTGCCGGGATAGCGCTGCCACACCAAGACCTTCTCCACGTCCTGCCCCAGCTCTTTCGCCGTCCGCACCGCGATGTCCGCATTGACTTTGTGATCGACGAGCGTGCCGTTCCGCCAATAGCCGTCCACCGTGATCAGCACGCGGCTGCCCGAATCCTGTATCCGCGAGCCACACGCCTGCCCGCTGAACCCGCCAAAGACTTGCGAGTGGATGATTCCGAGCCGCGCGCACGCCAGCATGGTGATCGGCAGCTCCGGAACCATCGGCATGTGGAAGGTGACGCGGTCTCCCGCCTTGAGCCCCAAGCCGCGGAGCAGGGCGGCCACTTCGTTCACGCGATCGTACAACTCCTGATAGGTGATTGACGCATCCGCCTCCTTTTCGGGCTCGGGCACGAAGATGAATGCGGCTTTGTTCTTATACTTGTCGAGATTGCGGTCTACGCAGTTGTAACACGCGTTGATCTTGCCACCCGCGAACCACTTCCAGAACGGCGCGTCGCTGGTGTCGAGGACAGTGCGGTATGGCTCGAACCAGGTCAGCATGTCGGCATATTCCTTGAAGCAATCGGGAAAATGGTCGAGGCCAAACTTTTCAAAGATGTGCCCATCTCGCATGTTGGCCTGTGCTTTGAATTTCTGGGACGGCTGATAGTACTCCTCTTCCTTCCAGTGGACGGCGATCTGGGCTTCGCTGACCTCGGTCAGCTCCTGCTGCTTACTTGTCTTCGTCTTCGCCATGGTATTGCCTCCTACGGCCGACCCGCGGAAACGGGCGCGCCCACTGTTCGAATGATGGAGAGGCTAAGGTATGTCCCGCCCCTGGATCGAGGTCAAGGCGGCCCTTGCAAACTGCGCCCCGGGCGTTCGGTCTGCGGCAGCGTCGGCGGTGTAGGACCCCACCGGGCTTTGACAACCGGTTGGCCCCCCGCAGGTTAGCCGTATGGCACCGGAGTCGCATACCCCCCACATGGCAAACTTCAGGAGCCGACTGTGGAGGAGATGATGACAATGTCCACGCGTCCGAGCGAGAGGATCTTAGCCGCTCCAGAGGAGCTGGGGCTCGATTCCCGTACGGCGTTCCGCCGCGCGGCGACCGAGCTGCTGGAGCAGCTGCCGGAGGGTGCCGGACGCCTGGTGATCGACCTGTCCGGGACGCGCCAGATCGACAGCGCTGGGCTGGGTGCGTTGATGCTGATTCAGCGGAAGGCGGCCGAGCGCCGGCTGACGGTGTGCCTGCGCGGAGCCAACGAAGAGCTGCGCTTCCTGCTGGTGTTGACCAAGCTCGACGACCTCTTCGAGCTGGAGACCGGCGCCAGCTGAACCGCCGGTAGCCGTCGTGGGGGACCGCCATATATTGGCCCACCAATGGCGTCCTCCCCCTCCGGCTCGCGGCGCAAGGTGCTGTTCGTCGAGGACGAATCCACCCTGCGGCGCACCTACAAGCGTTTTTTCGCCGGGCGGTACGATGTGGCCTTCGCCGCGAGCGGGAGCGAGGCCCGCCGGCAACTCGATCACTTCTCCC
>Ga0209056_10001601_pt1:20000-24919 | contig 24919 bp, 17 predicted proteins | sample GraSoiAngelo_114_FD_185876 | JGI IMG/M metagenome (GOLD analysis project Ga0209056, IMG submission 185876) | Grasslands soil microbial communities from the Angelo Coastal Reserve, California, USA - 14_0903_13_40cm (SPAdes) (version 2) | ecosystem: Environmental > Terrestrial > Soil... | reverse complement strand
CACCAGCACCATTCCGATCGTGGTGGCGGGCGCCGGCGATCTCGTTGAGGCTGGGCTCATTAAAAGTTTTATGTACCCGGGAGGTAACGTCACCGGCGTAGCGAGAATGTCCGCCGATTTTTTTGGGGCGCGGCTAAAACTCATCAAGGAAATCCTTCCCAAGGCGACTGGGGTGGCTTCGCTCTCTAATCCGAAAACTCCCGGCCACGACCAGCGCCTGAGAGATGCCGAGCTTGGCGCCCGGGCTTTGGGTCTGAGGTTTCAATCAGTCAAAGCACACAACGCAAACGAGCTGGACGGCGCGGTTGGAGCGGCCGCCAAAGGTGGCGCCAATGCTCTCTTCGTGATGACCGACGCCCTGTTCAACAGTCACGTCTCGCAGATTGCACAATCGGCCATAAAGAACCGGCTGCCGGCGGTGTACGATCGCACGAACTTTGTCGAAGCCGGGGGACTGATGAGCTACGGCGTCAATTTGCCGGACTTATCCCGGCGCGCCGCCGAATACGTCGATCAAATTCTCAGAGGCGCCAAGCCCGCCGATCTGACTCTGTTGCAATCGATGAAATTTGATCTGTCGATCAACCTCAAAACCGCTGATCAGATCGGCGTCACAATTCCGCCTGAGATCGTCCAGCGGGCAGTTAAGGTGATCAAGTAGACGCATTTCGAATTTCGAAATTGAGGAAAAAACGAACATGAAAATTCGATTTTTGAGTTCCAGCTCCGGGGTCTCGCAATCCGCAATCCGCAATCCGAAATTTCCCATTTTCTTTTGCGCTTTGCTCTTAGCGCTTTGCTCGTCCGCCGAAGCCCAACCTATAAAGCCGAACCGAGCTCAGCAAGCCTGCAAGGTCGGCGATTATTCGGTTGCGGAATATGAGCGTCTGGGCCCGGGCCAACAGGCCGAGTTTGTCGAGACCTATCGACAAAAACACTCATCGGCCTGGAAGCAGGCTTTGGAGGCGCTGCGGGCCGCCCACGGAAATCCGCCGTTTCAGGTGATCGGACGTCTGAAAGCTGCGGCAAGCATTCAGGAAAAGATTGCTCGCAAGAAATACTTCTGCTTCTCACAGCTGACAGATATTGCCGGGACCCGGCTCATTATCCCGAACTACGCCGCCTTGCCGCTTGTCACCCAAAACATCGAAAATCAATTTGTGATCCGCGAGAAGGAAGATCTCCTTAGGGATGTGCGTGAAAGTCGCTATCGCGCACTTCACTATCTTGCATGGGTGGAGGACCGGCCAGTCGAAATTCAGATTCATACCTATCGAGGCACATTATGGGCCGATGCCTCGCATCAGCTCGTCTATAAAGGGCCATTTGGTGACAATCAAACCCTGATTTCATATCTCTATCGGCTAAGCGACGTTATATTCCTTCTTGATTCCGGCCTCCCTGGACAGATTCCCGAGGTTCCCGAGACGCTTCCACCCCAAGCAAAGGCGATTTTGAAAAAGACAGTTGCGGACATAAGGGATGTGAGCCGCCGGGATCTGACGGATCTCTACCGGCAGATCCAAGAAAATATGCTTAAGGATGATTTCTTTGCACTCGATGAGTTTGAAAATCTCCCGATGGCAAGGACCAAGCCATGAAGATTGAGAGTCGCTTGATAGCCTCTCCGTGCCCGGCATTCAGATAACTGAAGACTGCGGTCGTCTGTTGGCAAAAGATGATTCTGGTATCGCAAATCCAAAATCTAAAATAGGTGAGCCTATGTCCAACAAAATTCTGATCGTCGACGACGAACCGTTTAATCTGGATCTTTTGGAGCAGGAATTATCGGATCAGGGTTACGTGATCGAAAAGGCTAATGATGGTACGGAGGCATTGGCGAAAGTTCCGTCGTTTCAGCCGGACTTAATCCTGCTCGACTACATGATGCCCAAGATGAACGGGCTGGAAGTTCTCAAACGGCTCCGGGGAGACGATCAACACAAGGGCATTCCGGTGATTCTTCTCACGGCGAAAGCGACTCAGGAAGACAAGGTCCGGGGCCTCGACGCCGGCGCCGACGATTACGTGATCAAACCGTTTGATTCCATCGAGCTTCTGGCGCGCGTCCGGGCCATGATGCGCATCAAAGAGATGCATGACACGCTGGAGGAATGGAATCGCAATCTCGCCGACACGGTGAAGCAGCAGGTCGAAGAAATCCAGCGCATGAATCGGCTCAAACGCTACCTGTCACCGCAAATCGCCGAAACTATATTGGGAGACGACAAGAATCTCTTTAAGAGTCACCGGCGCGAAATCACCGTCGTTTTTCTCGACCTGCGAGGCTTCACGGCTTTCTCAGATAGTACGGAGCCCGAGGAAGTGATGGAAGTCTTGCGCGGCTATCATGCGGAAATGGGCAGGTTGATATTCCAGTTCGACGGAACCCTGGTGCGGTTTGCCGGCGATGGGATCATGATTTTCTTTAACGATCCGATTCCCTGTGCCGATCACACTGAGAAGGGTGTGCGGATGGCCATCGAGATGCAAGATCGAGTGCAAGAATTGCGGAAGGGTTGGCTTAAGAACGGCTACGATCTGGATTTGGGTATCGGCTTGGCCGCGGGTTACGCTACCATCGGCAATATCGGGTTCGAGGGCCGAATGGATTATGACGCCATCGGCAACGTCACTAATCTTGCCGCCCGGCTCTGCGGCGAAGCCAAGGGCGGACAAATTCTCATCGATCGAAAAACTTTGAGCAAGATCGAAGAGCTTGTCGACGTTGAGACGCTGGGAGAATTCCAGCTAAAAGGTTTTTCACGACCGTTGCCGGCGTTTAATATCGTAAAATCAAGATAAGTTGCCCACCTCTACACCACTCTCCGATGGGCTCGTTGCACTAGCGGAAGGTCTAAAAAAGATGTATGGGTGATGCAAAATTTCATTGAGATCAGTTGCGAGCTAAAGCGATGACCAGAAAAATCTTCATCATGTTTTTTGCGGCGACGACGTTATACTGCGCGATTCCATCACGACTTTGTGCAGCGGCGGCTTCGCGGATTTCTCGGATCGGAATTCTCATTCCGGAGTCCGCACCGGGTGAGTCTCAGACCATCAAAGGACTCAAAGACGGGCTTAAAGATCTTGGCTACATAGAGGGAAACAATCTCGTGGTGGAGCTGCGGGATGCGAAGGGAGACCGCAGCGCGTTGAAGACAGGGGCCGCGGATCTTGTAAGCAAGAAGGTCGACGTCATCTTCACGACGGGCAGCCGAGCGACGGAAGCAGCCAAGGCAGCGACCAGACAGATTCCGATTGTGTTTCGCCATCCCGCCGACCCCGTGGCGATGGGCCTACTCAAAAACATGAAGCGCCCGGACGAAAATGTCACTGGCGTGGCGGCTTTCTCGTCCGATAAGAGCGAGAAACGCCTGGAGATTTTGAAAGAGATCGTGCCAAATCTCCGCAGGGTCCATATCTTCTACGACTCCAATAGCAAATACTCAATGGACAATTTACTCGCGGTTCAGAAGGCAGCGACCAAAATTCAGCTAACAGTAGCCGACCATGGGGTTAAAACTGACGACGAACTCAAGAGTTCTTTGGACAAAATACAAGCCCGAGATGGCGGGGCGATCTTTCAGATTCCCGACGACTTGATCGAGAGCCAGGCAAACTTAATTTTCGACGGGGCAAAAAAACTTAAATTGGCGACGATGTTTGATCAAGAGAATTGGGCAACCAAAGGTAGCCTGGCTACTTACGGCCCCAACTACGCTCAGATGGGGCGCCAGGCTGCAGAGCTCATTGACAAGCTGCTTAAAGGGGCAAAGCCAAAGGATGTTCCGGTGCGATCGGCGAGCAAATTTGATCTTGTGATCAATCTCAGAATCGCCAATATTATCGGGCTCAATATCGCTCCCGAAACGCTCAATAAGGCGGATAGAGTCATTCGCTAGCCTATGGCCGATCTTGCGGATACGCTAAGGACAATTCCACTTTTCTCCGGCCTCTCACGCGAGGACATAGCGAAGATATTAGGGAAGCTGGAAGAAAAATCCTTTCCGGCCGGCGCCACAGTCTTCTCTCAGGGAGATCAAGGGGATTCTTTTTACTTCATCCAATCCGGAGCCGTTCAGGTGGTGCTTGAAAGCGCCGGCGGCCGCAAAGAAACCATTGCGGTTTTTGGTCCGCAGGACTGGTTTGGCGAAATGGCGCTACTATCAGGAGAGCCGCGTGCCGCAACCGTGATTACGGTGAAACAGACCACGGTGTGGCGGCTGAACCGGGCCGCGTGGGACGAACTCATCGAAAAACACCCCACCTGGCTGCTCCACTTTTGCGCAACTTTGAGCAAAAGACTCGCGCGCCTAGACCACCAGTATTCCCAGGGGCAGGAGGCCTTCACCGCTTTGGCCAAAGAGTTTTACAGTTCCAGGAGCGCTGAGCAGCAGCGGTTTTTTCGCCGCTCGTCGCTGCTGAACAGCGTTGATCCGCAAACCGCCGATCGACTCCTCCAGACCGAAGGGGCGACAATTTTCCTGGCCGATTTGGAAAAAAGCTTGATCCCCTTCGTTCGGATTCTGGACGGAAACAAATACGAGCTCCGCGACTTTTTCCGTGAATTCCTTAGAGAGAAACTATTTGAGGTCGAAGGCAAGGAAACGGCGCGGCAACTGCATTCTCAAATCGCGGCGCACTACGAAGCTTTGGGCGACTTCGAGCAAGCCGTTGACCACTCGCTGGAGGCACAAGATTGGAGCCACGCGACTGAGCTACTCCTCGCCCAGCAAGAGAAACTGCTCGATGGCGCCGCCCTGTTCGTCAAAAACGCGATCGATCGGATGCCGACCGAACATTGGTTCGCAGACCCGCAACTGATCCACATCAAAGTAACCGCGCTCGCACATCTCGGCGACCTACGCGGAGCGGTGGGGGTATACAGAGAGGTCCTGGCTCAAAGAATCTCCGGA
>Ga0209056_10001601_pt1:0-10000 | contig 24919 bp, 17 predicted proteins | sample GraSoiAngelo_114_FD_185876 | JGI IMG/M metagenome (GOLD analysis project Ga0209056, IMG submission 185876) | Grasslands soil microbial communities from the Angelo Coastal Reserve, California, USA - 14_0903_13_40cm (SPAdes) (version 2) | ecosystem: Environmental > Terrestrial > Soil >... | reverse complement strand
CCCTACCCGCCTGAACCGCATAGGACTTCTCCACCCCCTTGAAGGAGTTGGTGATGCGCTCGAGTTCTTCTAAGCGCCGCACATAGGTCTCCATCATCTCCCGACGGGCTCCGGGGCGGGCTCCCGACAGCGCGTCGGCGGCATCGACCAATGGCGCCAGAATCGTTTCAGCCCTTACGTCTTCATGATGAGCTGCGATGGCGTTGACGATCTTTGGCGACTCTCCATACTTCCGCGCCAGCTCAGCGCCGATGATGGCGTGCGACCCTTCCACTTCGTGATCTACCGCCTTGCCAATATCATGGAGCAACGCGGCACGCCGTGCTTGTTTTTCATTTAGGCCCAACTCAGCAGCCATCATGCCGCAGATAAATGCCGCTTCAATGGAATGCAGAAGCACATTTTGCGCGTAGCTATAACGATATTTCAGCCGTCCCAGCAACTTGACGATCTCAGGGTGGACCCCGTGGACTCCCACGTCAAAGATGGCTTTTTGACCGGCTTCTTTAATCGCCTCCTCGATCTCCTGCTCCGATTTCCGCACCACTTCTTCAATCCGGCCGGGGTGAATACGTCCATCGGACACGAGTTTCTCCAATGACAAGCGGGCAATCTCGCGTCGGATTGGATTGTGTCCCGAAATAACGACTGTCTCGGGAGTATCATCGACAATGAGATCGATCCCGGTCGCCGCTTCCAGGGCTCGAATGTTACGACCTTCGCGACCGATGATTTTGCCTTTCAGCTCATCGTTCGGTAGCGGAAACACCGTCACTGACCGCTCTGCAACGAAGTCGCCGGCCAATCTCTCGATAGCCAAGGCGACGATTTTTTGGCTTTTACGAACTGATTCCTCCTTAGCTTCCTCCTCGATGACGCGAATTCGCTTCGCGGATTCGTGCTTCGCCTCTTCGACCATTTGATCGATCAGGCTCCTCTTAGCCTCCTCACGGGTCATCCCCGCGACCTGTTCAAGCTGTCTTCTTGCTTCATCTACTTGACGATCGCACTGCGCAGCTTTTTCCTCGATGGTCTTCTCTCTCGACTTGACCGAGGCGTCGCGCCTTCCTAGTTCGTTCTCCCTTTTCTCTATAGAGTCGATACGTTTGTCTATAGCTTCCTCTTTGCCAATCAACCGCTTCTCTTGATTTTGCAGCTCTCGGCGAGTTTCGCGCACCTCCTTTTCAAAGTCCAGTCGTTCCTTTAAAATGCTGTCCTTGGCTTGGAGTTCGGCCTCCTTCTTGATCGTGGTGGCATCCTTCTTTGCCTCTTCGATAATCCGAGCGGCGGCGTTTTTTGCCAATTCGATTCGTACTCGCTGCTGCCGGCTTCGAAACCAAGAAACCAACAAGACCACTAAAACGCCTCCCACTAGCCCTGCAAAACCAAAGATCAGATTCTGATCCAAATAAAACACCCCCTTTCACATGGTTGCTCTAAAAAATTTGATTCGACTGCGCCGATGACTCTGCGCAGTCAATAACTCTGTTCTCAGTCACAACGTAATGAACTTTCTGGTCCCATGATTCTGTCGGCACTTCTTCGATGATCTGAAATTCATAGGCAAGAGCGACAAACATGGCATCGCCTAAGCGCTTCAGCAGTCGATCGTACCAACCTTTTCCGCGTCCCAGGCGGTTGCCTCGCGGATCAAATGCCACCCCCGGGACAAATACAACGAGTCCCGCGCGATCGGTTTCAGCTAGAAGAGTCGATCCCGTCGGCTCGAGAATGCCAAATCGACCCGCCCGCATCTCGACAAGCGAAAGTACCTGAATCAGATCAACGGAGTAGCCGGATCGTAGTTTTGGATAAAAAACCTTGCGCCCCTGGCTCAATGAGTGTTCCAGAATATCGTCGGTGCAAACTTCGTTCTGTACCGGGCTGTAGAGCAGGACCGAGCTGGAAGCGAGATATGGCGGAAGCTGGAGCGCCTTGGCTTGAATCAAACGACTCCACAAGAACCGTTCAGATTTCGAAAGCGAATTACGTCGAGGTAACGTCGCGTTGCGCAACGCCCGCTTTTTCTCTTCTTTAGGGGCTACCCACATAAGAATCACCGGAGGTGGGCGAGAGATGAAGAGAAAAGTTGCGAGGAAAAGGAATGACTGACTAAAGGTCTGATCTACGGTTGCAAAGAGTGGGTCCCCTGGACAGCCGCTCCCCACATATTTCAAGGATGGGAGCGCGGGTGCCTATACCCAGCGGAATTTCTACAATTTTATCCAGGCTTTCCTCAAGGGGTCGCCAAACTCTCATGCCGTATACGAATACAAGAAACCAACAGATCAGATCCATTATTAGTGTTACTTCTCCCCAGAACCTCATCTTTTCTAACACCGCCTCTTTAAGGTTCCCCCCGCATCGTGTCGTTTCAACGGTTCAACTTGAACCTGTTTACCGGCTGGTCGCCGTATCGCCGTATTACCGTTTTCGCCTACCTCCTCGATTCGAGGCTCACAGCCACGGCAAGAAACAGCTCCCGGTCCTTTATCGTTGATTCCAAGTTGCCTCCGCTGATCACGAGCACAGCGGGGAAATGGCTCACTTAAAAATCGCTAACCCTCCTCAGTCAAAGTCATCGACAGTCTCTTGGACAATTGGTTCAGCCTATTCAAAATCGCTTCATGCGTATCTTTAAGGCGATGATATTCATCAGCAATATTGAGTGCCGCCAACATGGCTATGTTCGAATTTGCGACCGGTTTTGACGAGTGCGACAATTCTTGCATCTTCTCGTCGACGTAGCCGGCTACTTTGAGCATGTAGCTTTCCTCGGCATCACTGCTGATGGTAAATTTCTGGCCTAAAATCTCGACATCGAGTGCCTTTTTCATAAATTCTTCCCCTCTTCAGGGAGATTGAGGCTTGCGAAATGGCCAATAATTTTGTCCAGCTTTTCGCGAAGTTCGGTACGCTCCCGTTCGTATCGCCGTATTTGTCCTTGCAGATGATGCCACTCGCCCTCTTTTTGCTGTAGTTTTTTTTCAATAGTCTCTTTTTCTTTCTTCACGAGCTCATGCTTTTCAATGAGGCGATTAATCTTGGCCTCTAATTGTTCAATGTTGTCGAGAGCCATAGCACCCTGCATGATAAAACTTCATGTTAAAGTTTAGTTTTAAGGCGCTGTTTTGTCAAGCTAATGTGTTCTGGCGGTAATTGGTAAAATTCTTTGAAAAACTAATCCTGGACAGCCTTTGGCTTGAATCAAACTGGAAAATTCGCTTGGCGATTCCCGTGGGCCCATACAATCATCCGCAGAGGGATAGCCACTTCGAGCCGAGTAGACTCAGATATGAATCAACCAAATTTGTCCATCTTTAACGAACAGCCCCGGGCCGTGGAATCAGCTATTTGACCGGTGAGCAAGAAGCGATCGAACGTCTTCGATAACGACCTTGGGATCAGGCGCTGTCCCGTAATAGGCGAAGCGCATCGTTCCGGTCCGATCAATTACTGCCGTCAACGAGGTGTGATCGACAAGACCGCGCGCTTTTCTTACAACTTGGACACCGAAATTCTTCCAAATCCCTCGTAAAACAACCTCTTCGCCAGTAACAAATGCCCAGTCGGAGAGATCCACCCCATAGCGTTTCGCATAGACTGCCAACACCTTAGGGTTATCCACCTCCGGGTCAGTCGTGACCGTTATAAAATAGACCGAGCTACGCTCAATCCGATCGAAACCCATCTGAATTTGCCTCATGGCCGCAGTAGTTAATGGACAAACATCCGGACAGGTGGTGTAAGCGAATGCCAACACAACGACTTTGTCCCGCACTGTCTTGAAGTCAAATGAGCGACCGTTTTGGTCGATCAAGCGGAAATCGCGAATTGGAATTCGAACCTCTCGCCGTTGAGGACCACTGATCTTTTTTGAATTTGTAGGTTCATGGCTAAACCCGTGATTCAAAGTTGCCAGAGCCATGAAAGGGAGAAGGAATAATGTACGACGAAGCCGGGATTTAAGGTTTCTCAACGCGCTTTTCCTCCGGCGCATCGTCATAACCAAGAAATAGATCCCAAGGCACACTACAGTGAGCTACAACCAACGTGTCATATTTCTCCCACCAACTCACATCACGACCCTCGCGGCTTAGGAATCGAACCATTTCCACCATGTCGGTAATTTCTGCTGGTCGTAAGGCCGGGTCAAAGCCAGGCATGATGCCGCGCCCTTCCGAGATGATCCTGCGGATCTGCCCGGTGCTCTTTCGCTGGACCGTTTCCCTAAAATCCGGCAGCCGCGCTGGCAATGATACGGTAACCGGACCGTCGCCGCGCCCGAAGGAGCCATGGCAACCCAGACAGCGCTCCGCGTAAAGCCGGTCCATCCGTTGGTTGCGACCGCAGCCAGTCACTGCGAAAGAGATCGCCACGAGCAATAAAAGTCGCATCAGGTTCACGAACTCACGCTTAGCATACACATTTGGTCCTTCCAAGAATCAGCCAGGACGATTTGACACGAACAACAAATTCGTGTTACCGACAGAATTGGAAGAGAGCAGATGGCCCAGTTATCTCGCTTCGGTGTTTCGCTAGAAGACGATCTCCTTGAGGCGTTCGACAAAAGCATCGGCGGACAGGGGTATCAGAATCGTTCGGAGGCCATTCGCGACCTGATTCGCGATCACTTGATTCAGAAGAAGGTCGGCAAGGGAAATGAAGAAGTGGTCGGCGTTATCAGCCTTTTGTATGATCATCGGACGCATCACTTGAGCGATGTTCTTGCGGATATGCAGCACAAGGCGAGCGTCGGGGTGAACGCGAGCCTCCATATTCATCTCGATGTGCATAACTGTCTGGAAGTCATCGTCGTTCGTGGAGCGGCAGACAAGGTGCACGAAGTAGCTGGAAAGCTGATCGCCACCAAAGGAGTTCAGAACGGTCGGCTTATTACGACGACCACCGAGATCAAGCGCTAAAATTTTTTTACTGCCTTGTAACACGAATTCTCGATTCATACTACCAGGAAGTTTCTTCGGATGATTTTACGCAGGATCACGACATTAATCTCAGTGTCTTTTTTCTGCCTGCATTCACGACTCACGCTCGCGCAAGACACCCAGGGATCACGAGCTCAGCCCACCACACAGGCGCAGGTCTCATCCCAGCCTGTTGAAGTCTACGTTTGGGGGGAACAACCGGTTTCTACAGCCACGGAGCAGACGGTTAGGCAAAAAGACTTCGAGCTTCGGCCAACTACGACGCCCAGCGATATACTTCGACTCGTTCCTGGCCTTTTCATTGCTCAGCATCAGGGCGGCGGGAAAGCGGACCAAATATTTCTCAGAGGCTTCGACGCAGACCACGGAACCGATGTCGCCATTTTCATAGATGGCATTCCTGTGAACATGGTAAGCCATGGCCACGGCCAGGGATACGCGGACATGCACTGGCTCATTCCGGAAATGGTAGATCACGTCGAGGTTTATAAAGGACCGTACTTCGTCCAGTTTGGCGATTTCAACACGGCGGGCGCGGTCAATATCGTCACCAAGAGGAGAGACAAAGACACGACCTTCACCATCACAGGCGGCAGCTACAATCAGCAGCGCTACTTAGGAATCCTCTCTCCGCCCGAAGGCACTCCACTAACACCGTATATCGGCTTTGAAGCTTATCACGATCTGGGTCCCTTCAAGAATCCGGAGAACTTTAACCGTTTCAATCTTATGTCGAAGTTTTCACTTCTCTCCACGGCCAACTCCAATTTGAGCCTCCTCGGCACCTTCTTCAAAAGCTACTGGAATGCCTCAGGAGAAATACCAGCGCGCGAAGTGAGAGCCGGTCGTCTCGGACGATGGGACGCGATCGACAACAGTGAGGGCGGCAAAACCGAACGTCACAACGTCAATCTCCAGTACAACTATGCCGACGCGCGACAGTTGTTCAACGCCCAGGCTTGGTTTTCATATTATCGCTTCGATCTGTTTTCCAATTTCACTTTTTTCCTGAACGACCCGGTGAACGGAGACGAGATCGAACAAACTGACAAGCGTATTCTCGGAGGAAGCTATCTTAATTACAGGCGAAACTACAGTCTTCTTGATATTCCGACTGAGACACTCGTGGGTTTTTCCACCCGCAGTGATCTCGCACACGTAGGCCTCTTTCACGACAAACGACGGCAACGATTAAGCACGACGACCGATTCGTTCATCAAAGAAAACAGTTTCGCCTGGTATGCCCAGCAAGAGTTCAGGCCGACATCCTGGCTTCGAACCCAGATCGGCCTTAGGCTCGATAAATTTTTCTTTAGTGTGCACGACGATGCTACCGGAGCCGTAGCGAACCCGATTTCCGGGAGTGATCAGGGCTTTATGGCGAACCCCAAAGTCAATGTCATTCTTTCTCCATTCAATGATAACGGATGGGCCAAGCGCTCGGAGATATATGTCAACTTCGGCGGCGGCTACCACAGCAACGACGCCCGCGACGTGGTCTCAGACACCGGTAACAAGCCCGTGCTCCCCCGCGCCCTCGGTGGAGAACTTGGATTTAGAACCAAGCTCTTCGATCGCCTCGATATGGCGATCGACTATTGGCGGCTGCATTTGGATAGCGAGCTGGTTTGGGCAGGTGACGACGGCACCACCGAACCCAAAGGGAAAACCCAGCGGCAAGGGATCGAGGGAGAATTTCGCTACCAGATCCTCGAATGGCTGAGCGCCGATCTCGATACCTCATATACTTGGGCCAAGTTTGTGAAAACAGGTGAAGCCGTCCCACTCGCGCCCCGTTTCTTGGCCTACGGCGGAATCACAGGGCGACATTCCTCAGGGCTAGAAGGGCGGGTCCAGTTGCGTTCAGTGGGAAATCGGTGGGGCGATGAGCAGCGTGTCTCTACGATTCACGGCTACACCATCTTTGATTTTTTGGCCAAATATAAATGGAACCGATATGAATTTCTTTTTTCGATCGCCAACCTCGCCAATAAGAAATGGCGCGCCGCGCAATTCTTTCATGCATCGCGGTTAAAGACCGAGGGGACTCCGGTCAATGACATCCACTTTACCCCCGGAGAGCCGCTGACGATCAAGGCGGGTATGACGGTGCACTTATGGTGACAAATTTTACCTGTCATGAAACAAGATTCCGCCACATCGAACAGTGCAAGATAAATGCAGCCAAAAAGCTTTGGACAAACAAATAATGAACGAGACAAGGTCAACTGTTAGAGAGAATACTTTGGGCGGCAAAGCCATCTTTGGAATCGTCTGCGGCGCTCATTTCATCAATCATTTTCAGTCTGCCATGCTCGGCGTCATTTATCCGCTCATGATGAAAGAATTGGGCATGGGCTACATGGCGATTGCCTCGCTCGCGGCAGTTTACAACACCTTAGGAAATGTATTTCAGGCCTTATACGGCTTTATCGTGCCCTATGTCAGACGGGGAGTGATCCTCGGCCTCGGTAACTGCGTGCTCGGCCTTTCGGTCGTGGCCAGCGGTTTTGCCTCCAGCTATCAGCATTTCTTTACCACTCGATTGCTCGGCGGCGTCGGTTCCAGCCCACAGCATCCAATCGGCTCAAGTATGCTGGCGAGTTACTTCGGCAGCGCTCGTGGGCGGGCGTTGGCTTTTCATTCGACTGCTGGACAGATGGGTAGCTTATTGGCGCCATTGCTGGCCGCGCTGGCTATCACATGGGTGGGATGGCGAGGCGTGTTTTGGACGGTCGGCGCTTTAGCGACAGTCATAGGAATGATTTGTTTCGTTTTCCGCGACAGCTTTCACACCTCGTCTGCAAATCAGGCTACATCGCGCCTGACTCCGCTTGGCTGGGAAGCCTACAAGAAATGCTTGAAGAACAAAGATATTCTTCTCGTCTCTCTCGTTTTTATGGCCGGCGCCGCCGGACGCGGGCAAGACATTAATGAAGTCTACATCATTCCCCACTTTGTGCATGATTTTCACCTAGACATTACGTACGGGGCTTTTCTCTTTACTTTTATTCAAGTGGGCAGCTTGTGCGGACCCTTCGTTTGGGGTTGGGTATCGGATCGGTTCGACCGAAAGCTCGTCATCCAAATGTCACTTTTGGTTTCTGCGCTTTCGACCCTTTGGCTCGCCTGGCAGGAGGCCATTTCTGCCTCGCTGTTTGTTAACCTTGTCATCTATGGTGCTTCCGTCACATCGCGACAAACCCTGACTCAGGCCCTGCTTAGCGATTTGGTTGGCGAGGAGCTGTTCGACGCCGCGTTCAGCCTTTACTACTTCATCGGCTTCGTGTCGATTCCCTTCTGGACCGTGATCACAGGCGGGATCATGACGAAATACGGCTTCGGGCCTGCGTTCAGCGTGATTTCAATTTCGTATCTTCTCGGCATGGGTTTGCTCACGTTTCTCCGACGAACCCCGGTTCAAAGATCATGAAGTTAGTATCCAGTTTATTGGCAAGGAATTGTCGGCCGATGAAATTAATTTCGACCTCAACCAAGAACGCCTCGTTTAGCGTAGCGTTCCTCGCTTCCCTTCTGATCCACGGTGCTACGACCCTTCTAATCCCAACACTCATAAACTATAGTCCCAATTCCCTTCAGCAACATTTCATTCCGATCGCACTTATCGAACTTCCCCAGGTAGCCCAAAAAGAGGAAACGCCATCCGAAGTCAAGAAATCATTGCCACATATTCAGCGCAAAGTGGAGAAGCCGGTTTCGAAGAATGAGATTGTGCCGACTCCACGCTCGGCTCCGCCGACGGCTGCTGTGGAACCTACAAACCCGATGGAAGGGAAAACCGATGTCACCCCCAACCCCGAGAATACCCCCAGCTTTGCACCCACAGCACCGGTCGAAGGTGGCGGCAGTAAAGCGGGCGCCGAGAATCTTTTCGATAGGGGCGATGTCGGCGTTGTGCCGGGACCGGGAACTGAGGGACAAGGGAGCGGCACGGCCGCTTCTGGCTTGGGAAGAGGCTCCGGTGCGGCCGGTCTTCCTGCTCCGACTACGGTGCTAAAAACCAATCGGGAAGCCAAACCGACGCAAACTGCCCGTGCTTCCTATCCGCCGATGGCCTTGCGCATGGGATTAGAAGGCGATGTCACACTGCGAATTGAGGTTGATACCGAAGGCAAAGTAACCAAGGCTGAAATCATTAAAGGCGCTGGCACGGTTTTCGACGAAGAGGCGCTCAAGGCGGTCAAACAATCGCGCTTCGAGCCCGCGCAAAAAGATGGGAGGAATGTTCCCGCTGAGTTCACCTATGTCTACCATTTCCGTTTGTCAAAGTAATCAACATTCAAAAACGGGTACGGGCAGTATCAAGCCGGGTTTAATACTAGCTAGGGACAGAACATAGAGGGAAGGAGTTCACAAATGGCAACAACATCTCGCTCGCGAGAGCATTACCGTGATCATCACGACTGGCATTCTCACGACTATGTTTCCAAGTGGGCGGAGGGTCAGGATCCGAAAGAAAAAGAACGTCAAGAGCAGTTCCGTTTGCTGGCGAAAACCGTTCCCTATGACAAACAGCTACCGATCAAGATCTTAGATGTGGGCGCAGGATATGGCGCCCTGACGCAGTTTCTCCTCAAGCAATTTCCAAACGCTACGGCGGTCTGTCAAGACGGATCAGAGGAGATGGCCAAGCTGGGGCGTGAGCGAATGGAACATCTTAAAGGACGTTATACTTATGTCCTCTGTGATTTTTCCAAGCCGGGTTGGAGCCAACAGTTGGAAGGGCCATTCGAAGCCATCGTATCTTCGATTGCAATTCACAACGTTCGCCGCCCGGAAACCGTTCGGAGCATCTATCGGGAGATATTTCCACTAGTAAAGAGCGGCGGTTGTTTCCTCAATTTCGACCGGGAAAATCCCCCATTACATGATCAGATGGAGTGGCTGCGAGAAGCCGGATTCAAAGACGTCAAATGTTTCTGGAATGGTGAAAGCCGAGCGCTCTTTGGCGGATTTAAGAAAGAGTAAAATAATAATGAATCGCCTCCCGATTTTCCTGATCATATTGCCTTGGCTTTTCATCAACGCCGGCT
>Ga0209056_10001600_pt1 | contig 24921 bp, 23 predicted proteins | sample GraSoiAngelo_114_FD_185876 | JGI IMG/M metagenome (GOLD analysis project Ga0209056, IMG submission 185876) | Grasslands soil microbial communities from the Angelo Coastal Reserve, California, USA - 14_0903_13_40cm (SPAdes) (version 2) | ecosystem: Environmental > Terrestrial > Soil > Grasslands... | reverse complement strand
ACGGCGTGCTGCTCGGCGGGGGGGGAGATTTCCGCTATCGCTCGGGGCACACCACGCTCGAGGCGCAGTACGACGGCCTGTTCCGCCGCTACACCGGCACCGATCTCTGGAATGTGCCCGGGCACGCGGCGAGCGTCGCGGTCGCGCACCGCGTGGCGCGGCGGTGGGCCGTCGGCGCCGAAGCAGGGATGCAGCTCAACGGGTCCGCCGAGGACCGCGTGCTGCGCAATGAGTACACCGCGGAGGCGAACCTCGAATACCGCCTCACCGGCGCGAGCCGAGTTGAGCTCTACAGCGTGTACATGCTGAAGCGCTATCCCAATCCGACCGGCAACAATGCCAGCGATCCGCGCGTGGGCCTCAAATACCGGCGCGGGCTCGGTACCAGCGGTACCTGGGGCGTCGGCGGCCGCTACGACTACAACGACGCCGACAGCTCCCGTTACCGCTATAACGGGTACACCGCGACGTCGGACGCCGGCTTCCCGGTGGGCGGCTCCGGCCGGATCTCGTCGAGCTTGCGGTACAACATCAGGCGCTACGTGTCACGGCTCATCACCGTCGGTGCGGGCAAAGAGTTGCGCCGGGACGCCGATTTCGTGGCGACGCTCGCGTGGCGGCAGGGGATCGCTCGGGTCTGGGACGTCGTCGCCAGCTACCGCTACGAGTACTACCGGTCGAACGACCCGGACCACACGTTCCGCGACGATCTGGTCGCGGTGACGCTCACGCGCTACTGGTAGCATGACCCCACGCACCGCCGAACGCGCAAGCGCAGGCCTTAGCCTGTGAAAACACGAAAGCCGGAGAGCTCGCTCCCCGGCTTTCGTTTTGCCGTAACCAAAACCGCCTAGTTGCGAATTTGCGTCCGCAGTCCGTTTGTGCCCGCATTCCCGGGTGATGCTCCCCCAGTCCCGCCAGTGCCGAGCACAAACACATTGCCGGCCTGCGACAGCGTTCCTGCCTGCGAAACGATTCCGATGCTCGGCCCACCGCCGCCGCCGCCACCCGGACCACCGGCGCCCCCGTCACCACCCGTGCCGCCGTTGCCGCCGGCGCCGACCGACGGTACATCATTCGTCGCGCCCAGGCCACCCGCGCCGCCGGTACCACCCGCCGCGCCGCTGGCGCCCGCGCCGCCGGCACCGCCGTTGCCCGTTTCGATCGTGTTGCCGGTGACCGTCAGAGTCGAGAGCACGCCGACGATGCCGAACGAGCCGCCGGCGCCACTGCCACCACCACCGCCGGTCCCGGCGCAGCCGCCGGTGCCACCACTACCGGCACCATTGCCGCCGCCCGTTGGGTCCAGCCCGCCACCCCCGCCACCCCCGCCGCCCCCGCCGCCGTGCTGGCCCAACGCGCCGGCAAATCCGTCCGCGGTGGCGTAGCGCCCAAGGATGTCGAAGCCACCAAACGCGTCACCGCCGCCTCCCGCGGCTCCGCTGATCCCCGCGAGGCCGTTCTGCCCGTTTCCGCCAGCGGGCAATGGGGGCGTCGCGCCGCCGAGTCCCCCCGTTCCACCAGCGCCGCCGTTGGGCGAGTTGCCGGGCGCGCCATCCTGGCCCACCGCGCCGGGCGCCCCGCCCGCCCCACCGGCGCCACCGATGAGTGTGGTGCCGAGACACACGAGCAATCTCTCAAAACCGCCGTCACCTTCGGGTCCGTTCGCGGATCCCGGCTGTCCGTCTAGGCCCGCGACGCCGTTCTGTCCCGCGAGGCCACTGAAGCCGTCGCGGCCCGCGGCGCCGTTGCCTGCGATGATGTGATTGCCCGAGATCGTCGCAACGCTGCTGGTCAACAGCATCCCAAAGGCGCTTTGGCGGGGAACACTCGCATCGCCGCTGCGGATGGTGAAGCCGTCGATGGTTACTCCCGTCACGTTGTCGCCCTGCACCGCAACGGCCGAAGTAGATGGCCCAGGGCCGATCGTCGTGATGAATGTCGCCGGGTCGCGCGTCCAGGTTGCCGGATCATAGCCGCCGTAGAGACTGATCCCCGAGCGCAGCTGCACATTCTCTGGATAGGTGCCCTGCGCGACATTCACTCTGTTCTTACCGGAACTGCCGGCCAGCGCGAGCGCCGCACCGATCGTCTTGAGAGGCGCGGCCCGCGTGCCGCTCGCCGCATCGTCGCCCGCGGGACTGACGTAGATCGCGTCCTCGGCGACGACCACCGTAATGCAGCTCGGACTGCTCACGTTACCGGCGGCATCGCTGCCGGTCACGCAGAAGTTGTGCGAACCGCCGGTCGCGAACGGCGGCACGTGGGCCAGCACCGCTTCGGTTGGCTGATTGAACGCGCCGTCCTGCGCGACCATTGCTACCGGCGGACCGCCATCGATCGCGTAGGTTGCCGCCGCGATGTTCGAGCCGCCCGTAGCGACGTCGTTCACGACCGCCGTGAGGTCGAACGGGCTGCCTGCGACCGGATTAGCGGGCGACGCGGCCACCTCGGACACGACCGGCGCCTGTACGTCGGTCAGGGTCGCGGTGAAGGTCGCGAACGTGAGCTTCTCGCCTGTCGTATTGTCGACGGCGCGTGCTTCGACCTGTTGCGGTCCTGAGAAGCCGACGGTCCAGCGCTCCTGCACGATGCCGTCCCCGCCCGATATTGCGGCTCCGGCGAACACGCTGCCGCCACCCGAGACGACGACGAAATTCACGATCTGGCCTCGTACAACGTGGCCGCGCGAGTCCTGGACAAGCGCGACGATCGGATTGGGCAACTCCGTTCCCGGCGGTGCGATCTGGTTGTTGCCGGACACGACCGACAAGGAGAGGGAACCGACTGGCTGGTCCGTACCCACGGGAGCGGTACACGAGGCAAGCACGAGCAGCCCGGCGATCCGGGCGAGCGAGGAGAGACGCATAACTCCTCCAGCAGGGCGTGGGGAGTGATCCTAGACGGCGAACGTCTTCCTTACGCCAGCCGCGTACACCGCCCACGGCACGACGTTCCGCAGCCGGGGCAACCACGTCGCCTGCGCGCCCACGCGATAGCGCAATCCCGGGTTCGGCTGCTCGATGACCTGGAGCACGCGCCGCGCCACGTGCTCGGGCGGAATGCCGGCCTCGAGGGCGTGACCAAACGCCGCGAGCATGCTCTTGCGCGTCGCATCGTACGCGGCCAGCGGCCGTGCGGCGGCCGGTGAAGCCTCGCCGATCGGTGTGTTCACGAATCCCGGCTCGACCAGGCTCACGCTGATGCCAAACGGCCGGACCTCGTACCACAGCGACTCGGAATATCCCTCGAGCGCGAACTTGCTCGCCGAGTAGAAGGCGCTGTAGGGAATGGCCGTGTTGCCGGCGAGCGAGCTGATGTTGATGACCTTGCCCGCTCCGGCCGCACGCATGCCGGGAAGCACTGCATTCACCATGCGTACGGCGCCAAAAAAGTTGGTCTCGAGCTGCGCCTTGGCCTCGTCGACACTTGTCTCTTCCGCCGCGCCGGTGACGGCATAGCCCGCGTTGTTGACGAGCACGTCGATCCGGCCGGCCTTCGCGATGACCTGCTCCACGCAGGCACGGACCGACTCATCCGAGCGCACGTCGAGCGCCACCATGGTGACGCCGTGCGACTGCGCGTTCTCAGGCTTGCGCGCCGTCCCGAACACCGTAAACCCGCGCTCGGCAAGGAGCCGTGCCGTCGCCTGTCCGATGCCGGATGACGCGCCCGTGATCAAAACCGTCTGCGACATGGAATCTCCGGAAGGTGATGCCCGGGACAACAATACGTGACCGCTCATCGTTCCGTCGGCGATCCGTTACCTCACCTCCCCAGCCGCATCTTCATCATAAGACTCCGATGACCGCATCACGTCCGGTTTACCCTACAGGGCCCGCGTGCCCTCATTGTCACGCCACAGACGTGCTCCCCATCCTCTATGGCTATCCCAGCGCCGAGGCCTTCGAAGCCGCGGCGCGCGGTGAGCTGCTGATCGGTGAGTCGAGGGGCGGCGCCGATGACCCGCGCTGGGCCTGCCGCAGCTGTGGCTGGCGCTTCAGTATGAGGGACGTGCTCAAACGGATATAGGACGTGCCGCTGGTTTAACTACCCAGCCTCGTTCGATATCTCGAAATCAATGCATCACGCAGCGCCGCGAACGAGCTCTCGGCGGCGATTCGTTCGCGATTACAGGCATTCACGACATGGGTATTTGTGCGTCGCGCAGTCCCGTACGCTTGCTCCGCGCAATCGGCGTAGATCTGCATCTGGCTTCGAGTTCTGACCCACTCTGCAACCGTCTCGGGACGATCGCCAAAGTATAGGTACACGCCTGCTTCGGCGGTCTCCCGCTCGCGGCGCCAGCGGTCATCGATCGTATTGGTCTCTTGTACGATGCGATTGAACATGCTGTCGGGCAGTGCATCGTATTGGCCCGCCGCCATCTTGGCGCGGTCCTCCGTCCCCTTGAGCAGCGTCGCCAACAGCTCGTAGACGGTGATCATGGCGTCCCGCGTTTGAGTCAATCGCAGATCCTGCCGCGAGAGCGCGAACTCCTGTGATTTGAGACGTGTCTGCATGTAGTACGTACCTAGGGACGTGACCGCCACCGTCAGCACCGCGGTGATTGTCGTTGTGATGGCCGGTATCGTCCACCACTTCTTCTCCCGCGGCGGCGTTCTCCGGATCTTGAGAACGTCCGCGATGAACTTCTCCTGCTCGAGCGCCTGCTGTTTTTCGCCGTCGGTGAGCATTAGGGGCTCAGTTCGGACGGTGCGGCCGGGGCGGTATCGCGCCCGAATCGGACGGCGCCCGAGGCGGGATCGTCCGATGAGTGGTAGGTGCGGCCGCAGCACCAGTCGGTGCGCTCGGGGGCCGTGGCGGGATCGGCCCCGAATCGGATGGCTGCGGCGGCATGGCGTGGGTCCGATGCTGCGTATCGGTCGGCGTCGCCGGGGCCGCCGGGGCCGCCGTTGTGCCGTCCGGTGCACTTCTCCTCTGGTTGGAGCCGCCCGGACACCCGAGGACGGTCAGCATCCCGAATCCCAACACCACTCGTATTCCAAGTTTCGTCGGCATGGCAGTCCTCCGCGCTAGTCGCAGTTTTGCGGTGAGCCCGGGCAGAGTTTGATCTGCGTGATGGGATGAATCTCCCAGGCTGTTGCCCGCCAATTACCGCTCGCGCCGGCGTTGGTATGTTCGGAAGCGTCCGCGTGCTCGAAATCCCAGAACAGCCAGCCGGTGAACCGCACCCAGTGGCCCTGGAGCGTTTGTTTGAGCGTGCGGGTCGTCCAATCAGCACCTTGCTGGCCCATGAACGACCGCCAGCGGGGCGTCACCTCCACGATCATGCGGACGATCTTCCGGGTATCGGTCGGAGCCTGGACGACGTCGATATGCGTGTCGATGTACGCGCTATCGGTGTCGCCGCAGTTGACGGTCTCTTGGGAGCCTATCTTCACGTCGACGACGTAGGCCACGATCGACGCGCCGCGGGTATCGCTCCACCGGGTCCGGTCGTCGCCGGTGTGCAGCACGCTGTCAATCGTGGCACCCGCGTCGATGTCCGCCGCTTGCGGACGGGTGATCCGATTCTTCTTGCGATTGGATTCCTTACGATACTCCTGCACTGCGAGCCCTTCTGGCGGGCAGCCGTGGAACATCGCGGGTGGGCCCCCGCCCCCGGTGATGCGCACATTGCGCGCCCAGACCCAGCCCTGCTCACCTCCGGCCACGCGAACCTCGTAATAGCCGTTGGTCTGGGTCGAATCGAGGAGCGTGAGCTCGTCGGGCGGCTCGAGCTTCTGCTTGATTGCGGACGTTGTCGAGGGACCCTCGCGCAGGTTTACGTTGCGGGTCACGACTGCCGCCTGCGCGGCCGCTCGGGTCGCAAGGAGAACGAACGCGACCGTCGCGAGGAATCGTTTCATGCAGCGCATCATGGACATGGCTGCTCATATTGGCTAGCACAGATTGAGCACCATTTGCCGATGTTCCTTCGGCGCGGCATTTTTAGCGCTTCCTCGCGAATCACATGCTCGGTGACGCGCTGGTCTTGATCCGGACTCTTCGCCCTGAGATGACGCTCGTTCCGCGCGTCGTCGTGGAAGCCGTGTTCCTCTCCGAAGGATCCATCGGACCGACGCGGGAAGTGGCTCGGCAACTCGGCCTCCCCAACCGTTTCAAGCTGGCGCGGATTCTGAAACAGGCCGGACTCCCCCCGTTGCACCGCTTGGCGGAGTGGGCAAGGCTGGAATCGTGGTTGCGAACGGCGGAGCAAGAGGGCGTGTCGCTCTGCTACCTAGCGTTCCGATCTCGCCGCCATCCGAGTGCGTGCTATCGGCTGGTGAAGGAGCTCACGGGCTTGCGTTGGGGCGAGCTGCGAGCGCGTGGGCTCTCGTGGTTCCAGCGACAGTTCGTCAAACAGCTCCGGCGTTCAACGAACTGAGTACGCTCCGCACTTTCTCCGCTTCCTTCACACTGAAATGCACCTCGTGCACCCCCGTGTCGTGCACGAGCCGTGCGACGTTGTCGGGAGTGATCCCGCCGCCGGCGAGGATCTCGATCCGCCGCTCCGACTGAATGACGAGCCGGCTGATACGCGCCGCGCCCTCGGGCGCCGTCGGTGCTCCCCCCGACGTCAGTACTCGATCCACGCCCAGGTGAATCAGCCGCGCGAGCGCCACCGCGAGATCGAGACAGGCATCGAATGCACGATGGAACGTCACCGGCAGCGGCAGCGCGGCGTCGAGCAGCTCGGCTGTTAGGGTCTCGGCGATGTGCTGGGTGGCGGAGAGTGCTCCGGTCACGATGCCCCGAGCCCCCGCGTCTTTGGCCCGGTGAATCTGCTCGAGCATGGTGCGATGCTCGGCAGGCGTGTAGACGAAGTCGCCCGCCCGCGGTCGCACCAGCACGAAGATCGGGATGACGAGCTGCGACCGGCAGGCGCGGAGCAGCTGCACGTCGGGGGTGGTGCCGCCGTGCGCGAGGTCCGTGCACAGCTCGAGGCGGTGCGCGCCCCCCTCGGCGGCCGCGAGTGCCGCGTCCAGCGACTCGACGGCTGCTTCGATGAGAACGGTCACGAGGCGGAAGATAGGTATATTATCCAGCACATGGCCTTGACCTTCACCCGCCTCGTTACCCCCGTCGGTGAGCTCGTCCTCACCGCCTCCGACACCGCGCTCACCGGCGTTTTCTTCCCGACGTCGCGCCGCGGGCCCGCGCCGACGCACCAGGCGGGTTGGGTGGAAGCCAGGGAAGGGCCGGCTGCCGAGGTGCTCGCGCGCGCGCGGCAGCAGCTCGAGGAGTACTTCGCGCGCACGCGCACCACGTTCGACCTGCCGCTCGAAGCCCTCGGCTCCGCTTTTGAGCACCGCGTGTGGAACGCCCTGCGACAGATCCCTTACGGCACGACCACGAGCTACGGCGCCCTCGCCAAACTACTGGGCGACAAGCACGCCACGCGCGCCGTCGGCCTCGCCAACGGCAAGAACCCGATCCCCATCATCGTACCGTGTCATCGGGTGGTGGGAGCGAAGGGCGAGCTGACGGGCTTCGGTGGGGGATTGGAAACGAAACGGTGGCTGCTCGAGCACGAGGGCGCGTTGATGGAGCTAGGGGTTTAGCCGCTCCAGCTCGTCCAGAAACCCCACCTGGCCGCGCAGAATCTTTTTGCGCGCCTCGGCTACATCGAACCACGCGGCGCGATCGACCTCCGGATACTCGCGTCCCTTGAACACAAAGGTGTTACTGCGCACGCGGGCCGGATCTGCGTCGCCCTGCACGGCCCACGCGTGCACGATCTTGCCACTGGGCTGCTTGAGCGGCGTGAGCGGCGTGAGCGGCGTGAAGTCTCCCGCTGCCGTCAAGCCAGTTTCTTCGGTGAATTCGCGATGCGCAGCCGCGAGCGGATCCTCACCCGGCTCGAACTCGCCTTTGGGGATCGACCAGACGCCTTCATCTTTGTGCGCCCAGAATGGGCCGCCGGGATGGACGAGAAACACTTCGAAACCATCATTGCCGCGACGGTAGAGCAGCAGGCCTGCACTAGTCTTTGCCACTACTTATGGCGGTAGACGATCCTGCCTCTAGTGAGATCATATGGCGAGAGTGCGAGTGTCACTCTATCTCCTGCCAGCACCCGAATGCGAAACTTCCGCATTTTGCCCGCAATCGTCGCCAGGACGGAGTGTCCATTGACCAGCGTGACACGAAACGTCGAGTTGCGGAGCAGCTCCGCGACCGTGCCTTCGATTTCGAGCGCGACTTCTTTTGTCACTGGGTCGGCTCCCCGGGCGCCTCGCGCTTGCCGCTGCGCCGCTCCACGAACGTACGGTGACCGCAGGGACAGAACTCGACCATGCGGCCCAGCCGATCGGTGCGGAATTCGAGATACTCGTGACAGGCAGGACAGCGCGCCGGCCCGCGATCGACGACGAGCGGACTCCGCGCCGCTGCGCGATTGCTGCTAATTGCGGGAGGCCGATCTGATGCGCTGCAAGACGTGCGGAACGAGTGGGTCTGGGGCAATCCCGTAGACGACGGCATGGTCGCACGCGCACAGCGCACTGCGCGGCACGGCAGCGGACGGAGCAGTCGCATCTGGCGAGCGGTATGTAGTTCCGTCTGGGTTGGCGATGAAGCCGCCACAGAGATGACAATGAACGGTAGGCATCGCCCAAGCTAGTGGATGGGACCGTCAAAAGCGAACTTTGGCGCGACGTTGAGCACAAACTAGTTTTCGCGCGTGCTCCTGAACGCCCTCGTCACGACATCCAATGAAGTCGCGGCCACCTCCGGCCGTCTCGCGAAGATCACGCTCCTCGCTGATCTCCTGAGACAGGCAAGCGCCGACGAGATCGAGCTCGCGATCGCCTACCTCTCCGGAACGATCCGGCAATCGAAGGTGGGCGTTGGTTGGGCGACGGTGCAGAAGGCCAAGTCACACGCCGGCACGTCCGCACGGCTGCAGCTGCGTGATGTCGATGACACGCTCGAGAAGATTTCGAGAACCACGGGGAAAGGCTCGGCGGGCGAGAAGCAGCGCCTGCTCGGCGATCTGTTCTCCAAAGCCACGGCTGAAGAGCAAGACTTTCTCTTTCGACTCCTCACCGGCGAGCTGCGCCAGGGGGCGCTCGAGGGGATCATGGTCGAGGCTCTCGCGAGTGCGCGCGAGCTCCCCGCCAGCGAGGTGCGGCGCGCGGTGATGCTTGCAGGAGGTTTGGGGGCAGTGGCCAAGGCCGAGATTTCGAGCTTCAAGATCGAGCTGTTTCGGCCCATCAAGCCGATGCTCGCCAAGACGGCCACCGACGTCGAGGACGCGCTCGCCGAGCTGGGGGAAGGCCCCGCGTCGTTCGAGTACAAGCTGGACGGGATTCGGATTCAGGTGCACAAGCGCGGTGATGAAGTGCGCATCTATTCGCGAACGCTAAACGACATCACGGACGAGCTACGGTCGGTTGTCGAAATATCAAAGAGCATTGCTGTGAAGGAAGTGATACTCGATGGTGAGGCAATCGTGCTGACGGCTGACGGCAGACCGCTCCGTTTTCAGGAGACTATGAAAGGACTCGGAGGCGCGGTCCCGTTCTTTTTTGACATCCTGTACGTCGACGGAACGTCCTTCTTGGATCAGCCGTACTCCGCGCGCAGCAAGCTGCTCCCCGAGGCATACCGCCCGCCCCGCCTCATCACGGGAGACGTGCAAGCGGCGCAGAGCTTCTTCGATGCCGCGATCGCGGCTGGTCAGGAAGGCTTGATGGCGAAGGCTCTCGGCGCGGCCTACGAAGCGGGTAGAAGAGGAGCAAGTTGGATAAAAATCAAACGTGCGAATACGCTCGACCTCGTCGTCCTGGCCGCCGAGTGGGGCCATGGCCGCCGCCTCGGCAAACTCTCGAACTTGCACCTCGGCGCGCGCGATCCGGCCAACGGCGGCTTCGTGATGCTCGGCAAGACCTTCAAAGGGATGACGGACGAGCTGCTCGAGTGGCAGACGAAACGCCTGCAGGAGATCGAGACCCATCGCGACGGGATCGTCGTCTACGTGCGGCCGGAGCTCGTCGTCGAAATCGCGTTCAACGGATTGCAGGACAGCCCGCACTATCCGGGCGGCCTGGCGCTCCGATTTGCCCGCGTGGTACGATATCGGGACGACAAGAAGCCCGAAGACGCCGACACCATCGAGACCGTCAGAAAGTTGCACACCACATGACACTCCTGCTCTTGGCGCTATGCCTGCAGTTCCCGCGCAGCCAGCACGGCTCGGTGACTCAGCACATCCAGGGTACCGAGGTGACGATCTCCTACAACCGTCCCGTCGCGCGCGGCCGCGAGCTGTTCGGGAGCCTCGTCCGCTGGGGCCGCATCTGGCACCCGGGCGCCGACTCGGTGTCCACCATCTCGTTCAGCAAGGATGTCGTGATCGACGGCCATGCGCTCGCCGCGGGGCGCTACTCGTTGTGGACCATTCCGGAAGCAGCGCCCAAGCCATGGACCATGATCTTCAATCGCGGCCTCGGCGGCTGGCACACGAATTATCCCGGCGAATCGCAGGATGCGTTGCGGTTGAGTGTCGCACCGGAGACCGGGCCGCACATGGAGACGCTGACGTATTACTTCCCGCTCGTCGATGCAGACTCGGCGGTGCTGCGGTTGCAGTGGGGAACGATGGTCGTGCCGATGAAGATCAAGGTGACGCAGTGAAGGTTGGCAAAACCCTCTACGTCACGACCCGCGCCGAGTGGCGCCGCTGGCTGCGTGCCAACCACGAGACTGCTGGCGAGATCTGGCTGATCTACTATAAGAAGGCGAGCGGGAAGCGCCGTGTACCCTACAACGACGCCGTCGACGAGGCGCTCTGCTACGGTTGGATCGACAGCCTCCTCAAGCCGATCGACGACCACAAATACGCACAACGCTACTCGCCGCGAAAGAAAACCAGCAAGCTGTCCGACATGAATCGCGAGCGGGTGCGGCGGTTGGTCAAGTCGGGCCGCATGACCAAGGCGGGACTGGCGGCGATCGAGCACACCGACAAAAAAGCGCCCAAGCTTCCGGCGGATATTCTGGAACGATTGAAAGAGGACGCGACGGTGTGGCGGAACTTTCAGAAGTTTCCGGCTTCCTACAAGCGTATTCGGATCGGTTGGATTAACGCCGCGCGCCAGCGGCGCGAAGCCTTTGAGCAGCGACTGCGCTACTTCGTGAAGATGACCGCCCAAAACAAACGCTTCGGGATGGTGCAATGACTCCGCTCTTACTCGCCCTGGCCCTGGTCACCCAGTCCACCGACATCGAGCGCGAAGCCGCAGCCGGCATCTTGCGGCAGATCGATTCGCTCGAAGCGCGGCTCAAGCCGACCGAGAACGCGCAGCGCCTGGCCTCGCGCAACGACCCCGCGCGCGATCGCGTGCTCGCGCGTGTAGCGACAGTCTGGAATAGCGAGCTCCAGGGTGTTTCCGACTGGATCGGCCATCACCCCGAGGTCGGCTGGCATGAGTTCCAGGCAGTGGACACGCTCACGACGCTCTTGCGGACCTACGGCTTCCAGATCGACACCGGCGTCGCTGGAATGCCGACGGCGTTCGTCGCGCGCTGGACGTCGCCCGCCGGCGCCGGCGGCCCGACCCTGGGTCTCATCGCCGAGTACGACGCGCTGCGCGGGACGCAGGGCGACTTCCATGGCGATCAGCACAACGCGCAGAGTCCCGTCGCCTTCGCGGCGGCACGCGCGCTGATCGAATACATGAGGGACGCGCGCGTGCCCGGGCGCGTGATCATCTACGGCACACCCGCCGAGGAGGTCGATCCACCCGCGAAAACGATCCTGTGGAAGGCGGGCGTGTTCAAGGGCGCCGACATCCTGGTGCGCAGCCACTCCTCGACCGAGGCGCGCCGCGACCGGCCCGGCTTCGGCGTCTGCTGCCTCAACATCGACGCCGTGAAGTACACATTCACCGGCCGGCCCGCGCATCAACTCACCGCCTGGAACGGCCGCAACGCGCTCGAGGCTGCGGTGCAGTTCTATTCGGCCGTTGATCATCTGCGCTCAACGTGGCGCCCGGACCACCGCGTGCAGGGCGTGATTCCGGAGGGCGGGATCGCGCCCAACGTCGTGCCCGATCACACCGTCGTCGACTACTTCATTCGCTTTCCGGACGAGGTCTATCTCGAGCACATCGCCCGCATGATGGACGACGCCGCGAAGGGGGCAGCGCAGATGACGGAGACCGACGTCGCGATCACGCGCTACGGCGAGTACCGCGACGGCATCACGGTCTCGGCGCTCGAGGAGCTCTTCTTTGCGTACGCCAAGAAGTTCGGCGCTCCGGGATTGCAGGAAGAGAAGGGACGGCCGGCTGGCTACGAGGAAACGGGCTGGGTGAGTCGTGAGATCCCGGGCCTGGGCGTCACGGTGCGGAGCTCGTCGTTCGCGAACCACACCTACGGCATGCGCGACGACACGTTCGCCGACATCGGGCACAAGGCGTTCTTGCTCGATGCGCAGCTCGAGGCCGCGGTGCTATTTGATTTCTTGACGCGTCCCGAGCTCCGGGCAGCTGTCACCGAGGAGCACAGGACGCTGGCGGGACTGCAGGGCCAGTATCTGGCAGCGCTGCGGCGCGTTTATGCGCCGGAAATCGGGGCGGACACGGCCTTATCCAAGGAGAGCCGGGCGGAGATTCGGATCCCGCAAGTCAAGCGTCCGTAGACGCATCTCCTCCAGGAAGCTGCTGCCACCGGTCTCGCGTCCGAAACGGCGCTGCACACGGGTGAGCACCAGCCGTTCTCGCGCGCGGGTCATGCCGACGTAGAGCAGGCGGCGCGCCTCTTCTAGTTCATCAGCAGCCGGCTGATACCCGAGGAGTTCGTAATCCTCGACGCCGAGGATGTAGACGCGCGAGAACTCGAGGCCCTTTGTGGAGTGGAGCGTGAGCAGGTTCACGCGATCGGGCGCGAGCTCGACGCCTTCGGACGTCGAGAGCGCCACGCGCTCGAGCAGCAGGTCGATGCTTTCTTCCAGCGTGCCTTCACTCACCAGCGCGTTGAGCCGGGCGACAGCAGTCGCATAGCGCTGGGCCGGATCGCGCTGCCCCCGCAGCCGCGCCATGAGCGCCCGCCCGCCGAGGCGCGTGATGACCTCTTCGAGTGTGGGAGCGTTGTCGGTTCGTGATGCCGCGTAAAACTCCAGCGCGTCGCTGTAGCGGCCAAGGGTGCGGCGGCGCGCGATTTCGAAGAGCAGGTTTCGTTCTGATCCGTCACCGCCTTCTAATGCCAATGCCAATCCCAGATAATCGAGCACGTTACTGAGCACCGCTTTCCGCGCCCGCGCCGCCCGCAGCTTCTGGAGCTCACGATAGATATGCGCGAGTGTGATGGCGTCGTCGAGCGCATGATGCGCTCGACCGCAGTCGATCCCGAAGCGGTGGGCGATGTCCTCCTGCTTGCCACTGTCCTGCGACAGCGACCGGACCAGCGGGAAGGTGTCATAGAAGGCGAGCGTGTCCACGCCATCGCGGCCGGCCGCGAGGCGCCTGAGCACCGGCACGTCGAACTTCAAGCCGTTGTGGGCAATCAGGACATCGGAGCCGACAAAGGCGCGAAACTGCGTGAAGACTTCGCTGAACGGCGCGGCGTTTGCGACGTCGGCATCGGTATAGCCGTGGATGGCCGTTGCCTTCGGGGAGATCGGCCGGAACGGATTCACCATCGCGTGGAAGCGGTCCACGATTTGGCCGTTCACGACGCGCGCTGCTCCGATCTCCACCACGCCGCACGTCGCCGCGTCGTTGTCCGTCGTCTCGAAGTCGAAGGTGACGTAGCGGTCGAGCGTCGTGTCGAGCCTGCCGGCATCGAGGAGCTGGAGGGCTTTGAAGACCGTCAGTGCGTCTGCGTCAATGATGGTGCCAGCCGGCGTTGAAGGCAGGTTGCGAAACCCTGCGGCGGCCAACATTCCGCGCAAGGCGATCTCAACGCCACCTCTTGGAGCGAACGAGATCTTGCTCGTTTGCTGCAGCGTCTCGGCGAGCGCCACAGCCTCAGGCATGTCCGCCGGATCCGTGAGCTCATCGTGCCGCTCCTCGAGCTTGTTGCGATATGGCCCGACCGTCTGCGAGAGAATCTCCTCGATTACGGCGGGCAGCGTGCCGTGCGAGCGCGGCAGCGTGCGCAGATTCTCGAGCTGGTAAATCAGCCGCCACAGCTTCCGCGTGTCGGGATCTTTCGACGCCCGCCGTTCGGCGAGTGCCCGCGCCGACACCAGGAAGTCGGTGTTCTCGCTGAGCGCGGCCTCGACCTCCTGGAGGAAGTGCTCCGACAGGACGCATCTGGCGAAGGTGTGCATCGCGGCCGGATCGTCGGGGTTGCGGACGACGCGCAGCGCCGCGATCACGTACCCGATTACCTCGTCCTCGATCAGCGAGCGGCCCCGCGCCAGCCGGCAGGGGATCCCGGCCCGAAGCAGCCGGCCCTCGATGTGCTCGCCCAGCTTGTGCTTGCGATATAGGATCGCGTAGTCGCCCCACGATAAGCCCGACGCGGTGCGATCGGCGCGCAGATCGTCGAGCAGCCAGGTCGCCTCCTCGTGCTCGTCACGGAAGGCGTGCGCCACCACCTCGTGCGGCGACTCCCGATCCGCCGTCAGCTGCTTCTGAAAGAGCTGCGGATTCTGCGCCAGCACGCGGCGCGCCGTCTCGAAGATCTGCCGCGAGCAACGGCGATTCTTGTCGAGGATGATCGGCTCGACATCGTAGTCGCGGTGAAAGCGCTCCAGGACGTACGGATCCGCGCCCGTCCAGGCGAAGATCGACTGCTCGTCGTCGCCGACGGCGAAGAAGTTGCCGTGCGGCTCGACGAGCTTCTTCAACAGGTCGTACTGGACCGCGTTGACGTCCTGAAACTCATCGACCAGCACATAGTCCCAGCGGTCGGCGACCCGGCCGGCCAGCGGCTCGGCCTTGGTTATGAGCTCGTCGAAGTCGACCATGTTGCGATGCCGGAGCCACGACACGTACTCGCGAAACAGGCGCGCGTCGCCGTCGGTCAGCCGGTAGCCCTGAAAGCGATGGCGGCTGAACAACGTCAGGAGCTGGCCGCGGCGATCCATCGGCACGTTGAGCCGGCTCAGGATCACCTTCTGGTACGGCTCATCGGCGACGCCGAATCCGCGCCGCAGTCCCGCCTCCTCTACGAACTCGCGCAGCACCGCCAGGCAGAATGCGTGGATGGTTCCTCTGCACACGTCGTGTGTGAGGCGACGCACGATCTCCTCGGCGGCGCGATTGGTGAACGTGACGGCGCAGATCCGGTGCGGATCGATACCGCCCGCGATCAGATGCTGGATTCTGGCGATGAGGCAGAACGTCTTGCCGGCACCGGGCCCGGCGACGACGAGGACGGGGCCGAGGGGCGCTTCGATCGCCAGGCGTTGCCGGGGCAGGGGGGTGAAAGACACGAACCTATCATATTACAATTCCAATCCGCGACAAACCCCGGGGAACTCCTCCGGGGTTTGTTGTCTTATCCGGTAGTACATGTATATACATATATCATCTTCCCGTTTCTTCGAGGACACCCCATGACCACCGCCGGGCTCACCGCCGCCGTCGCGCCGACACGCGCCAAGTTGGCCTATAACGCATGGAACCTGTTCGGGCTGCCGCTCTTTTTCGTGCCGCTGCTCGCGGCGAGTCACGTCGTTCTCTTCCGCCGGATCAATGCGCGCTGACGGCCTGCCCGATCTGGTGTGCGCGTGCGCGAGCCTGCGGCGCGCCGCACGCGCCATGACGCGCTTGTACGATCGGGCGCTGGGCGGAACCGGTGTTGGGGCAGCGCAGTTTACGCTGCTGCAAGTGCTCGCGCGAAACGAGCAGCCGTTGACGCAGCGTGCGCTCGCCGAAATTCTGGCAATGGACAGTACCACACTCACGCGCACGCTGGCGCCTCTCGCGCGCCAGGATTTCGTACAGAGCCGCCCCGGTGCCGACCGCCGCGAGCGGCTCTGGACCCTCCGTCCGGCCGGCAAACGGCAACTCCAGCGCGCACTCCCCAGGTGGGAGCGTGTACAGCAGAGAGTGCGGTCCCGCATCGGGGTTCAGCATTGGGAGGCGTTGATCGAGGAAACGACACGGGTGGCGACTGCGGCGCGCATGCGCGCGCTCGACGGACTACGTGCGGAAAAAGATCAATGAGATAGCAATAAAGAGGGGTACCAGAATCCCCAGGCTATACGCCATATATCCAAAGAAAGACGGCATCTTCACGCCGTTCTCCTCGGCTATGGCCTTGACCATGAAGTTCGGTGCGTTCCCGATGTAGGTGTTCGCGCCGAAGAATACGGCGCCCGTCGAAATCGCGGCGAGCAGCTTCGCAGCCTCTGGGCTCACCACCATCGTTCCGATGTAGGCCCCGTGGGGCGCGACGGCCTGCAGACCGGCGGCGCTCGCGGCAAACGCGAGATAGGTCGGCGCATTGTCGAGCACACTCGACAGCGCTCCCGACGCCCAGAAAAAGTGCGCCGGCTTCGTCAACTCAAAATCAGGCCGCTGTGCCCAGGCGTTGAGCATTTCCAGGACGGGCGCCATGGTCGCGAAGATCGCGGCGAACAGCACCGCAACTTCGACGATCGGCGCGAACGTGAAGACGTTCTTGGCGCGCCGATCCTGCGAGCCGGCGAAGTAGCCCAGCACCGCTAGCCCGAGGATGATGAGCGAGCTACCTGCCAGCAGAATCGTCGCGATAATTCCGAGCAACACCAGCATCTCGAGACCGCCCGTAACCCGGAGCGGCTCGTGAATCAGCACCTGCTCGTGCTGCGAGCCGGGCAGCTCTATCTCGTCCCTATTCAGCGCCCATTGGTCCCAGACATTGAAAATCACGAGCAGGATGCCGTTGATCAGGAGCCACTGCGGCCACAGCCGGAGCGTCCAGTCGAACGGCACGCCTTTCAGGAAGCCCAGGAGCAGGGGCGGGTCGCCGATGGGGGTGAGCAGGCCGCCGCAGTTCGCGACGATAAAGATGAAGAAGATGACGATGTGGGCGACGCGTTTGCGGCGCTTGTTGGCCCGCAAGAGCGGCCGGATCAGCAGCACCGACGCGCCCGTGGTGCCGAGCAGGTTCGCGAGCAGGGCGCCCAGCCCTAGCACACCGGTGTTGATGAGCGGCGTCCCGGCGAGCGAGCCTTCAATGTGAATCCCCCCGGTGATCACGAAGAGCGCACCGATGACGACGATGAAGCTCACGTACTCGTGGAACTTCTCGCGCAGCAGCTCGGGAGCGTTGATACCGAGGTACACGAGAATCGGCGCGGAGATGACCAGGGCCACGAGCGCCTTGTTGCGGTTGTGATGCCACCACGTGGGCACGGCGAGCGGCGCGAGCGCGATCACTAGGAGTAGCGCGACGAAGGGCAGGGCGGTGACGAGCGGAAGCGCAGAGCCGAGCATAAGTTGGACCCATGCTGCTGCTAGTGCTGGCGCTCGCGCAAGCCCCTATCGCGCTGCAGCCGGGTATGGTGATCACCCAGTCGGTCCGCGTGATTCCCAAGACGTATCGCCTGGCGGGTCCTCCCATCATCGTGCGCGGCGACGATGTCACGGTCGATTTCCGCGGCGCGACGCTCGAGGGGATCGATCCCCAGGCTGATCGGGATCAAGCGCGCGACACCGCCATCGTGATCGACGGCGGCAGCAACATCCGCATCACCAAGGCCAATATCCACGGCTATAAAATCGGTATCCTGGCGCGCGGCACGCGGCAGCTCACGCTGCGGAACAACGATCTCAGCGGCAATTGGAAGCCCCGGCTCTTCAGTCTGGTCGAGCATGAGAGTCTGGTCGACTGGCTCTCGTTTCACCACAACGAGAACAACGAGTGGCTGCGGTTCGGCGCCGCCATCTACCTCCAGGATGTCGCCGGCGGCGAGCTGCGCGACAACCGCGCGGTGGGTGGCATGAATGGCTTGCTGCTGGTGCGGTCCGACGGCCTGAAGATTCGCGACAACATTTTCTCGTTCAACTCAGGGCTAGGCATCGGGCTCTACCGCTCGTCCGACGACACGATCATCCACAACCGGCTCGACTACAACGTCCGCGGCTACAGCCATCGCTTCTATACGCGCGGCCAGGACTCGGCCGATCTGCTGCTGTTCGAGCAGAGCGCGCGGAACGTGGTCGCGCTCAATTCCCTCACCCACGGTGGCGACGGGATCTTCCTGTGGGCGGGGCAGACGACGATGGACTCAGGCGTTGGCGGCGCGAACGACAACCTGTTCTATGCGAACGACGTCAGTTACGCGACGGCGAACGGCGTCGAGGCAACATTCAGCCGCAACGAGATCATCGGGAACCGCGCCTGGGGCAGCGAATACGGCGTGTGGGGCGGCTATAGCTACGACACCGAAATCATCGGCAACGATTTCCGCGGCAATCGGACCGGCATCGCCATCGAACACGGCCAGGACAATATCATCGCCAGCAACCGCTTCGATCGCGACTCGACAGCCATTCGTTTGTGGGCGGATTCCATCGAGCCGTCGGACTGGGGTTATCCCAAACACCACGAAACCCGCAGCCGCAACTACCAGCTCCGCGGCAACGAATTCATCGGCAACCACACGGTGCTGAGCGTGTGGAACACGACCGGGCTGGACACGCTCGCGCCTGTTCGCCGGCCGCCGCCGCGGATGTTCACCGGTGTCCAGCGGCCCAGCTCGCCGCTCACCGACCGCGATCGCTCCGCGATCATCGTGGACGAATGGGGACCGTACGACTGGGAATCACCCAAGCTCTGGCCGGTCGACTCGACGCGCGCCGTTCCCTTGCGCCTGGCCACGCTCGGCCCCGCCGGCACGTGGAGTCTCGTGTCACACCGTGGGGTGACGACGCTGTCGCACACCATCGGACGCATCGGCGATACGATCGCTGTGACGCCCGCTCGCGATTCGACGGGCGACTGGGATGTCACGCTCGAGTCCGGTGGGGTGCATTTCTCTTACGGGCGCTTCGAGCCGCGGATTGAGTGGACCGTGCGGTTCTCGCCCGATAGCGTGCCGAGACTGTTGCCGCGGCTGGACCTGATGTGGTACCGGCCGCCGGCAGCGTACGCGTTCCTGCCACAGAGCAACTGGTCACTCACGGCCACCGGCAGCGTGACACTGTCATCCGGGACGTATTCGTTGCGGACCATCAGCGATGACGCCGTGCGCGTCTGGATCGATGGCGCCCTGGCGATCGACGACTGGACGCCCCACGAGTCGCAGGTCGACTACGCGCCCCTCTGGGCGGGCAAGCACGATTTGCGCGTCGAGTACCGGCAAGTGGATGGCTGGGTGGAACTGCGCGTGGACATCACTCGCGGATCGGCGCGCAGTCTCGGGTCGCCTGGCCCTCATTAGCATGCAGCACGAAGCCGCTATCATCGCCGGCGCCGGGCCGATCGGCTTGGCGTGCGCCATCTCCGCCAGGCGCCGCGGCATAGACCCGCTGGTGATCGACGCCGGCGCGCTCGCGAATTCGATCGTCCGCTACCCGATCAACATGACGTTCTTCACGACGCCCGAGCGCCTCGAGATCGGCAATCACCCGCTCGTCTGCGCCGGCGCCAAGGCGACGCGCGAGGAAGCGCTCAAATACTATCGCGGCGTCGCTCGCGTCGAAGGGATCCGCGTTCAGACCTACACGAAGCTCATCTCGGCTCGGGAGATCGAAACGCGCTTTGGCCGTGACGCGATCTCCTACGACAAGCTCGTACTGGCCACGGGCTACTTCGATCACGTCAACAGGCTCGGCGTGCCCGGCGAAGATCTGCCGCACGTGCACCACTACTTCGACGAAGCCCATCTCTCCTACGGCCAGGACGTCGTCGTCATCGGCGGCAAGAACTCCGCGGTCGAAGCGGCGCTGCAGCTGTTTCGCGCCGGCGCGCGCGTTACGATCGTGTATCGTGGCCCGATCTGGCCGAAGAGCGTGAAGTACTGGCTGCGTCCCGATCTCGAAAACCGGATCAAGGCCGGCGAAATCCACGCGCGGCTGAGCAGCCAGGTTGTCGAGATCACCGCCCGCGACGTGCTCGTGCGCGGGGCGCTCGGCAACGAAGCGCGCATCGCCGCGACCCGAATCTATCCGCTGATCGGCTTTCATCCCGACGTCGAGCTGTTCAAGCGGATCGGCATCGCGTTCGATCCAGAAACGGGACGTCCCGAGATCGATCCGGATACACTGGAGACAACGGTCTCCGGCATCCACGTCGCGGGAAGTGTGACGGCCGGCACCAAGATTTCGGAGATCTTCATCGAGAACGGCCGCTTTGATGGTGAGAAGATCTTCGGCTCTTCGGCCGAACGGCAGCGTGCCCAAGACCTATACCAAGGGATTAGACGGGAAACAGGCGAGTAGTCCCTTCCCATCTCAGATACGCGGGCTAACTTGCCAACAATGTCCGAACTCCGCACCGCCCTCGCGGACGCGCTCGGCCCTCTGTACCGTATTGAGCGCGAGGTACGGCCGGTCGGTGAATACCGGCTGTTCGTCGCAACGCAGTCTCAAAACGGCACGGAGCTCCTCGTCAAAGTTCTGCCGGCCGCGTTGTCCCTCGGCATCGACGACCTGCAATTCGAGCGGGCCGTGCTGTTGATTGCCGAGCGGCTGCGCCATCCGAATCTCGTGCGGCCGCGCGGCGCCGGCCGCGCCGGGTCGTTCGTTTATCACACCCGCTCCTTCGTTCCCGGCACGACGCTGCGCGCCTGGATCGGCAACAACGGCGCGATCCCGCTCGCTCGAGCCGTAGAGATTTTGCGCGGCATCCTGAGCGGCCTCGCGCATGCGCATGACGCCGAGGTGTCCCACGGCGAGCTGAAGCCGGAGAATGTGCTGCTGGCCGATGAAGGTGTGCTCGTGGCCGATGCCGGCATCGCGAGCGCGCTCGGCAAACCGGCGACGCCGCGCAACGACATGGCGGCGGTGCAGTCGCTGGCGCGCGAGATGCTCACGGGCGCGAAGCCCGCGATCGGCGACGAGCCGCTCGAGCGCACCCGCACCCTACCGCTGTGGCTCACCGAATGGCTGCGCTTGCGCTGGGCGGATGCCGGCCGCGCGCTCGCGGCGATGCGGCCGCCGCCACCCTCCAGCTCGCAATCTTCCCAGCTCTTCGCCTGATCGTTCGCACCGCCCGAAACTTTCCCCGCCGCGGTAGCATATTGTATCCGTCCCTTTCTCCGGATCCCGAGATGTTAAAGCCAGTCTTGCAGCTCGCTGCCGTGGGCCTCGTCGGAGTCTTCGTCTGGAAGGTTGCTGCGGCGTTCTTGCTGCCCGTGTTCTTCCTCATCTTCAAGATCGGCTTGATCGTCGGCTTGATCATGCTGGCCTTCTGGTACTTCAATAAAAAGGACCGTGGTAAAGAGGACACGCCCCCTGCGTCCAGCTAGTGTCCCCCGTAACACAAATCGAGGCGCGCCAAGGCTGAAGTAGCCTGGCGCGCCTCGTGCATTTCCCCCCCGGTGAAAGGGGGGCACCATGACCAACTGGAAAATTGTCACCATCTCGCTGGCGCTCGCTTTGGGCTGGATCATGGGGAATCCGGCGGCCGCGCTGGGCCCCGCTCCAGAACCAGAGGCGGAGGTCCAGATGAGTATCGCCCGCGTCGAGTCTCTCACTCAGCATCTGCGCAGCAATCCTGAGGATGTCGGCGCGATGGAGGACCTCGCTGCGCTGTACATGTCGAACGGGTCCTATGACGCCGCGATCGGACCGCTGGCTCGAGCGCTGCAGCTCGATCCGCATCGCCGGAGCCTGTGGGTGGCGTTGGATGTTGCGGTGATCCGCTCGGGGCGCAAGATGATTACGGATGCGGAGCTGACAAAAATGGCGGCGCGGTTCAAGGAAGGTCTGGCTGTTGACTAAAAGTGGCGGCGAAAGGCGGCAAATGGGCGGCAACTGCATTTGCCGCCCCTCGCCGCCGTCTTATTCGCCGCCTTTCGCCGCCTTATTGATCCACCCACGTCGACCGCACGTCATACGTCACGTTGTAAACGAGTTGGTTGATCAGATGGCCGTACGCGTCGTTTGGATCGCGCGCCGAGAATGTCGGCGTGCTCCCGATGAACGACAGACCGCCGACCTCTTCCGTCGACGCGGCGCTCCGCCGCCACATGACGCCGCCGGTCCGCGTGTTCACGAGCCACACCGACAACTCGACCGTGACCGACGCCCTGAGCACGGGCGCGAGGCCAGCGGTCAGCCCGCCGCGTGGCTTCACGTTGGAGATCTTCATGTGGCCGAAGAATGCGACGGGGCAGCCGGTCGAGTCGGCTGCCGAGAAGACCCGGCTCGAATCCGTCGATGTAAACTCGCGGATCTCGATCCCGGTTTGCGCCGCGAGCACATACTCCTCGAAGCGACTCGTCGCGAACTGGTGCAGGTTGCCCTTGGCATTCTCGACCGAGAACTGGAACAGCCCGATGTTGTGGTAGGGCACCAGGTTCAAGGTCGGCGGGAGTAGCACGCGCTGGCGGGGAGGCCGGCGCGATCCGCCGCAACTGAGAGCGACCAGAATGATGAGGCAACGGACCAGGACGCGACACACGCGCATAGGGACCTCGCGATGAATAAATGGAGGGGGTCCCAACATAATGCTTTCGGTTACTTGAATGACTCTGTGGGCACCGTCACCGGTACGGGTTGCGCACGTATGTAGCTGACAATCTTCCATATAGCACCGGGCGACAGGATGCCGCCGTACGCCGGCATCCCGCGCGGACGGCCATAAAAGATGGACTGAAACAGCGCGCCGTCCGTCCCACCGTACCGCCAGCGGCCGTCGACGAGACTCGGTCCCACCCAGCCCGTCGCGCCGCCACCGTGGCAGCCGTCGCAATTCATGGCGCTGAAGATCTTGCCGCCATCGGCGACGACTGTGGAATCGGATGGGATGGGATTCTTGACCTCGACGGCTGGCGGCTGGTTGCCACCGGCGGCGACGTGATCGGGGTAGCGGATGGATGCGGGGATCCCCCCGCTTACGCCTGAGTCCGACCGGCCGCACGCGGCGACCACCGCGAGCAAGACTAGAGGCCGAAGATCCAGACGATGCCTCCCTGGCTCGTGTGCTGCGCGAGATCCTTCGCGAAATCGGCGGGCGGCCGGACGTCGGCGGGATCGTCGGAGCGCACGTCGCCCGACAGCAGGAACCAGTCGCCGCCGATGCCGGCGTACACCGCGATGTACTGCTTGCCGTTGGGCCCGCGGAACGAAATCGGCGCACCGACGACGCCCGAGCCGACCTTGAATTTCCACAGCTCCCGGCCGGTCTTCGCATCGGCCGCTTTGAACCAGCCGTCGAGCGTGCCGAAGAAGACGACGTCACCGGCCGTGACGACGCTGCCGCTCCACACGGGAAACTTCTCCTTGATTCCCCACACTTTGCGACCGCGCGCAGCGTCCCATGCGATGAACTCGCCGCCGTGGCCGCCCGGACCGATGACATACGGTGTCGTCGCGCCGATGTACGGCGTGCCCGCAATGTGCGTCACCGGCGCCGCCTCGAAGTTCATGCAGAGATTGTTGGTCGCGGTATAGAACAGGCCCGTGCGCGGCGAATAGGCGGCGGGCGAAGCGGGACTCTTACCGCCTTCGAGACTTGGGCAGATGCCTTGCACGTTGCCGCGCGAGGCGCCGGTGGTCTTGGTCGTATCCACGATCGGCATGCCGGTGCGCTTGTTGATCCCTTTCGCCCACGTCACGTTCGCAAATGGCTCGGCGACGAGCAGCTCGCCCGTCACGCGGTCGAGCGTGTACGCGAAGCCATTCTTGTCGAAATGCACGAGCACTTTGCGCATCCGCCCGCCGACTACGAGATCGGCGAGAATCATCTCGGCGTTGGAGTCGAAGTCCCAGCTGTCGTGCGGCGTGAACTGATAGGCCCACACGAGCGTGCCGTCGCGCGGCCGGCGGGCCAGCACGCTGTTGGTCCACTTGTTCTCGCCGGGCCGCTGCTCGGTATTGTAGGGTCCGGGGTTGCCGGTGCCGAAGTAGATCAAATCGAGCTGCGGGTCGTACGAAATCCAGCCCCAGACCGGTGCGCCGCCGCGGCGCCATGAGTCGCCCTCCCATGTCGACACGCCGATGTTGGCGTCACCCCTGTACCGGCCGCGGCCGGGCCGAGCGAGCATCAGCGAATCGGGACCCATGTTGTGCGCGGTCCACAGGATCTTGCCGGTGGCGACGTCGAGGCCCTTCACCCAGCCGTAAATCCCGAACTCGCCACCCGATGGTCCCACGATCACGCGATTGCCCGCGACGAATGGCGCCATCGGCGTCGTCTCGCCCTGGCCCATGTCCGCGATCTGCGTCTTCCACAGCTCGCCTCCCGAGACCGCATCGACCGCGACGGTGTGCCCGTCGAGCAGGTTGTAGATGATCTTGCCGTCCGCGTACACCGCGCCGCGATTGATCGCGTCACAGCACGCTAGCCCAAGCGCGGTGGGATTCACGTCGGGCCGGTATTTCCATTTGAGCGGGTAGCCTCTGCGCGTCAGATCGAAGGCGTACAGCACGTCGGGGAAGGGCGTGACGACGTACATCGTGCTGCCGACGACGAGCGGTTGGCCTTCGTGCCCGCCGAGGACGCCGGTCGAGAAGCTCCAGACCGGGCGGAGGCGAGCTGCGTTGCGCGTGGTGATTTGCGCGAGGCGACTGTAGCGCGTCGCGGCGTAGTCTTTCGCCGGCATGGTCCATTGTCCGTCGTCGCGAGGAGGGATTCCCTGGAGGATGGGCAGCAAAAGAAGAAGGGAAGGCGCCGGACGCATGTTGTAATGATACCAGTCCGTCGCTAGAGCGCCCACCGCAGCGACAGGACCGCCGAGCCATAGCGCCAGGCCCCCACGGTCGTCGCTGCTTCACGCGCTACCATCGAGTCTTCCCCTTCGAGCTCGAGCTGGAGCGCGCGCCCGGGAGCGAGCGGCGCGGTGATGAAAGCGTACCCGCGCAG
>Ga0209056_10001599_pt1 | contig 24928 bp, 27 predicted proteins | sample GraSoiAngelo_114_FD_185876 | JGI IMG/M metagenome (GOLD analysis project Ga0209056, IMG submission 185876) | Grasslands soil microbial communities from the Angelo Coastal Reserve, California, USA - 14_0903_13_40cm (SPAdes) (version 2) | ecosystem: Environmental > Terrestrial > Soil > Grasslands... | reverse complement strand
GCGGTCTGCACCGTGATCGTGGTGTCGTCTCCGGGACTGACAGGCGATGTGAGCGAGACGAGGCGAGCTTGAAGCGGCTCAGCGCGGACTGAAGATGGCGCACCAGCACAAATGAGAATAACCGCTAGAACGCCGATCCCAAGCCTTCTCAATTGCCGCCCTCCAAATCTTCCTTCAAACTCCTTACCAGGGCCCTCCTAGGAAGCGGTCCAGAGCGGCCAGTACCACGGGCTCGATCAGCGCCGGAGCGTGCGCGACGCCGGGGACGGGCAGCAACTCTCCTGCCGGGAGCACCTCCACCATGCGCCGGGCCTGCGCCTCCGAGAGGACGTCGCTCTCCGTTCCCCACACGACCAGGGTCGGGCAGGGCAGGTGTTGGAGAATAGCCCAGAAGTCGGGCCGCGGCGCTGGACTCCCCTTGGACGGCCTGGTATACGCCGGATCCATTTTCCAGATCCAGTGGCCGTCCGGTCGGCGCCGGAGTACGCCAAGTGCAAGTTCCCGCTGGTCCGCCTCAGTGCGGCTGGCCACGACAGACGAGAACTGCCGGCGGTAGGCCATTGCCTCCTCAAGGGTAGCAAACTCCACGGGTCTCCTTGCCACCATGTCCATGATCCGCTGACTGCCTGCCTCGCGGTCCGGCCCAATGTCGTTGATGACAAGGCGCGTTACACGTTCAGGGTGGGCTCCGGCATAGACCATCGCCATCGCCCCGCCCATTGACGTACCGATCAGGTTAAACTTCTCCAGCTCCAGCTGGTCGGCGATCCCTTCCAGGTCGGCGACGCGATCGCTCAATGGATAGTCCTCGGTAGGTGACCACGCGCTCTCCCCGTGACCGCGTACGTCTGGGACGATGAAATGGAAGCGGTCCTGGAAGTGCCGGGCCAGGCCGCTAAAGGTTTCAGCGCTCGACGTGTATCCGTGGATGCAGACGATGGCCGGCGCCTCGGATCCGCCCCATTCCAGGTAGTGCAGACGCAGTCCATTGACCGTAAGGAATTTGCTCTCCGGCTGCGCGGGAGTGGTCATTGGGAGGCTCCGAGAAGGCAGTTCGGAAGATCCGATCCGCTTCCTGGCTGCAATCAGGTTAGGCGGAAGGGAGTCCTATAATGTGATGGGGTGCGAATTCGATTCCTGGGCAGTGGCGACGCGTTTGGCAGCGGTGGGCGGCTGCAGACGTGCATCTTGCTCGAAACTCCCGGCGGGGGCGTGCTGGTTGATTGCGGCGCCTCGGCGTTGATCGCCATGCGGCGCTTCGCCGTCGAGCCGAATACGATCGACACCATCCTTCTCTCTCATCTCCATGGAGATCACTTCGGCGGAATTCCCTTCTTCATCCTCGACGCCCAGTTGGTGAGCAAGCGCATCCGGCCGCTCGTCATCGCCGGACCCGCAGGCACAAAGGAACGGATTCACAGGGCCATGGAGGTCCTGTTCCCCGGCTCATCGACCGTCCCACGCGGCTTCAAGGTGGAGATTGTCGAACTGGAACCGGAGCGGCCGCAGGACGTCGGGCCGATCACCGTTACTCCCTATCTGGTGGAGCATGCGAGCGGCGCGCCCGCGTTGGCCCTGCGGATGGCGTGCGCCGGGAAGACGGTTACGTATACCGGCGACACCGCCTGGACCGATGCGTTGATCCCGGCGGCCCGCGGCTCCGACCTCTTGATTGCCGAGGCCTACTTCTATGACAAGCGGGTACCGTTCCATCTTGACCTCCAGACGTTGCTCTCCCATCTCCCCGAGTTGCGGACGGAACGGCTGGTGATCACGCACATGAGCGCAGACATGCTCGGGCGACTGGACGCACTTCCGTGCGAGTGGGCTGAAGATGGCAGGCTGCTCGAGCTGTAGGTCAACTCACGGAGGCGCCGGTATGTTCGTATGTTGGGGGCCACCGTAGGCGCTGACAACGTCCCAGACCTGGGGCAGCTCCTGACCCAGCCGCCAGGCTGCAATGCCTCCGAGACTGTGGCGCGTCGCGAGTTCGAGCTTGTGCTCAATACTGCGGGCGTTTTCGAAGTACACAGTCCGGGTCGCCGTCTTGAAGTAGGGCACATGGGCGTCTTGGTCCCACTGAATCCGCGCCCCAGAGCGAGCCGCGCGGTGCTCCGCTTCTCGCATTGAGACCCCCACGGCATGTCCGCGTCTCGGCCAATCATACCCATAGAACGCGAGACCAAGCAGAACCTTGTCCGGTCCGACTTCTTGGGCCGCAAACTGGGCCACTTCTTCAACCCACGGCAACGCGGCCACTGGGCCGGGCGCACTGGTACTCCAATGCTGATCATATGCCATCACAATGATGGCATCGCTGGCGTGTCCGAGGGCGGCCAGATCGAAGGCCCCCGCCCAGTTGCTGTCGGGCCAATCTTGTGTCTTCCCCGGGACGGCAATGGTCAACGTCTTGCCGCGGGTGTGGACTTTTCTGCTCACCTCGGCGACGAACGAGGTGAGCGCCACCCGGTCCTTCGGCGGCACGTTCTCGAGGTCGAGATTCACACCATCATACTGGTACGCATCGAGCACCAGGAGGATCCGGGTGACCGCCTGGGCTCGGGCCGCCGGATGCGTCAAGACAGCGTGCGCGACCGCGCGGCTCCAATCGCCGCCCACGAAGTTGGCGACGCGGAAGTGCACCTCACTCCCCAGGCGGTGCGCAGCCTCCACGACCCCGGGGTCGTGCACCCCGTAGAGCCGGCCTGTCAGATCGAGCAGGGTGAAGTTGGTTGTGATGATCCAGCTGATCCGGTGGCCGTGCGTGAGGAGGGTCGTCAACGAGTCCTGGTCGGCGTCGACATAGTAGGCGACCACGACTGGAGACGAACGACGTTCAACGTACGCGCCTGTCGCGGCTCCAGCGAAAGCGGTACTCGTGAGGACTCCCACCAGCGTGTAGAGTCCCCCCCTGCGGAAGATGTCCAGCAACGTAGTTCCTCCTCGCGGCGGAGCCACACGGCCGAACATCATCGGCTCGTGGGGCTCCCAACCCCGCCGATACTCATGCTCTCGATTGTGTCCAGGGGGGACAGTGCGTAGATCTAACTGGCGACGACCTGACGTCCGATCCTCGATTGGTTCGAGTTTGTTGTGGAGAATCCTGCAGACAATCTATTGTACTATATCAGCATGCCACGAACGCTGCCAATCACCTCCCGAACACGGCTCAGGCGTCTCCCCGCGCGCGGTGTGTTCGATAGAGCGGCCATCGACGCGATCCTCGACGAGGGCATCGTCTGTCATCTCGGATTCATCCACAAAGGGCAACCCGTCGTCATTCCGACGTTGTACGCGCGTCTGGGCGACGTCATCTACGTCCACGGCTCGGCGGCCAGCCGGATGCTGCACAGCGTGTCTGGTGGTTGTGAGATCTGCCTGACTGTGACGATTCTTGACGGGCTTGTGCTCGCGCGGTCGGCCTTTCACCACTCTGCCAACTATCGCTCGATCGTGGTCTTTGGGCGGGCCTTGCGGGTCAGCGACCGAACCGGGAAGTTGACCGCTCTGCAGGCGTTCAGCGAGCACGTCGTCTCGGGGCGCTGGGCTGAGGTGCGCCCCCCGAGCGTGCGCGAGCTGAAGGCGACAACGGTCCTGGCGTTGCCGCTCACCGAGGCATCGGCCAAAGTGCGATCCGGGCCGCCGAAAGATGAAGAAGAGGATTACTCACGCGATGTGTGGGCTGGGGTGATCCCGCTTCGACTAGCCGCAGGCGAGCCGGAGACCGACCCGCGCGTCCCATCCGGTGTTGCCATCCCCAACTACGCGCGGTTCTACCGCCGGAGTAGGAAAGAGCGAGAGAGCACACCGTGAAGTCGCGCTGCCGTGTTCAGCGCTGGCACGCATCCACGACGAACGACACGACCGCGTCACTCTCAGGCGCGGCCTGCGCCACAACCGAGTCCACCCAGGCTCTGAACTGGCCAAGCTTGTCGCCTTTGCCGTCGAGGCAGCGCACCAGGGCCTGCGCTTTCTGATTGTCGATCCCGCCGGAGCCCTGCGCTGCCACCGCGTACAAGGAGATCATGTCGTAGAGGCCCGCGGCAAAACCGTTCCTGAAGGTGTCGCTTGTGCCCTGAAAGTCGGTGACGTTGTGCTCAAAGAACAGGAGGTTGCCGGGCGAGAACGCGGCCTGGCAGGCTCTCGCCAGGATCGCGACGATGATGGTGCTGTCGGACGATTGTTGCGTCAGCACTGAATCCGCCCAGGTCCGCAGTTGACTCAGCTTGTCGCCTTTGCCATCGAGGCAGCGCAACAGGGCGAGAGTCTTTTGATTGTCGATCCCGGACTCCTGGGCCGCCGCGGCGAACAGGGCGACCACGTCGTAAAAGCCCGCGGCAAAGCCATTCCTGAACGCCTCCTCTAGGGACCGGAACTTGGAGACGCTTTCAAAGAATGCGCCCGGTGAGGACTCTGGGGCCGGCGCAGGAGGCGTGGGACTGGGCGCCGGGGCGGGGGTAGGCGCCGGGGCCGGAGGCGCTGCCGGACGCGGCGGCGCAGACGCGGCGGTGCGCGCATACTGTTCCCACGTCATCGTTGGCGCGTCCCCGAAGTATGGCTTGATGTAGTTGATCGGAATGGCTCCGTTCAAGTTCTGCGCATCTTTGATCGTGAAGGTGTTGATTGCGATGACCTCTCCCGCCATGTTCAGGAGCGGTCCCCCGCTCGAGCCGTGGGAAATGGGCGCCTGGTGCTGGATGAAGCGATAGCCTCGATCCGGGTCCACTCGCACGCTTTCCACGATACCCGTGGTGAAGGTCAGCTCCAGACCCTGCGGGTTCCCAATGGCCACCACCTGGTCGCCGACTTCGACTTTGTCGGAATCCCCGACCTTGAGGGTCGGCAGTCCAGTGGCCTTGACGGACAGCACGGCAAAGTCGCGCCGGGCCTCGGCGTAAATGATCCGGACATCGGTGTAGACGTCCCCCTTCGGCAGTTTGACGGTGAGCGTGACCGCCGTGGCATCCGGTGTAATGACGTGGTTGTTCGTCACGATCACCCCGGAGGAGGAGACCACAAATCCGCTGCCAAGAGAGGTCCACTTTCCATCAGCATCCAGCTGGGTAATGAGGACAACGGCGGGAGCGTTCTGCTTGAACAGCTGCTGAAGCGATGGAGCCTGCGGAGGCGCGGCCGGAGCCGGCGCCGCCGAGACGCTCAGGGTGCCGCAGAGCAGGACCAGCACCATCCCCCACAAGACCGGAGCCGTTACTCGATGAATCCCACTTCGTCGACGTGTCATGATATGATCTCCCTCCGCCAGTACGTCATACCCGCCGGCTAGGTAGCCGTAGACTCGCTGGTGAACATAAGTACTGGAGGGATGGCTATGAGCGAAGCGTTCATCGTGGCGTCGGTCCGTACACCGATTGGACGGTTCGGCGGAGTCCTGAGAGACCTGTCACCGGTCGAGCTGGGGGCGCACGCGATGCGCGCGGCGCTGGAGCGCGCCGGCATCGACGGGGCGGACCTGGACCTCTATATCCTGGGCAACGTGCTGCGCGCGGGGCACGGCCAGCTGGTGCCGCGCCAGGCAGCGATCAAAGCGGGGATTCCCCAGGAGGTGGATGGGTACGCCATTGACATGGTCTGCTCGGGCGCGATGATGGCGGTAATCAACGCGGCAAATCTCATTCGCCTGGGCGATGCGGATCTGGTCCTTGCCGGCGGGGTGGAGTCGATGTCCCAGGCCGGGTTCTACGTGTCGCACCGGGCGCGCTGGGGATACAAGTCCCTGCTGGGTTCACCTGAGCACTTGACAGATATCATGCTCTCCGATGGATTGACCGACCCGATCACCGGAGAGTCCATGGGTGAGGAGACGGAACGTCTGGCCGCCGAGCACCACCTCCGGCGGGACGAGCTCGACGAAATCGCGTTCCTGTCTCAGCGCCGGGCCGCGGAGGCCACCCTGAAAGGATGGTTCAAGAAAGAGATCGCGCCGCTCGAGGTGACCACCCGCACCGGAACACAGGTGGTGGATATGGATGAGGGGATCCGTTCCGACACGACGGTGAAAGCCCTGGCGGCGCTGCGTCCGGCGTTTCGTCCAGACGGGGTGCTGACCGCCGGCAACTCGAGCCAGATGTCCGACGGTGCGGCCGCGCTGGTGTTAGCCAGCAGTCAGGCGGTCGAGCGGCATCGTCTGCGACCCGTGGCGCGGGTCCTCGGCGGCAGCTGGGCCGCGGGGGAGACATGGCGGTTTCCTGAGGCGCCCATTCCCGCCGTCAAGAAGCTGCTGTCCAAGCTGGACCTGGAGCTGACCGACTTCGACGTGTTCGAGAACAACGAGGCGTTTGCGCTGAACAACATCCTGTTCCATCGGATGCTGGGCGTGCGGTACGAGCAGCTGAACCCGTTTGGCGGCGCCGTCGCGCTCGGGCACCCCCTCGGCGCCTCGGGTGTCCGCATCCTGGTCACCTTGCTCAACGCCCTGGACCACCGCGCCGGCAGGCGTGGGCTGGCGGCCATCTGCCACGGCAGCGGCGGGGGCACGGCGCTGGCCGTCGAACGGCTCGCGGCAACGACCTCATCATGAGCGCGCGAGTTGCCGCTCGATCGACGCGCCGATCACGCGTGCGGCGACAGGGGCGCCGATCACAAAACCGAAGAATGGCCCAAAGTCCTGCGCCGCCGGAAGACTTGTGAAGTAGAGGCCCGGGATATTGCTCTGGAAGCACTCGTCGAGCCGCGGGTAGCCGTTGTGCGTCTGCAGGGTGCTCAAGATGTTGCCGCGGGCCAGATACGGAATCTGGCCCACGTCGACGCTGTATCCGGTTGCCAGGATCACGTGGTCGACCCGCAGCCTCTGCCCCACATCGAGTGCCACCTCGAGGTCACCGCCGGGGAGTTCGGTGCAGGTGATCATCCGGGAGCGGGGCCACACCGCGATGGCGTCATGTGAAATTCTGGGAGCGAGCCAGGGTTCCAACTTCAAGCGACCCTCCGCCCAAAATCGGCGGGTAATTTCTTCCCGCTGCCCCGCGGAAAGTGCACGGTACCAGGTCGGATTCGTGACCGTGGCCTCGACGAGAGCGCGCACCCATGACCAGTCCGATGCGTCGAATTTCGGTGTGTCATGGCGATGGCACACATGCACAGCGGCCGCGCCGTGCTCACGCAGGAGCGCGGCCCATTCAAAGGCACTTTGCCGGCCGCCGATGATCAGGCATCGCTTCCCCGCCAGGGGCTCGAAGCGCACGAGATCGCAGGAATGGGAGAACCGGTGCGGTGGAAGCATGTTCGCGAGTTCGGCTGGGATCTGCTGGAAATACCGGAAGCCCGGCGCGACGAGCACGTGTCTGGCGGTGATCGTCTCCTGGTTGTCCAGCGTCGCCGCAAATCCGTCGTGGACATGCTCGAGGCGATGCACGAGAGTGGGAAGCGCCTGAAAGGCCTTCTCTTGCTGGAACCACGCGGCGTAGCGTAGGAAGAGGTCGCGCGGGATGGGTTCAGCTCCGCCTGTGTTCACATTGTGCGCGTTCGCGTACGCCTGGAGGGTGTGCACGCCCAGTGGATCGATATGCCAGTCCCAGGACGATCGCAGGAGCATCCCTCTGGGCATGTTGGATTTCCAGAAATCCATCGGGTGGCCGCAGATCACGTAATCCAGTCTCCGATGCCCGGCATAGGCGGCCATGGCCAGGCCGTAAGGACCGGCTCCAATGATCAGCAACGGTACTTGCTTCGTCATGTCATCATCTGGTTGAGAATATGGGTAGCAGCAATTTGAGGGGGGTGTCAAGCCTGATTTCTTTACAGATTGTCCTGTGGATCATGGTGGGGGTTATGATCAGCGTCATCCTACCGGTCCTGAGGAAAAGCTACCCGCAAGTGACCGCCGAGGTTGCGAAAGCCTTCTGGTGGCGGCTGTGGGAAACCGGCAGGCCGTATCTCGTGCTCGGGGTTGGGTCGCTGCTTACCTCCTTGCTGATACTCGCCGGTCTGGCTAACACCGGCACGCAGATCACGACCTGGCATCAGGCGCTGCTGCTGGGTTACTTCGCGGACGCGACGCTGCAGAAATTGAAGCCGGACTGAGGAGGTACACTACCTGGAGGTGTTTGACGTCCAAGGGCTAGGAGGGGAGCATGGCGCGAGTCCGTTATCTTGTCGAAGACGTTGAGCGTTCCATCGCTTTCTACACCAGACATCTCGGGTTCACACTGGAACAGCAATCCGGGACGGCGTTTGCCAGCGTTGTGAAGGGAGATCTCACTCTTCTGCTCAGTGGTCCCCAGAGTTCGGGTCACCGCCCTTTGTCCGATGGCCGCCGGCAGGAACCGGGCGGATGGAACCGGATCGTGCTCAATGTGGACGATCTGGCGTCTCGCGTTGCGGCCCTGAAACAAGCGAACCTGCATTTTCGGAGTGATATCGTCACCGGCCCTGGGGGCAAGCAGATCCAACTGGAAGATCCCGACGGCAACCCGGTCGAGCTATTCGAACCCGCCTTATAGTCCGACCAAATGCCTAACGCGGAAGTCTATCGGGCATGAACCTTCCTGCGTTGACCGCGTTCATCACCCATCCGGGGGAACGCGCAAATCGTCAGGAGGGATCGACATGATGCGAAAGGTCGCATTGCTTCTCGCGCTAATTGTGGGGATGACCAACGTCCCCGTTCTCACCGTGCACGCTGCGTCTACGCCGGCCAATCTCGCCAAGGCGTTGCAGCAAGTGGATCAACTCCTGGATCGAGCCCGTCGGAACCTCGCTGCGGCTGATGAGCTCGTGGACAAGAAACAGATGGCCGCAAAGGACCAGATGGTGGACCGGGCGATGCGCCTCACGGGAGAAGCTGAGCGAAAGATCGAGAGCGCGCTTGCCATGGTCCGGGCTTTGGGATCGACCAAGCCCTCCAAGGAGCAGCTGGGGCAAATCGAGCGGCTCATTGGTGAAGCGCGCGCCCAACTCCGCGAGGCAGAAGCCTTGATCGACCGCGTAGCCAAGAAGACCCAGAACCACAAACTTCTTCGCGGTCTTGTCACGGGCGCTGACCACCGGATCGACGAGGCCGTCAAGATGCTGCGGCGGATCGCAGCGAGCCTGTCCTAACTCTCTAACCTGGAAGAACTGGGAGGGGACTGGACCTCGTCAGTGTCCTGATCCCCTCCACGCGGCCGTCGCGGATGGTCACGACCCGGTGGGCCTGCGCGGCGATCGACTCGTCGTGTGTGATGATGACGACCGCTTTCCCCTCGCGCAGAAGCACTTTCATGAGTTCCATCACTTTCTCGATTCCCACGCTATCCAAGCCGATGGTCGGTTCATCGAGCACAAGGGTGGAGAGGTCCGTGTTGCAGGCGGCGATCATCAGCATGCGGACGTCGGCGGGGTGGAGGTCGATCGGGCTCGCGTCCCGGCTCAGTCCCGTCCAGGCCAGCCCCTCCGCGACGAACGCCATCGTGCGCTGTTCCGGCCAGCGGAGCACCTTGGGTCCGAATGCCAGTTCCTCGTCCACCGTCATGCCGACCGTTTGCAGTTGCGCGTGCTGAAAGACGTACCCGACTCGGCCGCGCGTCGTGACGGTACCCTTCTGCGGCCGGATGGCTCCGGCCAGCGTGAGCATGGCCGTCGTCTTCCCGGAACCATTGGGGCCCATGATGGCCACCAGTTCCCCCTCCCGCACGGCAAAATCGACCCCGTGCAAGATCTGGGTGCCCTCCAGCGCGACGTGTACTCCCTCAAGCGCGGCGACGATGTCGCCAAGCGAGTCTGACCCCCTCACCCTTTGTCCCTCTCCCTCCAGGGAGAGGGGAATGAGGTTGCAGCGAGCCAGCCACGTGTCCGAAAAGAATTCCGCCGATGCGAGCGGGGGGAGCAACCGGCCTCCCTCCAGCACCATCACGCGGTGCGTGTAGGAGGCTAGGTCCTGCCAGAATGGATCGGCGACGACGATTGTGCACGGCCGCCTGGACCGGAGGATGGCCAGTGCCTCCATGAACGCCACTCGTCCCTCAGGATCCAGTTCCTGCATCGGGGCATCCAGCAGGAAAATTCTGGCCTCTGAGGCCAGCGCTCCGGCGAGCACCAGCCGCACCTGCTGCCCGCCGGAAAGCTTCGTCGTCTCCCGGTCCCATAGGGTGGCGAGTCCCATGATCTCCAGCGCTTGGCGGGCGGCCCGCTCGTCTGCGGCCAGGAAGGAGATCTCCTGGCCGACGGTGAGGCCGTGGATCGACGCGAATGGGTCGGGGGCCACGTACCGGGCGCTGCCTGTGAGGACGGCCAGCGGAACTTCGTGGGTGGCCATGCCCGACACGACGACGCGCCCGCGGAACTCCCCCATGACGCGCGGGATGACACCCCCAAGCGTCCGCAACAGTGTCGTCTTGCCTGCGGCATTCTTGCCGGCAAGATAGAGAAACTCGCCGGACGGGACCGCCAGGTCGATCCCGCGCAGCACGTCAGGAAAATCGGCGCCGTATCGGACGTGGAGGTCCTCCACCATAATGGTACCGTCGTCGTTGGGCGCACATCGGCGGTGGGACTGGCTGGCGAAGGTAGCCTTCTGCGCGTTGTCGATAATGCGGGGGATGATTGCCACGCCCAGCGGCACGAGGTTGCGAATGTTGGCGATGACCGAATCCCACCGCAACCCCCGGATGAGGAGAGACTGCGTCAGGGCCACGACCTCGCGCTTGATGATCTGTACCCCGCGGAGAATTCCCAGCGTCCAGGTCTCGCCCGGCCTGAACCAGGCGAGACTCTGGTAGATCTCGGGCAGTGGGGTGGAACCCAGCCAGGCGAATGAGAGCAGCATGACGCCGGCCAGCCGCAGGCCGGTCACCAGCCCGCGATCGAACCCGGCCGCGTTTATCGTAAAGATCCACCAGTGGTACCCACCGGCGCCGGGAGAGAGAATGGTGTTGTAAAAGAGCATCAGACCTCCCGAAATCGGAGCGCTCGCGGCGAGTTTCCAGTCGCGCGTCTTGTTGGCGAGGAAGAGGCCCAACCCCACGGCCAGCAGCACCAGCGCCGCCGTGATGGTATTGATGAATACGAAGAGGATGCCCGCCGTGAAGACGACGGCCAGGCGCAGTCCGGGAGAGAGGCGACCGAGGCCGACTCCGTTCTTGCGTTCGCGCTCCACCGGCATCGCGTGAGGACGGGGCAGGAGGATTCCCCCTGCCCCGCCCGATTCCGGTCCCCCTACGACGCGATAATTCCCGCAGCGCGGGCGCGCTGGGTGAACATCGCCAGGAGGTACAGGCCGAGGAATGCGGAGATGGTATCGCCGATGAACCAGCCGATGCCGGGATCGATGAGCGCGGCCGCGAAGGGCTTGCCGCCGACTGTGGCTCCGATCGCGCCGATCAGTGCGCTGGCGGCGCAGGAGACGACCGCGATGCCGATTGCGGCGACGAAGCTGGCTTTGTTAAGGGCGAGTCCGCCCAACAAGACGCGCGCGCCGACAAAGAGCGCCACGAGCGGCAACAGGAATCCCCACTGTCCCGGCAGCTGGAGGCCGCGGTTCAGATAGCCGGCCACCAGCACGATGACGGCAAGCACGACGGCTTTGACGACGCCGGACAGGACGTCGGCCGGACGCTGCGCGCCGAGGGTCGGGTCGACGCGGTACATGCGGAACAGGATCGCGGGCAGCATGGCGTTGGCGACGCCGCCGGCGACCGGATTCATGATGATGTCAACGATGCCCCATCCACCGTAGGCCAGAATGCCGGCTGCATAGGCGCCCAGACCGCCGGCCAGCAGGCCCAGCCATGGTCCCAGCCAGACCCCGGCGACGAGCTGCAGCGCGGCCGGGAGCCAGATGAAACTGGCGCCCTTCACCGTCGGGGACGAACCGACGGTCATCGCTACGTAACCGATGAGCGTGATGAAGACGGCGATGATAACCGCCGTCGTGATGCGCAGCGCAGGGTCGCGTTCACGAATGTATTCGGCTTGAGTCGACACCCTACCACCCCCATTCTGAGGTTGCCGTCACAGCCTGGTGCGGGTTCTGCTAGCGGGCCACCTCCTTCGCCACAAGTTGTTTGAGGTCGGCCAGGTATGGGATGGCGTCCATCATGCCCGGCGCCACCCGGTCCCATTGAATTCGCTCGGGCCGCGGATAGCGCCGCGGAACTTCAATCGTGCGTGTCGGTGTGACGATGATGTCGACGATCGTGTCGATCGGCTCGGGGGCCAGGTCTTCGTCCACCACCTGCACATCGTGGACCACGGCGATGACCGGGGTCTCGTCCCGGATGACGCCAAGCATGCGCAGCATCGCCCACTCCAGGTCGAAGTAGCCGTGGCCTTTGCCGATGCGGACCCCGTTGGTGCAGACCGCCGACGCGCCGGTCACGAGCAGGTCGAGCCGCCCGAGCCGCTGTACCTCTCGCAGCGTCAGGTAGCGAGCGGTTCCCTGCTGCGCCAGACGCTCCATCCCGTCGAGGGTGGCCGCATACGCGTCCTGGCGTGTGATCTCGCCGGCGGGTTCGAGCAGGATCATCCCGCGGCGGATCCCGTAGGTGGAGATCACCTGGCGGATGCCATCCCGGAGCGCCCGGCCCCGGAACCCCTCCAGACTGTTGTCCGGGGTGGTAAAGATCAGTTTCAACCCGCCATAGAGCCGGAGGGTGACCAGGCGGTCAAGCGCCTGTGGACTGCCGGAGAAATCGGGGATGAAGCTGTCGAAATCGTAGTCGAAGCGGCTGTCCGGGAGGGCGACTGCCCGTAGCTTTCCGAATACGTCCTGCCGGATGGCGTCTTTGCGCCTCATGATCCCCTCCGACGGTGTGAGGGTTCCCCACTGACGGCAGAGAAGCCTTCCGGCCTTAGAATTTGACCTTGACCGGCTCGCGCGAGGCGGGTTCCGTCTCGAAATACTCCTTCGGTCCAAAGCCGGCCATGTTGGCGATGACGCTGCTGGGGAACGATTCGCGCGCGTTGTCGTACTGCAGCACCGTGTCGTTGTAGAACTGGCGGGAGAACGCGATCTTGCTTTCGGTATCGGAGAGCTCCGATTGGAGTTTGACGAAGTTGTCGCTGGCCCGCAACTGCGGGTACGCTTCCGCCACGGCGAACAGGGATCGCAGCGCCTGCGTGAGCATGTTCTCAGCCTGCGCCTGCTGACCGACCGACCCGGCGGCGATGGCTTTGGCCCGCGCCTCCGTCACCTTCTCGAAGACGTCGCGCTCATGCGCCGCGTACCCGCGCACGGTCTCGACGAGGTTGGGGATCAGGTCGTAGCGGCGCCGCAGCTGGACGTCGATCTGGGCCCAGGCGTTCTCGATGCGGTTGCGCAGCGTGACAAGCCGGTTATAGGTGCTGACGAGATACAGCGCCGCGGCGATGATGACGCCAAGAACGATCCACCCGCCCATCGGGGTCCCTCCCGATCCGATGCTCACACCAGGATACCATAGAAATCTCAGAGAACAGTACGTGGGCTTTGAAGAGGAGGTAGGGCATGGTTGATCCACGGATTGAAAAACTCGCCAGTGTGCTGGTGCACTATTCCCTGCAGATCCGCCGCAATGATCTCTTCCGCATCGCCGGGCCGTCGCTGGCCACTCCGCTGATCAGGGCCGTGTACGCCGAGGCGCTGGCGGCGGGCGCCAACCCGTATGTGCGGGTCTCTCTGGAAGGGCTGGAGGAACTCTTCTACCGCAAGGCCACCGACGAGCAGCTGCGGTTTGTGTCCAACCTGGACCGCGAGGAGATCGAGCAGGTGGACGCGACGCTGGGCATCGGCGGCCGGTGGAATACGCGCGATCTCACCGGTGTGCCGCCGCAGCGGCTGGCCACCCGGCGCGAGGCGATGAGCGAGCTGCAGCGGCGCTATCTGGAACGGGCGGCCAAGGACGAACTGCGGTGGTGCGCTACGCAGTACCCGACCCACGCCGAAGCGCAGGACGCAGAGATGTCGCTGGTGGAATATGAGGATTTCGTCTTTACCGCGGGCCTGCTGCACGAAAGCGATCCCGTGGCGGCCTGGGAGCGGGTGCGGGCGGAGCAGGCGCGCGTCGCCGCCGCCCTCGGGCGGTGTGCGACGCTGGCGTTCCATGGACCGGACGTCGATCTGACCGTCTCGGTCGCCGGCCGGACCTGGATCAACGCCGCGGGGGAGAAGAACTTTCCAGACGGCGAGGTGTTCACCGGACCGGTCGAGGATTCAGCCAGCGGCCGGGTGCGGTTCTCGTTCCCGGCGATCTTCCAGAGTCGTGAGGTGGACGGGGTCGAGCTCACCTTCGAGCGGGGCAAAGTCGCGCAGGCGCGGGCGGTCAAGGGGGAGGACTTCCTCCGGGCGATGCTGGACACCGACGCCGGCGCACGCTACCTGGGTGAGTTGGCGTTTGGCTTGAATTACGGCATCCGCAAATTCACCCGCAACATCCTGTTCGACGAGAAGATCGGGGGCACGATGCACATGGCCCTGGGCATCGGATACCCCGAGACCGGTTCGAAGAACACATCCGGGCTGCACTGGGACATGATCTGCGACCTGCGGGCTGATTCCGAGGTGAAGGCGGACGGGAAGGTGATCTACCGGAACGGCAAGTTCCTTATCTAAGAGCGGCGCAAGTCTTCGATCAATTCATCGATCATCTTGTGGGTGTCTTCTGAGACCTGGTCGGCCATCTCCGCGTAGGCTTGATGCTCCATCGTTTTCACTTCGATGTTCTGGAGCATGTTGGCTTCGATCTCACGCAGGAAGCTGACCATGTCCTCAGTGGGGAACTCTCCGAACTCTCCCGACTTCACGCGGGTGACAAACTCATCCAGCTTGACCAGCTCGACCATGCAGAGTTGCTCATACAACTCCCAGAGCCGCTCGTTCACGGTCCCGCTCTCCGACGTAGGGTGGGATGTGTCGCCCATGTTCGCGCGCGCTCCTCCGATTCCTCCCAGGCGCCGTCAGGCGTCCGCCTGACGCACGCGGTGCATCTTCACGAAGTTCACGCGCCCGCGGACGACGAGCGGAGCCGAGCCGACGATGATGACCGTGTCCCCGATCTCCACGAGGCGCCGGCGCAGGAGCTCATCTTCGAGGTGCACAATCATGGCGTCGGTGTTGTCTTCGAATGTCGTCGCAAAGCACTGCACCCCCCACCATAACGCCAGGCGGCGCGCCGTTGTTTCCTGTTCGGTGAACGCAATGAGCGGCTCGTGGGGGCGGAGCTTCGACAGCAACTGCGCCGTCAGGCCCGACCGCGTCATCACCACGATGGCGCGGGCGCGTACCTCGTGGGCAATGGTCGCCGCGGCGTGCGCCATCGAGATGGTGGTGCTCCGCTCGGCCGGTCCGCGCGCGCCGAACATGGACGGGGTGGACGACTCGGCCGCCCGCGCGATGCGGTCCATCATCGTGACCGCTTCGACGGGATACTCACCCACCGCGGTCTCCGCAGACAGCATCACCGCGTCGGTGCCGTCGAGGATCGCATTCGCGACGTCTGAGGTCTCCGCGCGGGTGGGACGGGGGCTGTGTACCATGGATTCCAGCATCTGGGTGGCGATGATGACCGGGATTCCGGCCGTATTGGCCTTCTGGATGATGCTCTTCTGCAGGACGGGAACCCACTCCGGATCCAGCTCGACCCCGAGATCGCCGCGCGCCACCATCACACCGTCGGCCTCGTGGATGATTTCATCAAGCGCGTTGATGGCTTCGGCTTTCTCCAGTTTGGCGATGAGGGGGATCTGTCCGCCGCGCTCCGTGATGGCCTGACGCGCCAGCGAGACATCCTTTGCGCGCTGCACAAAACTCAGCGCGATGTAATCGACCCCCAGGCGAACGCCAAACGCCAGGTCTTTCAAGTCCTTTTCCGTCATCGCGGGGAGATCGACGGAGATCCCGGGCAGGTTGATGCCCTTGTGCTCTCTGAGGATTCCGCCGCGGACGCATCTGGTGGTAACCGCGGCGGTGGTCGTACTCTCCACCACGAGTTCGAGGGTCCCGTCGTCGAGCAAGATGCGGTCGCCCGCGCGGACGTTTCGGGGGAGGCCCGGGTAGTTGGTGGAGATCGTCCCGTCACTACCGACCACCTCGTCGGCCGTGATGACGAGCGGTTGTCCCTGCCGCAGTTCGAGGGTGCCCTCCCGCAGACGGCCGACCCGGATCTTGTGGCCGGCAAGGTCCTGCAGCACGGCCACCGTGCGGCCGGACTCGCGCTCGGAGGTCCGCACGGCTTCATAGCGGCGGGCATGCTCGTCTGGTTCGCCGTGGGCGAAATTCAGCCGCACGACATCGACGCCCGCGTCGATCAACTGCCGGATCTTCGTTGCGTCGCTGGTCGCCGGGCCGAGCGTGGCGATGATGCTGGTACGCCGGTCCCAGTTCTTGGGCACACCGGAGAGTTTCATCCTAAACTTAGTATGCCGCTTCTGCGCGTGAAAGACACGTCCTTGCCAATCACTCCCGTCATTGCGAGGAGCCCTTCGACGCCGCTCAGGGCAGGCTCCGCGACGAAGCTCGCCGGAAACTCTACTCTGTCATTGCGAGGCCTGCGGGCCGAAGCAATTTCAGACAACCCGCGATTGCTTCGCTTCGCCTTGCACCATCCGGTGCAAGACTCCGCTCGCAATGACACGGAAAGTCGCGGGTCTGATACAATTCTTTTGGCCGGGCCGGCGTAGCTCAGTGGTAGAGCAGCGCACTCGTAATGCGCAGGTCATCGGTTCGAGTCCGATCGCCGGCTCCAGAGAAATGAGGAGCGGGTCAGTAGTTTTGATCCCGCTCCTCATTTCTCTGGGTTTGGTGGATCGAACCGATGACCTGCGGGGATGTGGGGGATTTCCGGGCTAGGGAGTGATCACTCGCTCCCGTCCGTCTGCACCTTTCATCACAATCCTCGTGGTCGGCCGCTCGGTGGTCCCGATCAGCCTGGCAAGGACCTGCACATACGTTTGGACATGCGCGCCAGACGAAGGGTCCGTTCCCCCGTCGGCGACGAGGAGCCCTGCGCCCTCTTCCCCCGCTCCTAGCTTCACGCCCCCATTCTTCCCCAGGAGGTCGAGCTCAATTGGGCCATTCGGCCCTTTCACACTGAGGCGGGCGCGAACCGCGTTGTGTTCGTCCACCACCTCGAGCACACGCGCCCGCAGGATCGGAGCGACGGTTTGTGCTGTCGCGGATCTGGTCTGCGCCACGTTGAGAAGCAAAACCGTGAGGTTGATCACAGTGAGGACAATGACGAGTCGCTGCGGTTTCATACCAAACTCCCCCATGATGTCGTCTGGTTAAGTCCGCAACGTGGCCAGCTTAAGGGGTCTAGCGGATCCGTTCCAGGACGACGACCGGAATGATTCGCGTTGTCTTCTTCGGGTAGTCGCGGAATCCCGCGAACACATTGCCATGCGCCTCGTAGAGACGGTCGCGCTCGACTCCCTTCGGAATCGGCATCGCGCGCACCTTGAACTTCTCCGTGCCCACCTCAATCTCGGCCTCGCGATGCTTCACCAGATTATGGTACCAGCCGGGATGCGTCGGCGCGCCGCCCTTCGACGCCGCGATAACGTAGCGTTCACCATCACGGTGGTAGACGAGCGGCGTCGTGCGCAGCTGGCCGCTTTTGGCCCCGCGCGTCGTGAGGAGCAGAAGGTTGTCGCCAAACGGTCCGACGCCTTTTCCGCGCTTCGTGTGGAATTCGTCAATAACGCGAGTGTTCCAATCCGCCATGTTCTAGCCAACGCGCTCGAAGACTGCGCTATTCCCCTGCCCGCCGCCGAGCGAGGTGCCTGCGGGCCCCGCTAGCTAGTAGCCCGCCTCGACGAGCGCCGCGAGTTTCGCAAGTGACGACCGCCAGCCGGCCTCGTTGTCGGCGGTTGACAGGCCGCGCGGTAGTCCGTCGTGCACGGCGAGGACATCGGTGCCGCCGTCTGCGTCGGCGAGATCAATCGTGATCGTCATCTCGCCGCGCAGCGCGGGATCTGTCGTCTCGAACTCGACTACTTCGACAACCTTTTCGTTCGGTGCGAGCTTTACGAAGCGGCCGTGGAACGTGTCGGTGTGCGCGGTCGTCTTGCCGGTCCCTGTCGGCTCCTCGTACGTGAGCGAGATCCGGAACGAGCCATCTTCGCGGGGGTCGAACGAATGCACGTGACTGGTCATGCCGGTTGGCACCATCCACGTCGCGACCGCCTGCGCGTCGAGAAGCGCGCGATAGACAATCGCGCGGGGCGCGTTCAGGCGGCGACTGATGCGGGTCGAGCTCATACCCGAACATTAGCACGTGAAGGGCGAAGAGAGGAGATCTCACCTGTCACAAACGGTACCCCTCACTTGTCTTATGGGATGGACAATAAGAGAGTAGGAGGTCCTGTATGGACATTTTGAATCTCGTGCTCTGGAGCGTTCAAGGTTTCCTTGCCCTATTTTTTCTCGCGGCCGGCGCCCCAAAGATCATCGGCCGCGGCCTGGAACGATGGACCGGGTTCTCTGACCTGCCCCGTCCCTTGGTGATCTCCATCGGGTTGGCGGAGGTGCTTGGCGCTGCTGGGCTGGTGTTGCCCATGGCGACTGGCATCCTGCCGTGGCTCACTCCGTTGGCTGCCGTCGGCCTCGCCATCATTGTCCTCATGGCCACGGGCTTCCACATTCGTACCGACGAACGCCTTAATGCGCTGGAGACAGCATTCTGGGCCAGCATCGCCGGAATCATCGCGATCGGCCGCTGGGACCTTGTCGCTTCTCGCGGCGGCGTTTCACCATGGGTTTTGATTGCGGCCCTTGGCCTGCTGGTGCCTTCGGCCATCATCAATGTCATCGTCCTCTTGACTCGTCCCGTGAAACATGGAACGCCGGGACTGGTTGTCGCTGAGGGAGTGAGATGAAACTTACGATCTTCGCAGCGACTGGCGGTATCGGCCGGCAACTCCTCGCGCAGGCTGTCGCCGCAGGTCATGAAGTCACAGCAGTGGTCCGCAATCCGAAAAAGCTGTCCCCAGAAATACGCGCTATAATGGCAGATCTGGCGGCTTCGGACCCAGTAGCGATCGACTCCGCGGTCGAAGGTACCGACGCGGTGCTGTCTGCCCTTGGTCCACGGTCGATTTCCGAGGCCGGAATCGCTTCGCAGGGCACGCGGGCCATCGTCCAGGCGATGAAGTCGGTGGGCGTACGGCGGGTTGTCGTTGTCAGCGCATCGCCGGTTTCCACCATCCCTTCGCCTGGTCGTCCGAAGCCGCCGAAACACGACCCGGGGGACGGGTTCTTCATGCGGAATCTGGCCGCTCCATTGGTGAAAGCCATCTTCCGTAAGCACTATGTCGATCTCGCTCTGATGGAGGCTATCCTTCGGGACAGCGGCCTGGCGTGGACCGTTGTCCGACCCCCGCGGCTGACCGATAGGCCACTGTCCGGCGCCTACCGGACGGCATACGGGCAGAACCTTCCGCGCGGGCTTAGCATTTCCCGCGCCGACGTCGCCCATCTCATGCTTCGCGTATTGGGGCAACCCGAGACGATAGGGCAAGTCATCGGAGTCGCGTACTAGAGAAGGGAAAGTGCATGAGCACATCTCTTGACGGTCACCTAACCACATTTCAACAGCATCGTCCACTGCTGTTCTCCATTGCGTATCGGATGCTGGGCAGCGTCACCGATGCGGAAGACATCTTGCAGGACGCGTATCTCCGCTTTCAGTCCGCGCCGCTCACCGCCATCGAGTCGCCGAAGGCGTATCTGTCCACGATTGTGACGCGTCTGTGCCTGAATCACCTGACCTCGGCGCGGGCGCAGCGCGAGATGTACGTGGGGCCGTGGCTGCCCGAGCCTATCCTCGGCACCGACCAGCCGGAATTGGGCAACCCGGAGGCTCAAGCCGACCGAAACGAATCTGTCTCCATGGCGTTTCTCGTTCTCCTGGAACGGCTGACGCCCGCTGAGCGTGCGGTCTTTCTGCTTCGGGAAGTATTTGAGTACGAGTATGACGAGATCGCGGGTATGCTGGAGAAGTCGGAGGGCGCCTGCCGCCAGCTGTTCAGCCGGGCCAAGGACCGCATCACCGCCAATCGCCCACGCTTCCAGGTAAGCCCGGAAGAGCACCGGCGTCTGCTGGAAGAGTTCATGCGTGCGGCGGTGAACGGCGATCTCCACAACCTCACCAATCTACTGGCAGAAGACGCCACCATCTGGGCCGATGGGGGAGGCAAGGTGCGCGGGGCAGCGCTGGAGCCAGTGCGTGGTCGCGCAGATGTCGCGCGCTTCGTCATCGGAGTCACTGCGAAATTCGTTCCCGTGGGAGCGCAATATGCAGTAGCGGATGTGAACGGTCAGCCCACGCTGTTGATTCGTCACCCCGATGGGATGCCTGCCGTCGTGGTCAGCATCGAAGTGGACCAGGCGCGGATCCGCAACATCTGGGCCATTGGCAATCCGGATAAGCTAGGTGCGCTCAAGCCATGAGAGGAAGGCAGGTCAGCGTGCTCAGGGGAGATGCCTCGTGAGCAGGTCGACGATCGCGTCGGGATTATCAGCGTGGATCCAATGGCCGCCAGGCACGGTGTGAACAAAAACGCTGTGATGTTCGGCGATGTGCTCCATGTGTTCGAGCGCGTCCGGGCTCAAGGCGTCTGACTGGGATGCGTTGACAAAGTGCAGCGTCACACCCGCCGGGGGACGGGTCACGATACTCCAGAGATCTGTTTGGAAGAAGTCGCGGAGGAACTGCTCGAGAGCATCGAAGTCCAGACGCCATCGGTAACGTCCGTCAGCGCGTTCCAAGTTCGTCGTCATCCACAACGCCACGTCCGGGGCGAACCCGAAACGCACTAGGCCTTCGACCGCCTCCTGGCGCGAGGCGAATCCGGCGGGAAGAGAACGGACGGCCCGCAGCATCTGCCAGGCGTCTCCCGAAGGCGGTCCAGCCGCAGGCGAGGAGTCCACGACCCACACTTGCCGGAGACCAGCAGCATGGCGGGCCGCGTAGCGTAGCGCCACCTTGCCACCAAGCGAATGACCCAACACGGCGTCGAAGGGGAATCCCAGGCTCCGGCCGAGTTCATCGACGTCTGCCGCGGCGGCGTCCAGGGTGTGGGGCGGCGAGAAGTCCTGCGAGTCACCATGCAGCCGCAAATCGGGCAGCACGACGCCCCATTCCGGACGAGTCTGGACAAGACGGCGTGCAATCGCTCCCCAGTTCCGCCCGGCTCCGAACGCCCCGTGGATGGTCACTAAATGTTTCTTTGGGGCGCGTCCGTTAGAGGCCACAAGCGAATGGCTCAAGACCCTAACCATAGTGCGCGGCACACCTAGCTCTTCGATGTCCTTCGGTTGCGACCGACACCACGTAAAACTCAGAACGACAGCAATGCATTCCGTGCTGCGAAACGGGGGTTCTGCTGGACCAGGCCCAGGCGATAGGGTGTGGATACTTCTGGAATATAAGCGGCTGGGGTTTCGTTAGCAATAGAGATTGGGACAAAGAGATGAGGATGAAACGATGAGAACCAGCCGTGAACTGGATCGGCCAAAGACGTTAGTTGTGCCCCTTCTTCCCCTGACCACCGGGGTCGTGCTGCCCGGCATGGTGGTCACCATCGCCCTGGAGACCGACGAGTCTCGGAAGGCCATCGAGGCCGCGCGTGCGGCGGATTCCGCCGTTTTCCTAGTTCCCAAAATTGACGGGCGGTACGCTCGGATCGGCACCCTGGCCCGGGTCGAGGACGCGGTACGCCTCCCCACGCAGGTCGAAGTGCGCGTCATTCGAGGACTGCAGCGGGCGATCCTCGGGACCAGAGTGGCGGAGGTTGGAGACGCGGAATGGGTCCAGATCGAACCAGTCCAGGACTCCGCGCCGGCCTCTGAGCGCGCCCAGGAGTTGGCCCGCATCTACCGCGCCACCATTGAGAACATCGTGGAGGCCAGGGGCGTTCCCCAGGTGGCGCAGATGCTTCAGGCTATCACCGACCCGGGCGCCCTGGTCGACACCGCCGGCTATTCGCCCGACCTGTCCTTCGAGCAGAAAGTCGAGATCCTGCAGACCCTCGATGTGGAGCGGCGCCTAGAGCTGGCTATCGCGTGGGCCAAGCGGACGTTGGCCGATCTGGAGCTGAAGGAGAAGATCGGCCGCGAGGTGGCTGAGGGCATGGACAAGCGCCAGCGCGAGTTCCTCCTTCGCGAACAACTCGAAGCCATCCGCAAAGAACTGGGGGAGGCCGACGATGGTCCCTCCATCGCCGAGGATTTCCGTGCGAAGATCGCGGCCTCAGGTATGCCGGAGCAGGCTCGCCAGGAGGCTGAGCGTGAGCTGGCCCGGCTGCAGCGAACCCCGCCGCAGTCGCCGGAGTACGGGTGGATCCGCACCTACCTTGACTGGATGACCGAGATCCCGTGGAACAGGCGCACCGAAGACAACCTGAATGTCGCCGAGGCCAGGCGGATTCTCACCGAAGACCACACGGGTCTCGAAGACGTGAAGGAGAGGATCATCGAGTACCTCTCGGTGCGCAGGCTCCGCAAAGAGCGAGGCCTGGTTGAGAGCGAGACCGCGACGAAGCGCGGCTCAGGCGCCATCCTGACCCTGATCGGTCCACCCGGCGTGGGCAAGACATCGCTGGGCGAGTCGGTGGCCCGGGCGCTCGGCCGGAAGTTTGGACGCATCTCCCTCGGCGGCATCCATGACGAGGCCGAGATCCGCGGGCATCGTCGGACCTACGTTGGCGCGCTGCCGGGGCGCATCGTACGGGCACTGAAGGACGCTGGCATGAAAAACCCGGTGTTGATGCTCGACGAGATTGACAAAGTCGGTGCAGACTGGCGAGGCGATCCGTCGAGCGCGCTGCTGGAGGTGCTTGATCCCGCGCAAAACCATACCTTTCGCGACCACTACCTGGGGGTAGATCTGGACCTCTCAGAAGTTCTGTTCATCGCGACCGGGAACGTGGTCGAGACCATCCCGGAACCCCTGCTTGACCGCATGGAGGTCATTCGGATCGACGGATACACTGAAAGTGAAAAGGTGGATATCGCTCGCGATCACTTGACACCGCGTCAGTTTGAACGAAACGGCCTGCGGCCCGAGGAGGTGGTCCTTCCTGACGAGACCATCCGGCAGATCGTGGCCAACTACACACGCGAGGCCGGGGTCAGAAACCTTGAGCGCGAGATTGGAAAGGTCCTCCGGAAAGTGGCGACCAGGATCGCGGCAGGCGAAGCCGCGGCCCCAGTTACGGTGAACCCCGACGACCTCCTGGCATACCTCGGCCGGCCGAAGTTCTACTTCGAGGCCGCCGAGCGGACGAGCGTTCCCGGAGTGGCCACCGGTCTGGCTGTTACTGGAGCCGGCGGGGATGTGCTGTTCGTGGAGGCGGCAGCAATAGAGCACCCCGAGGGGAATGGGCACGCCGAGCCCGGCCTTACCCTCACAGGGCAGCTCGGCGATGTGATGAAGGAATCGGCGCAGATCGCGCTGTCGTATGTGGGTTCGCACGCCGCTGAGTTGGGAATCGACCCAGCGAAGTTCCGAGGTCGGTTCCACGTCCACGTGCCGGCCGGGGCGGTACCCAAAGATGGCCCGAGCGCCGGCATCACGCTGACGACAGCGCTGGTCTCACTGCTTACCGGGCGGCCCGTGAGGGCGACGGTCGGAATGACCGGAGAGGTAACCTTGCAGGGACGCGTCCTGCCGATTGGCGGCCTGAAGCAGAAGGTGTTGGCTGCGCACCGAGCGGGCTTGAAGGAAGTGATCCTGCCGAAGCGGAACGAGCGCGACCTCGACGACGTGCCCAAGCAGGTCCGCGACCAGATGATGTTCCACGCGGCCGACACGATCAACCAGGTGTTGGCCCTAGCCCTCGAGCCGAACGCTGAAGCGTCAGGCCAGGGCGCCATAGTGAGGCCGCGCCAAGACGGAGCGAAAGGAGCATAGACAGATGGTCAAGGTGACATGGGTTCCGCCGATGCAGTTTTCAGGGTCTGCTGCACGGGGGAGTACGGTCATGATGGACGCAGCCCAAGGCGACGGAGGGACGGGCACAGGTCCAACACCGATGGAGAACTTGCTGCTCGCGCTGGCGGGATGCACGGGAATGGATGTGGTTTCCATTTTTCGCAAAATGCGAATCTCGCTGGAGGAACTGCGGATCGATGTGAGCGGAGAGCGCGCGGCAGATCACCCTCGGGTCTTCACGAGTATTCACCTGCACTACGCCCTCCGGGGAGCAGGTCTGGACGCGCAATCGGCGCAAAAGGCCGTGACGCTCTCGGTCGACAAATACTGCTCGGTTGCCGCCATGCTGAAGCGGACGGCGAAGATCACCTACGACATCGCCGTGTCGGCGGAAAGGAGCGTAGTCGCTTCATGAGGACTATCGGAATAGTGGTCGGGCTGTTGCTGATCGTGTTCGGTGTCGTCTGGATCCTGCAGGGAATTAACGTGCTACCCGGGAGCTTCATGTCCGGACGGCCAGGCTACGCCGTGCTGGGGTTAGCCGTCACGATTGTGGGCTTGGTAATCTTGTCGCGCAGCGCGCGCCGCCGCCCCGCCATGGTAGGGCCCCGGACATAAGCGCAGGCCATCAGTTCAAGTCCGATCGCCGGCTTCACGGCTACACCATGACCGCTCCGCCCGCAACGTCCAAGACGATCCCCGTGATCCATGCCGCTTCCTCTGAGGCAAGAAAGAGGGCCGCCCGCGCAACGTCCTCGGGTGTGCCCAGGCGCTTGAGTGGATGGGTGTCGACCAGTGCCTGCTGCTGGGCGGCGGGGATGCGCTCCTTGTTGCGTTCGGTGAGGATTGTTTCGGGCGCGATGCAGTTGACGCGGATGCCGTAGGGGCCGGCCTGGGCGGCGAGGGCCTTCGTGAGGAGCTCGATACCCGCTTTAGCAACGGCGTACGGGATAGGGGAATGGGGGGTTGGTCTGCGGGCGGCGGCCGACGACATGGTGATGATGCTCCCCGACCTCCGCTCTTTCATCCCCGGAAGGATGCTCTTGATGGTGAGAAAGGTCGCTGTGAGATTGCCGGCGACAGAG
>Ga0209056_10001598_pt1 | contig 24936 bp, 28 predicted proteins | sample GraSoiAngelo_114_FD_185876 | JGI IMG/M metagenome (GOLD analysis project Ga0209056, IMG submission 185876) | Grasslands soil microbial communities from the Angelo Coastal Reserve, California, USA - 14_0903_13_40cm (SPAdes) (version 2) | ecosystem: Environmental > Terrestrial > Soil > Grasslands... | reverse complement strand
TCGACATCGTCCAATTTGGCACCTGGAATCGCGAGGCCGGACCCGATTTTCGCGACGCCGCGATCCGGGTAAACGGCAGTGAGCCAATCCGCGGCTGCATCGAGCTCGATGTCATTGATCGCAGTTGGGAAACGCACGGTCACGCGACTAATCCGGCATTTGAGGAGACCGTGCTGCATGTTTTCGTCGAAAAGAGCGAGCGCCAATTTTTCACGCGCACAAAATCGAATCGCAATGTGCCGCAAGTTTGCATCGATCTCACAATTCTGCCGGATGCGTTTAGCGCAAATATTCCGCTCGCGCGACCCGGGCGTTGTCAGTCGCCCCTGAAGGACTTGGCCGAGGAACGGGTGCGCAGTGTGCTTGATGCCGCAGCACAATTTCGATTGCAACAAAAAGCCGCGCGAATCTACCGCAAAATCGACGGTCACGGTCGTGACGAAGCGCTCTTCCAGGAAATCGCGGCTGCGCTCGGTTACAAGGAAAATAAACTCCCTTTCACACTGATCGCTCAACGATTGTCACTGAAGCTGCTGCGCGAAAAAGCCGACGACAGCGAAGCGATGCTTTTTGGCGTGGCCGGTTTTCTCGAAGCACCCGATCTCGGCGTCTTCAAAAGATCGACAAGAGAATATGTGAGAAAATTGTGGGACCGTTGGTGGCCGCATCGCGATGAAGCGCAGCGGCTGATTTTGCCGGCGAAGATTTGGCGTTTGAGCGGCACCCGTCCGCTCAACCATCCGCAACGCCGAGTCGCCGCTTTGTCAATGCTGGCGCGGGAATGGCCTGCATTTCGTCGCGTGTTAGGTAAAAGGAGTAGCGTTGCAGCGAATGATTTCTTCAGCGGGCTCGATCATCCCTTTTGGAAATTTCATTACACGCTGACCGCTAAAGCATCGCCGAAAGCGATGGCGCTGATTGGCGAATCACGCGTCGCGGAGATTTTGGCTAACGTGCTTTTTCCATTCTGGATCGCGGAAGATGCCGATCCTTCGGCCCCGCTCAGGACAAGTCTTTGGCCGGCATACGCCAAGCTCTCCGCGCAACTGTCGAATCGGCGTCTCGAAACGGCAGCCACGCGCCTCTTTGGAGATGATCCACGTCGCGCGCAATTTCTAAAAACCGTCGTCCATCAACAAGGCCTGCTCCAGATTTACGAGGACTTTTGCATGCGAGACAATTCAGATTGTGCGCAATGCCCGTTCCCCGAGCAAATGCGGAAGTGGCAGTTGTAGAGGCGCTTGTACCAAGCGCTTGTTCTTTGCTCTCGGCCGTTGACACGGCTGGAGCTACAACCGCTTCACTGCTTTAACCCTTCAACGAAACAACTATGCGGCCCTCGCAAACCCTGATAGTCTTCGCGTCATGCAACGGCATTCAGACGAACGCGCCTTTACTCTCATCGAACTGCTGGTTGTCATCGCCATCATTATTATCTTGGCTGGTCTTCTCTTCGCCGGACTCCGCGGCGCGCAGGAACAGGCTAGGCGGACCCAGGCGAAAAACGATCTCACCCAAATCGTCACCGCGGTGAACGCGTACTACACAGAATATGGAAAATATCCGCTCGTTCCTGCTGCGGATACGATCTACGGACCTGCCGGCTCCTTGAATGATGGTCTATTCTACACTCTACGCGCCGTCGCCTTTGGCGCGAACGCGGGCGACGTCGCCAACCCCCGTAAAATAGTATTTATTTCCCCGCCCTATGTGAAGGATCCTGCGAATCCGCGCGCAGGCATCGGAACGCCGACAGGGACAGGGCCAGGACAATTTTTCGATCCTTGGGGAACGCCTTATCGCGTGGAAATCGACGGAAATTACGACAACCAAATTACTACAAATCCTTACACTGCCAATACTGGAGCCGGGCCCGCGCCACTAACGATCAGCGTAATCGCTTGGTCGCTGGGCAAGGATGCTATTCAAGGCACAAATTTCAATGCCTCCGACGACGTGATTTCCTGGCAGTAATTGTCGTGGCTTGCAAATCGCAAATCGGCAATCGAAAATCGGGAATCTCTTCGCGGGTGTAGTTCAATGGTAGAACGGCAGCTTCCCAAGCTGCACACGGGGGTTCGATTCCCCTCACCCGCTATTTTACCTATGAAAATGAGGCTCAAAAAGCCTGCCTAATGTAAAAGTCAGAACTATACGTCAGACATCGTCCATTCTCGTCGTTCGATTCTCAGTCAGCCGCTTTTCCATTCTGAAAAGCCCGTTTTAAACCCGATTTAGCGGTCTGAGTTGCGTTCTGATAACCGCGCTCCGGCGCAGAGCGCGCTTGCAAAAGCGTTCAGCGACTTGTCAGAATTTTTTTGGACACTCGCACGGCTCAAGACAGCGGCTGAGAGACTCCGAGCGTTCTAGCGGCCCGGTAGTAATATGCTTTGAGTCATCATTTTAGCAGGATGTTACGGTCGTTGAGCGCTTCGCTGCTGTCGCGAACGTGCGTAGAAGCTGCGAGACTTGGCGGCGTTCCCGCAAACTGCCATGTCGCACCAACGCCGACGGCCGGCTTTCGAGCTGTCAATGAAGACCCACGAACAGTTCGGACCTTGACAAATGCGCAGTCGATCCATTGGTAATGGCAAGACCTGTTGGACCATCCGATAGGCGATCGTCGATGCGATCAGGTCGAAGTCGAGCGCATCGTTGCGGAGGTCGACGAGCACACGTCCATCGCGGAAGCGCAGCTCATGGGCTTTTATGCCAGTGATCCAATGCTCGCGAAGAAGTGCCAGGGCGCTTTTCGTCGGCGCGCGCCTTAAAATGATCCGGGTGACCAACTCAAACAGGGCTTCGCGCAAAACCTTTGCGCGCGCCAGCGCGATTGCAGCTGCTGCGGGCTCCTTCTGCGCCTTCTTAGCCAGTGCGCGCAACACCCTTTTTGGCAAGAGATGCACGAATGCCGCCCATTCAAGCAAACGTGGGTAGCTATCAATCCAGTCGTGAGGCGACTGATCGCGGCCAGTGACGGTATTGACGAAATCGAGCGCTGGATCGCCGCCGATGATGTCACGGTTGTGAAAATGGTGCGACTCAGTTCTAACCTCTAAAACAGTTTTCATCGGTTGACAAAAGTCGTAACCCAATGTAATAGCAATTAGATGGACGCATTTCTTTATCTTAAACGCAGTCGCGCATTGCTCGCATTACTGTTCGTGTTGGCGCTGCTCTTTGCGCCTGTTTCTGGGCGCGCGGAGACGGAAATCCGTTCGCTTACTGGCATTATTGAGGGCCATCAGGTGGGAGGTGTAATGATCGAACGAAAGGAACAAAATGAAAACCACACTGACCGTAATTACCATAATTACATCGCTGTTATTCAGCGCCTGCGCTAACAACAGGCTAGGCGAGCAGCAAACGCATTCCAATACTCGGCTCGGTTTCATTCCGCCAAACCAGGGGGTGCAATTACAAATTGACCTAATGCGCGACCAATTCACCAAAACAATGCTTCTTCCGAGCGATGGCCATAATTTCGGTCTCTGATTCCGCTTCCTGAATGCCGAATAATCGGCACAATTCGCCGTAGACCTATGCGGACCGCTCTAGTCTTTTTGGGCGCTGACTTTCGCCGCGACCGCCGCGCACGTTCGAAAACGCCGTGCTCATGTCGCGACAATCACGGTAAGGGCCGGTAGCTAGCAAAGAATGATGCTTCCCTCTCCCATAAGATGCGAGCGCGATACAATCCGTCACACCTTCCGATATTTTTAACTGGAAAGGCCCAACTGAGCCTTTTGACACATCACTCGGCACGCCTTGACGTCGAGAACAAATGGTTCGCGCTTACCGGACTTGTCGTCATTCTTGCTTTTTCGGCGCCGAAAGGAAGATAATGTAGACGTGAGATGGGCTTGGCCATTCAACGGTCGCGCCAGCGACGATGGGCATAAGGAAGGGAACGAGTCTCTTACTGGCGATGCACGGCCCGATTTTTTGTGCGTCGGAGCCCAGAAAGGCGGAACGACCTGGCTTTATCAGCAACTCGACTCCCATCCGGATTTCTGGATGCCCCCTATAAAGGAACTGCATTATTTTGATAAACTGAGCAGGGTTCAGCGCCCATCTCCTCCACGCTGCAGAGACGAGCGCGATCTTCGCTTTTTGGAGAGCATAAAGAGCCTCAGTGCCAAACCGCATATGGACCTCGAGAATTATGCCCGACTGTTTGAACCAAAGGCATCGCTCCTCTCCGGTGACATTTCGCCAAGCTATTCGACGCTGAGTAATCAAGTCATTCGGCGAGTCGTCGAATATTTCCCAGCCTTAAAGGTGATCTTTCTGGCACGTGATCCGGTTGAGCGAGTGTGGTCGCACTTGTCGATGGAAGTGCATTACCGCCAGATTGAGCCGTTTGAGGTGACCGATGTCGACCAAGTCAATCGGAATTTGCTCCGCCGAGGGATGCGCTTGCGCTCGTACCCGAGCGAAATCGTCGCGCGATGGAAACGCTATGTTCATCCCGACCGGTTTCGCATTTATTTCTTTGATGACCTACAAAGAAATCCCACTGAACTGCGGCGCTCAATCCTCCATTTCCTGGGTGCCGATCCGGAAAAGCCAATCCGCCGACTGACCGCGGATTACAATGATTGGGCTGGGATGGAAAAGCTTCCGTTTACAGACAAAGTGCGATCGCATGTGGCCCGATTCTTCAAGAAGGAGCTGAAGACCTGCGCAAGGCGACTGGGAGGGCCAGCCAGAGATTGGCCGGCACGATACGGTTTTTCGTTACTCTTTTTCTTTGGGGAATTGGCAGACTATTTTGGTCTCGTTCTGTGGCGAGATTGGATTGCCTGAGCCCGCGATATTTTGCAACGCAAAGTTTTGCAGGCGATTCCAAAGAGTCGTGAGCGAGTCTCGCTTTGCTTGGTAAGTTGATTGGTAGTGAACGCGCGGCAGCAACGGCCTCGTTCTATTTCAGGCCCTGCATGAAGTCCGCCTCACCCGTTCGACCGGAACCGCGTTTGTCATCTTCCTTCGCGTCCTTCGTGCCGCCTTTCGGGTCGGTCTTCGGTTTCAGATCACGAACGTCGACTTCTCGTTTTTCCTTTTCCTCTGACTCAGGCTGGCTGTTTTCTTTGGGCATAATCTACCATCTCCGCCTGCGGACGCCGAGAATATCAAGGTGGATATGATCAATCAACACGAAAACTTTTCGCGTTTACGATGAAGCTTCAGTGCGAGAAATTACTTCGTCATCTTCCGCCGAAAAGCCTTCGGAATGATCTAAAGAAACGGTTCGGGAACGTCGCCGCTTTTTGGGGAAGACCTTGTAACTGTTGAGCAAACGGCATTTGTTGGCCACCATGCACTTCGCACGCGACCGTCGGCACCTTATCGGCGGGCAAATCAATATCGTACGCGGTCCCGACGGCCTGGCACCCGGTGGTGGCAAGTTGATTTGAGATGGAACAGACCGACGCTCGCTGGATTGGCATCGTCGGTCGCAACTCCTGTGGCGGATAGCGGTCTGCCGCTTTGTTCATCACTTGTGTCCAAACCGGCAGTGCAAGCGCTGCGCCGTAGCCATGTGGAATAATCGTTACGGGTTGATCGAACCCGACCCAAACGCCGGAGGTGAGTGTACTGGTGTAACCGAGAAACCACGCGTCTTTGTAATCGTTGGTTGTGCCGGTTTTGCCAGCCGCCGGCAAGCTGAAACCCAATGACCTCGCGCTCGCAGCAGTCCCCTGGGTTAAAACTTCTTCCATTAATTGCGAGGTCATCCACGCCGCGCTCGGATCGAGCGCAGGTGTGGAAATATGTGCTGCCCGGTAAATCGGGTGATGCTGTTGATTATCGATGCGTTCGATGATGTAAGCCTGCTTGCGTATCCCGGAATTGGGAAAAGCCGAGTAAGCGGCGGTAAGGTCTTTCAGATTCGTCTCAAACGAGCCGATATAAATGGCGGGTCCGCGCGCAACATTTTGGGCAAGACCGAGCGTGGTTGCAACTTTTTGCACGGAGTCAAGCCCGGCGAATTGACCCACGCGAACGCTCATGGTGTTGCGTGAATGGATGAGACCGTATGAGCACGGCTGGACGCCGCTGTAAGTTCCGTCAGAATTCCCTGGAGACCAGTTTCCGGCGCCTTCAATTTCTCCGGGTTGTATTGGGCCATCGCTGATAGCGGCGCCCGGCAAAAGCCCGTGACTGAAAGCAAGCGTGTAAACGAACGGTTTGAAAGCAGAACCAACCTGTCGGTTGGTGGGAGCGAGCGCGCGATTGAATTTACTTTGCGAGTAATCGCGACCGCCGACAAGCGCGCGAATGCCGCCGCTGGCGTTGTCAATCGTCACGACCGCGCCCTGGAGATATGGCATTGCTGAATCGTCGCCGGTTTCCGGTGGCTGATAATTTGCCTTCGGCGGATGATGGAAATTGGATTGGTGCTCGATTTTTGTGAGTTGAGTCTCGAGCGCCTGCTGCGCGGCATTTTGCACGGCCGGATCGAGCGTTGTGTAAATGAAAAGCCCGCCGTTATCGATCTGGTCCTGTGTTAGCAGCAGGTTCAAATCGCGCTGCACAGCGTCCATCGCATAATTTTCCTGGATAAGGGATAAATGTCTGGGATGCGGTGTGATTTTCGCCATCTTCGCCTGCTCGGCTTGCTCCGGTGAAAGTTTTTTCAATTGAACCATGCGATCCAGAACGGCGTTGCGTTGCATGGCGGCACCTTCCGGGTTCTTTAGCGGAGAAAAACGATTAGGGCTTCGAATCAAGCCGGCGAGGAGCGCAGCCTCGGGAAGGTTTAGCTTGGATGCACTTTCGCCGAAGTAAGCTTGCGAGGCTGTTTCAACTCCGTAACAGCCGGTACCGAAATAGATGCGATTAATATAAAGCTCAAGAATCTGCTGTTTGGTGAACTCACGCTCGATCCGCAGAGCCACCATCGCTTCCAGTAATTTTCGACTAACGGTGCGGCCTCCCAGCGGAAGGCTGTTCCGTGCCAGCTGCTGGGTAATGCTACTGGCGCCTTCTTTGGCTGAGCGGCTTAGAATATCACGGGCAAATGCGCGCAGAATTCCGCGCCAATCGATGCCTCCATGTTGATAGAAGCGAGTGTCTTCACGCGCCAGTACGGCGGTGATAAAAAAGGGTGAGACTTCGCTGAGTGAAACCTTCAACCGGTTTGCGCCAGCGAGACGACTATAAATCTTTCCGTCAACATCCAAAACCGTGTTGCGCTCCGGCATCTCGCCGACCTTCTTCATTTCGAATGTGGCAGCCCACCCGGCGTAAAATAGAAAAACGGCCAAACCACCCGCCGCGATGAGAGCGAGAAGCGTTATCTTCCAGCCCCATCGGAGAAGGCGGCTGAGGCCGCGTTTTTTTGCAGCTCGGGTGCGCGCGCGAGCGAAGAGTTTCATTGTTGAAGAGTCAAAGGGTCGAAACGTTGGAGAGGCAAATTGCCTGTAACGTTCAACACTTCAATGCTCCAACGCACTAGAAGCGCAGCTTCACTTCGCTCTCGTGCTGCTCGGTCGCGCACGGAGCGTTCGTTGGAACTTCCGTCGTGGCATCACTTGCCTGAACAATCTTGTTGTCGATCAAATATTTCTCGACTTCCTCGCCGCTGATATCTGGGAGCATTTCCCCATTAATCTCAACACAAGGCGAAAGCGGCTGGCCACTCTTGGTTTCCATCTCCCAGCGAAAAGCCGGATTCTGGATGATGTCCTTCTCAACGTAAGGAAGATTGTATTTTGTGAGCACAGCACGCACACCGGCGCTCCAGCCACAATACGTCTTAAGATAAGCGGTAATTTCGGGAGTTGGCATTAGGGAAATATACCACGAATAGAATGCGGTCAAAAGGTCAGTTATTGCTTCCGACGCTGCTGATGCTATCGCCATAGTCCGCCAAATGCGGGGTATGGGGTTCGAGTGGCTTACTCTGCTCAACCGCTGTGGAAACGGAAGTCGAACATCAGCCAAACGTCGCGCTGTTGGATATTGGATTGCCGGGAACAGACGGGTGCGGCACCTGCGCGAATATCCAGAGCTCAAGAAAACGCGGTTGATTATCATGACAGGGGTTACGACGAGGTCCGACCGCCAACAGTCGCTCGAAGCGGGCTTCGAACATCACCTGGCCGAGCCAGTCGCGATCCGCAAATACTTCAGGAATTCATGGCGGCGCCTGCCAAGCAACTCTCGACACGGTAGAGGAAAAAAGACTGAGACGCGTGGATGCAAAGTGCCATCCGATTCATGAGGATAGATGGGTTTGCCCTCGGTGAAGGTAGAATCGCGCAGTGACGTTTCCGACGACGAGAATCAAGCGGAAAAGGTCGCATCCCGTGCCCGCTTACGTATCGCCAAGTTGCTGCAGAGACCTTTCGGTGTCAGGTCGATCGCTCTTACCGGTCTGTTTACCCTGGCAGTCTTCTACACCATCTACTTCATGCGCTCGATTCTACTGCCGATCGTGCTTGCGCTGCTGCTCAGCTATCTGTTGAGGCCGATAGTACGTGGACTCGCTCAATTGAAGATTCCGCTGCCGGTGAGCGCCGCGTTCATCCTTATCGGACTTCTTGCACTTGTCGGTTATGGAATCTCCGGGCTGGCCACACCCACGGTAGAATGGCTCCAGAAAGCACCGGCCGGTTTGGCAGAACTGCAGTACAAGCTCCTGCCGTTAAAAAAATCGGTGGCGCAAGTGACCCAGGCGAGCGGCGAAATCGAGAAGCTGGCCACAACTAATGCGGAAACTAAAACCGTGGAAGTAAAGCGGCATCCCATTAGTGAGATGTTTTTCATGCGGACGCCAGAGTTTATCGCCAGTGCCGTTCTGTTGACGATCCTGCTCTATTTCCTGCTCGTCTACGACCAGGTCTTCATCGCCAAGCTGGTCAAGTTGCTGCCCACCCTCTCAGATAAGAAGACGGCCGTCAGCATCGCGCAGGACATCGAATCGCAGGTCTCACGTTATCTCTTGACCATCACGGCGATTAATTCCTGCCTCGGACTGGCCGTCGGAACCGCGGTGGGGCTGCTCGGTCTGCGCAACCCGGTAATGTGGGGTGTGATGGTCGCGCTGCTCAATTTCGTCCCTTATCTTGGCGCTCTCACAGGCATCATTTGCATGACCGTCGGCGCCGCCTTGAGCTTCGATAGCCTGGGCTACGCCCTCATTTTTCCTGCCGTCTATCTCGCTTTTGGCGCGTTGGAGGGCAGTTTCATTACCCCATGGGTTATGGGACGCTCCCTTACTTTGAATCCCGTCATCATCCTGCTCTCGCTCACATTCTGGGGCTGGATGTGGGGAATCGTTGGCATCATTTTAGCCGTGCCGATCCTAGCCGCCTTTAAGATTTTCTGCGCGCACATCAAACCGATGGAGCCGCTCGCAGAATTTCTTAGCTAAGATAACACTCGTGAAGAGGTGCGGCCAAACGGTATCCGATTGCTGAAAATTCCCTGATGGAATGGGATTCAAAGCTGACAAGCAAAAGTCTTCCTCCGACGGCATTTGGATTAGACTCTCCAAATCACCCGATTTCGAACCTACGAAGTGGGCGAGGGGTTGACGTTCTCCTCAGTTTTCTCCGGCGTCAGAGCAACAAAACAAACGGGAGAAAGCCCGACTTTCGCTTTTTATTTCCTTAATTTTTCGAACATTCAGATCCGTCCGAGCAGCACCAGGATCAGCACGATTAAAAGAATTAAGCCCAGGCCGCCGCTGGGATAGTAGCCCCAGCCAGAACTGTACGGCCAGGTTGGCAGTGCTCCGACTAGCAGGAGGATTAGAATAATTAGCAGAATTGTGCGCATGGGCCGAGGCTATTCGTCTTCACTGCCGAATCGCAACTTTTTTCTCCGTCTCCGCTTTGACCGACGATTCCCCTTAATAGCTTCCTACATGAGTGTGTTGTCATCGCCAGTTAGATTGTGTGACGTAGCGGTCTGATCGCATGGGTCAATTTTTGCAGTCCTAATTCCAGGCGCGTTTTCACGGTCCCGAGCGGCGCGTGGGTCGCGATCGCAATTTCCCTGTGACTCAATCCCTTGAAGAACGCAAGCTCGACCGCCTCCCGTTGAAATCGCGGCAGCGTTCGCATACGTTTCTCGAGAAAACGACGAAGATCCTTGAGCATAAAAGTATCGTATGCCTCGCGCCGCCGCCGGGTTCGTAGCTTTTGCCTCATTTGCTCCCCATAACGCTCTCGCGCGTGGGAATAAGCCTGACGCCTGCGCAATCGGTCGATGGCACGACGGCGTGTAATCGTCACCATCCAGCCGAGCGGCTTGCCTGCTTTCGGTGAGTAGTGATCGGCCTCTTTCCAAATCTGAAGAAGGATTTCTTGCAAAACGTCGTCAGCCTCGGCCTTTTCATGAACAACACTGTCGATTATCGTTCTTAGTTTTTGGCCGTGGCGTCCATATAATTCAGTGAGCGCTTCGTGACGCCGGTGCGAAATGTCTTTCAGCAGTGCCTCATCTGACACCGATGACACTCCAGGCTGATCAAGAACAGACTCAATCACGTTTGATCCCCAATAATCGATCTTCCGCTTGGCGCTGAGCTTTCATGGCCAGAATAACCAGCTAATCCCGGGTGTCGTAAGCTCGCCGCAAGTTTGCCCGCCCAAGATGAAATTACGTTTTGCCCATTATCATCGCGAGACTTGGCGGGTGGGAGTTCACGAGAAGAAGTCGACGAGGCTGAAATTTGTACGAGGACCTCGTCAGTTGGCAGAACCCAATCCATCGGTATTGAAGGGCAATCTGGCGTCGGACAAATGATGCGCAGCGGTCCTGTTCCACGCGCATCTCCGATCACCTGGATCTGCTCGCCGGTGATAATCTTGCTGCAAGCCAGACAGTAACGTTTCTCATCCAGCGACCGCCACGTTCGAAACTGATCGAGGCGTTGCAAGACTTGGAGTTTATCCTTTTCCGCTAATTCAAGTGGAGCAAGCGCCGTCATTTACCGAACAATGACAGATGAAAAAACTCGCACAATCGGGCGGTGGAACGATTTACGTATCGGTGAAAATCCTATTCGCGCTTTTGCCGCCAGCGTGAATTCGGGAAGGAAGAAAAAGATCGATTCCAACAAGTTGGAGATGGCGTGATGGGCGATATCAAAGAGACCGTCCCCGCCACCTCAAAAGCCTCTTACAGGCCGAGTTGAGCAAAACCGCGGCACGCGAGGCACAGTCTTCGCACTTTTGAACCTAATAATGTCCACAACGCGTCTAGCCATTCAGAGCGGCCTTCTGCCTTGAATCAGGTTAATGACCAAGACAACGATCGCAATCACGAGCAACAGATGGATCAAAGCACCGCCCACGTGACCGAGAAAACCGAGAAGCCAGAGAACGACGAGAATCACAAATATAGTCCACAACATAGATTTTATTTCCGGTTAATTTCCTCCCAAAGCTTATGTGCAGCCCCGCAGCAGAAAGATGAAAAGCAAAATCGGAACGGGAATTCCAAGAAGCCAAAGTAAAATGTATCCAGTCGCACCGGCTTGTTTGATTCTATTCGTTAGGCGCATCCTAAATTCATCCTTTCGTAATTTTACAGGCTCTCAATCTCCATTCGAAGAGCTTCTTTCGTTTTGCCGAGTTTCTGCTCCAGACGTCCGAGGAGCTCATCGTCCTTTCCCTCAGCGAAGGCCAAATCGTCGTCAGTCAACTGGCCATATCTTTGTTTCAGTTTGCCTTTCACTTCATTCCAACTGCCTTTGAACTGTAGCTTCGTCATAATGACGGGAGCTTCGTTTGTCCGATGAATATTGGTTGCGTTCGCACAATCAGGTGAGTGGTGGATTGGACTATCGGTCAAAATCCTAGCCCGATCTTGTTGCCGAAAACCACGTGACGTAATTTATAAAACAGCAACGAATCGCCTCTTCAAATTCACGCGATTTTCGCCATCCCGCTTTTTTTGCGCTATCGTGTTTGCGAAGCGGTGAACATTGAAAATACGCTGGAGGTCAGGAGAAACGGGAGAAATATCGCGCCTGGAAGTCCTAATTCTGGCATCGGGCGACGGGTGGAGCCGCGAAGCATTTAAGGGGGTACGAATGAAGAGAGGCGACCGACCGCGTCATAAAAAAAGCAAGGCAAGCTTACGCGAAGCGCAATCGCGTTTGCGAGCGCGCGTCAAGGAAGGAACTGCGGAACTACGTTTCGCGAATGAAGGATTGCGACGTGAGATCCAGCGCCGAAAAGGACTCGAAGGCGTGATCCTCGAAATCAGTGATCGCGAGCAACATCGGATTGGTCAGGAATTACATGATGGGCTGTGCCAGCACCTCACCGCGGTCGCATTCATGACACGGGCAGTCGCCTTGCGGTTAAAGAATCATCGCGTCATCGAAGTGGAAGACCTGGAAAAAATTGCCGAGTTGGTGAACCAGGCCGCAATCAATGCGCGCAATATGGCCCGCGGTTTGCACGCAGCGGAGGTCGATGCAGCGAGGTTACTACCGGCGCTGCGAGATCTTGTCTCTCGAGAAATCTGGAAAACACCGTGCCGCCTGGAGCTGAAAACCAAGTTAAATCTCCAAGACGATGCTGTGGCCTCTCATGTCTATCGGTTATTGCGTGAAGCGGTGATAAACGCACATAAACACGCGCAGGCAAAGGAGATTGTGGTCGAGATCAGTCAATCAAACGGTAAGATCATTTTTAGCGTAACTGACGATGGAGTGGGCTTGCCTGCTGGCAGAAACAACTCTCCCGGATTGGGATTTCATATCATGAACTCTCGCGCGCGCAGCCTCGGAGGCCGCCTTGAGATTCGGCGTCCGCAGCGCGGCGGCACTCGAGTTGCTCTTTATTTGCCTCGGTCAAAATGAAACGCGTTAGGTCGACCAACAAAAATCCAAAATGCGATCCGGCAGATGCGAAACGTATCGTAATCGTCGATGATCACCCGCTGTTCCGAAAAGGCCTTGAGCAATTGATCCATTCCGACGGCACTTTTGCAGTTTGCGGCGAAGCGGGCAGCGCCGCGGAAGCGATGGATGTGATCCGTAAACTGGATCCCGACTTGGCGATTGTCGATGTTAGGTTACCGGGCGCTAATGGGATTGAGCTAATCAAAAACATCCGCGCGGAATTTCCGAAGCTCCCGATTCTGGTCCTCTCGATGCATGATGAGTCGCTTTACGCGTTGCGCGCGCTTCGCGCCGGCGCGCAAGGCTACGTCATGAAACAGGAAGCGCTCGCCAACGTCGTCCAGGCAATCCACGAAGTCTTTAGCGGCCGGCCCTATCTCAGCCCGGCAATGGCGGCGCAAGTAATCACAAATTTCGCGCAGAGCCCCGGCGAAAGCAGTGTGAGCGAGATTGAGCGACTGAGCGACCGCGAACTTGAGATTCTGGAGTTAATCGGCAAAGGCAATGAAGTTCGCCAGATCGCGAAAACTCTGCATCTAAGCCCCAAGACAGTGGAGACGCATCGGGCCCATATCAAAGAAAAGCTCAATCTTGCTAGTGCGCATCAAGTGGGGCGTTTCGCGGTGCAATGGGTCGACGCGCGCGGGATTTAGGCATCACTCCTGATCTTTCAACTGTCCGACGCTTCCAGCCTCGCGCAGTTTCTCTTTCGTTCACGAAAGACCAGCCGCATAATTGGTTTGATGGATTTGACGACCCGTGACGCAGTTGATGAACTGCTTCAGACGTATAGCGAAACCGGCGGCATAAATTATCTCGACGCCGCCGCCACTCTGCCATCGCGTCTGGCGATCGAGGCGGCTTGCGCCGATTTAATGAGCTTGATGTTCCCCGGCTTCCGCAGCGAGGCGCTGGTGAGTTCCGAAGATTTGGCCGAGACCACGAGGAATCGAATTAGAAATTTGCACGCCCGGCTCAAAAACGAATTCTGCCGAAGCCTGGGCAAAATCCCGCCGGACGAAACGACGGAGAGACGAGCGGATGAAATTTTGCGCTGCTTTATGTCAGAACTACCGCAAGTGCGTAAGATGCTTTGGACAGACATTGACGCTGCCTATGAGGGCGATCCAGCGGCGCAGAGCTACGAGGAAATTATACTGGCTTATCCGGCGTTGGAAGCGATCGCGATCCAGCGACTGGCTCATCAGCTTTATCTGAAAGAGCTGCCATTAATTCCGCGCATCATGACCGAGTGGGCGCACAGCCGCACCGGAATCGATATTCATCCGGGCGCAAAGATTGGCTCGCATTTCTTTATCGATCACGGCACCGGAGTTGTCATCGGCGAGACCTGCGAGATCGGTTCGCGAGTAAAATTGTATCACGGGGTCACGCTCGGCGCGCGCAGCTTCCAAAAGGACGAGCACGGCAAAATCAAAAAAGGCGGCAAGCGACACCCAAAAGTGGAAGACGACGTCACGATTTATCCAAACTCGACTGTGCTCGGAGGTAAAACGGTAATTGGCGCGCGTAGCACGATCGGCGGAAACGTTTTCCTGGTGCAAAGTGTTCCACCAGATTCGCTGGTGTATTATGAAGAGAAACAACTTCAAATCGTGCCTAAGCGACCGCACAAAACCGATGGTCGCACCGGAGGATTTACCGGGTGATTCCGCTTACGAACGCAAAAATTAGCAGGGCGCGACTGTTGAAAGCATCGGCGATTGCGAGCAGGACCAAGAGAAGACAATGATTTATCTCGATTACAACGCGACTACGCCGCTTTGCGATCAATCACGCCAGGCGATGCTGCCGTACCTTGACCGATATTACGGGAATCCATCGAGCGTGCATGCCGCGGGGCGCGAGGCGCGCGCGGCGATAGATGACTCGCGCGATAGGCTCGCGAAGCTTCTCGGCGCCAAATCCCACGAATTGATTTTCACAAGCGGTGGAACGGAATCGTGCAATCTCGCCGTCCTTGGACTGGCGAGATGCCCAACGTCACGCGGCGGCCATGTGATCTCAAACAAAGCCGAGCATCATGCGGTCTTGAATGTACTCGAGTATTTGGAAAAGCGGGAAGGTTTTGAAGTGACGTGGCTGAACGTTTCCCGCGATGGAATAATCGATCTTGATCACCTTGCCGCTGCGATCCGGCCTGAGACCAGACTCGTTTCGATCATGACCGCCAATAACGAGACGGGCGTGATTCAGCCGATGCGCAAAATTTCGAGCATATGCCGCGAGCGCGGTGTCCTGTTGCACAGCGACATGGTGCAATCGTTCGGCAAGATCGACACTGACCTGTCGCTGATCGATGCCGCCAGTTTCGCCGCGCACAAATTCTACGGACCCAAAGGAGCAGGTCTACTTTTTCTCCGAAGTGGATTGTCCATTCAGCCGATCATGTTCGGCGGCGCGCACGAAACTGGGCGACGGCCCGGGACGGAAAACGTAGCGGCGATTGCAGGAATGGCGGCCGCCGCGGAATGGATGTTGCGAGGTAGTGGCGGTTCACCGAACCGCCCCGATGTTTGGTGTCAGCCCCCGGTAGCAGGCGCGGCGGACGAGCAAGAGCGACAAAAAGCATTGCGTGATGAATTGGGCGCACACGTGGCGCGGATTTTTCCGAAGGCCCAGCAAAACGGCGATCCAGTATGCCGCCTTGTGAACACACTCAATGTCAGCTTCCCCGGCTTTGATTCGGAGACGCTGCTCATGGCGCTCGATTTGGAAGGCGTTTGCGCGTCGAGCGGCTCGGCCTGCATGGTCGGCTCAATCGTGGCCTCACATGTTTTGCTCGCGATGGGAATGTCAATGGAACGAGCTAAGTCCGCTGTTCGGTTTTCGTTAGGCAAGCAAACTTCCGCGGAGGAAATCGATCGCGCGGCGGGTGCTATCGCGCGCGTTTTTGCGCGATTCGCCAAGACAAAGGAAAAAGACCGCGCGTATGCCGTTGCGTAAGCAACTCGAATTCGTCTTTGAAAGACCGGTACTTCATCAACGTGCAGGACGAGATGTCGATCTTGAATTAAGGGCACGCGAAATCTTGTCCGCAGTTGGCGCGCGGCGTCTCGCGTATGTAGTTCGCGTGGAATGGAATCCGCGCCTCTTAACTGCAGCGGGCCGAGCTGATTTCCGCCAGAAATTGATTTCGCTGAATCCGCGACTATGCGATTACGGCGAGGCCGAAATCGACCGGACATTGCGCCACGAGCTTGCCCATCTCCTCGCACAATTCCGTGCTGGCCGTCGCCGGATTTTGCCGCATGCACTCGAATGGCGCGATGCTTGTCGTGATCTTGGGATTGGCGATGAAGTGCGTTGTCATGGTCTTCCGTTCCCAGTTAGCGAACGTGCCCGGCGGTTTTTCTACAAATGCCCGAATTGTGCGCGTGAGTTTCCGCGTGTGCGCCGAATTAAACGCCCGGTTGCATGCCTGGCATGTTGCCGCGCGCACAATGGTGGAGAATTTGATGCGCGATTTCGCTTGCAACGTATGACGGTAGCTTTGTAGCGGGGTTTGCATCAAAGGCTGAGATGAAGATTAAGCGGCGTTGGGCAACCCCCGCTACAAGTTCTCCTCTACCTTCGCAGGTTTCTCCCCGCGCAATTTGGCCTGGATAAACATGTCGATGTTGCCATCCATGACATCCTGCACATTGCTGGTCTCTGCGCCAGTGCGATGGTCCTTCACCATTTGGTACGGTTGGAAAACATACGAGCGAATTTGACTACCCCATGCGATATCGCCCTTCTCGCCATATTGCCGATCGATCTCGGCGCGTTTTTTGTCCTGCTCAATTTCGTAAAGTTTTGCCTTCAACATTTTGAGCGCGAGCTCGCGATTGCGCCCTTGGCTGCGCTCGGCCTGGCAACCGACGACGATCCCACTGGGCTTGTGGATGACGCGCACAGCGGTTTCGACCTTATTCACGTTTTGGCCGCCTTTGCCTCCGCTGCGAAAGGTGTCGATCTCCAGATCAGCCGGGTTGATCTCGAGCGGGGTGGAATCGGGAATCTCGGGGACAACATCGACGCTGGCAAAAGAAGTGTGACGCCGTTTGTTTGCATCGAAGGGCGAAATGCGCACGAGCCTATGCACTCCTCGCTCGGTCTGAAGATGTCCATAAGCGTACTCACCGCTTACGAGCAACGTGACCGATTTTACGCCGACTTCTTCACCCTGTTGAAGGTCCACTGTTTGTGATTTGAAACCGCTTCGTTCGATCCAGCGCTGATACATGCGCAGCAACATGTCGGTCCAATCGCACGACTCTGTGCCGCCCGCGCCGGAATGAATTGTGAGAAACGCATTTGCTCGATCATTCTCGCCCGAAAGAAATTGGCGCAGCTCAAATTCTTCGAGCTTGTGAATTAACCGGGTGTGCTCAGTCGCGACCTCTTTCTCTGCCTGCCCGCGTGCAGTCGCATCCGTTTCTTCCGTGGCTAACTGTTGCAGCGCATCAAAGTCTTCAATTTCGCGCTCCAACTCTTGAAATGGACTAATGAGCGAGCGCAATCGAGAGACTTCCTCGACGTCACTCTGGGCCCGCTCGCGATTAGACCAGAAATCGGGCGCGCCCATCCGCCCTTCGATCGCGGCTAGATTCTTTTGGAGCTTCTCGACGTCAAAGAAACCTCCGCAGTTCGCGGATGCGCGACTTCAAATCTTCAGTATCAATCGATTGGACTTCCCCGGCCATGCGACAAGATAGAGCCGCAATGCGAAGACGCAAAGCTAGTGGCGATTAGATTTCGAACGCTTTCGCGAGTTGAACCCCCATTGTTTTCATCCGTGCTACCATGCCGCGAGCAAGGCAGTTCAGTGAGCCGTCCCTATCGTCGCCCGGAGCTAGCGGTCTTCGCTTTTGCAGCCCGTGGCGCCTCAAGACGAAAAATCGTTTCGCCCTCCTTCATCAGATCGAGGCGATCACGCGCAATCGTCTCAAGATAAGTCGCGTCTGTTTTAAGCATATTGACCTCGCGAGTCTGCCGCGACAGCAACGTTTGCTGTTCGTTTACCTGTTGTTGCAGATTATCGATTTCGGCCCGGCTCTGCACGAGTCTTTTGTAAGGTGGAACGAACAAACTCACAATCACCAGCCAGACAGCGAGGACGAGCAGGACGCGAAGAATTCGATTAAGTCGCTGCCAAACTGTGGCTTCGCGACGGGCACGGAAGTTGCCGTAGGTCTGATCCACTTAGCGCATCTTACTGCCGTACATGGCTTTGTCACCAAGTTCTTGCTCGATTCGCAGAAGCTGATTGTACTTGGCGACGCGATCAGTCCGGCAAAGAGAGCCAGTTTTGATTTGACCGGCGTTAGTAGCAACCGCGATGTCGGCGATTGTTGTATCTTCGGTTTCGCCGGAGCGATGGCTGATGACCACGCGATAATTGTTTTTCTTTGCCAGATTAATCGTGGCCAGAGTTTCTGTGAGAGTGCCGATCTGGTTCACTTTGATCAAAATCGAATTCGCCACGTGCTCGGCAATTCCTTTACGCAAAAATGCAACATTCGTGACAAAGATATCGTCCCCCACCAGTTGAATCTCCTTCCCGAGTTTCGCGGTCAATTTTTTCCACCCGTCCCAATCGTTTTCGGCACAGCCATCTTCAATTGAGACGATCGGAAACCTCGCACAAAGGTCGATATAATAATTGATCAACTCTTCGACCGTCCTTTTCGAACCGTCGGATTTTTTGAAAACATAAGCATTGCTTTCCGCGTCATAGAACTCGGAAGCGGCCGGATCAAGCGCGATAAAAATTTGTTCGCCAGGTTTGTAACCGGCTTTTTCCATCGCCGTCATGATCGAGTCCAATGCATCCTCGGCCGAATCCAGTTGCGGCGCGAACCCACCTTCGTCACCGATCGCCGTCGAAAGATGTCGATCTTTCAACACCGATTTGAGCGCCTGAAAAACTTCCGCGCCGTAACGCAGCGCTTCTGAAAACGTGGACGCGCCACGAGGAACGATCATGAATTCTTGAAAATCGATCGGCGCGTCCGAGTGCGCACCTGCATTCAAGATATTCATCATTGGCACTGGTAAAACTCTCGCCTCCGCTCCGCCGAGATAACGAAACAGCGAAACATTGTTCGCGGCGGCCGCCGCATGCGCGACCGCCAGTGACACGCCAAGCATAGCGTTTGCGCCAAGATTTTTCTTGTTCACCGTGCCGTCCAGTTCGATCAGCTTGTTATCGATCTGCCTTTGGTCGCACGCATCACAGCCTTTCAGAGCTGGCGCGATCTTGTCGTTGACATTAGCAATCGCTTTCTTCACGCCCTTGCCGCCGTAACGCCTTTTATCGCCGTCGCGCAATTCTAATGCCTCATGTTCGCCAGTGCTTGCTCCGCTTGGGACCGCTGCCCGCCCGAGCGCCCCATCCTCGAGCCGCACATCTACTTCAATAGTAGGATTACCGCGCGAATCCAGAATTTCGCGGCCGATAATATTGTGAATCGAAGTTTTTGACATCGCAGGACACAGCGCAGGGGATTACGCGTTGCAACCATGCCTACGGGCTGTCACTGTTCAACTAATCTTCGTGGTCGCCAAAGAACCGGCCCTGCTTGAGCTTCTTTCTTGCGACCGATATTCTCGTTGGTAATTTCGACTTGGGCGCGGATAATCTGACCAATGATTCGTTTGAAGAGATTGGGTGCGATCGGCTTGATGGGCGTCATTTTTGTGGCCGCCGGCGCGGAAATCGGACGTCTCCCGGCTGATCAACTTGCCAAGGCAGTTAGAAGCGATTCCATCAGCATCCCGACACCGGGTGAACTTTTCGCGGCGCTTGAGAAGCCGGGTAAAACAAATTGGTCCGGTCAATATCGCGGCCCGATGTCCATGACGTATCGTAACCGTGCGCAAATCGCCCTCAACCTCGGTGGCTTGATCGCCGATGGCTTCATCGCGGTCGAAGCCAAAGACAGCCAGCAGGTCAAAAACATCGGATCAGACATCATCAAGCTTTCGAAAGCACTGGGGGTAAGTGAGAATCTCCTCAGTCGCGGCAATAGCATTAACGAATTCGCCGAAAATGACGAATGGGACACGCTCCAGGAGGAATTAGAAGCGACACAAAACGAAGTGAAATCGTCGATGCAATCGCACAGTGATCAGGATCTGGTCATCCTCGTAAGTCTGGGCGGCTGGATTCGTGGCACGCAAGTGGTCAGCGCGGCAATCATGCAAAATTATGATGAACGAAGCGCAAAAGTTTTACGGCAGCCAGCGGTTGTCGCTTTGATCCAGTCAAAAATCGGTGAGATTTCACCCCAACTTCGGGGCGAGCCTCTGGTCAAAAATGTGAGCCAGCAACTTACCGGCATTGAGAAGCTCGTTTCTTTCCCCGTTGGCAAAGCGCCGAGCGTTGACGAAGTGCGGAAGGTCAACGAAGCGGTTGGGAAAGTGATGGAGGAAATAGAGAATAAAGCGATTGTAAAGTGAAGTGCTGCTTTCCCATTTTCTTGTCGATCTTCGTGCTCGCGGCTAACACTTCTGCGCCCGCCCAGACGAATACCGAGGTCGAGGCGCGTAAGTCCGCACTCGATCTCGCCGGCGCATTTACAAACGACGGATTCAAGATACGCGATGGTCACTGGTGCGGCACGATCAAGCCGCACGATCACGCGCTCATTGCGGTGAATCTCTATGCGGGAAATCAGTATTGGTTCTCCGCTGGCGCAACCGAACAGGCAAAGAAAATTGCGGTGAGCGTTTATGATGAGGGCGGCAAGCAAGTCACGACTGAAGGTTACAATGCCGCGGAAAAAGCCGCCGCCGGCTTTTCACCGACGAACAGCGGCCAGTACTTCGTTTCGGTCGATCTGGTTGAAGGTCAGGAGGGCAGCTTCTGCCTCGTCTATTCTTATAAGTAAGACTGGATCAAGCTTTTTGCCAGGCGTGACCTTTCGCCAACTAGACTTTCGCGCCTTCGCATCTTTCTTAGGATCAGTTTGGCCTCATAGCATGATCTCACTCCAGGTCTTTTACGAAGGAAATGTTCAGGGTGTCGGATTTCGCTGGTCGATTCGCCACATAGCGAAAGGGTTCGATATCACCGGCTGGGTGCGCAACCTGGTTGACGGTCGCGTAGAACTTCAGGTTAACGGAGAAGAAGCTGAAGTGCGTGCGTTCCTCGATGCAGTTAGCCAGAGCGACCTTCGCGCCCATATTCGCAATCAAACGGAGAAAAAATTACCAAACCCAGTCGCGGGCCACGGTTTTGAGATTCGCTATGGCTGATCCAGCAATCGCTGTTCGGGGGCTAACGAAAATTTTCCCGGTCCCACTCCATCGGCAGTCGATCGTCGCAGTCCGCGATCTCGATCTTCGCATCGAACCAGGCGAAGTTTACGGGCTGCTTGGTCCAAATGGCTCTGGCAAGAGCACCACTCTGAAAATTATTCTCGGCCTCGTTTCGCCAACGCGCGGTTGCACGGAAATTTTCGGTCGTGACAGCCGTCTTGTTAAAAGCCGGGAAGCGGTCGGTTTTCTGCCGGAGAATCCCTACTTCTATAAGTATCTTAGTGGCGAGGAAACGCTGCGTTTCTTTGGCCGGCTCTGTGGGCTCGGTGGCGCTGGATTAAGAAATCGCATGGACGAATTGCTGGCGCTCGTCGGGCTGACGAATGCGCGAAAACGGCGACTTGGCACGTATTCGAAGGGCATGCTGCAGCGGATCGGCCTCGCGCAAGCGCTCATTCATGATCCCAGGCTGGTCGTGTTGGACGAGCCGACCGCAGGGGTTGACCCGGCTGGCTCGCGTGAGATTCGTGATTTGATTCTCGACCTTAAGCGACGTGGAATCACCGTGCTGCTTTCCTCGCATTTGCTCGCGCAAGCGCAGGAAATTTGTGATCGCGTCGGCGTTCTCGCGGATGGTGCACTCGTACGCGAAGGTCGCCTTCAAGAATTGATCGCGATCGAAAATCAAACCGAGCTTATCGTAGCGGACGCCTCCTCTGATCTGATTGAAGAAATTGAATCGCTCATCAACCGCTCAAATGCCAAACTGATCGAGCGCCGAAAGTCAACAACTACGCTCGAGCGATTGTTTCTCGACGCGACCACCGACCGCCAGGAGCCATGAGCAACGAAACAGTGGTCGCCGCGCGACATCGCGGTGTTTCTTTCTCGCGAGTTCTCGCGATCACAGTCAACACGCTGACCGAGCTAACGCGCCTAAAAGTTTTTTATGTCTTGCTGGTGTTTGCCCTGCTGTTGATCGGCAGCTCCATCTTCATGGCGCAGTTCACTTTTCAGCAGGAATTTCAAATCTTGAAAGATATTTCGCTTGGCGCGATGTCGATCTTTACGTCGTTGCTGGCAATCATTGCGACGGCGCGGCTCATCCCCCAAGACATCGAAGACCGCACCGTCTACACGATTCTTGCCAAGCCTGTGCCGCGTTTCGAATATCTGCTCGGAAAAATTGGCGGCGTCCTTTTGCTGCTTGCTATCAGTACAGTCGTGATGAGTGCGGCGTTTCTCGCCGTGCTCTACATACGTGAGCAAAGCGTGCTGCACATGACCCTGCGCCAGATGTCCTCGGCGCCGCGTGAACAGGTTGATGACACGCTCCGCGCGGTCCGCTCCTCCGGGCTCAACCTCGATCTTTTTCCCGGAATTATCATCATCTATCTAAAGGCATGTTTGCTCGCGGCGCTGACGCTTTTTGTATCAACCTTCGCAACGACAAACATCTTTACGATTGTTGTCATGGCTTTTATTTACTTCATCGGGCATTTGCAAGCGACCGCGCGCGAATATTGGCTCCAGGAACATAGCAGTGGTTGGATTACGCACGTCTTCCTCGCGATCGTGGCACTGCTATTTCCCGACTTGCAAGCGTTTAATCTGGTTGACGATATCGTCGCGGGGACTGCGATCTCGCTGGGCGTCTTTCTTAAGACGGCCATCCTCGGAGCTTTTTATACGACGATCTACACATTGCTGGCTGTCTTCGTCTTTTACGGAAAAGAGCTGTAATGCGTCTCCTTCTCGTGCTCGTAACTCTGATCGTGATCGGGGCGATTAAATTGCCAGTCGAGCGGGATCTCGCTGTCATCCATCGACAAGAACATTTTCGCGGGGTCGAATTTAATCTCGACCTGCGTGAAAAACTCGGACAACTTGGCTTCATTGCCGCGTTGAGTGGATTCCGGGCGATCGTCGCCGATGGTCTTTTCATTCAGGCACATGTCGCTTGGGAGCGGACAGAATGGAGCCGGGTGCTGCTGTTGTTCCGGCACGTCACCACGCTGCAACCGCGCTCGATTTTGTTTTGGGACATGGCGGCATGGCACATGGCTTGGAATGCAAGCGTAGCCGCAATGAACGATCGCGCCCAGCCACGCCTCGCACTGCGCGTCAAAGCACAACGCGAATATTTTGCACTCGGAAAAGATTTCCTCGAACGCGGCATAAAAAACAATCCCGATCGCCCGCAGCTCTACGAAGCGCTGGCCCGTCTCTATAAGGAAAAATACAAAGATCACGAGCGCGCCTCCGAATTTTTTGCTAAGTCCGCAGCCTTGCCCGGGGCCCCAAGGTACGAGAAGCGTTTCTCTGCCTATGAACTCTCCTACTGCGAGGGACGGGAACGCGAAGCGTACGAGCGCCTCCGCCAGATTTACGACGAGGGTGAGAAGGAACGGCTGCCGACTTTGATCACGCGGCTGAAATTCCTCGAAAACAAACTTGGAATCCCGCAGGATCAACGAATTCCCGACCGTGCACCGTAGCCCGTTTTCGATCCGATGCGCGTCGCAATTTTTAGTGATGTCCACGCCAACCTGGAGGCACTCGAGGCAGTGCTGACCGACGCACACAAACGCAAATGCACACACTTTGTTTGTCTGGGCGACGTGGTCGGTTACAATGCAAATCCGCATGAGTGCGTAGAGCGCATTCGCGAAATGGATTGCCCCATCGTCAAGGGCAATCACGACGAGCAAGCATCGCTCTCCGAATCTTCGACCGATTTTAACGAACTCGCTGAGCGCGCCATTGAGTGGACCCGCGGCAATTTGACAGAGCAAGACAAAGAATGGCTGCGCAGCTTGCGATTACAGCAACAGGTGCGCGGTTTTACCATCGTCCACGCAACGCTCGATACGCCGGCGCAATGGGGCTATGTCTTTAACAATCTCGACGCCGCCGCGAGCTTCACCTATCAGCACACGACCGTTTGTTTTTTCGGCCACACGCATGTGCCGATGGTATTTATTCGTGACGATAACGGTGTAAGACAGGAAAGGACCGAACATCTCCGCATCGAGATGACCAAGAAATATTTCATTAACACGGGCAGCGTTGGACAGCCACGCGATGGAAATTGGCGAGCGGCCTACTGCGTTTACGACATCGATAACCACATCGTCGAACAACTGCGAGCGAAATACGATCTGGCGACTGCACAAAAGAAGATCATTAAAGCCGGCCTGCCTCAGCTGCTTGCCGAGCGGCTTGCGATTGGGCGTTGATTACTTCTGGCAATCTGAAATCGATTCTAATCATCAAGCCCAGTTCACTCGGCGACATCGTCCACACCATTCCGGCGGTGGCGTTGCTGCGCGACGCACATCCCCGTGCTGAGATCAACTGGGTAATCAATCCGGAATTCGCGCCACTGCTCCGCGGCAATTCCGATATCAACCACGTTCACATCTTTCCCCGTCGCGAATTTCGCGGTCTCGGTGCGACAAGCAATTTGATCCGGTGGTGGAGGGCGACCAAACTCCTGCGGCCCGATCTCGCGCTCGATTTCCAGGGCCTCTTGCGTAGTGCGCTAATCGCAAAAATCAGCGGGGCGCGAGAAATTTATGGTATGAGCGATGCACGCGAAGGATCTCGGTTGTTCTACGATCGCGTCGCCAAAGTCGATCGACGCGCCCACGCGGTCGAACGTTACATAAAGCTGGCGGAATGGGCCGGCGCCACAGTCGGCGAGTCCGTTCGTTGCCCAATCCCGACAGGCGATCCGCTCCCGCGTTTCGATGAGTATCCGCCGTTCATTCTTCTTCACCCTTTTGCCCGCGGCG